>Ga0070690_100000266_pt1 | contig 26982 bp, 27 predicted proteins | sample KBSS33HmetaG_FD_64671 | JGI IMG/M metagenome (GOLD analysis project Ga0070690, IMG submission 64671) | Switchgrass rhizosphere microbial communities from Kellogg Biological Station, Michigan, USA - KBS S3-3H metaG | ecosystem: Host-associated > Plants > Roots > Rhizosphere ... | reverse complement strand
CTTCGAGTCCACCCTTGTCGCCATGCGGGCAGCCGCCAGTAAGACCAACCACGACTGGAGTAGCAAGCTCGGCATCAATCCTGCCGCTGCCGTTACCTGCGTCAAGCCGAGCGGCACCGTCAGTCAGCTTGTCGATAGCAGCAGCGGTATCCACTCGCGCCATGCGCCCAAGTACATTCGCCGCGTCACGATGGATAACCATAACCCGATCTGCCAGTTCATGAAGGATTGTGGCCTGCCCAACGAGCCAAGCGCCTACAAGCCGCACGTGAACACGATATTCGCTTTTCCTGTACGGGCACCTAATGTCAACGACAAGCTATTCAACCGCTCGGCCATCGAGCAGTTGGAGCACTGGCATGCCATCAATAGTGTTTGGGCAGAGCATAGCGTAAGCTGCACGATCACAGCGGATGAGAACGAGTGGCCGCAAGTCGGGGGCTGGGTGTGGCAACACTTCGATGAGATTTCAGGTGTGAGCTTTCTGCCCAAGTCGAACTCGGTTTACCGGCAGATGCCTTACGAGGCTTGCGACGAGGCTACTCTTGGTAAGCTCGAAGCCCAAATGCCGGCAACCATTGACTGGGACCAGCTAAAGAGCTACGAAGCTGTAGACACGACCGAAAACAGCCAGCAGCTCGCCTGCACCGGCGACAAGTGTGAGATGGTCTGAATGACGTGGGCATTGGTACTGGGCGGGGCTGCAAATGTGTTCGAGGATGCTGATCGTGCAATCAGCATCTTCGGGCAACCCGACTTGGTTGTCGGTGTCAAAGACATTTGGATCACCTACCCTACCATGCACCACGTCGTTACCTTTCACATCGACAGAATACCCTTTGAGCTCGAGAAGCGTCAGAAATTGGGCTACGCCAACCCGTTAGCATTTTGGACCTACAACGGCGTGCGTTGCCCTCGCATGCGCATTGAGATAAAAACCCTCAAGGTGCGTGGTGGCTCAAGCGGTTTGCTCGGCGCCCTAGTCGGCAAGACTGTAGCCGACAAGGCAATACTCGCCGGCATTCCGCTTGACCCCAACATGCCTCATTTCCACAGTCGGCGACGCAACAAGCCGTGGGCAGAGGCTAAGCACTACCGTCATCATTGGAGTAATTATATGAAAGACCTTAAAGGCAACGTCATGTCGATGTCGGGCTACACCAAAGAACTACTAGGTGAACCAACGCCAGAGTGGATGAGTTATGGACACCGACCCTCCAGTGCCGTACACGATACCGCCCCAAGCAAAGCGGCCACGAGCGAAGCAGATCATCAAGGAAGTGCTGGCAAAGTACGATGTGCCAATATGGATGGTCTACAACAACCCCAAAATGCGGCCGCCCCTAGCTAAGCAGGCCGTGCAGGAAATTTGTGGTCGCCTGTTTGTAGAGCTCGGGTATAGTATGGCAGTGATTAGCCAATGCACTGCTTGTACCGACGCATCAACCAGAAGACAGGTTAGAGAATATGTCAACGCTCACGGCGATCCGCAAACTCACGCCCAGCCAGCACGACGACTTGAACAGGTTGCAGAAGCTGCACGCAAAGCAAGAAAGGCTACTGGCGCAGCACTTCCTCATGGCGATGGGCAAGCTAACGAATAAAACCAGCATCGACCAAATCGCCTATCTGCTACGAGCCGGCAATATCGACGGCGTTACCCGTCTCGTCGATGACGCCATTGAGAAGTTCAGCAACGTACTCGGCGCTGTGTTGGCCTTGGCTGGTCACAATGAGGCGAGTGTTTGGGCTAGGAAGTTCCACAGGCTAGGCAAGTCGGCCGGCTTTTTGGATTTCACTGATCGCCGTGTTGCCACAACCATCGCCAGCAACAAGTTCAATTTCACCACCAATCTCATGCGGCAGCAGCGCAACTTGGTGCGGCTCGCGCTAATTCAGGAGTTACGCGGCGATGCGACGTATGAGCAGATCGCCACCCGGTTCACGCATATGGTCGGCTTGACAGATCAACAGTACAAATCTGTCGGTGTGTACCGGCGCGCACTGCAAGCCCAACGCATCGAAAACCAAACAGAAGCCAACCCCGTCGAAATCGTGAAGGTCGATGACAGCGTTGACGTGCTCTCGCCCTTCATGATTGACCGTATGGTCAATCAGTACGCACAAGCACAACGCAAAGCTCGTGCCGATACCATCGCCGCGACCGATGGCTTGAAGCTGATAAACCAGGGCAGATACCTCGCTGTGAGCCAAGCAGCGGAGTCCGTCGGCGCCAACGGTACCAAGACATGGCTGCACACGACTTCGATAGAGCCTCGAGAAACTCACCTCGATACGGTGGGCACAACTATAGACATTGACGAGCCATTTGATGTCGGCGGGGTATCAATGCTATACCCTGGAGACCAAAGCCTAGGCGCCGGGCCAGAGGACGTGATAAACTGCAAGTGTGGAGTATCTTACGACTTGCAACCAGGAGACTGACAATGCCGCAGAGGCATCTTTTCAAGAAGGTAGACAACAAAGCTGTTGGCATGCTTGTTCTGTGCCTAGCTGTAACGATTATGACCTTCTTCATTACGGTTGCGATGATTAGCTCAAGCATTTTCACAATACGCAAAGAGTTAGTGACTATTCAACATCGCCTATCTGAACTTGAGAAGTTCAACATCGAGCATCGCCTACTGGAAAAGAGATGACACACCAATTGGGGGACTACCGACCATGACAAGCTGGTGGAGGCTTTATGCTGAAAGTCGCGGGATCACAATGTCACCCGGAAGCAGCTGGGCAAAAATATGCGCTCAGTACTACGAGGCAGATATCGGCAGCTCGCACGCGAAACGGCTCGCTCTATTGGTTGATGCGGCTGGCTCACCGGGTCTACCTGTCCCTCCTGATACTGGGGTTAGTGCTGGCATCCTTGGCTATGGCTGGGCTCGTAGGCTGGCTGATAGCGACCTAGACGCGCTGCAATCCTCAGGCGCGCGGGCGATGTATGTTGCTGGCGCTCGCGCCCCGATGGACTCGGGTTATCAAGAGGAGGATGAAGCGCCTGCTGCCGATGGCAATGATGCCTACACCACTTCTCTACTGCACTTTGACGGCAGCGATGCCAGCACGACGTTCACAGATAGCAATATCGGCGGCAGTGCCCACATCTGGACAGCCAACGGTAATGCGCAGCTCAGTACTGCTCTGAAGAAATTCGGCACCGCCAGCCTGTTGCTCGATGGTACGGGCGACTCCATTCAAACCGACGGTCATGCCGACTTTTCATTGGCAGCAGATTGGACCATTGACTTCTGGTTCAACCGGGCAGGCGGCGATGGCACCAACCGAGGGCTTGCCCATTTTGACAATGCCTCTGAAAGCGCGCCCGGTTGGAGAATTTCCCTCAACACAGCGAACAAAGTCACCGCCGGTGCTTTCTTCGTAGGTGGCAACACGCAGATGGCCAGCACAAGCACGTTTACGGCGGCGGGCTGGAACCATGTGGCCGCGGTTCGCACGGGCAATACCATGAAGCTATTCATCAATGGCACCATGGAGGCCTCAGATACTCTCAACAATGCATTGCGCGATACTGGTACCAAGCTGTGGCTCGGTCAGTACGGAGCCGATAGGTTCTACTTCAATGGTTCGATCGACGAGTTCCGGGTCAGCAAGGGCATCGCCCGTTGGACAGCCGACTTCACGCCGTACAGCGTCGCCTATAGCTGATAATGGGGCTGGCAGGCCAAATTTGGCTATGCTATACAGTCTGCGCGCTTAGTTATAGGGAACCAACCTAAGGGGTTAATAGCATGACCGAACTAATTCCTGCCCCGCTGAAAACCATGCGGGACATTACTGGTACCCTGGAAGAACCGGGGTCAGGTGACAATCCAGTAATCCTTGGCTGGGCCGACGAGATCGCTCAGCGCTTTCCTAAAATGCGTTTGTACTGTGCGCAGTACACCCACGACAGCATTCCCTGGTGCGGGCTCACCGTCGGCTACTGCATGGCTCACAACGGCATCGAGCCCGTTTTCGGCCCGAGCGATACCGACAAGTTTCTCTGGGCTCGAGCCTGGGAACAGTTCGGTACCGAGCGCGAGGGCGAGCCACAGTTGGGCGACGTGCTCGTTTTCCCCGGCCACGTCACCATGTACGATGGTCGAGAGGGTGACTACTACTTGTGCCGTGGCGGCAACCAATCGGATAGCGTTCGCGTATCCCACATGCCGGCTAGCAGCGTGATCGCCGTGCGGGTGCCACCTGGACCGACCTCAGTGCATGTACCGGCGCAGAAGCCAGCACCAATCAAGATCAGCAGCAAGCCGCGCTTCACTAATATCGTCGCTACTGTGTTCGGCGGTGCTGAGGATCCCAACACCAGTGCCTACGACAATCACACCATCGACGATGACGAGTTGGGTGTAGCTCTGCCGGCGCGCTTCTCGGGCACTCGGCCTCGCGTGCGTGTGTTCAACGGCAGCCGCAGCGTCGATTGTACCATCGTGGACGTTGGGCCGTGGAACACCAACGACAAGTACTGGGAGCACAATGCTCGACCCCAAGCAGAAAGTGGGCGTGACCAAACTGGTCGCTCGACCAACCGGGCCGGTATCGACTTGACCCCGGCTGCCGCCTTCGCGCTTGGCATCAACGGGAAAGGCATAGTAGATTGGATGTTCATCCCAGCCGCTACGACTAACGAAGCGAAGGAAGAAGCCGTCGTTCGCGACTCCTCTCGCAAAATGCAGCTGTTCGCCAATGTGCGAGCATTCATGAAGGCGGTACTCGCTACCGTTGGCGGCGTGTTCACGATGGACAACTTTGGCCTGCTCAACTCTTGGCTGGGCATTGGTCAAGGCGCCGTGCCGATCACTACGCTGCTCACTCTTGCAGCGGCCGGCATTGGCATTTGGGTGCTGGTGAACGTGCTGGACAAGATGTCGATGGAAGACTTCAAGGCTGGCCGTTGGATGCCCAGCGAGCTTGCCAAGGGCAACCCCATCGACGTAGCCAATCCGGTACCGGCTGGGCCAGTCAAGCCAGCTACGCAGCCAGAACCCGCAGCAGACGGCACCCCCGTACCGGAGTCGCCCAATGCGAGCACTACTTGAACATTGGGCCGGCTGGTTAGGTCTCGGAGCAACGTTCGCCTCGTTGGCGGCGTTGCTGGCCGGCGCATCGTGGATACCCGGCGTAGGGCTTGCGCTGCGTATTGCCATCGCCGGTCTCGAGGCTATATCGCCGCTGATCAATGGGTTCTTTGCCGCTATCGTTTGGGTATGGGCAAAGGTACTCTGGCCCGGCGCGCTGAACATCATGTCGCAGTGGTCTAGCATCTTCACTGTGATAATCATGGGCGTCGTGCTGTGGGTTGGTCTGATAGCTCGCTATGAGGCTAAGCTGGTAGCGAAAGGGTATGTAATATCACAGTGTAAGTCACCAGTTGAAGAGCCCGAGCCCGTGCTCGAACTGCCCTGGCCATTTAACTGGAAGTAACGACGAGTTACCCAGCTAGTTACTGCCATTCCTGTGGCTGGGTAAAGGGCCGTAGTCTTCTCCCCCGTAAGGAGGCTACGGCCCAGTTCATATAAACCCCCGAGGCTGACATGCGTCCACCAACTCACGCAGAAGAGTTCATAGCTATCGCCATGTGCGTAGCCGATGATCTGCAACCGTATGAATACACTGTAATGGATCGACCTGACGGCGGCACTATGAGCGGACCGCGCTGGTGGCAGTACGCCGCCAAAGCGCGCCGGTTTCTGGCCGCCTTTCGTGCTCTAGGCGAACTAACCCAACGGTAAACCCCAATGATCCTCCCCGCCCAGCAAATCCGCAAGCTTGCCTGTGAAAAGCAAATGATCGCGCCCTTTCTCGAGCGCGGTGTTTCAGCAGGCAAGACCTACGGCTTAGGCCCATGCACCTATGACGTGCGCATCAAACAGCGTGTGACCATCTACCCCTGGAACCTTGCTTACCGCTACAGGTTCTATAAAGCCATTGATTGGATACGCAGCAGGTTTGGTGAGCCCTTACGCCACGAGCATCTGCGGCTTGGGTTCACGCTGGCCAGCACGATTGAAACCGTGGCGATGCCCGATGACGTTGCCGCCCATGTAATGGATAAGTCGAGCTGGGCACGTAAAGGGCTCAGCGTCTATAACACTCACTTCGATCCAGGTTTCAAAGGCTACCCAACTCTCGAGCTTGCCAACAATGGCAATAAGATAATCGACATACCTGAAGGTATTGCTATCTGCCAATTCAAGTTCGAGTGGCTGACTGAAGCTACCGAGATGCCCTATATAGGCAAGTACCAAAACCAACCTGACCAGCCAGTAGAAGCCAAAGTCGGCGTTGACGTCTGGGCCTGATATGCGGGTCAGCATCAACATTCTCAAGCACAACGGCAATGCGCTGCACACGTGCCGCGCTTTTGCTCGGGGCATCGAGCTATCCGGTGACGAGGCCGTGCTGCGTACAGAGCGCGACCATCGTATGGATGACTTCGATGCCGCCGTGCTTTGGGGTTATGTGACGCCCTGCCAGAACATCGTCAAAGCCTGCCGCGATAAGCGGATACCCTTCGTGTTCATGGACCTTGGCTACTTTCGCCGTACCGAGAGCGGCTACTTCAAGGTAACAGTCAATGAGCGGCACCCGACCGCTTACCTCATGGATACCAAGCTGCCGTTCGATAGGTTCGAGCGGCTGAAGCTCAACATCCGCCCCTGGCAACGTAACGGTGAGCACATTCTACTGGCTGGTATGTCGGGCAAAGCTGCATGGTCATGGAAGCTCGAAGCCGAAAGCTACGAGCGCGAGGCTGTCAGGATATTGAAGAAGTATACCAAACGCTGCATCATCTATCGCCCAAAGCCGAGCTGGCCCGATGCTCGCCCTATCAAACACGCAAACATGATTAGAGGTACTGCGCTAGAGCAGGCCCTCGAGAATGCGCACTGTGTCGTTGCGCATCATTCGAACGTTGCGTGCGAGGCGTTGCTGGCGGGCGTGCCGGTATTCTGCAAGTACGGCGCGGCTTCGCTGTTCAATAGCGGCGAGCTGAGCCAAGTAGAAACCCCGCTATACCCTGACGGCCGCGAGCAATGGGCTGCTAACCTCGCCTATAGTCAATGGAACCTTCACGAGATGGCCAGTGGCGAATGCTGGCGGCACCTCAAATCGGTGGGCTTGATATGAAACTCAACATCGTACTCTACCTGAGTTCGAAGAAGCGTGAGCAGGACTTTCACCGCGCCATGCTGACGGGCTTTAGCAAATTGGGCGACCGGGTTAGTTACATGCCCAAGCAGACCTTCGACCTGAGCGACCTTCCAGCCGATACCGATGTGCTTGTCATCGTCGGCGTGAAGAGCAAGCGTGTATTCCAAGCCTGTCAGGCAAAAGGCATTACCGTGCTGATGGTTGACAAAGGCTATTTCAGGAATAGAGAGTACTACCGCTTCTCCCTGGGGGGCTACCAACCACCTTACCTAGAAGAAATGAAATGCACCCCCGAGCGCATGCGCCGGCTTGGCGTGCGGCTTCGCCCTCACCAGTCAGGCGGCAGCACAGTTATCTTTGCCGGCAGTAGCCACAAGTATTGTGCCTTTCACGAGCTAGGAGATGTCAACCAATATGCCAGAAATGCCTGCACGACCCTCAATACCCTCATCCATGGTGAGAAAACTCTTATCTACCGTCCGAAACCTAGCTGGTGGGCGAACGATGCCAAAAGCGAAAAGCGCATCGCGCCCGATACCGACAACCTGCCAGCCAACACACGATTTTCTGGTCCAAATGAATTGCTCTCCCAGCTACTCCCCGACTGCCACTGCTTGGTTACGCATGGATCAACCGCAGCCCTAGATGCTTTGGCTGCCGGCGTGCCGGTGCTGCTACTGAGCGACAAAGGCGTCAGTCCAGCTTGGCCGCTGAGCGAGCTTGATATGCGTAAAGTGCTCAATCCTTTCTGGCCTGACGACCAGTTTCGCCAACAGATATTCGCCAACCTCGCGCACTGTCAGTTCAACTTAGCAGAGATGGCTGACGGTACAGCTTGGGCAAACCTCAAACCCTGGTATAAGAAGGTCTAACGCCAATGCGAATTGTCATCTATACCTTACCCAAGGTCAAGCAGCGTGAGATGACCGAACGCCTCATGAAAGGCTTTCTGGCCAATGGCGACTACGTTTCAATCTACCCAGCGGCGCAGGCATTTCATAGCAGCACCGACCGCTACGAGCTCCGTGACGCTGACCTAGCCGTGATGATCGGCGGGCAATCCTTCAGCATTTACGGGCAATGCCGCTCGCGCGTACCAACGTTGTTTGTGGATAAAGCCTACGTTGGCCGACGAGACTACTATCGCTTGGTGCTCAACGGCTACGTGCCTTCCTATCTTGACGAGCTAGCGCCCAACTACGATAGAATGGAGCTTTGTCAGATACCCTTCAAGCCTCGGGTCGCTAAAGGCAAACTCATGATAATTTATGCCGGCTCGTCAAATGCCTACTGCCATCACCACGGCTTGGGCGCAGCTTTAGAATATGATCGCAAGGTATGCGCTCAGTTGGTTGAGCTAGTACGTGGAAAGAATGAGTATGTGTTGTATAGAATGAAGGCTTCGTTGGTACCTCGAGATAATTTGAAGCAATATGCTATGCCTGATATGTTACCACCAGGAGTGCAGTACTGTCCGCCTGATATAAAACTAGATACTTTGCTACCTTCTTGTTGTTGCGTAGTAACATTTGGCAGCAATGCAGCTATAGAAGCCATCGCTAATGGCGTGCCGGCAGTTGTGCTATCGCCCGCAGGCGTCAACCCGGCATGGTCGATAGCAGAACACAATGACGTGCTGAACCCTTACTGGGCACCGGACGATCGACGTAGAAGTTTGCTGGGCCGCCTTGCGCAAGTGCAGTTCAGCGCGCATGACATAGAGAGTGGGTTAGCCTGGGCAATCGTGAGGCCCTGGTTGGGGAAAGGGAGATAAGCAATGGCAGCCTACCAAACTAAGAGTGGCTTTTGGGTGCATGACAATCAAAAGCTCAAGTGGGATAAGCACATCAATAGGAAAACGGGCGAGCCTCAGTACCAGATGCCCCAGCTTGAGCAGGCGATAGCGGAATGTAAGCGTGCGGGGCGCATGCATACCGTTATAGACGGCGGCGCTCACGTCGGCTTGTGGACCTATCACTTCGCGCAGCGCTTCCAGCGAGTGCTCGCCTTCGAGCCCACGGTGGATAGCTACGAGTGCCTGCGATTGAACAATAAGGACAAGGACAACGTGAAGGTTTACAACCTTGCCCTGAGCGATCACACAGGCGTACTCACGATGGCACCCAGAAAAATGGGTTGGGAGCATGTGGCAGAGGGTACTCCCAACTCAATCGACTTGCCCTGCACCACGATTGATAGCTTGGAGTTAGACCGCCTCGACTTGCTGAAGCTGGATATCGAGGGTCACGAGTTCGAGGCGTTGAAGGGGGCAGTGCAGACAATCACGCGCTACAAGCCGGTCATCGTCGTCGAGGATAAGCGAGATATCAGGCCCGGTGAGTTGCCCATCCATTACCTGACCGATTTGGGTATGGAGCTCGCCCATCGCCTCAAGCATGACCACATTTTTGTGTGGCCTGAAATCTAGTAGCTATTCGCATCTAGTTAAGGCGGCAATTTTTGGGCTACTACCCTAGCGCCCTACCTCGCCGTGCGAGTTTTAGACGCGATTAGCTATGGGATTTGGGGCTTAATTGGCACGGCGCCGGCGATGGCGGGGGCGCATCAACCCATATCACGGTAGGCCGTTCTAAGTACTCATGGCCGGTCCAAAAGGCGCCGCGCTGGTATAGCTCAAACAGCCAAGCGTCCAACCGGGCTTGTTCCTCAGGCGTCATAGCGAGCGGCCGCCCCTGGTTGTGGCAGAGTCCTGTTCCCGACTGATGCCTAAGCTATTGATGGGCGGTGCCGGCGTAGCTACGCGGTCGCTGTCGATGCTGACCGTCTGTGGCGACAATAACGGTATCGGGGTTGGCGGGGTTGGCGGTGTATCTTGTTCTGCCATGTTCAAGCCTCACGTTACCTAGGGCGCATGTTAGTCGGCGGGGTTAAAGGGTTTCGGTTATCTATCCTCTCCCATGAGCGTTCAACACGTCGCAGGGTATCGTCAATCGTCGTCAGCTTATTCTTGACGACTTCAACCTCTGTACGCAACTGCATCATCGCGTTGAGACTGCTCTCGAGCCGTTCGAGGTTTTTGGTGAGCAGCATGTAGCGCTCATCCATAACCACCATAGCGCGGGTGTGACGCTCTTCAATCAACCTGACTTGAGCGGCATCCCTATCTTTCGACTGCTGATCGACTACGGTGATAGCCAACTGGTTAGCATCTAGCCTCGCCAGCACGTGCGCGTAAGTAAACCCGAGCTGACCGATGTTGAGGGAGAGGGTCAAGGCCAACGTTATGACTGCTAGTGGGCTAGCTTGCCACCATGCAGGTTTACCGTTTCTGCCATTCTCTCCATTATTACCCCCGCTACGTTTCATTACGGTTCGAACCCTTTGAGTTCTAGTGTTGGACCTACCTTTGGGCTTTTTCTTGGCGGCATGACGGGGTGCAGCCTTTTTGGTTTTTGAACTGGCATTTCTATTGGTGGCGCGGGACCTACCTTGGTCTCCATTGGCATGAGGCGTGACCTGATCTTGGGTAGGGCTACCAGCCTCACCATTGGGTACAAATCCGGGCACTGAAGGCTCGTCGCCGTGTGCAGTCGTAGGCATAACCCCGTTACCCCCGCCAGAGGACTACTTTTCGCTTGACTGACTGCACTGACTGTTGAGATCGTTACTAGCATGAGCAAGGTGCGATATTTGCAGATCATGAACCTTCCCCTCTATCAACTTAGGCTTTTTAGGTGTTAGAGAAGCTATCGCGTCTTTGCCCGTGTACCAGCCTTCGCCCCAAAGCGTCAAGAGCCGCTCGAAATAGGTTTGGTATTTCTGACCAACTACCTCAAGCGAGTACCGGCTTATAGCATGCTCGCGGATAAAACGCGAACTAAGCTTAGGCGCTGCTACAGCAGCAAGCAAAAAGTCCGCAAACATGCGGCAACGGTAGCCGGTAACTCCATGTATTACTGTTTCTGTAAATGCGCCCCAATCTGTGCAAATTACCGGCGTACCGCACAACATGGCTTCGATTACAACAGCGCCAAATGGCTCGACGTAGAGAGTTGGAACGAATACCGCCTTTGCTCGGGACATCACTTGCCCACGCTGCTCTTCATTCAACACGCCGATGTATTCACCATAATCTGGTGGCTGACCTTGACCGGCTACAAGCAAGCGGGCACCCAACGTTTTACAGACCTCGGAAGCTACGGTGTACCCCTTACGATGGGTCAACCGCCCAATGAAGAGGTAATAATCCTCTTTAGTTTCAGCCAGTGGAAACTCGCTCACATCGAAGTAGTTTGGGATTACGTCATCAAACCACTGGCCGTCAGACTGGTGTGGATTGCCCATCGGGGCTTGCGAACCGTACACCATATGCATCCAAGCGTAGCTTTCGAATACCCTGTAGAGCGCGAAGGTACCGCCATAGCCTACGCCGAACTCGACTACCATGTAGTTGGGATGTGGAAAGGCAAGCCCGATTGCTTGCTGAGCCGTGCCGGCTATGACGCAAATGAAGTCTCTAGATTGATGCCTTGCTTTGATGCCGGCGATGGCTGCCTCGTTGAACTTCTGCCAATGGGGCATTCCACCATTGAAGCTGCCATAGATATAAGGCATGCTGTCGAGGGCAGCCAGCCGCTCATTCTCCGTTATGCAAGTAATCAATTCATCGCATTCGGCTTCATTCTGATCGCCGGCATAAAGGAAAACCGTGTGCCCTAGGTTACGCATCATGGCGCAGAACTTGCGCACCTTCTGCGTGTAGGCGCACATATTGAATGCACGGGTCGTCTGAGTGTGAGGCAGGCTCACTACGTGAAAGCGCATGGGGTAGGTTCCTTGGGGTTAAGCTTCAGTGACTACTAGGTTAGGCCATACACAGCGTAATTGCCAGCGCTGATATTGCCAGATGAAAAGGCAAAGCGCATGGCAGTCATGTCCTGCGCTGTATCGTGGCTAGCTCCGCCAAAGATACGCTGCTGCTCAGCCGGCGAGCCGTTTGAGATATAATCACCATCCCAAATAATCCTTGGCTGGAAGGTAGTAAGCTGCCAGCCTACAACCCTGATGGTAACGTTAGCACCCTCACTTGAGCCATTGCCGACAAGTCCGTTAGCAGTCGTATTCGTGATGTTGATCTTGGTATCACTGCCAGAGCTCGTCGTGGGCAAGTAACCGCCCGATAGCACACCACCGCAAGCATGGTGATAGTTAGTGGCAAGCCATGTCGAGCCGTTGTCGGTTGAGAACTGACAGGTAAGCGTCACGCCATCGGTGACAGGCAGAAAGCCGTACAGCTCAACGATAATAGTTCTATAAAGCGTGTAAGCCCCAAGCGGGATGTCGAGCGTAGCAGCCGATGAAACGCTACCAGAAGTTAGCAGCACCATTGCCGGCGCAACGCCTGAGCTGGCGGCCGTGAGGCGACCATCCGCATCTACCGTCAGGGCGGTATTAGTGTAACTGCCGGCAGCAACAGCCGTTGAGGCTAGCTCCGTCGGGCCAATGCTACCAGTCTTCACAATCGCTGTGATGCTCGGCGTGGCGTCGTCATAGGTAAAGTCGATGCTGGCGCTATCGACAAGAATGCCGCCAACTGCATCCTGAGCTTGCTCGGCTATGTCGGCCGGCGAAGCATTCTGCAGCACCCACCCCGTACCATTGTACACCCAGGTCTTATTGTTGAACGAATAAGTCTGGTTTGTCGTTGGCGACGCGGGAAAGTTGATGTTAGCCATTTCGCAGTTACTCCTGACTTAACTGATTATCCAAGCTCTACCGCTTGGGGCTACAGCCAGCGGTGTATAGGTGATGATGATAATTCCCTGAGTACCTACGCCGCCATTTCCTGTAGCTGAGAATGATCCACCGCCACCGCCTCCGCCACCACCATAGCCTCCAGCGGCCTTGCCAAGTCCACCCGAATTACCACCACCGCCACCACCCCCACCGGGGCCAGCCGTCGCACTGTCGCTAGTCTGCGTCCAAACGTTATCTTGCGACCCTAATCCACCAGCGACACCGCTGCCGCCACCACCGCCACCTCCGCCACCACCTGTTCCGGCTGTCGCGTTACCTCCGTTTGCCGCGCCACCGCCCGAACCACCACGCCCATTGCCCCCCGCACCGCCAGTAGATCCAGAGGCCGCGCCACCAACGGCGCCGTTGTTTGCCCCGCCGCCGCCACCAGCGCCTTGGTTAGCTAGAGCGCCAGCACCACCAACCTTCCCATCACCGTTTGGTCCAGCAGCACCGCCACCGCCGCCGCCTCCCGATGAGGAACCACCCGTACCACCGCCTGCACCGCCGTTACCACCTTTGTTCTTTACGGTTCCGACGCCGCCTGTGTTACCAGTCTGCTCACCACCTGTGCCACCCGTAGCCGCTGCTAGTGCTGAACCGCCCGTACCGCCTTTAGCAAGCACTGCGGTCGTGGTGTTGTCATTCTGCTTTACTGACGTATCGCCACCAGCACCGCCAGCGGTAGCATTCGCAGTTCCGGCCGTGCCGGCAGTTCCAACCGAAACTGAGCGTGAGGCACCACCCGTGTAAGTTTGGTTAGAAACGCTGGAGTAGCCACCACCAGCACCGGCACCACCACCGGCGCCGCTCGCCGTACCAGGACGAGCACCACCACCGCCACCGCCAATAACTTCTATTTGATTAGTAGCATTATCCCAATCAGTCGGTACAGTCCAGTTACTTGCGCCTGTTGTCGTAATGAACGTAACAGTAGATAATAGAACGATGTCAGGCTTATGATCTCTAGGCGCATCGACTGGCTTAGAAAATAGTGCGATATCCTTTTGTACATGCTTGTCAACAGTAACCGACCATACGGAGCCTACCGCGAACGCAAGCCCACCGATCACGGCCCACCGCAACGGATTGCGGATGATACGCTTACGCTTGACGGTAGCGATAAACTTCAGTGTTGGAAGATTATTTATGTCACTCATTGTTAGGACCTAGTAGCTCTGAGCTGTACCGTGACCTGCTTACACGTTGTCGGGCTGCCTGTCACGATAAAGCGGTACATATCATCCACCGCGAAGGTTTTGGTCCATGATGTCAGCGTAGTATCCTGGCTCTTGGTAGCACTGCTCAAAGTTGGCGGCGTACTCGAGTTGATCTTATCGCCAGTGACCGGATGCGCGCTGTCGTCGAACGCGGTGTAGGTAGTTTTGCGGATTTCAACCACGACAGAGCCGCTAGCATCTGCGTACATGGTGCAGGCTGTAATCGTGCCGGCGAAGTCGAGATGCACGTCAACATACATGCCCGCAGTGATTGTCGAGCTACCGTTACCAATCACGGCAACGATGCTGACCGTTGCTGCTCCTGTTGGCCCGGTTGGTCCGGTCGGTCCAGTTGGCCCGGTTGCGCCTACGGCACCCGCATCACCAGCACGGTAAAAGACTAGCGCAAACAGATCGGTGTTGGTAAATGCGCCAGAGCCAGCACCTCCGGTGAGTGTTACCTTGCGATAGCCGGTACCATCAACGATGCTACCTGTTACGTTCCACTGTGCCCAAACATTTGCATTACCCAGCTTCTGCATTCGCAGCATGCCGCGCGTGGTGTTGGTGCTATCATCCCACAAATCGAAGATGGTCGATACGGTTGATCCACCGTTGTCAAGATTATCCAAGTACGCAGCGGTGGCGCTCGCCGGCGTGGCGTTGTTGAGCCGGAACTTACCGTTGCCAGGATCAGCATCACCTGTCGTGCTGTCATATTGTTGGACAATACCATCCGTCGATCCAGTCGGTCCGGTCGGTCCAGTCGCTCCAGTCGATCCTGTAGCTCCAGTTGGTCCTGTCGGCCCTGTCAAGCCGATATCACCAGTACGCGCGAACGAGAGATCAATGACGTCAGAAGCTGCAAACGTACCGTTGCTGGAAAGGAAGGTGACGTTTAGCTTGCGATAGCCACCAACAGACGTAATCGTGTTGAGCGAGAACGCGAGGTTGACGCCGGTGGGATCACCACGCTTTGTCAACATCAGGTAGCCCTTGACAGTCGTAGTACTGTCATCCAGGGAGTCTAGCCAAGTCGTGCGGGTAGAGCCAGCGCTATCCGTCAAGCTGACGTATATCTTGGTGATCGACGCGGGCGTGGCATTATCCACACGCAAGTTACCCGAGCCAGGATCAGCATCTACATGGCTGGTATCGTACAGCCACGTTACGCTCGCGCCAGCCGGCCCGATAATACCGCCGCCAAACTCGACCCATTGCGTGCTGTCGCCATCATCCAGATAGAAGAAGATGATGCCAGTCGTCATGTCGAGCCACAAATCGCCATTGAGTGGCGTTGAGGGCGGTGAGGAGTTTACCGAAACACCCGCACCTGTCGGCCCGGTAGCTCCAGTCGGGCCTGTCGGTCCGGTAGGTCCGCCGCTTGGGCCGGTCGCGCCCGTGGCTCCAGTTGCACCCGTAGGTCCAGACGGTCCCGTGGGTCCAGAAGCAAGCAGCGACCAATAGGTCGTATAGTTGACACCAACCCCCGGCTCATTCGTAGCATCAGAAACATGCTCGGCAATACAGATATAGGCAGCATTGCCATGCTGTAAGGCGTCATCCTCTACATACACAGTCGAAAGGAACCAACCCGCTGCAATCCAGTTGATGCCGGCAAAGTCGGTGAAGTCGTGCTCGGCAGCCGTGCCGACGCCCACATAGCGCCACGTGCGCGAACCGCCTGAATAGGTGGCGGTGATCTTGTAGGGATTACCCTCGGCATAGAAGTAGACGAAGCCATCGCTATCGGCAAGCACCGGGTTGCTGATCGGCACCGCGCCGACGCGATCGGAGTAAAGCGTAGCCAGTGGGAAACCAGCTATCTCCACCCGAACGTCAACGGAAGCCCCCGGCTGAACATTGCCAGCCTCGTCGGTTATCGTTGCCTGCCAGCGCCCATAGATTGCCATGACGTTCTCTACTCTTTAGTTGACCGTCGACCCACGACGGTCGTTGGGAGATCCCACCGTCGTCACATAGCTAATGCCGTCAATCGAGTAACCCGCCGCACCACCAGCACCGGAAGTGCCACCACCATTATGACCAGCATTTCCGGGTAGTCCAGGCCCGCCGCCCACGCCCTCGGTACCAACAGTAAAGCCAGCCGCACCGCCTGCATCTGCTGTGCCGTCACTGGCAGGATAATAACCAGAACCACCATCGCCGCCGACAGTACCCGCACCACCACCGCCGCCGATACTAACGTTAAAGAAGCCGCCCGTGCTGCCTACACCACCGCCACCGCCGCCTGCCCACACCTCTGCCGTAGCAGCACTATCATCAAGTGTGATGGGGAACCGTGTGTAAAGCGCGGTGCCACCAGGGTAGCCATCATTATGGCCAGATTGATTGCCAGCACCACCAGCGCCTTGAATTCTGCCGTAAATGGTTATGGCAATTGGGAAGCCAACTGGCCAACTCGTTTGCACATCAAATGCTCGAGAACTTGCGTTTGCCGAGCCAACGACAACCCCCGAATTGATGATAACGGTTAGATTGACGCCATAAACCACATCGCTGTCGGTCGGCACGGGGAAGATAGTGTTGTGCAGATCATACAGATTGATGTTGTTAATCGGCGTATCAATCGTGATGACACGATCAGTCAAGGCTGTATCCGACTGCTCGGTAAACAACATTTCCTCTGCTGTGATCTCATAGCGGTCGGCAAAGGGCGCGACTTGCGTGACCTGTATGGGCAGCGTGATTACATTGCCCATCTCATCTTGGGAACCATGATAGCTCATCTGATACCCGCCACCCTCGGCAGGTACTAGCACGTTGCTGTTGCGCTGTATAGAAAAACCAACCTTTCTCGGCGGGGAAACGAACCTACCCACCTGAAGCTGGTTAGCACGCTCGGCAGCGTTGGACCCGAAAGCCGGTATCCAAAGGGCATAACGCTTCAGAATTACTGCCGTGCCGCTGAATGAAGCAGCCTCGAGATCAGTCAGCACGGCACCTGATCTGAAGTTGTTTTGCTTGTCGAGCGGGTCACACGGGTTGCGCGTGCCGTAAAAGGTCCAGGACTCTGTAACTTGCTTGGTCGGCTGCTCCTGTATCTTTATACTGCCTTGAATGATGTTGCTTTCATCGTAAGTGTAGGTCGTGGTAGCGATAGCCCTTAGCACTTGCAACTGTAGCAACTGGTTGAGATTGTCCCACCAGATTATCAAGCCGGCATCTTGAATTAAGTCCTTCAACAGCTCGTTGACACCCGTGGGCTGAGCAATAAGCCGTGTATAGAGCAAGCCGAGGTAGGTCGAAACTTCTGTATCCCACGTGCTGATTGGGATGATGCTTGACGGCACTGCGGTATAATCTGTCAGCAAAGTATAGGCAGCCCGAGCCGGGGTTTGCGCGTTGATGTACAAACACTGCTGCACCCGATCCTCAGAACTATGATCGGCAGCCGTCGAACCGAACTGAGCGCGAATGATGTTGAACCGATCACCTGATGTTGTGCTCCAAGCAGCTCCTGGCACTTGGAAAGTCGTGGTCACAAGGTTAGTGATATTCGCATTGCCTTTGACAACACGTATCTCATCCATCCAGCCGTTGAGGCTGTTGGCGCCTGCAGAATTACCATCGCCACCAATAGTCGGCCGGCTGGTGCCATTCAGGTAGTTGTTAGTATCGGTGTAAGAAGAACCTTCCTGCGCACCGTTCAAGAATAACCGCGTAACGCCTGAGTATCTAACCAGCGTGACGAAGTACCAAGTCGCGGTTGTCAGCGTCGTCGTGCCAGTAATTCTATCCGCTGCATTGGTGTGATACACCAGCACGTTGCCAGCGGAGAGCTTGATGGTTGGATAAAGCCCCGTCACACCTGACGGCCGGCTATCGTACAGGGTGCGCGCAACGCCCGTGGCATTCAAGCGCAGCCAGAAGTCGATCTGAAAGTCACCCGTGCCAAACGCAAAGCCAGCCGAGCCGTCGCTGCTGAGATAGTCACCCGTACCATCAAACAGCGCGCTTGCCGTGCCGAACTTGAACTGTGCGGTATCTATCTGCGCGTTGCCATTGGCAGTCGTGGTGTGCCCATTGCCTGAGCTATCCGTGAAAGTCGTGCTGGTATCGGCGCCGTCGCAATGCAGCATCAAAGTCGTGAATGCGTCGATGCCAGGATCGCGGTAGAAATTGACAATCTCTGTACCAGCGATGTTCGCATAGCCTTGCGTGTCGTATTCTATGTCGCCGATCCCCGTCGGTGTAATCACCATCGTAAGATCAGCCGCAAGAATGTTGGTCAGCAAAAAGCCCGAGTTAGCTAGTGGGGCTTGCGCTCGGTCGTCATCGGCAAACTTGAGAATATCCTGAGCCGTGATGCTGAAATCATCCTTGGCGTCAGGCCCATCAAAGCTATCGGTATACAGATAGCGAGTGATGAAATCAGTTATCTCATCGCCAATATAACCATGCTTCAAGCGGAAGGGCTGGGCTCGCCTGAATATCTTGCTGGCGCGAAACTTGCCCCAGTACGTGCCCACGTCATAGAACTCACCGTAGCTCGCACCTGGGCTGTCAGAAAACTTGACGACGCATTTAGCCCGCGTACCCAAGTCCTGCCCCAGCGACAGCATGTTGGGCGTGTATTGGATATCAGTGATGCGAGGCTCTGCATCGAAGTCGATGGGTAGGTAGCTGGTCGATTTGGCATAGCGCAGAGTTTCGGTCGTAGCACCGAAGTAGCTACGAGCTCTGAACATGCCGCAATAGTAGGTGTTCACCGCCGCCGTATTGTACAGGCCGGCGTAACCCGCAGAAGTGATGGTGCTGCTAGAATCCGTATACTCGAGTTGGAATAACGCCGGCTCGTCGCTAAGCTCGCCGCGCCACACCTTGGCTCGAAGCTCAACGCCACCAGCAACGTCACTCACGTTAATGGCGTCATATCGCATCCAAATGTTTTCATCAAGAAGATAATCGAAGCTGAGCGTAGCCAGCGTGAAAATTGTGCCAGCGTACCTCTTCTTGATTACAAACGAGTTGAGGTTGCTGAGAATGCAATAGTAGCCCGATCCTCCAGCACCGACAGTTGTGTCACCACGCAGCACAATGCCTGGACTAGCACCACTGGTTCCCTGCCGTACCCAAGCGATGGCAGAAACGTCATCGGTTGCTGGAAATAGCGTCCAAGCAGCGTATGACGGCACGCTTGTATTGACGGTGCGCTCGAACTTCAGGCAGCGATCTATAGAAAAGTCAAACGCGTTGTCCGTCAGCAACGTGTAAGCCCGCGTTGGGGGCGTGAAAGCCGCAGTCCACCGCGCAATACCGACTGACAAGCGAAACTCGTCAATCCAACCCAGCCAGGGTACCGATGTATCCTCACCTTGGGCACCAACGCGAAAGTCATTCGTACTGGTGTGAACCGTAATTGAGATGGTAGTGCTGGCCTCCTGCACACCATCAATGTACATCTTCAACGAAGTGCCGTTACGCACGATGGCAAGATGATGCCAACCCGTGTTGACCGCATTCGTAAACTGCGTAGTTCCGGTAAGGTTAACAGCGTATGTGGCGCCGCCATCCGAAAAGTGAGCACGAATGACGTTGCCAGTAGTGCGGAACAGAATGAAGGATTTAGTTGCGGCCGAGCCAGAACTATCTCCCTGACCTGCGATTGACCGCTGAGTGCCGCCAGCGACGTTGCACTTGAACCAGCAATCAATAGTGAAGTCATCCGCACCCAATGCGTAATCTGCATGAGCTGGGGTCGTTATGTAATCACCCGTACCATCAAACAAGCCCGACGCCGAGCCGAACTTCTTGTCAGCCGTGTCGATTTGAGCATTGCCTCCAGCAGTCCAGGTATGAGCTGAGCCACCCTGATTGCTATCTGTAAACGTCGTGCTGGCGTCAGTGCCATCCATATGAAGCAGAATTTTGGTGTAAAAGTCATTGCCACCAGGGTTGAGAATATCTGATGTGTCATAGCCTTGCGCTGTAATTGAAGCTTGCGCCCAATAAATCGTGAAGTTGGGAACGCTCTCACCATCGCGTGAGTTCTCGAACCGCGTAATGCGGTAAGCGTCGAGGTCCATCTCGACGAATTCAACTACCTCACCGACTATTGGGGCTGCCGTCACTCTACTATCCCCTGCATGTCAAGCGTGATCTGAAACAGCTCGGGGTAGGTATGCGATATCTGCGGTATGGCATCATTCATAAGCCAAGCGTAGCCAACCTCGAGAGGATAGCTGACCGGCGCCCACGCGAAGAAAAACGTTGCCGTACCTGATGCGTCAGCGAAGGGCTCGAAGTTGTCGCGGTACCAATCAGGGCTCATGAATGCAAGCGTGCATGAGGTCTCGACCTTTTGGCCAACCACGTTGCGGCCAAGAAACTGGCCACTCTCACTCATGCCCGACGTGACTTGCCGCTTGCGACCATAGGGCAGCGGGGTAAACGTTGCCTGCACCTTGCGCTCACAGATAAGCAGCTTGCCGACCGAGAGCACAGCCGCACGCACCTTATCGCTGGTGCCGCTTGCCGTCATAACCAGCTTGACCGCAATGTAGACATCAGCCGTGAAGCGAAACATCAGCGGCCAATTATTGGCCACGACGACGTCCTGCGTTACGGTCGCGTACACGGGATCGCCTGACCCATCCACTGTAGTCGCCGCGTACACTTGCAGCACGCGAAGCCCGTCACCGAAGTTGTGGCCGGCAACGGCCAAGCAATCTATATCCTCATCATTATTGACATCCATCCACTCAAAGAAAATGCTTTGCCCCGCCGACAACTGCTTGAAGTAGTTGAGCCCGCCCGTTGAGGGGTTGGCCATGTTAATGGTTGGGTAGGAAGGATCTTCCACCACAGCGGCGCCGGTCGCCACGTCAGCCGAGCGAATGTTAGACGTTGACACTTTGTTATCCCAAAGTATTAAGGGATTGTCAGTGTCAAAGTCGGCATCGGTAGCACTGAGGACTAACGACTCCGATATGACAATCATGGGGTCCTCGTCTTCGTAGTAATCATGGTCGCGCCATTCTTCACAGCATCATTCATGCGCTCGATCAGCATGTTAAGCTGTGTGCCGGTATAGACCATCGCCGGGTCCACACCCTCGATTGTAATCGCCTGACTGGGCGTCGGAGCATTTGTACTCGTGCTCGTCGTTGTGTTGGGCGTGGTCGCGCCCCCGCTACCACTAGAACTCGAACTACCACCGCTCGGTGCAGAAACAGCACCGCCGATATTGAGCGCACCGGCCGCGATGATTGCCGCGACGTTTGCCGCACCCCAAGCCGTGATCTCGGCAGCCATAGGTGGGCCGAGGATAGGACCAAGTTCCATTTGTGCTCGCGTGGCGGCAACGAGTGTATTCTGCCACGCAAGCGCAGCGTTGACAGCCGTGCTCACAGCGATACCCGCAATTTGCGCTACCTTGCTCTTCTGCCCGATTATGCCGAACACGTTGGCCAGCGAGTTGCCGAACTGCGTTTGCGCAGTAAGGATCATTTGGTTATTGTTGAGCTGGATCAATCGCATTTGCGACCAATGCCTATTTTCCTCCTCTCGTACCCGCGCATTATACTCATCAGTTAGATCTTGCCGCTGCGTGTAAAAATTACGCAAGTATACTATGCGGATTTGATAATTCTCTTGCTCAGCTTGAGCCTGCGTGCGCAAGCTTTCACGTATTGGCTGGATCTGCGCTGATGCTGCTTGAAGCACAAGCTTTTTGCGTATAGCCTCTGCCTCTGCCCTTGAAAGCTCTAGACCAGTTGCCCTGATTTGGTTCTCTATTTGATACTGCTTATTCAATATTTCCTGCTGTGGGGTAATCAAGTTACCTAATGAGATCTGTTGATCTAAGTCAGCATTTATATTCTTCAACGCGCTATCACGCTGTAGAGCGCGCTCTGGCGAAAGCGCTTTACCTTCAGCCACGTTTATTTTTGCCACCAACTCGTCAATCTTAGCCCAATTCTTTACTTGTCTACTCAATGTATCATTATACTGAATTCCCTTCGTAGGGAAAGTTGAAATTTGTTTATTTAGAGTTTCAGCATACTCCTGAGCCGTGGCTAACTCTTTTCGCCATGCAGTTGTTGCATCGGTAGTCTTTGGCATAAAGCTAGCCATGTAAGTAATGGCATCGCGGATCTTACCAAGCACGAATACGATGCCGCTACTTGCTCCCAACAGTTGGTCGAGCCGAGCAAAGGCATCGCCAAACGCACTCAGCGCTTGGCTGGCAGAACTAAGAATAGTTGGCTGCTGCAATACACTTAGATGTGCTTGGTACTCGGTAAAGATCTTGTTAACTTCCTGCACGGTTACGCGCGTACCAATTGCTTGCTCCTGTAAAGAAGCATAACTCTTAGTCAAATCACTAAGCGACTTTTGGCTCGTCAATGCAGCCGTGGTAATGACCTCGAAAGAAGCAGCCACTTGATTGCTGACGCTGCTAACTTCTGCTAGCGAGTTCTGCAAAGTTGCAAACTGGGTAACGCTGGATACAATAGCCAGCACGAGCCTAGATAGCATTTGGGTAGCAAGATTACCCATCACTGTACCTAGGGCAATCGTAACCGGACTGACGCCAAGCATGCTGGTCGTCAATTCGCGCATGTAGCGGCCAAGGTTGCCGGAACTGCCCCCCAAGTCATCGACCGGCTTCTTAAGCTTGGTGACGCCAGTACCAGCCCTATCCATCGAGTTAGTTAGATTAGAAACATTGGCAGTCAGCCCGGTCATATTTTTGCCGAGCGCTTCAACATTCTTTTGCAGCGAGTCCAGGCTGGGGCCTAGCTTGCTTACGTCAACTTCGACCTTAGTAGTTAGACTTGCTACTTCCATGGCGCGTTATGCTCCGCCCGGTGTGTAGGCTGTGGCGGTGCGAATGCTACCACCGATTGCAGCGTAAACTCTATCCGCAGTGTTAGTGATGGTCGGCGTCATAAAAGGCCGAGGCAACACTCTGCCCGTGCCGAACTCTAGCCACGACGACTTTTCGTCATTGCTCGAGAGTACCACCGTGCGGCTGTATTGATTGCCGCGAAATATCACGCTGAGCCCGCTAACGAGCGCGCCTGTCTCACTAGCGGGGGCTTCTCCTGGTGCCGATGCTTGGTGCGTGCCGTATACGCGGCCGGTCTTGGGTGTGTCGAGTATGAGGCGGCGAGCTTCACCAATCAGTATCTCGCCTGCGCGGCGCAGTCCACCGTCAACGCCGGCCAATATACGGGCTTGAGCCTGATCGCCCTTCCACACCAGCTTGACTTGTACGACTGCCACAGGCTACCCCCGGTTAACGCTTAATCTTGGCTCGGCTTCGCGTATTCTTACCTCCAAACATTGTGTCGAAAGCATCAGGCGTCATTACCCTTGCCTTCGGGCGCTGACTATCCTGTAACTGCTTGGCCAGTGTTGCCCTCTGCTTAGCTAGCCACGGCGGTACATTCTCGTCACTGCCACCGTGTATCATTCTCAGCATATTCACGTGACCACGCATCGCCAGCAAAATTGCATTGACATCGCTATGCAACGTTTGCTCTTCGCTCCAGCAAAGCCAGCCTAGGGCGAACTCGGCCAGCTCGCCGTACCAGTTCTCGGCTATTAGCTGGAGCTCTTCGCGTTTCCCAGTGGCTCGTTACCCTCGCCCTCTTCCTTGTCGAGGTTGAGTGGCCTGCCACCCCGCATAAGCGAGATGATGTACTTCTGGCACGTCAGAGAGAACCCGCCCGTGTCGTCGGTCAGGCCGGCGCCGAACACCTTGTCCATCAGCTCTTTGCGTTTCGGGGCGGTTTGGTACGATGGCCCGAGGCCCATGACCAGCACATCCTCGACCGCTTGCACATCGACTTGCGCGAGCTTGTCGAGCACAGCCTGCAATCCACCGTAACGGTTGCTGAGCACGCGCATGGCGTTGACGGTCGGCCTCAACTCGTAGGTCTGGCCTTCTAGCTCGAAGCTCACATTACCTTGCCCGAGCTTAGGGATCGGGCCGTTGACTGCGCTAGTCTGGGTGTCTGCCATTGGCATAGGGTTTGCTCCTTGGTTCTGGGTCGTATTCGCTTCAGTTTCGCCGGCCGGCCGCTTGTGGGTAGGTCAGGGCGCCCGAAAGCTTGGCCGGTCAAAAGCATGCGATAGCGTGGGGCAATAACCCATTGAAACGCGCATTCATATGGTTTAACTTTGACTTAACTCATCCTTCACATAGGAGTATTTGCGTGACGCGGCTGTGCTCGATACCCAAATGCGGCAGAATCCACAAATCTAGTGGGTATTGCAATCGCCATTACTTGAGGTACCAACGCTATGGAGACCCCCTGGCAAGAAGTCCCTACAAGTACAAGGTTGTTACTTGGCTCAAGGTCAACAGCTTCAATACTCAGGATGAATGCTTGCTCTGGCCCTTCAGCAAACTACCCAATGGGTATGGGCAATGCGAAAACTATCTTGATGTGGGTAAGGGCGCACATAGGAATATGTGCTTTCTAGTTCATGGGGCGCCACCAACGCCCAAGCACATCGCCGCTCGAAGCTGCAGGAATAAACTGTGTGTCGCGCCCAAGCACCTGAGTTGGAAAACACGCAATGAGAATAAGAAGCCGCTACTTTAGGCTGGGCGTCGTGACGGTAGCGGCTACCGCATCAGCCGCGTCGAGCTTGGCTTGGGCATCTGCAGCAGCTTGGGCCTTCACAGCAGCTATGTTGGGGTCATAGCCTGTCTGCTGGGCATAGCTGACAAGTAAATCCTGCACGCGAGCCTGTAAAAACGTAGCAGGATCTTCCTTGTCAGCCATTTCAGCCAACCCGGCAAGTAGAAACTTGTCGTCAATCGTTATGACAACTTCCATCTACTTACTCCGTTAGCCTTAGTTGCTCGCGCTGACGCGAACGATGTTGCTGTTGATGCCGAGATTGGCGCCGAGCTTGACGACGTTATTGGCGCTGTCCAGCTTCTCTTCCACCGACATGATCTTGGCGATGAAGTAGCGGTAGCTGGGCGTGCCACCAAGCGGGGCGTCGTTGAATTCTACCTTGAATGCGTAATCGTTGGGTGTGGCTTCGGCTGCGCGCAGGGCGATCTGGCCAACGTCTTCCCAGTCGATACCGATCACAAGGTCCATGCTGCCGGCGTTGCGCGTGCCCTTCAGCTTTTGGGTACGGGTTTCGCCGATGGCATCGAAGGTGATCTCTGCACTCTTGTCACCGAACGAGCCCATATTCTCGACCCAGCTGATCTCGGTCCAGCTATTGCCTGAGAAGTCAGCGAGCACGAAGTCGTCGCTTTGGGCGGCCATCGACTGCCCGATTGAGATCTTACTACCTGCTGTTGCGAAGATGCCAGCCATGTCCCTCGTCCCTTCCTGCTTGAACCTGACTAGCTACGCAGTGCAGCTAGTTCAATTGCTAGTGTGACCGCCATTCCTTTATTCTGATCGTCAGCGAAGCTAGGCGCTGGCCCCGTGGCGGTAATCTGCACTACTGTCCAACCTGTCACCACTATAGCCTGACGATTACGGTGGAACAAGTCGCGGGTCAGTAGGGCCAAGGCAAAGGCTTTCCTCGCATTATCGGGGGTATCGTTAGCAGAGTAGGCCATGATGGCTCTGGTAAACGTGGGGCGAAAGTCATTGACCCCATCGTTGTCCAGCACGCCCATATCTTCTGACACGATCATCATAGGCAAGGGTGCATCGGTCGGCACTGGTCGCAGCGTGTACACTGGAAAGCTACCCTTATAAGCCGGCAGCAAAGCAGTGATCGAGGCGTTGCCGACGATGGCACTCCTTAATGACTGTGACAGGTCTGGGCTAGCAGCCGTCATGGCCGTTACTCTACCTGACTACCTTTAGGCGTCGAGCGCGCCGTACTTCTTCAGCAAGATGTTGGCCATGTACCGCGTGCCAGCGGGGGCGCCGGCATCCAAGTCGTTGCCGTACTTGCCGGTGGCCCAGTTCAGCCAGTAGAACGCGAAGTTGGGCATGGTCCCAGAAATCACGTAGTAGTTGATCCCGAAGCACACTACGAATTGCATAACCTTGTCCTCTCTAGGTCGGTGCTGCTATTTCGAAGCATTGCAGATTGATACTGGCACTTGCCGGGTCAATCTCCAATACCTTGCGAACCATGTGCCACTGACTACGAATGTAAATCTTGTCGTCCTTCAGTGGCATAGTGAAAGGCACAGTGAGGTTAGCAATGAGCATGATCTTAACATCGGTATTCGGAATGTTGTTGAACGTCGCGTAATAGGCTGAGAAGCTTTCGCGTATACCCTGCACCTGATAGGTCAACGGCGTGCCCGCAACCCTATCGCCATCGCTATCCACCGTCGTAGATACCTCACGCCGTAGCGTGCCGGTCATCAGCTTGCCGTTGAAGGCGCTGGCGACAATGTTAGCAATTTCAGTTGGCAGCAGGGATGTCATTCAACAGCTCCTGCCACTTCGCTTCAGCGATTTGTATCAGCTTGGGGAAACCAGCACGCGGTGGAAACGAGGTGTTGTGCGCCTGAAGCCACAACCGCAGCTCGTCCATCGTCAGCTCTTCGAATACAGGCTTGTTCGGCGCTGACAAGCGTGGGGCTTCATCCTGTGCCGTTTCATCGAACGGAGCCATCTTCAACCAGCGGCCGTTGTAAAGTAGCTCCAGCAGCTTGGCGTTGACTGTGGTCTTGTCGAACGGTTTGCCAGCCGTAACCTTATTCATGGCCACGCGACCGCTCTTTACACAAATGAATTGGCGCGAAGCATCGAAGGGCTCGCGCATCCGACCACCGAACTTGGCTCTTGGGGGGAAGTACATTGTGATTTCCGTTTTGTTGCAGGTTTTAGTTAGTAGATGGGCG
>Ga0070690_100000256_pt1 | contig 27472 bp, 45 predicted proteins | sample KBSS33HmetaG_FD_64671 | JGI IMG/M metagenome (GOLD analysis project Ga0070690, IMG submission 64671) | Switchgrass rhizosphere microbial communities from Kellogg Biological Station, Michigan, USA - KBS S3-3H metaG | ecosystem: Host-associated > Plants > Roots > Rhizosphere ... | reverse complement strand
CCTTGAGGTTGTTGTCTTCGTAATAGCCGACCACGGTCGAGCCCTGGGGCGGGGGCGTGCTCGAGCCCAGCCGCAATTCGAAGTGAGCGCCGCCAGTCATCAGTTTGGACTCGAGGGCTTCTAACATGCGCAGCACTGGCGATTGCTCGGCCACCCGCACGCTTTGCATTTTGAGCAGCTCGACGAACGCGCCAGGGAATTTCTGCTCGCGCATGTCCTGCGCTTCGCTTGGAGTAACGACGCCGGCGGCTTGCAAGTAGCGGGTGCCGGTGTTGGCATAGGTGATCAAGTTGGCGTAGTAATCCACCATGCGACTCTGCGACGAGGGGAACACGCCGCGCGCATAATGGCTGGCGCGTTCGTGGTCGGCTTTGGCCTCGGTGATCGCCTGGTCCCAATTAGCCGCCAGCCAGCGCACGTAACCGGCGAAGGCCTGCGCATAGGCGCCGCCGCCCACGCCAGCGCGGCGCTGGTGCTCGTCAATGTCTTCGCTGACGCCGAGGATTTGGGTTTGCTCGACGGGTACATAGATCATGCGCCCCACGATCGACTGCACATCTAGCGGCAGCTCGGCTGTGCTGATGACCAGGCCGCGGGGTGGGCTTAGCCGGCGGGCGCTGCCGTCGGCATTCCGCCGGCCGCGGCCGGCGCGGTTGCCCAGGGTGCGTACGGTGCGCTCGACCTTCTTGCGCATGTCGCGCTCGCCGTCGCTGCTCGACTGGGGCGCATAGTCATCGATGACCAGAGGCGCGTCCTTGATGGTGAACATGTTGTGCTCAATGTCGGTGACGGTGCTGACCCAATCGCAGGGTGAGTAATACTCACGGCCTTTCACGAATTTTTCACCCAGGTGGGTTAAGGCCAGCATGGTGATCGTGCTCTTGCCGCTCTGAGTTGGGCCGTAAACCCAGAGCATGGAGTTAAGTGAAAACTCTTCAATCAGTGGCGCGCCGTATATCGCTGCCCATAGGGGCGCGGTGATGCGTAGCGGCGCCAGGTAGAGAAATTCCAATGAGGCCTTTGCGGCCTGCTTAAGTGCCTTGCCCTCGGGGGGCTCGGGCAGGCAATAGAAGTTGAGTCGGTTGTGGCCCAGGTCGACCGTCACATTGGGGTCGAGGCCGTCAGCGTTGATGGCGCCGCCGGCCGTGAGGTAGGCGCGCTTTCCGCCGATGGTGGCCCAGCCGGTGAAGGTGTAGAGCGTTTCGCGTTTCATTCCGTTGTTGCGCGAGTGATCCTTGATGGCGCGGGCAATGCGGTACATTTGCGCCGGAGGCACATAGGCGATAGGGTCAGCGCCCCAGTGCCCCGGCACCCATTGCCGCACGTCCTCGAACTCATCCGCCTTGATATCGATAGCCGGCAACGCCTTACCGTTGGCCAGAGTGCCCAGCACTGAATAAGTGACGCTGGGTTGGTTCATGCCATCGTTCAACGTTCTTTGATGGGTAATCATCGCCGACCAGTTGGCTAGGACTTCGCCTTGGTCACATAACTGCCCGTCGATGATCTCAGCCCGGCTCTTTATCTTGCGAGCCTGGGTGAGCATTCGATCGAACATCACTCCCGAGATGCCCAGGCGCTGCTGGACTTCGTTGACATAGCGGATCAACTCAAAGGCATTTAAGTTGCTGAGTGAGTCGAACAGCTTTCTAAGCGCTGCGTCTTGATCGGTCTCGTTGGCCGCTTCGTTGATGAGCGCCCGGATTGGATCGCCGTCATCGCCGCCGGCCACTTGCTTGAGCATTTGCTGCAGCGTGTTTGTCGTCACGCCTAATTTCAATAAATTCTTTTTCCAGCGCTCGACGGCCAGGGGATTGTTGAGCCGAGCCAGGTGGCGCACGGCCGCGGCGATCAGATCGTCGCGCCGACGAATGTCGTCGGTGGCAGCCGCGGCGTCGAGCGCCTGGGCAATCACTGCCTCACGCACATCGATGCCAGCAGCGCTGATATGTTCATCCGGCAGCCCCAGGAGATCGCGCAGGGTAGCGGCATGGCCATTGGCGTGGGTGTCGATCCACAGATTAAGGCTGCTAACCGCCTCGGCGCGTTTGCTCTCTGGCAAGTGGACGATCTGCTCTTTGATGGTGTTGGCCAGCAGACTGGCGTGTTTGTTTTTGCTGGCAGTCAGATCATTCAATATTTCGGGCAGGAAGTCCTGGGCGATTTCAATCGCCATATCTAAAAGCTCGGCGTCTACATCCATTACCTTTCCCTCAGGCGTGGTTACGGTCAAAGGCTTTTGCTTTTTAGCGCGTTGAGTTGGCTTCTTAGGCATGGCGTCCTATACAGTGGTTCCGCAGTATGCGCAGGTGCGCGAGTGAGATGGCAAGGGGGCGCCGCATTGTGGGCAGTTCGACGGCTTGAATAAACCCAATGTGCGGGCAGAGGGTGAGTCGGTTGTAGATGCGCCTTCGCTGAGTTCATCGTGGCCTGCTGAAAATTTAATCAAATGGATCGCCATCTTTACAACTTGTATGGATATCCCAAGGAAAACTATTATTCCGAGCAAGGGCGGCAAGAACTGAAATGCACTGTCGTTCATCATGTAATTCAGGACGCCGAGAAAGTCATAGTTTGGCAGCATGGTCAGCCTCCTCGCTGGGGGTGACTTGAAACGGCGCGATCTCATTCGGCATAAAGAAGTCGGCCATGTTGCGGCGAGCGTTGGCGCAGTACAGCAGGAAGGGAATCAGTTCGCCGTGTTCAACCTGGCTGGTTGTGCTTTTATATTGTTCTTTGCTATCAAGCTCGGCTTTGATAATTTCTTCTGGCGTTTTCATTGGGCAGCCTTTCAGAATGGTTGGGGGTCGTGAACGTAGCCGCATTTTGTGCACACGTCGCCCTGGGTTCCGGTGACGTGCTCGATTTCCTCCGCGCACTCAGAGCACCAGGCGGGGAACATCCCGGCCGCGTCGAGCGCCTGGCGCAGCCGGCGTTCAAACTCGTCGCACCATGCACCCGGCGCATTGCGCTTCAGGTAGAGCAGGGTGGCGACGTGGTCGCCGGCAACTTTGTTTAGCGGCTTAGAGATTGCTGAAAAGTCGAGGGCATATTCGGATATGATTTTGCGCAGGCTATTGGCCGCGATGCTGTAAGCGTCTTCTTTGCCGTGACTGAATTCAGACGTTTTATGGCGGGAGTGTTGAGCGGCGTATTGGTCGAATAAATTGATTAAGGTTTTGACTTGGGCAAGAAACAACTTATACCCCCTGATTTGGGCTTGGCTGATCAAGATAGGTTCTGATTGAATAGTCATCGCTCACCACCTTGGTAACGCAGTCCGTTGGGAAATTCGCCGTCAGGGAATTCGGGACGCTCAGATTGCTCATCTGCGAACACTGAGCCCAGGGGCCGAGTGAGCACTTTGGCGCCGTCGATTGTTTCCTGGCTGCAGAGCGCCTTGGCCAGCGCGTCATTCCACGACATGACATTGCACTGTTCGACCTTTAAAAGATTGGGGAAGCGTGTATTAACAGGGGACTTGCCTTTACGAATGATAGGCCACCAGAGATTCGAGTCAGGCTCAGCAGTCAAGCTATAAGACTCTTCGGTGTAAATTTCGCCGTCATCGGCGCCGGCTACATAGGTGAGTTTCCATACTGTGAAGTCCAGCCAAACTTTACTTTGCACGTCCGCCTGGTTGTCCTTCGCGGCTTGCTCTTCGGCTTTCAATATGATTTCGTTGGCGCGCCAAACACAAAGAGCAGAGTCCAAAGCTGAGGCCAGGTCGGGGTGCTCATGCAGTCCAAGCCTGGCGGACTCATAAATATCCTGTGGCGTTCGGGGGCCTTCGAAATAATCGTCAGTCCCGCCTTTCAAAATAAGATTGATCGCATCGGTAACTGTCTCTTCGAAGCGCTGGCGTACGGCAGTTTTGACTTGCTCCAAATCGACCTGGGATTCGTGGATAAATCTAGCCAGGTCGGCTGGTGAACAAGGCAGAGACAGATTTCGTTTTCTCTTATCTAGCGAGGCTGTCCTTCCATGTGACTTGAAAGTCATTTCAAATTTCAAGGGTCGCTTGACGACTGGCGGCGTGTAGTAGCTATCGACCACCCATTCCCCATCAGCGAGGTCATGAAGCGCATCACCTAGATACTCTTGAGCTTGAGATTGCGCGGCCTGCAGTGCTTTCTCTCGTTGCTCGGCGACCTGCGCTTCTTTGCGGGCTTTAGTGGCAGCCCGTTGTTGCGCCTCTTCGTCGGCCAGGCGCTGGCCCAGTTCTAAAAGTTCGGTCAATGTTTGCATGTGGGTCTCCTTGAATAAATTAAATAGTTTCTAGTAAAGAGTGAATTTTCAGTCATCCGATTCGCCTGCTGGTGGGATGTATTGCATGAGCTCGCCAAGCACTAGGCGCCTGACGCATTCGGCGATGGTGTATGAGATGGCTAGCCCGACCCAGGCAACAATCAGTAGGTCGATAATGTTGAGAGACCAATACCAGTTTGCCCCAGTCAGAACTCCCATCATTGGGGCAATGAAGAACATACAGAACCGTTGAAACCGGATGGCTTTTCCACCGACCTTAAGCATTGCAGTCCTCCTTGAAGGCCTTGAGGGCATTCAGCAACGCGCCGGCGATAAGTTCATCCTGTTCGCCTATGGTCCGGTTGATTTGGCTCCAGTGATTTTTATTTTCCCTGGCCAAGTGTTTTAGCATTCGAGCCAGGCTTGCCACGAAACGAACAAATGCGATAATGGACATAGATAGGCCGCTCCCACGGCCTGTCGACTCGCCTGCATCGGTGGTGATGACACCGGTGCAGGCTTTTGTGTGGTGAATAAATGGATGATGGCTTGGTACGGTTGTTGCATCTCCCATCGTTCTGGATTGGGGAGATATGCTTCTAACGAATGCGCTGAATGAGTTTATGAAAGCGCAGGTGAGTAATGCGGATACAACCAAACACTGGTACACCAAACGCCTGGGACCTCTGCGTGAGCTGGGGTCGTTGCCGTTGGTTGATGTGTCGGCTGCGAACCTGCGCGATGTTTGGGTTGAGCTCGTGGAGAGGAAAGAGCGTTGGCGCACCGGTCGGCGTCCGCCGGCAGAGGGTGGGTTGTCGCCGTTTACGCTTGATGGCTATTGGCGGGCCTGGCGCGCGTTCTTCAACTGGTGCGTGCAGCAGGAATACCTAGACCGCAGCCCACTCAAGAAACTAAAACGCCCTGCGCTGCCCGATCAACCCCCGAAAGCAATTAGCGAAAATAACTTAATCAAGCTCTTAGCTGCTTGTGCCACAAAACGCGACTATGCTTTGCTCGCGTTCATGGCCGTGACTGGCTGTCGAGTGGGTGGGTTGGTCGGTCTTACGATGGCCGATCTCGATTGTTCTGTCGGTGAGGCCTGGGTAACCGAGAAAGGTCGGGGTGGGGGGAAACGTCGCCTGGTTTACGTTCATGGCCCGGCGCTTTCCGCCCTACAGGATTATTTATCTGAGCGCCGTCGGCAGCCTAGCGATCCGGTATTTGTCTCGCTGGCTGGCTCTGGGGAAGCGCTCACCGTGAACGGGGTTCGGCAGTTACTACGGCGCCTGGCCCGGCGGGCTGGGGTGCAGGGTCGCTGCAATCCCCATTCGCTTCGGCACCGGCTGGCTCGTTCTCTATTAGAGAACGGGTGCGACCTGGGTGCGGTCGCTCAGCTGATGGGCCATACTGATCCGCAGATTACGATTTCATCCTACGGACGGTGGGCGCGGAACGAATTACAATCTAAGCATCGCCGGTTTTCCCGGCTGCCTGGTGACTGACCAGGGGACTCATAAGCCCTTGGTCACAAGTTCAAATCTTGTCGTCGCCACCTAGTCTTGCTATTCGGTTTTTAATGTGCTGCGCTTTCCTCAACCCTGCCAAGAGAATAGGATCGCGCGGCCCGCATGGGCCGATTAGTGAGACTAACGCGGTCAGGCCTTGGTCTGGCCGCGTTTTTTGTTGGCTTTTTTCTGCCGGGCGATGTATCCTTCTATCGCCTTCAGTGGGATGAGGTAAGGGGCAGTCCGGGCGGTGCTCAACTTCTTTGAGCCCGGCAGCTCCCCTTTCAGGATTAGCCTCTCCACGAACTTGCGGTTTTCGCCGATCATCTCGGCTGCGTCTACAATTCCGATCATAGTGTCCATTTGTCTAAACTTCGACATTTATACCATTGAATTGATTTCCGAGTCAAGTGCCAATTGTAAGGGGAATCGCTATGACTGCAAACAAGAAGTGGCTTCAGCCAAATTTGGAAACCGAAGCAGAAAAGGCCAGGCGCCGGCAGATGGCGAAGGAGAATAGTATCCAAGGCACCGTTGAGAGGCTCGAGGAAATTCAGGCCAAGCGCACAGCGTCCACCCAGCCGGCACAGGCATCGGCCAGCAGCCCACTTCCCCGCCAGCAGCGAATTGACCCTAAAGCAATCACTGAGCGCCCCGAACCGGTGCCGATCAGCGAATATGGTTATGAGCCGCAGGTACTACACCAGGCTCAGACGCAGCAGGCAGACCTAGAGTCGTCGGCGGCCGCCGACCAGCCCGACTCGCGCTTACTTGAGATTGCTAAATCGTGGGTCTGGCTGACTGAGCGCGATCGCGAGGAGATGGTTTACCTGCTCAGAGTAAAAGTTCACCTAAATAAAAAAGCCGCTGGGTAGCGGCTTATCATTTCCACGGAAATACCCCAGCCGCCTCCGGGCGGCTTTTTGATTAGGGTCGGGTAATTTTTTCATTCCATTGCCTCCACTGCTTGCTGCAGGTCGGCTTCGCCCGGCAGCTCATAGCGCACAGTCGTACTTATCTTCTCATGGCCTAGCAGTGCGGCCAACTCCTCGAGCGTGACGTGCCGCCCCTTGTGGGCAATCAGGGTGTTGCGCATATTGCGGGCGAAGGTGTGGCGCAGGGTGTGCGGTGTAACTGCCACGCCGGCGCGCCGGCCGAGTTCGGCGATCAACTTCTCCACCTGGCGCGGCTGAACCCCGAACATGGAGTCGCTTTGACTGGGTATTAATACCCAGGCTCGCAGCGCATCTCGAGCGGCTGCGTTCACTGGCACTCGACGCGCCTTGCCCCCTTTACCATCACGCACATTCACGGCGCCGCTGCGCTTGCCGATCTGCACGTCGCTGCGCACTAGGGCGCAGAGCTCGGCGACCCGCAGGCCAGTGTGCAGCAGAAACACAACGATCGCGTGATCGCGTGTGGCTCGAGCGCGGCGGTCGCCGGCGCTGGCGGCATTGATTGACTTTTCGCTCTCGCGCAGTAGGGCGGCTTGCTGGGTCTTCTCTAACCAGCGCGGTCGCAGCGCCTGCTGCTTGATTGGTTTGATGTTAGTCAGCGGGTTAGTGCTGATGTGGCCTTGGCTGATGGCGAAGTCGGCAAAGATGCGCAGGGCAATCAGCCGGCGGTTGATGGTGGCCGGCGCCGCCTTCTGCTGCAGCAACCATTGCTTATACTCACGCGCATCGATGGCCGTTAAGTTATTGGGTGTGAGCGCCTGGCCGTTGGTTTGATTGAACCAGTCGGCGAAGTGTTTCAGGTCAGACGTGTAGGCTCGGATCGTCTGCCGGCTGCGGCCCTGGTCGGCCAGCCAGGCGCGAAAAGAATCATAAACGCTCATGGGGAATTTCCTTCGGAAGATGACAATCGAAACGTCATCGCATCATCCACACCAATGCGACACAGAGCACGCACAGCACTGCGCAGACTGTGACGAGTAGCAGCGCGATGCCGCCGGCTGGGTCGGGCTTCCGGTTGCGGGTCATAGGTGATGCCTTATACAGGCGAGAGTCAGCAGCAGCAAACAACAATCCACGGTGCCTACGATTACATAAAACTCAAATGGGGCGTAGAGCATACCCAGGGCCTGAAAAATTATTATGAGCACGATCATGAGAGTCGCGCCGGCCAAAAGTTTGGCGTTTAATTCGGCGGCCGATCCTGGTGGTAGTAGATGCTGCCAGGCCATCTCAATCAATTCCCATTGGTCTTCAGGTGGCAGCTTCTCGAAGAGTTCATCGAGCTTATCGCGCTTCTTCATAGGGTGTTGCTCCAGTCTCTCCAGGATAATGGGTTTTAGATACTCAACTATTTTAACCACCACGACACCCACGAGCACAAAAGCAGCCATAACTAAAAAGACGGCGCGCTTAGCGTTCATGACAGCTTACCCTTTGGCGGCTCTTACAGCATTAATCAAAATGAAAATAACAAAGAGAACCAGGGCCGCGCCAGCCGCGCATGAGGCGAATTGCTCAATTCCAGAAAGGGCTGCGTCGGCCGCTGGCTTTACAACTGGCTCTCCATTTGCTGGGCCACACGCAGCGGCAAGCGCCATTGAGACAAGAAAGGTTGACGGTTTCATGATTTACCTCTTTAGGTCATTGCATTGCCGCCAACAGCAGGACCCTATCTAAAATTACAATTGCGTTGGCTACTAAGCCGCCAAAGCAAAAAACCATACTGACCCACAATACCGCTTCCAGCCCAGCCACTTCTAGCGACTGAGGGCCCAGTTGTAAATCCTTGACTTTCGATAGAGATTTATGGAACACATAGACGCAAGCAAAAGCAAATGAAGCGTGGACTGCTATGTCCGAATAGATGGCGAAGTCGTTGGTGGTCATTAGGCCTCCTCAGGGCTAAAAATTGTTATCCGTCTTGGATTGTAGGGCTTAGAGGGGCGGGGGGTTCTAGTTATCCGTCATAGAATGGCGCTCGAGGACGGGTAAGGGGCATTATGCGACCTGGTTTAACTGGGGAATTGGCTGGGGTATTTCCGCGGAAATATATTTAATCGGGTTCTGGTTCGCCTTCTTCGTTTTCAAAAGGGGAACCATTTTCAAGGTCCTGCAGTTGCTCTTCGATCTGCTTCATCCGCAAATCAACGGGGTTTGGAATAGGTTGAAATTCATCTAGCGTGGGGGTGGGTATCATTAGTTCGTCCACCTCACCGTCTTTAATTTCTTCGGATATTCGAGTCAGCCGGCGCGACTGCTTGCGGCCTTCGAGCACCGGCGGCTCGAGTCGGTAAGTAACCCCATCTAATTCTATTTCGTTGTTTTCATATTGAGCAGCGATCTGTTTAATCTCGTACAGAGTGACGCCGTGCGCCTTCATCTCTTCCCAGATAAGCGCTATAGGAAAGCGCCCCTCGTGATGGGTGAGGGCGTGCCGGAAGAAGTCCTCGTGGCTGAAGTTGTGGCGCTTGCGGCTATCTAAGGCTTCGGCGACTTCACCCCCACAGATCGCCTTGACTGTATCGTCGACCAGCGAGGGCGAAACATACGGCCCCTGCAATTCTAGTTTCTCTTTTCCGGTGTAATAGATCATGCGCCCGGCCGGGCCGATGCCGTAGGCGTCGCCAGTGTCTAAAATGATCCGGCTGTCAATGCTAGAGGAAACGGCGAAGGCAATCCGGGCCGGGAAGTTGGCCTTAATCAAGCCAGTGATCACCCGGGTGTCGGGCCGCTGGGTGGCGGCGATGATGTGAATACCTGGCGCGCGGCCCTGGGCGGCGATCACGGCCAGCAGCCGGTCCACTTCATTGCGCAGATCGGGGTCAAGCATCAACGAGGCCAACTCGTCGATCACGATCAGCCAGTAATCCATTTTCATTCGATTGTGGCGGTTCCAATCGGAGATATTAACGGCGCCGCGTTCTTCCATCCGCCGCAGCCGTGACTTGAGTTCACGCACTACCAGTTGCAACGCGGGCACCACCGCGTCATTCTCTTTCACCACGGGCAAGAGCAGGTGAGGCACTTTCTTAAATTGACCGAGCTCAACGCCGCCCTTTAGGTCGATCATCACCAACTTAAGCCGCTTGGGCTTGTTGCGCAGCAGCAGCGTCATTAGAGCTTGCTTCATCCAAACGCTTTTGCCCTGGGCTGTGGCGCCGCCGATGAGCAGATGCTGTAGGGTGGCCATGTTGGCGAATTCCATTTTACCAGCGATGCCGCGCCCCACGGGGATGGTGAGCGGTGGCGCCTTCTCGGCAATCTCGGCTAGCATTTCGGCATAGTCGACCTGGCGCGGGATGCCGCGCACGCCGGCGCGCAGCTCGACGATAAACCAAAACCCGTCCTCAGGCCTGAGCCGATTCCAAATGACGTTGATCGGTCGGCCAGTGGCTGCGCACAATGTGTTCAATGTGCTTTCTTCGCACAGTGCATCGATGCTGACATGGTACGGGAGGCGGTCGGTCTTAACTCGAAAGTAGATTGCTTCTTGGGTGACGCTGCAGGGCTTGTGAAATTGAACCTTGCTAAATCGCCGGTGGCCTTCGTCCTTATACATATACGAAACCCCGACTCGCGTCAGCGCATTGATGATCAGCCGCTTGTACTCGCCAGCCAGTGCGTTGAGCTGCTGCTCGAGGGCGCGCTTCTCGGCCGCAGCCTGGCGGATGCGCTGCAGCGTGGCGTTCTCCTCTGGGGTCGCATGACCTAGTCGGGCGCGCCAGGTCACTGGCCACCGATTCAGGTTGAGCGCCCGGCGCAGCGGCCGCGAGAGACGGGCCAGCCAGCGCAGCACCTGGCGGCGCCCATTGGTGATCGCTGGGCGCGCCGGCAGAGCGGGCAAAGGAATGTCAGTCATAGATAGTGAGATTCATTGACTGCCTTGATCGCCAGATAGATCAGGCCAATATAGATGATCACAATCCAGCAGCTAGTGGCCAGGCACCAGGCAATGGTGAATACCTCTTGCCAATTAATCATGGCACGCCCTCGGTGCGATTCCAAAGCAAATAGATTGCCTGATGAGTCATGGTGTCGCGGTGCTCGTAAATGACCTGATGGAAATAGCGCTGCAGCAGGTCGGTGATCGCCTGGTCTTCAGCGGCCGCGGTCATGGGATTGGCGGCATACACGAGCCAGGCCCGGCGCCAGGTGAGCGAGTCGAGTGATGCAACCTGCACCCCATACGCGTCTCGAGTCACCGGGCTGAGCGCGCCCACGTCGCGCCAGCCGACGGCGGGCAGCTCGTATTGCGGCCAGGTCGCCGGCGCATACACGTGCGCGATCTGGAGTGAGCCATCATTGGCGTGATAGACCACGTCGCCCGGGCGCCAGTCGATGTATTTCAGAATCGCCGCATCGCCTTTTTGCTCTGGCACGTTCACGTAATAGAGCACGCCGGCGGCGAGCAGAGTGGGCGCTGCAAGCAGCGCGACCGCCAGCCGGCGCCGGGCGGTAAGCCCATCGACGAACGCCCAGGCAAACAGAATGCACAACGGAATGCTCGCCGGCAGCAGCCCACGAAAGAGCAGCACCGGCCGCCAGGTAATTGAGAGAACAATAGGCACGGCGAACGCAGTGGCCACTACGGCCGCGCACCAGACGGCGCCGGCGTGGCGAACGCGCAGGGCGCGCCAAGTGGCAAATGTCACTGCCCCGAATGCAAGCAGCGCTGCGTGGGCCTGGAGCGCCGCGCCTGGGCTGAAGGCCCAGACGATCATGTACATCGCATAGAGCGCTGCGCCCGGCGTGACCGGCTGCAGCCAATAGCCGGCGGCCACCTCGCGCATCTGACCGACCAACACCGCGAACCAGGGGAACCAGGCCGCCACAGCTGCCACGTTGACCACAAACCACCAGGCCATTTCCGCGGAAATGATCGAGCGACTGGCGCCGCGCAGGTCGGTGCGGATCTGCCAGAGCGCGGCCAGGTTGATCGGCACCGCAAACAACAGACCGTAATTGTGAGTCCAATAGCCGGCGGTGAGTGCCAGGCCGAGTAGCCACCAGCGGCGAGTGAGCGCAGCGTACAGCGCCACTGACACCTCGAGGGTGAGCAGGCTATACATGCGCGCCTCTTGCGCATAGTACAACTGCGCCGGCAGGACTGCGACCAGCACTGCAGCGGACAACGAGACCGCGCGAGAGAACTGCAACCGCTTGGCAATGGCATAGGTGAGCGGGATACACAACACGCTGGCAATTGCGCTTGGCAATCGCACAGCCGCCTCGCTCGAGCCAGCTAGGCGCACCCAGGCCCAGAGCAGCGTGAGGTAAAGTGGCGGGTGAGCGTCGCCGGCGGTTGCAGCAACCATACGCACGAACGGCAGCGAGACCATCCAGAGCGAGCCTGACTCGTCGTACCAGAGTTGAGCCTGACCAATGAGCCGCAGCCGCAGCCCTAGGCCGAGCACAGTGATGATGGCCAGGGGATGAATTGAGATGGCGCGCCCGTTGAAGCGGGGCAGGGTCAAGGCAGTCATTGATGGGCTCTCCTAAGTTTTTCTAAAAAGGGTCGGTAGGTTTGCCAGTACCTGGCCTCATGCCAATACTCTCTCCAATGGTCATTACACACCGGAATGCCGACGGCCGTTGTGGTCGAGGGCTGACCGCAGAGAACGCAGGGCTGACGCTCGCGCTTGAAGCGCGACGTCGTCGACCCCGTCTCTTTTGACGGTGAGGGCCAAGCGATGGGCAGCGCGAGCAAAAACACGATCGGGTAGACCTCATAGAAAACCCGAAACTCGAATGGGTAGCCAGAGATAATAAACGCAGCCACCAGAACCGGGACCAGGATTGAGGCTGATGCGCGCAGCAGCCAGGGCTTGCCGGCGAACCGGTAAGCCACCAGCGCAATGACCGCCCCAAATACGATCAGATAAAGCATGGTCGCTTCGATGTTGGTCGTTACACTTTGCCAGTGTTCGGCGAGGTGAAACTCAATCGTATACCCCGGCCGATCAGCGAACAGGGCCAGCAGGAAAACGCGCAGCAGTCCATAAATCCCAACCTGGGCGAGCGTCAGCCGGGTCAGCCCGAACTGAAGCGCATAAATGATGCTCAGCAAAATTGTGGTTTCGCGATTGAGGCAGGCGACTGTGAAGATGGCGAAGTACAGCGCCTGGCGCTTATGAACGATAGCGCCGATGGCGGCGGTCCACAGCGCCAGGGTGAGCGGGTCGTACAGGTGGGTCATGCGGAGCATGAGCGGCAGCAGCCCGATCATGGCCAGGGTCAGCTGCGCCGGGCTGAGCGAAACGCCCAGGCCGCGCGCCAGCCAGCGCAACGCGATCGTAAACAGGAGCAGCGCGCCAGCGAAAAGCGTGACGACGGCACTGATGACCGGCAGCCCAACCGCCAGCAGCCCGTGCATCATCACCGGCGCTACGACCCGGTAGGCAAAGGGACGGTAGATCGTCCCATCCAAAAAAGCCTGGACTGAAAAATGTGGATGCTGCCAGGGTAAGCCGGCGCCGGCCAAGACCAGCACGAGCGAGAAGCAAAAGATAAAGGCGTAGTGCCATCGCATAGACTCAGGGTTGGAAGATGGGCAAGGGCTCGAAGCCCAGCGCCCGGCGATGCTCGTTCACCTCGGCCGTCAGGCGCATATTTTCTATCTGCACGGTCGTGAAGATGGCGGCGATCTCTTTGTGTGTCTTAGAGTTCACCAGCTTGACCGACCAGTCGCGCGTCTTTCGGATATCGTCAGCACTGGGTTCCTGGCGCTTGTACTGCTTTAGAGCGCTCATTGGAGTTTCGCCCTGAGCTCGGCGCGCCGCTCGACGGTCAGCGCCTCACCCTCTAAGACCGCGGCCATGTCGCGCCAATCTTGACGGGTCAACTCTTTCGGGCTGCGCGGACGCCAGCGGCGCAGCATGACGGCCGCCTGGGTGGGCAGCTCGTCGATACTGGTCGGCAGCGGCAGCCAGGCCATGAAACGGCAGGCCACAGCGCCTAGACGCTTGGTAAAGTTCATTAGGTTCCTCCATTCAGAATGATGACAAGCAACGTGAGGTGATAGACAATCGCGCCGAGGGCGATGATGCAATTGCGGCCGCGACTACCGAACGCAGCGCGCAGGCCCAGCCAACACACCAGCCCGGCCAGGGCCAGCAGCGCCAGCTGCAGCAGTGCCGCATCGCGGGTGGCGAGCATGGTTAGATAGACCGAAAATCGCGGGCTCATCTTGCGAACAAGCCAACGATGCCAGCGGCGACGAACAGGATCATGAATAGCGTCGCGATAAATATAATCGGCCTCAAAGCCACAGTATCGCTGAGCCACTTCTCAGCAGGCTTTGAAGCGGATTTGGTCTCTGGCTTCCGGTTAACAAACTTATACCGCACGCGCGGATCGTCTTTGGTTCCCTCCACTGCCACTACACGGCCATCATCAAACAGATAGGCCAGCATGGTATGCACATCCACTAGGTCATGTCCGCTGCGTTCGGCAATCTGAGCCGGCGTGAGCCCAGCCTCGTCAATATCGTCTAATTCATACAGAACGCTATCGTATATAGACTGACGCGACTCGGGCTCCGTTTTAAGGAACGGGTTAAAAGAAATGACGAAAGAAAAATAAACACCGATCGCGATTACCACATACATCCCGAGCCCAACCGAAAGCAGATTAATATCAAGGTTGCAGCTGCCCCTCTCGATACACCAAGCAGCGAATAGCCGGCCCAGCATTTCGGGCAAATGAAACCCATAGGCTCCCCAGGTGCTCAAAACACCCCCCACGACAGCGATCGCCATCATAAACCCCATGTGAGCAAGCACGGTGTCGGTAAAAAAAACTGAAGCGGACTTGGCGAACTGCAGCGGAACTAAACCAACGACTCGCCTTAGTATCCGGCGCTTGCGTTCTTGAACTTCTACAACCTTAGCACTCATAGATCCTCCAAACGACTAGAACGGCGCCACCCATTGCGACGCCACTGATTAACCTGCCAGCCGACCACGCCGCCGGCGAGCGGCCCCCCACAACAAAACCAGCTGACCAGGCACTGACCCATCAGGGCGGTCTTCGCTGCGGGCTCGAGCCCGATCCACCAGCTGGCGCCAGTGAAGGCCGCGCCACAGAGCGAGAGCAGGCCGATCGCCAGCAGTAGGTTGCGCGGCATTACAATCTCCCAAACACGACCAGCACCATAAACACGCCCAGGCCGACCATCGCCATATACTCGCGGGCACCGCCAGTACGGATGGCCAGCAGCGCCGGCAGCAGCCGAATGCGCTTCGGCCAGAGCGGCCAGAGCAATGGCACGCCTTCGACGGTGAGCGCATCGGCGATCAGGTGCGAGAGGTAGCCAATCGCAAAGGCGACCATCGACATATTTCCGCGGAAATACACCCCGGCTACGAACGACGCGATCGCCCACGCCAACAACGAATGGGTAAGCGCGCCGCGGTGGCCACCCAAGAGATACACGATCCCTGAGACCAGGCGGCCGACGCATCCGCCGCTACGGGCGGTGCCCGTGATCTGCCGGATCGTGGCCTCGTCGGAGTCCACGTCAGGTAGCAGCGACGCCGCCACACCCACTGCTGAAACCACCGCCAGATCCGTGAGACCAGGCGCGAGCGGCACCACCAGGGCGTGGAACGATAGAACTCCGGATAAACCCACCAGGGCATGACTGACTCCTTTCATCGGCTTAGCCTTTCATCGAGGTAAACCACGAACCCAACAACGAACGCCGCGACCTGCAGCACCACGACGGTGCCGGCAATGGTAACCAGAACGGTGGCGATCATGGGGTGGGTGTCTCCGTCGCCGCCGGCGTCACGGTGGGGATCGGCGTGTCGCTCGGCGTAGCCGTCACGACCACGGTCACCTGCTGCGTCACGACTACGGTCCAGACTACCGTAACCACCGGCGGCTGAGTAATGAAAAACCACGGCGTCTGCGTCGGGCCAGGCGTTGCGGTCACGACCTGGTAGATCGGAGTCTGCGTTGGGCCCTGGGTGGCGGTGATAACGACCGGCGTCCAGGTCGGCGAGGCGGTGACAATCCACGGCGACGGCTGCGCCGTCGGATAGATGTACACCGTGGTCACGCGCGGATCGACCCCGCTAACGTTTATCACCTCGCCCGGCTGCGCGGCCTGCAGGGTGGCCGTCAGCGCCAGGTCATCACAGACGAGCTGCGTCAAGAAATGAGTCGCGCTGCAGACGGTCGGGCTAGCGGTTGCGGTCGACGAGGCTGTGGACGTCTGGCTGCCGGCGTACTGGGTCAATAGACCAGCACCGGTGATTTTTGTGCGGGTGGGCTGCGGGGTCGCACTGGCCGGCACGTCGATCGCGACGCCAGGATTAGGCAGCGCGCCCTGCTCGGTGGCCGTAGCTGGCTGCGCCAGTGCATTGCCGGACCGGTTGAATAAGCCGTAAACCCCAACACCGCAGAACGCAATCATGCCAATGATGGCTAGCACCAATAGCCATTTGTTCGGGCCGCGGCTGCGGTGAGTGGGCATAGCCATCGGGTCACGGCCCGGCGGCACGAGTCGAGAGTTGGGCTTGAGAAAATCGGGGATATCCATAATAGGTTAACCGGCCATCGGGATGAGTTTATAAATCAATCGAATGCCGGCGATGATTGCGCGGCCAGCCTCGAGTCCGAGAATGGTGCCAATCGACAACATGAGCAGACCCAGGTTGACGAAGCTGCCAACGAAAATCAGGAAGGGGGCAATCCCAAAATATAGAATTGCGGCGCCGTTGCCCAAGATGGCGTTGACGTTGCCGATAGGCAACATGTTCAGCACCCACGACAGCACACCGGTTAAACCCTCGACGAGGAAGCCCCAAAAATTTGTGCCCATAGTTACACCATTGCCTTATCGATCCAGTTTTTCTTGACATAGACGGCCGTCACAATAATGACCACCGCATTCGATAACCATTGAAACCAGGTGAGCAGCCCTAGCGCACATAATAGATTGAGCCAGATGCAAATCCCGCGCGTGATGAACGGCCCGATGATGGAGGCCGCCAGTAAATTGCAATTTTCATTGAAGGTATAAGTCAACTGGCCGAATTGAAAATTTCCAGTAAGAATCCCCTGAGCCGCGTGGAGAAATACAATCGGGTCGGGCGCGCCCGAGCCGCAGCCGGAGCCAGTCGACTCCCAGTCGGTGCTGCCGATCAGCTGCTGCATATCGGATGCAAACTGACCGGCCTGATTCATTGTCGAGAATGGTTCACGGCCAGCCGCCAAAGTCGGCCAGGTTTGGATCTGCGCAGTGTTGGTCGGCGACCAGGAAAAAAATGAAAGTGATTGACACTGCTGATACGCCATCCAACCCGGAATGTCGCCGCTGCCCGGTGGCACACACTCGGCGCCCGGCCCAGGGGGCGGCTGCTGGGGAGGCGTGGCGTATGGAGTCGTTGTGGGGTAAGGCGTATAAGTCGGCTGCGGTGTATAGGTCGGCACATCGGTGCCCTGCGCCGTCGCGGTCTGTTGGGGAGCGGGTTGAGTGGCAGTGGCCGGCTGTGTATTCGTCGGCTGCGCCGTGTTTGGCGGCCGGGGAGTGTTGGTCGGAAATGGCGTCACGGTGTTAGCCGCGGTCGGCGTGCGCGAACTCGTCCGCGATGGTGTGGGTGACAGGCTAGCATTGGGAGTCGGGCTCGAGGTTGCAGTGACAAATGAGGTTGGGCCGCTAGTGGGCGTGATTGGCCCGCCACTACTCCCACAATAGGAAAATGTATTGGTCGAAATTGACACCCCGTCCAGTTTGATGCCGTAGCCGCCACCCAGAGCCTCGAAGCGATATACCCCGACTGGCAGATTTTGACTGGCCGTCTTAAGTTCCCACGTAGCTGGCGCGGCGGGTGTGTATAGTGTACGCACCTGTCCGGTTTGAATATTTCTGACTCGGACACTACCATACGAACCGGGCCCGATCCAGAACGTAAAATACGCCGTGCCACCGGGCGCAAACCAGCCAAATAGTTGGCTGATATTTCCGTTCGCCGCCACATCGGCAAACCGAGGCCCAATCGGGCCGCCCGCTAACGCGATGGTGTAATCAGTGCCTGACCATCCATTAGTTCCAGATTCAAAATCGCAATTGCCCGGCAACGCGCGCCCCGGTGTGCTGGTGGCGGTCGCCGTGGACGATCCATTTGGCGTTGGAGTCCGCGTCGGCGAGGCGCCCGCAGTTGCAGTATTGGTCCCGGTACGCGTGACGGTTGAAGTGGGCGACGGGTACGGCGTGCGTGACGGCCCGCCAATCCCAGCGCAGTAGCTCATGTATTGATCGAGAGTCAAAGTGATATCGTCAATGGCTATATCCGGCTTGCCATTCGATCCGCCCTCGACGCCAATCAATAAATCGTAGAACCCTGGGGATAAAGAAAATGTATTGTTGATCGAAAGCCAATCGCTCGGCGGAAAATTATAGGAGGCAGGTGTGGCTAAGCTCACATCCGGCTCGGTGCCATCGACCCGAGACGCCACGACGAATAACTGATAGGCATGTAGATCATCCGGGTTAGATCGAGCGTACATGTGAAAAAACGCATTGCCACCTGGCCAATAGAAACGCTGGGTTATCGCCGTGGGTCGCTGATTGACTGAATCGAAGCCGCCATCAATCACAGCGTAATGAGTGCTGCAGGGCGCAGCAATAAAATTGCTAGCCGAACTTTCTAGATCGTCGATTCGCCGGCCACCAACTGAGTACTCCCAATCTGGCGACCCCTCCTCGAAAGAACCATCATGCAGTCGATTGGCATCGACCGCGCCACCCGGATCGGCAAAAGTAATTTGCAATTCGGGCCGCAATGTATGGTCGGCATTCTCGCTATCATAGAAGGCGCGTAGGAAGTTGTCCTCTTCGTTTCGATCCACGATCACCCAGCCGTAATTTGGATTCTCCCCACTAACTATCGACCGCACATCTTCGGTGACGTCGACCCCATATCGGACGCCAGTCGACTCGTCAGCAGTAAACGTAGCCCGAGATGGCGTAAGACGATCAGTGGTGTCGGCGCCAGCTGTCACCCAATTTCGGGCGACGTTAAACCCCAAACCTGGATCAAATTCAATCCGGCGATCAGTCCAATTTGAGTCGGTTTCATTCCAGGGGGTATTTAACAAATACAGATCTAGATCGCGATCGCCTGTGCCGAATTGGGTGAGAGATGAAGTCAAAAATAATGACGCGCTGATAATTTGAGCCGTAGGTGGAACCAGACTCGTGTTGAATTGGATCAGGGCTCGCGACGGTTGAACGCCGCCACCTGCAATCCGATCGCCGATCTGCAACCCATCCGTATCGTGATTGGCGGCCGGGGTATACGACTCAATATAGTTATCTGCTATCGCATCAAAACTAAATGTGAGCGGCGCGCCCAGAGGATTGTCATCGGGCCGCACGCCGTAATAGACCAGGTGAAAATTGGTCAGGTGCACTGTGGTGCTGCCGCAAAAGCCGGCCTCGAGCCCAAAAAAATAATGATCGCTGGCGAATGGAAAGGCGCTAACTGGACGGGTGGTGTAGCTAGCCGCAAACGCATCGTATGCACTTGTGCCATTGTCGTATCCCCAGAACAATGATCCAATGCTCAGATCGGCGGCAGCACCACCCACGATATTATTGGCATCGCCCTCCTGACCAGACGCTTGCACCCGGCCCGCATCCGTATCTGAGTCAAACGTAACGCCGTAAACCGGCAACCCCGGAAATGGATTGTCGATCCGCAAATACCCTAATTGCCAATAGCACCCCGCTGGGTGCGCAATCGTCAAGGAGCCAGGGACCGCCTCTGCAAAGTAAGCGGAGGCCTGGGCAGCCGGCGCGGCGCTGGTGGGTAGCACAGGCAGAGCGGCACACAGCAGCAACGCCAACACAGACAGCGAGCAGGTAGAGACAATTGCAATTCGGCCTCGGCGAGTGGCTTTCATTATTAGACGGTCCTTCGCTCAGGCGAGAGCGCGAGCGTTCGTGCCCTCGCCTGAGCAATTGACGGGCGGCCCTTAGATGGCGCCCTTAATACTCGTTTGAATCATCTTCAGGATTGCAAATCCTAAAGTGAAGCCAACGCCGAGGGCCACGATGGGCCACAAGGCGTTGACGATCAACGTTGCATTTTCAAACATCGTCGTCATGTCCAAGCTAAGTGACATTGTTCTCACCTCCTTTCATTCTGAATTCCAATCCTCTACACAAGCGACCAAGTCACTTGATGTATTTGCGGAAAATGATGCCGAGCACGCCGCCGGTCGCGAGTAGAATCGATAAAGCAATGGCCAGAGCCAGCACCCACAGAATGACATTGCCGTAGGCGATCCAAATCGATTGCTGCAGCGCAGACCAAAATTGACTCATGAGTCATCCGGGCCGGGCAGGCTATCCACCAACAAACGAGCCGCGCCGATCATCACAGTCAACACAATCACGATCAGCCCAAAGGCCGTCAAGGCCCAGGTCAGACACTGCAGGCCCCATTCGTTTAGAGCCACTTCAAGGCCTCCCTGTAGATCAGCCAGACGAGGCTGAGCGCCAATATCGCAAACAAAATCCCGCCGATGACAATGCCGCTCACATCCGTGCAGAGATTCACGGTGAAGGTGTTGCCCGTGTCGAGCGGGAATAAATATTTGTCCACGCACGCCGTATTGTCGGGGACCGGTGTCGGCGTCATGGTCACGGTCGGCGTGAGAGTGATGGTCGGGGTAAGTGTCACCGTGGGGGTCAGGGTGATGGATGGCGTAAGGGTTGGCGTATCCGTCACCGTATTGGTGATCGTCGGGGTGAGGGTGATGGTGGGCGTGTTGGTGGGTGTGTTGGTGATGGTCGGCGTAAGCGTCACCGTATTGGTGATCGTTGGCGTGAGGGTGATGGTCGGGGTACGAGTCGGCGTGTTCGTGATCGTCGGCGTATTGGTAATCGTTGACGTGTTAGTAGGCGTATTGGTGATCGTCGGGGTGAGAGTGATAGTCGGGGTAAGCGTCACCGTGTTGGTGATCGTCGGCGTTGGTGTTGGGGTCGGCTCACAGCTGGTGAATGAATATTCGCAGCCAGCGCCGGAGTTGTAGAGATAGCCGCGCTCCGTACTGCTGAGGATTTTTTTCCAAAAACCTAACGCGTCGATGCGGCCATTCCAATAATTGACCGCGCTACCGCCGCTTGGATCGGCGCCAACGAAGAACGCGACAGATGAATCGGGGATCACCAATGCAGTGGAGGCGGTGTTTGGCGTGCCAGCATTGATAGCAATACCTATCAATCCGCCGGCAGTGTCGTGCCAGAACACAATGTGATACCAGGTATTCAGGGACGGCGATCCAAAATTATTGGCGAGCACAGATGTCGAAGATCCTGAACTGTTCCAGATATTTGCGGCGAAGCGATCTGTCGCACCACCCACATACAGCACAGAGTATTCGCGCTTCGCGGCATCGCCCTGATCGACACGGCTGACAATAGCAGCCTGAGTAGGTTTGCTAACCATATAGACCCAAACCGATACAGAAAAATCTATATTGCCGGTCGAGAGATCGGCATGATCGGTGTGACTGAGCCACTCGCTATTAGCCGCCGTAAACCCAGCCGCATTATTGACAATGCCTGTAGCACTTGGAACCGTATTGTTATCGGTCAGGTCACACCCTGACCCGCCGCAGGAGGCCAGATCGTCTTCGCGAGTTGTGTTGTTTTCCTCTAGCTTCCAAAAAGAAATGAGCGAGGTGCTTAACGAATAGTTCGGTCGATAAATTGACCGCGGGCTGGGCGCTGCGCTGGCGCCAGGGGCCACCAGGGAAGCAATGGCCAACACCAGCACCCCTAGTAGAACAAATCGACTCGGGCGTTTCATGGCAAGGTAATCGGGGCAAAGCGCTGCCAGCCCGACTCGCGATACGCCTCGCACTGACCTCCGCCGACCACGACGGTGCGGGTGTACACTAGGCCCAGGCGCATCGTTTCAAACGTCATCACATAGCCGTGACCGCAGGGACTGTTAAACACATCGATGCGAAAGCGCAGCGGCAGCCGACCCAAACCAATGCGTACCCCGCCGGTCACCCACATGTCGCCGAAGGTCTCAACCTGATCGGTCGGGTGCACCGTTAATTGGTCGGGGGCGGTATTGCTGTTCTCGTCGACCGAGTCGGCATGCGACCACAGCGCCTGGAAGTAGCGGTTGTGATTTTGCAGATACGTCGCCTGATAGGTCGCGATGCGCGGCAGGTGGTTATCAATCACCGCGTCGATCAAGGGGAAGGTCACCTGGTCGGGGGGCTGCGCCGCGAGAGGCGCGGCCGGGCTGACCAGTGCGATGAGCAATGTGATCAGCCCGGCCATCAATTGGGGCATCAAGGGGAAGGGGCGCGTCGCTCGGGTCATTGGAGATTGCCGAACAACATCCAAAATAAAATAACCGGCGCCATCAAGCCGATCCATTTCCACGGAAATGGTCGGACCGTCCAGGCCGCCCGGCGCGCCGGCACGCCAAAGAATTTTGGATAGGGCTCCGGCTCGAGCAGTACAACGTAAGCGCACGCCAGCACACTCCACACCATCAGCCCGAGCATTGCCACCGGCGCAACGTCGCTCAGTCCATTGTTGTGGAAAATAAAAACTGCCAGCACGCGCCACATTAAACTCAGTGTGTTCATGCCGGCAGTGTACGAGTGAAACGAGCGAGGGGTTCTAACTTTGCGTCTTGATCAAATGATTCAGTACCTCCACGTCGTTGCCGAGCATAGTGATCTGGGCTTGGATAGTTTCGACGTCCAGAGTCGCCTCATGCACTTCGGGCACCATCGCCCAGGCGCGCTTCGCGCGGGCTTTCGCTTTGAGCAATGCGGCCCGCATCGCCGGCGTATCTTTGATCAGCCCGCGTCGCATCTTATTCAGCTGGGCCTGGTTCGGCAAGCCCAGTGCGCGCGCTGCCTTGACTTCACTACCGTAACGAGACACAGCTGACTCGATCAGACGGCGGGCGGCGGGCGATGAACGCTTGGGGGATTTTGAACGACTTCTTGACTTAGATCTTACGGCATGGCTTGGCATAAATCGTTTGTCCTTATATTGGTTTAGGTCTGGTTTAAGATGGCCTACACCCCAGAGGTGTTCGGCACGAACCGCAGCCGGGAACCGTCGATCCGGTTCTGGCCACGGTTGAGAATGGTCAGTCGTTTCTCCCGTTCGAAGACGAGCAAGTAATAATAGATGGTTGACTGGGGGATACCGGTCCAGACGGCCAAGTCGCCGAGTGACGGATGGTAACTGTAGGTCTGAACGATCTCCTGGTAAATCTTTTTGCGTCGGCGCTGGTTGGGTGGTCTCATTGTCATTCTCCTATACGCTCAAAACAGTGTGCGCAGCTGTGCGCGGCTGTGCGTGTGCGCGCAAAAGCACACTAAAATCAATGTCGGGGGGGTCGCGGTCAGTGGGGTAGGGGATATCAAGCACTCTGACCTTGCGCCTCAGCTCGGCCAGGTTCCACTCCCCAGCCCAGAAGGCTCGTGAGTTCTTGGCCCGATTGACCCGAGTGAGCACGTTCGCTCCCATCAGCCAGTCGAGAGTCATTTCCCACAGGGGACGCTCGATGCCCACCAAGTCAAAGCGCCGCTCGCTAAATGACTCCGTGTTCTCGAGCTCGGTACTCTTAGCCATTTCTCCAAACTCACAGAAGGCGACCAGGAATTCTTGCCAGCACTCCAGTCGCGACTGGACCGGCGCCACTGGCAACTCCCGTGACTGGTTCTCGATCACCTTCATCGGCGGCGCCGCAAGAGCAATGCGAACCTGAGGCACCGCATTGGCGAAAGCGCGAACGAATACCCAGACAATCAGTGCAAGCAAAAACAAAATCCAGAAAATTACTGTCGACCACCAGATGACCCACCAGCGCTCGCGCGTCGCCTTCAATTCAGTTTCATCGAGCCTGGCTTGTTGCGCATAGTAGATTGCAGTCGCTGTTACTGACAATCGAGCCGACTCGATCTCGGCAGCGCGCAGGCGTGCATTATCCGTGGCCTGAGCCTCGGCGATCTGCATGGCCACCGACGTGCCGCTGAACGATTGAGCGGCCGACGTCTGAGTCACACCGAACTGCCAGGCGACTGCGGTCGCCGTTGCCTGGGCGTTCGCGGTGGCCACTGCTCCCGCGGTCGAGGTCTGCGCGGCCGGGGTGGCTGTCAATCCATCGGCGCGCCGGACGATCTCAGCGTCACTCATTGAGATAACAACCGGGGTCGCATACTGGACCGGCGTTGCGCAAGCGGCTAGGATGAAAGTGAGTAAGAGGGCGCGGGTCATGGCTTCACCTTATCTGCTGCAGCCGCTATCTGTTTCGCATCAGCCGGAATCACATTACTAACTTTGAAAAACTTGCAGCCGCGCAAACCAGTCCGGCCCGGCTCTTTGATGCTCACCAGATATTCGCTGCCATCCGGCAGCTGGCTGAACACATAGCCGAGGAACGATTTATCGCTCTTCAATGTCACCGCCTGATTGAATTGCAGCTTGACCACCGGAGCCGGCGGCGGCTGCTTGGGCAGCGGCAGCGCAGCCTGTTTAGGTTTAGAGACTTTGCGCTTTGTCTTTGCCATAGAATTGGTGTCCTTTCTGCTATACTCATTCGGCCAGGTTGTTGGTGTCCGCCTGGCTGGCCGGCGCCCCACGCCGGCCATTTGCTCAATCAAATAATTTCAGTTGTTCCCGAATTACCCCCCCCCATTTTTTAGCGTGACCTCTTCCTTCGGCGGCTCGGCCGGCATCACGGATGAACCGAAAGCGGCATCGACCATGTAAGTCAAAATGATGGTCGCCACTTGGTTCTTTTGGCTTTGAGCGCTTGAAAACAGAAAACCATACAAGCTAAGTTCATCGGTTGCGGATTTTGCCGCCTGGCTCATTCGCTTCAACTGTTCGTTAGAAATGCTACTCATTTCTTCTTTCCCTTCGGCTTAGACTTCTTCACTGGTGCCGGTTTGGATTTACCGTTGGTGCTCGGGCTGCAGGTCGGGCAAGTCACACTGACAACTTTCTTGCTCTCCACCTTCTGCACCCAGCCATCGGCCAAATCGCGCTTGGTAATCTTTGTATTGCCGGCGAAGGTGCCACACTTCCAACAGTTGAATTCGGTTTCATGAATGGGCGGCTTATTCCACGCGGGTGGGAGATCGACTACGAAAACCTTTTCAGCCACGCGCTCGATATCTTTAAGTGCGTCTTTGAAAGCATAGGCTTCCGCGGGCTTGCTATAGCCCAAGATGGTTGCACCCAATACACAGAGGGCGATATGCTTTCGGGCCGTAAACTCATCGCCCTTGCGTAGGTGATTTTCGATCTCGCCAAACTCGGGCCACATTGAATGAGAAACATCATGGCTGCGGCGACAAATATCTTCCTCGGCCAACGGCAAAATTCCGCCGGCGATCTTCATCTCCTGAGCGATCAAGCCAGCCGTGTTCTCGATCAACCAAAGCACATCCTGCTTCGATCGCAAGAAATTAGATCTCTCAGCCCGCCGGGCAACTTTGGTTGCTTCTGTATATTCCAGGCGAGTCGCCTTTTGCTCGGCCGTTTCCTTTTTAGGCGCGGCCTTCTTCTCGGACTTTGCGCCGTTGTTGAGCCAGGCGTTCACTGCACTGACATTCGTTGCGAACAGGTGGACATAGCAGCTGCCCAACATCTGTTTCAGATCGTAGTCATCGTCCATCTCACCCAAAGGCTTAAGTCGCAACTCAGGAAGTTTGGCCGCTATTGCTTTCTTAAGACGTTCGCGGCGTTGGTGATCCAGCCATTCACCCGAGAATAAGAGCGTAGCGTTTTCTCCTGGCCCTAGGAGTGGAATGCCGAGTCGCTTGGCTGCCCGCTCGGCTTCAGCCTTAGCGTGGAGTTTTGCTTTCAGTTTGAAACAGCCCGGCCGCAGACAAAACGTTTGATCATTGCATTCATACAGAAACTCGCAACCCTCGCACGCCGGCAACTCAGCCGGCTCACCCATTTTGTTGTTTGGCTTTTCAACCTTGATCGGCTGGGCTGGCCAGGTCAAAGGCCAATCCGCTCGATACATTGATTGAGCCGACCCTCTAACTAATCGCCAAATGCCCTCTTCGATCTCATCTGAGACGTTTTCTTTTTTAACTGCGCTCAGAGCAACCGAACTAACCTTGCCGGGCAGAAACTTCATCAGCGGAATCATCTTACGCGCGTCGCGCTCAGCCAGGCTGCCAGCGTTGACCAGGTCCTGCACATCCTTGGGTAACTTGAGCATTCCCAATTTATTACTCACGGCGCCCTGGGTGTTCAGGTTGAATAGTTTGCCAGCCTCTGACTGGCTAACATGAAACTCATCCATGTAAGCCTTTATCTGAATTGCAACTTGAATCGAAGTGGGCGGCTCGCGGTGCATGTTCTCGATCACGTTTAGTTCAAACATCCGGCGATCGTCGATGCCTTCTTGCACGTCGAGCGGAATGGGTTGGCCAGGGAACGCCCAGGTGAACCAGGCCACCGTTCGACGATGGCCTTCCAGTAGTTGCACATGCCCGGCCTTCGATGGATGCGGCCGGGCCTTCGGCTTGTTTTGCAAACCATACTGTTTGATGTTCTCCCCTAACTCCTTCACGCTGGCCGGCGGCACTGGCCGCTTCTGGTAAGGGTTGTCATGGATTTTGTCTTGGGTGAATTCTTTTATGGTCATGGGTTGGTGTCCTTTATCTGAGATAGAGAGTCACGGTCATATACTTTTACGTTTTAGATTTCCGGGCCTGATCGCCCGGCTAATATATTTCCCGTCGCCGATGTACAGGCGCACGGTCACGCGCTTGCGGTTGACTCGGGAGACGTGGCCGCCATATCGAATTACCGGGCCATGACGCCGGCGGATGATGTAGACCACGCACTGGCCAGGGCGGGCGTCTTCGATCTTCATTGGCGGCCCTCCAGTCGTTTGCGCTGGGCATAATGCCCAGGGCAGCACCAGAGACCTTCGACCCGCCGAAAGGCAACCCGATTGCACCGGTGCAGCCGGCGGCCAGGGAATGACGGCCGCCAGTCCGAATGTTGGCAGCGCGGCCAGAACAGATAATTCATGATGAGTACGAAAGCCACAATCAATAGGGCGTCCATCTAGGCACCTCCAGTCCGATCCGGGTCGGGTATTTCCGCGGAAATGATCGGGCGATCGATCACCTCCACGACGAGCTCGCGCCGGTAGTTGTAGTAATGGCGCACGATGCGCAGGCCCTGCGCTCGCAGGTACTCACCCAGCAAACCGATCTGTACGGTGGCCGGCGGCGGAGTGAGGGGGGGGTCTTTTTCTTCGAGAATCTTGGAAGTCATGTTTTTAACCAGTGAGGTCAGTGAGGTGAAGACTTTCTCCACGAATCGAAGGCGTTTTTACCTCACTGCCCACCAGTGAGGACCAGTGAGGAAATTTTCCGACCAGTGAGGAGTCAGTGAGGAACCAGTGAGGTGATAAAACTCTATAAAACAAGTAGATTCTCATTCTTCCTCACTACCTCCTTACCTCACTGGTGTGATTTGCCTCTTAAGGGCTTTTGATCGTCCCCTCGCCCCCCTGGCCAGATGTCAACGCCGAATTTCTCAGCCAGCTTGGCCGGGTCAACGGCGACCAGGCGAGTGGTGCGGCCCAGGCCGCCGATCCATTCCGTGGTTTCGATTTGCCCCTCGGGTCGATAGGCCAACACGTCAGCCTGATCGATCTGGCGTTGTAATGAGTCCTTCGTGGCGTTGAAGTTGGACCCGGCCTTCTGCCAGTAATCGCGGCTGAGCTG
>Ga0070690_100000255_pt1 | contig 27507 bp, 25 predicted proteins | sample KBSS33HmetaG_FD_64671 | JGI IMG/M metagenome (GOLD analysis project Ga0070690, IMG submission 64671) | Switchgrass rhizosphere microbial communities from Kellogg Biological Station, Michigan, USA - KBS S3-3H metaG | ecosystem: Host-associated > Plants > Roots > Rhizosphere ... | reverse complement strand
CCGAGGTCCTGCGCCTCCTGGACGAGATCCGCCGGGAGCGCGGCGTGACGCTGCTTCTCGCGACGCATTCCGCGGCCGCGGCCGCGGGCGCCGACCGCGTCGCGACGATGCGCGACGGGAGGCTCGTCGAGTGAGTCGCGGTCCGAGAAGACCGCGCGCGGGCGGACCGGGACGATCGCCAGAAGGGCGACGGGCAGGGCCCCACGCAGGAGGCGGCCTTCGCCTCGTGGTACGCGCGCTGGTCACGGGGCCGGCGAGGCGGCGTCCCGCGCGCGTCGTCCTGCCGGTCCTCGGCGTCGCCATCGGCGTCGCCGCCGCGGCCGCGATCCACCACGCCAACGACAGCGTCACGGCGTCGTTCCGCGAGGCGGCCGACGCGGTCGCGGGCCGCACGGACTTCGTCGTGACGGGCGCCGCGGGGATTCCGGTCGCGGACCTCGAGAGCCTCGCGTTCCTCTGGCGGATGGGCTCGTTCGCGCCTGCCGTCACGGGGACGGCGATCCTGCAGGACGGCTCGAACGAAGTTCTTCAGGTCCTCGGCATCGACTGGGGCGGCGACTCGGCCGTCCGGGACATCCGCCTGATCGCCGCGCCGGGACCCTCGGCGGGCACCGCGGGCACCGCGGGCACCGCAGGTCGCCGGCTCCTCTCGGGCGACGCCGTCCTCGTGCCGGAGCCGCTGGCGCGGCGCCACGGCCTCGCGCCGGGAAGCGTGCTGTCGTTCGTGGCGGGCGGCGCGCCGCGTCGAGCCACGGTCGCCGGCCTTCTCGAGCTCACGGGCGTGGCGCGCGCCTCGGGCGGGGACCTCCTGATCACCGACCTCTTCACCGCGCAGCGACTCCTCGGCAAGGAGGGCCGCGTGGACCGCGTCGACGTCGTGCTCGACCCCGGCGTCTCGCGCGCGGACGCCGCCAAGGCGATCGCCGCGCGGCTCCCGCCCGGACTGTCGCTCGAGCCGCCGGGCCGCGCCGCGGCGACGGCGGACCGCATGGTCCGCGCGTTCCGCTTCAACCTCAACGCGCTCGGGTCGCTGACCCTGCTGGTCGGCGCCTTCCTGATCGCGAACGCCGTCTCGATCGCGGTCCTCCGGCGACGGCCCGAGATCTCGGCCCTGCGCGCGATCGGCTGCGGCCGCGTCGCGATCTTCGCGGCGTTCTGCGCCGAGGGCCTCGCGATCGGGATCCTCGGCACGGCGCTCGGAGAGGTCCTGGGATTCTTCGCATCGCGCGCGGCGCTCTCGGCGGTGGCCGGGACCGTCTCCCGCATCTACCTTCCGGCGGCGCACCTCGCGGGCGCGGCGTATGGCGGCGCGGTCGTGCTGTCGGCAGTCCTCGGCCTCGCCGCGTCGCTCCTCGCGACGCTGCTCCCGGCGTGGGAGGCCACCCGCGTCGAGCCGGCGCCGGCGCTGCGCCCGGGCTCGATCGAGGCCGTCGTTCGCCGGGGATTCGCGCGGCGCGCGGCGCTGTCGGCCGCCGCGCTCGGGGCGGCCTGGGCGGCGTCCCGCGCGCCCGCGATCGACGGGTTCCCGCTCTTCGGGTTCGCGGCGGTGGCCCTCGTCGTGGCCGCCCTCTCCTTCGCGGCGCCGCTCGCCGTGCGATTCGCCGCCGCCGTCCCGAGCCGGATCCTGGGCCGCTCGCTGGGCGCGGAGGGCCGCCTCGCCGCGGGGTTCTTCGGCGGGGCGTCGGCACGCAACGGCACCGCCGTGGCCGCTCTCGCGATGGCGCTCGGGATGACCCTCGCCATGATCGTGACGGTCGCGTCGATCCGCGAGACGGTCCGCGTCTGGGTCTCCTCGACGCTGACGTCGGACCTCTGGATCAAGGCCGACGCCGGCGGGCGCTCCGGCATCCTCGGCGACCTCCCCGCGGAGATCATCCCGCTCATCCGCGCGATCCCGGGAGTCGCGGCCGTCGACCCTTTCCGCGCGCGCGACGCCGTGGACGCGCGCGGACGACCGTTCACGCTCGCCTCCGGAGATTTTCGCGTCATGGGACGGACGGGGGGCGCACCGCTCCTGGACGGCCGGGACTCGCGGGAAATCGCGCGGGGCGCGCGCGAACGCGGAGAGGTCCTCGTCTCCGAGCCCTTCGCGCGCCGCTTCGCGACGGCGGCCGGCGGGACGGTCACCCTCGCGACTCCGGCGGGGCCGCGCGCGTTCCGCGTCGCGGGCGTCTACCGCGACTACTCCAACGACCGCGGGACGGTCGTCCTGGACCGCGCGCTCTACCTGCAGATCTTCGACGATCCGCGGATCACGAGCCTCGCGGTCCTCGCCGCGCCGGGAGAGGACGTCGGCGCGCTGCGCCGCCGCATCCTGTCGGAGACGCAGGGTCGCTACGCGCTGCACGTCTCGACCAACCGGGAGCTCCGCGCCGAGGTGCTGCGGATCTTCGACCGCACGTTCGCGGTGACCCGCGCGCTCGAGGCCATCGCGATCGCGGTCGCCGTGCTCGGCATCGCCAATGCGCTGGTCGCCTCCGCCGTCGAGCGGCGGCGCGCGTTCGGCCTGCTCCGCGCAATGGGGGCGTCGGCGGGCCAGATCCGGCGCGCCACGCTGCTCGAGGCGCTCCTGACCGGAGCGACCGGCACGGTGGCCGCCGTCGGCGCGGGCGCCGCGTTCGCGTGGCTGCTGCTCTCGGTGATCAACCCGCAGTCGTTCGGCTGGACGGTCGCCCTCGACGTGCCCGGCGCGACGCTCGCGGCGGCCTCGGCGCTGGTCCTCGCGGCGTCCGTCTTCGCGGGCATCGTCCCCGGCCGCATCGCATCGGCCGTCGATCCCGCCGCGGCGCTGCAGGAGGAGTGATGCGCCGGAGCCCGATTCTCGCCGCGTGCCTCGGACTGCTGCTTCTCGGCGCGGCCGCCGCGACGCTCCAGTTTCCGAAGGATCACGGCTCGCATCCGGACGCGACGCTCGAGTGGTGGTACTGGACCGGACACCTCCAGAGCGACGACGGGAAGCCCTATGGCTTCCAGCTGACGTTCTTCCGCCTCCGCGATCTCTTCCTCGCGCACTTCGCCTGGTCGGACATCGGCGGCGGAAAGTTCGCCTTCGCCCAGAAGACCCACCTCGGACTCCCCGGAATCGCCGGCGCCTCCCCGTCGCACCTGGACGCGTTCAACGAGGACTGGTTCGCGCGCGCGAACGATGGCGACGGCCGGCAGCTTCTCCACGCCCGCGGCCCTAAAGGCGTCGGCGAGCTCTCCCTGACGCTGACGCCGGAGAAGGCGCCGGTCCTCCACGGCGAGAACGGCATCTCGCGCAAGGGCGCCGGCCCGGACGACTATTCGCACTACGTGTCGATCACCAGGCTCTCGGCCGCCGGAAGCTTCACTGCGACTCCTGGCGGCGTGGGCCGCGCCCTCCACGGAGAGGCCTGGTTCGATCACGAGTGGGGGCCCGGCGGTCTTCCCTCGGGCGTGCAGGGATGGGACTGGTTCGCGCTCCAGCTCTCGGATGGCTCCGAGCTGATGCTCTATCGCATGCGGACGGCGTCCGGCGCGTCGCCCTTTTCCGCCGGGACCTTCGTTCCGGCCGCCGGAGGCGGCGCGCCGACGCCGATCTCCTGGAAGGACGTTCGCCTCGAACCGCGAACGCGCTGGACCTCTCCGCATTCGAAGGCGACGTACCCGGCGGTCTGGTCGCTCGGCGTCGCTTCGCTTTCGCTCGAGCTCACGATCACGCCGCTGCTCGCGGATCAGGAGCTCTCGACCGCGGAGTCGACCGGAGTCACGTACTGGGAGGGCGCCTGCAAGGTCGAGGGCTCGCGGGCGGGCCGCCCGGTCGGCGGCCGTGCCTACGTCGAGATGACCGGCTACGCCGGGCGCGACGTGCCCGGTTTCTCGGCGCCCTAGGCAGCTCCCTCTGCGGCGCCCTCCCGGGAACCCCTCAGGGCGACGAGCCCCCCGCGGCCGACTCGGGGTCGCCGGCCTTCGGCGACCGCGGCTGGACTTCGAGCGTCAGAAGGAACGTCCTCGCCTTGTCCAGGTTCCGATAGACGTAGGGAAAGCGGATCGAGGCCGTCCCCTTCTCGCCGGCGGCGAGCCAGCCCTGGCGCGCGCCTCCCGACCCCGCCGCCAGCAGGTTGCCGTCGCCGTCGAAGATCGCGATCGCGACTCCGACGGCCGCGGTCGCCGCGCCTTCGTTGTCGATGGAGAGCACCGCCTCCGGGACGGAGTGCTTCTGCTTGCCTCCGGCCTCGCTCGCGGGGGCGAAGACGATCTGGCGGACCTGGATCCTGTCCAGGGCGAGCTGGATCGCCTGGATCTGCTTGACCGGCTTGTAGTCGAACTTCTGCGAGATCTGCTGGAACGCCGGCGACGCCGGCTGAGCGAAGAGCGGAGCGGCCCCCAGGAAACCGACCAGACCGACGACCGCAAAGCCGCCTCTCATCGCCCCGATCCTACTTCCGACTACCGAGTACCGACCACCGGCTTCCCTAGGGCTTCGGCGTCGGGATCGGCTCCGTCTCGACGGACGAGGACTCCGACGGCGACGGCGTCCACTTCTTCGAGGGCGTGGTGCTCGACTTGCCGGAGCTCTTCACCCGCGTCTCGAGGGTCACGATGAAGTTCGCCGCCTGGTCGAGGCGCCGGTACACGTACGGGAAGTCGATGCTGTAGTACGTCCGGTCGCCCTTGTTCAGGAAGCCCCACTTGGTTCCGTTGCTGCCGGCGGCGACGACGTTGCCCTCTGCATCAAAGACGACGACGGCGACCCCGACCTCCGCGTCCTGGCTCCCGTTGTTGTCGATGCGCACGCGGACGTTGGCGCTGGACTTGCGCAGCGGCGTCCCCTTCATCGTCCCGCCCATGTCCCACAGGACGTTGCTGACGACCACTTTGTCGACTTGCACGTCGATGTCCTGCGATCCGTTCTCGGGGTGCCAGTCGTACTTCCGGGTCGCGACCTGTGCCGACGCCGGCGAAGCGAATGCCGCGAAGACGGCCGCCAGACACGCCGCCCCCAGGACCCTGCGAGCTCTCATTCCCACCTCCTGAAGCGAAAAAATAGAGCGACCTCCGGCGCCGGACGTTCCGGCGCGGAGTCTTTCGGAGTGTAGCAGGGAGAACGGCGTCACGAAGAGGGGGGCGAGGGAATTCGGGATCCCTCGCTCCGCTCAGGACTGCTCTTGCGCGAGCCGGCTCTTGCGGTAGCCGTAGAAGAAGTAGATGACCAGCCCGATCACCAGCCACACGACGAACCGAATCCAGGTGGCCGTCGGCAGACCTCCGTATCGAACGAGGGTCATGCCGCCTCCGGGCGAGCTCTCGAACCACGGCACTCCCACGACGAGGTAGAGGCAGACGAGGATCCCGAGGATCGGCGTCAGCGGAACGAGGGGCGCGCGGAAGGCGCGCTTGCGGTTCGGGTCCCGGCGGCGCAGCACCATGATCCCGATGCACACGAGGATAAAGGCGAACAGCGTTCCGATGTTCGTCAGCTCGATGAAGACGTCGAGGTTGGCGAAGGCCGAGAGCGCCGCCACGACGACTCCGATCCAGATCGTGTTGATGTACGGCGTCTTGTACTTCGGGTGGAGCTTCGCGAACGAGGGCGGAAGCAGACCGTCGCGAGCCATCGAGAAGAAGATGCGCGCCTGCCCGTACTGAAAGACGAGCAGCACGGCCGTCGTCGCGATCACCGCGCCGAAGGCGACGACCCCGGCGGCCCAGTTGATGCCGATCAGCGAAAACGCCTTGGCGAGCGGCTCGGCGGACCCGCGGATGCTGTCGAGGGGCACCATCCCGGTCAACACGAGCGAGGCGGCGACGTAGAGCACCGTGCAGATCGCGAGCGAGCCGATCATCCCGATCGGCATGTCCTTCTGGGGATTGCGGCACTCCTCGGCGGCGGTCGAGACGGCGTCGAAGCCGATGTACGCGAAGAAGATGAGCGCCGCCCCGGTGCCGATGCCGGTCCAGCCGTTCGGGGAGAACGGATGCCAATTGGCGGGCTTGACGTACGTGGCGCCGACGAGGATGAAGAAGAGGAGGATCACGAGCTTCACGAGGACCATCACGGTATTGAACCGCGCGGATTCCTTGATCCCGATCACGAGCAGCCACGTCAGGAGCAGCGTGATCGCGGCCGCGGGAATGTTCAGGACGATCGGAACTCCTGCGACGTGGGGGGCCGCGGCCATGAAGCCGGGAGTCTTCAGCGCGGTCGTCAGATCCGTGGACATCCACGCGGGGACCGTGATGCCGAGTCCCCTCAAGAGCTCGACGAAGTAGCCCGACCAGGTCACGGCCACGGCGACATTGCCCATCGCGTACTCGATGATGAGGTCCCAGCCGATGATCCATGCGATGAACTCGCCCAGCGTGGCGTAGGAATACGTATAGGCGCTGCCCGCGATCGGCACGAGCGAGGCGAATTCGGCGTAGCAGAGGGCGCAGAAGCCGCAGCCGATCGCCGTGATGAGGATCGAAATGACGAGCGCCGGGCCCGCGCCGTCGTGATGGCCTCCGCCTGCCGCCGCCGTCCCGATGGTCGCGAAGATGCCCGCGCCGACGATCGCCCCGATGCCGAGCGCGATGAGCTGGATCGGGCCGAGCGCCCGCTTCATCTGGTGCTCGGGCTCCTCGGCGTCGGCCAGGATCCGGTCGAGGGACTTGGTCCGAAACAGATTGTTCATCGGTTCAGGATGTCGGCGCGGAGCCTATCAGATCGGGCCGTGCGGCCCTCCCCGCGATCCCGGCGATCTCCGAGAGGCTGCGGATCCGCTCCGCGACGTGGGGATGGCGGTCGTCCCGGTCCAGCAGGACGGCGCGGAGACCCGCGCCCCGCGCCCCCTCGTAGTCGTCGCGGGGCGAGTCCCCGACGTGCAGGACCTCTTCCGGCGACACGCCGAGCCGCGCGCACGTGCGGCGGAAGATCTCCGCCTCGGGCTTGCCCGTTCCCTCGATCGCCGAGACGGACACCGTCTGGAAGAACGGCGAGAGCCCGTGTCCCTCGAGCAGCCGCGGGAGAAACGAATCCCAGTTGGAGACGACGGCGAGTCCGACGTCCGCCGCCTTGAGGTGCTCGAGGATCGGGAGGACGTCGGGATAGACCCGCCACGCCTCGCGGCTCCGGAAGTGCGCGGCGAGCCTCTCGAATGCCGCCGGGGACACGACGCCGCCGTCGAGCAGGCCCCGCACGCGCGTCAGGAAGGCTCGCCAAAACTCGGCCTCGCCGCGCACACCGCCGTAGCGGTCGCCCCCGTCCTTCTCCTCGGCCTGGACGGCGGCCCACGTCGCGGCCAGCGCGTCGCGCAGGTCTCCCGCGGTGAACCGCGCTCCGTCGCCGGAGAAGACCCGGGCGTAGACCTCCTCGACGGGAGGGTCGGGATAGAGCAGCGTGGCCCCGGCGTCGAAGAAGACTGCCCGAACCCGAACCCGAACCCGAACCGGGATCACGGGGTCAGCAGACGAGAGCGTTCTCCCGCATCACGCCGTCGAGCGCGCGGTTGAGCGCGTCGCAGCAGCGGCGCGCCGCCGCCAAGGCGGCCTCGCGGCCCTCGGGGGTGTCGGCCACGCGCGAGAGAGCCTCGCGCTCCACCTCGCGGTGCCACACGTCGGCCTTCTCGTGGACCGAGAAGAACCGGGTCGCGTCCTCATCTTGCACGCCGTAGAAGGCGGCGAGACCCTCGCGCTTGGTCTTCGAGACCTCCGGGATCTGCGACTCGTAGGCATACAGCGCCGCGAGCCCCTCCGCGACCGAGCCCTCCCGGGTCGTGCGGCGGAACTCGGCGATCGCGTCGGCGACCTCCGGAGTGCGCGGCAACGGCGTCAGGCTCTCTTCCGGCGCGCCGAGGGAGGCCGCGAAGCGGCGCCACAGGGCCGGGTGATTCTCGGTCCCGCGCTCCTCCTCGATGAGGTTCTCCAGCAGCTCCTGCCGGAGCGCGGCGTCCTCGCAGCCGGAATGCACGCCCGACACGTACGTCGGGAACGCGGCCACGTGCGGGTAGTAGGAGATCGCGTACTCGCGCAGGTTCTCCAGCGTCAGCTTGCCCTGCGACCACAGCTGGTAGAAGGGGTGCTTGAGGAGATGCCGCTCGCCGATGATCGCGTCCAGGGCGGTCAGGAACTCTTCGCGTGTCATGTCCACTCCTTCGCTAGTCGAAGTCCAGTATCGAGGGCGAAGTCTACACAAATCCGGGAACACGGCGAAAAGAACTCCGGGTCACGGCATGACCTGGCCGCCGTCGATGACGATGGCCTGTCCGGTGACCGAGCGCGCCTCGTCCGAGGCGAGGTAGACGGCGAGCGAGGCGATCTCCTCGGGATCGAGGACGCGCCCGAGCGGGGCCATCTTCGCGGCCTTCGCCCGGCCCTCCTCCTCGCTGCCCATGCGGCGGAAGCCCGCGCGCGCCATCTCCGTCTCGACCCAGCCCGGACAGATCGCGTTGACCGTGATCTGCCGCGGGGCGAGCTCCAGGGCGAGGCTCCGCGTCAGCCCGATCACTCCGTGCTTGGACGCCGCGTAGGCGGAATAGCCGGCGACGCCGAAGCGTCCCAGCACCGAGGACATGTTGAGGATCCGGCCGCCGGCGGAGAGGTGGGGCGACGCCTCGCGGATGACGCGGAAGGCGCCCGTCAGGTTCGTCGCGAGGATCGTGTCCCAGCGAGACTCGTCGGGGTTCGGATCGTCGAGAGGCGTGGCCCCTCCGGCGCCGGCATCGTTGACGACGACGTCGATCCTTCCGAAGCGCTCGACGGCCGCGGCGACCGCGCGCGCGACCGATCCGCGGTCCGTGACGTCGCACGCGACGGCCAGCGCCTCCTGGCCGCGCGTCCGCATCTGCGCCGCGTGGCGCTCGCACGCCGCCGCGTCCCGCGCCGCGAGGACGACTCGCGCGCCCTCCTCGCCGAAGCGCCGCGAAATCGCCTCGCCGATGCCGCGCGAGGCGCCGGTCACGAACGCGACCTTCCCGCTCAGTCTTCCGCCGGAGGTCGAGGCCATTCGGTGGTGTCCCCGCCTAGGAGCGCGTCGGGAGCCGGCGAGAGCCCTCAGCCGGAGGCGAAGAGCCCTCCCGCGTCCTCGCCTCCACGCCCGCGACCTCGGGAGGCAGCGGGAAGTGGACGTCCTCGGCCACGGTCTCGACCTCCTCGACTTCGACGGCGTCCTCGCCGCCCAGCCGGCGCACGATCTCCGCCACCAGGAACTCCGGGGCCGACGCGCCCGAGGTGATCCCGACGGTCCCGACGCCCGCGAGCCACGCGGGATCGATCTGCGTGACGTCGTCGACCAGGTACGAGCGGGCCCCCGCGAGCTGCGCCTCCTCGACGAGGCGGTTGGAGTTGGACGAGTTGCGCGAGCCGACGACGAGGATGACGGGAGCCTGCTTCGCGAGCGCGCGCACGGCGACCTGGCGGTTCTGCGTCGCGTAGCAGATGTCGTCCTTGGCCGGGACGTGGATCTCGGGAAAGCGGCGGCGCAGCGTCTCGACGATCGGGCGCGTGTCCTCCATCGAAAGCGTCGTCTGCGTGATGAGCGCCACTCGCTGCGGGTCCCGCACCTGGATGCTCTCGGCGTCGTCGACGGTGGAGACGAGGCGGATCTGGGTCGCCGCCTCGCCCATCGTTCCCTCCACCTCCTCGTGGTTCGCGTGGCCGACGAGCAGGATCTCGTATCCCATCTTCGCGAAGCGGACGGCCTCGAGGTGCACCTTCGTGACGAGCGGGCAGGTCGCGTCGATGACGCGCAGGCCTCGGCGCACCGCCTGCTCGCGGACCTGGGGCGACACGCCGTGGGCCGAGAAGACCGCGGTCGCGCCGTCCGGCACCTCGTCGAGCTCCTGGACGAACCGCACGCCGCGCGCCTCGAAGTCGCGAACGACGTGGCGGTTGTGGACGATCTCGCGCCGGACGAAGACCGGGCCGTCGAAGCAGTCCAGCGCGAGGTCGACGATCTCGATCGCGCGGACGACGCCGGCGCAGAAGCCGCGCGGCGACGCGAGCAGGATGCGCTTCAGGTCGGGGACGGCGAGCCGGGATTCAGGAAGTGCCATCGTCGAGCGGCCGATTCTACGCCCGCGGCTCCTCGCGCGGACGACGGGGCTCCGCGGCGAGCCGCCGCGGCCGCAGGTCGCGGACGAAGAGCGAGAGCTCGAGCCCGCAGGTCGCGCAGTACGACTCGTCCGGTTCCGCGGGCCGGATGCAGTTCTCGTTCCGGCAGGCGCGTGTCGGCCGGTTCGCGTCGGGGTTTCGGGTCATCGTTCCTCCCTGCCGCGTGGCGCGCGGCCGGTCTCCGGAGCTCGGCCGGTCAGGTACTGGAGGATCTCCCGCTCGCAGCGCTCGCGGTATCCGGCGAACGCGGCGTCCGGGTCCTTCTCGGAGAGCCACTGCATCATGAGGCCGTCGAAGATGGCCCGCATCGTCGAGCCCGCCTCCAGCCGGTCGCGCACCAGGAAGACGCCCTGGCGCATCCCCTCCTCGACGATCCCCGCGTCGATCTCACGGCAGCCTGCGTAGAAGCGCTCGTTGATCTCGCGGAAGCCGTCGCGCCGCGCGGCCAGGCCGCAGAAGTCGACGAACGCACGGAAGAACGCGCGGTTCTTGGAGGGCGACGGGAAGATCAGGGCCACCAGGGCGCGGACCTTCGCCACCGGCTCCTTCTCGGCCGCGACCGCCTCGCGCATCCGCGCGTGGATCGAGTCGATCAGCCAGACGAAGAGCTGCCGGTAGAGGTCCTCCTTGGAGTCGAAGTAGTAGAGCGTGATCCCCTTGGAGACCCCGGCCCTCTTGGCGATGTCGTCCAGGGTCACCTCGGAGAAGCCCTTCTCGGAGACCTCCCGGAACGCGGCCTTCAGAAGCGCCAGGCGGCGTTCGGCTTCGGAAACGTGGGCGGCTCGCGGCATGACCGAAATACTAACCGACCGGTCAGTCAGATTCAAGGCCGCGGGTTCTTTTTTCATGAAACGCTTAGACTTACGAGGGATGCGGGTACAAATCCTCTACTTTGCGGCGTTTCGCGACGCGGTCGCGAGGGAGTACCAGACCGAGGAGCTGGCCGAGCACGCCACCGTCGCCGACCTCTGGGAAACGCTCGTCCGGCAGTTCCCCTTCTTCGCGCGGTTTCCCGCGATGCCTCCCGCGGCGGTGAATCGCGAATACGTGCCGGCTTCGACGGCCTTGAATGACGGTGACGAGGTCGCCTTCCTGCCTCCCGTTGCGGGCGGCTGATTCCATGTTCCTGACCGACTCCCCCATCGACCTCGCGTCGCTCCTCGAGGAGGCGCGGCCCTCCGACGGAGCCCTCAGCCTCTTCGTTGGCGTCGTCCGCAACCAGAACGCGGGGCGCCCGACGACGGCCATCGAGTACGAGGCGTACGGGACCATGGCGGAGGAGCAGATCGGGAAGATTCTCGAAGAGCTCGGCCGCGAGTTTCCGGCCGCCCGCCTGCTGGTGCGCCACCGCCTCGGCCGCCTGTCGGTGGGGGACGCGTCGGTCGCGATCGTGGCCACCTCGCCGCACCGGGCCGAGGCGTTCGCCGTCTGCCGCGCCGCCATCGACCGGATCAAGACGACGGTTCCGATCTGGAAGAAGGAGTTTCACCCGGACGGAAGCTCGGACTGGGTCGATCCGGCTGCAAGAAAATAGTCTGCGGCTGTTCGAGCCACAGTAGTGAGTGGTGAGTGGTGAGTCGGCTCGATAAGTCTCGACTCGACGACTCTCAACTCATAACTCTCAACTCATAAGTCACAACCCGCTCATAGAATAGCCGCCAATGTCTCTCGCGAAGGTCATCGGCCCCGACATCGCGGAGCTCATCCGCGAGAACCCGGCCGAGCTGCCGGCCGCCGTCGCCAGCATCCACCCCGCCGATCTCGCGGAGCTGCTCGACGATCTCCCGAGTGAGGACCGGCTGACGCTCTTCGAGGTTCTGCCGGCGGACCAGGGCGCCGCCGTGCTTTCGGAGCTCAAGGGCGAGACCCTGCGGCTCATCCTCCACCGCGCCTCTCCGGCGAAGCTCGGCGCGAAGCTCGACCGCCTCCCGGCCGACGAGGTCACGTTCCTCCTCGAGCACCTGAGCCAGCGGCAGCGCGAGGCGATCCTCCAGAAGATGTCGCCGCGCGACGCGGCGGAGGTTCAGCGGCTGCTTCGCTATCCGCCGCGCACGGCCGGCCGCCTCATGACGGAGAAGTTCGCGACGATCCGTCCGGGCTGGACCGTGGCCGAGACGCTCGATCACCTGAAGCGAATCGACCCGGAGGTCGAGACGATCCAGAGCCTCTACGCGGTGGACGAGGACGGACGGCTCGTCGGCTACGTGTCGCTGCGCCGGCTCTTCCCCGCCCCACCGGAGCGCCGGGTCGCCGACATGATGGAGCGGCGACTCCTCACGGTCCACACCGATACGCCGCAGGCCGAGGTCGCGCGCATGGTGTCGAAGTACGACGTCCATGCGATCCCGGTGGTCGACGAAAACGACCGGCTGCTCGGCATCGTGACCGTCGACGACGCCATCGACATCCTCATCGAGGAGGAGACCGAGGACGTCCTGCACATGGGCGGCGTCTCGGCCAGCGAGGAGACGGTCGAGCAGGGGTACTTCTCGACCAAGCCGTTCCGCAACGTGCGGCTGCGGTTCAACTGGCTCCTCCTCATGTTCGTCACCGAGACGTTCACGGGAACCGTGCTGCGGCACTACGAGAGCGAGCTCGCCAAGGTCGTCGCGCTGTCGTTCTTCATCCCGCTCCTGATCGGCACGGGCGGCAACTCGGGCTCCCAGACCGTCACGACCATCGTGCGCGGGCTCGCGGTCGGCCAGATCCGGATGCGCGACTTCGGACGGGTGCTCTTACGCGAGGGCGGCAGCGGCATCGTCCTGGGTCTGATGCTGGGGATCGTCGGCTTCGGCCGGGCGAAGCTGTGGGGCTCGACGACGCCGCTGGCGCTGACGGTGGGCTTTTCGATCCTGGCGATCTGCGCCTGGGCGAACACGGTCGGCTCGATGATCCCGATGCTCGCGACGATGTTCAAGATCGATCCGACCGTCATGTCCGCGCCGCTCATCGCGACGCTCGTGGACGCGACGGGGCTGATCATCTACTTCACGATCGCGAAGAGCTTCCTGGGCCTTTAGCGGGCGGCCGCGAGGGCAGCCCCTACGTCGGGTCCCGGAGGGCGGCCGCGAGGGCCGCCCCTACGGTCGAATGAGCCACAGCTTGCTTTGGTTCGCAGGGGCGGGGCTCGCCCCCGCCCGCGCCGCAGGGGCCGCCCGACGCCTGATCTCTCAGGGTGCCGGGCGCGCAACGACCGGCTGGAAACGGTCGTTGTCGGGACCGAAGTGCTCCACGAAGTAGGCGATCAGCGCCGCCTTCTGATCCTCGGGCACGACCGCTCCCCAGCCGGCCATCTTGGTGAGCTCGGCCGTCCACTGCTTCTCGGTCAGTCTCTGCTGGCGAATCATGTCGGTCGAGTGACACCGCAGGCACGCCTGATCGGCGACCGCCTTCATCGGCCCGTCCGGGAATTCCCCGAGCTGAGTCCCGGCGACGGGAAGCTCCTCCGGAGGCGCGGGCCGGGACTGCGCGAACACGAGCGCGCCCGCGGCGAGAACGAGCGCGACGACGGCGGCGACGACCGCGACGCCCGCCCGCCTCAAGCGCTCACCTCGACGTCGGCCGACGGCCACGCGTTGTAGAGATAGCCGCTCTGATTCCACACGGCATTCTTCGGCTGCACGCTGCCCCGGCTGTCGGTCGCGCGCGCGTGCAGCGTCACCCTGCCGGAGTTCTTCGGCGTGTACGCGAAGGACCAGAGCCGCCAGGCGTGCGGATCGTGGTCCTTGCCCAGCGTGGCCGGCGACCAGGTCGCGCCGCCGTCGTCGGTCACCTCCACCTTCGCGACGTCCGGAGCTCCGGAGAACGCGAATCCGCGGATGGTCGCGGCCTTCCCGACGCGGGCGGCAGCCGGCGACTCGGTGATATTGGACTTGACGAAGAGCTCCGTCACGGGCGTCATCTCGTCCGGTTTGAACGCGACTCCGGGCTCGCCCGGCGTCTTCGGGTAGCGATAGGCCGTGTCCATGTAGAAGCCGGTCTGCGGGGCGGCCTGCGGGCTGATCCGGTCGAGCCACTTCATCCAGTGATCTCCGGCCCAGCCGGGAACGACCAGCCGCGCGGGGCCTCCGTGGGCCTGCGGCAGCGGCTCGCCGTTCATCTCGAAGGCGATCACGCCGTCCTCGCGGATCTTGTCGAGCTCGACGCTGCGGTGGAACGGGGGCACCTTCTCGGGCGGCTTGTCGGTCCCGAAGGTGTGGAGGTGCCGCGCGCCGGCCTTGAGTCCCGCCTTCTCGAGGACGTCGCGGACTCTCACGCCCGTCCACTTCGCGTTGCCCACGGCGCCGTACTTCCACTGCACGCCCGGCACGATCGGACGGTGGAGCGACCGCCCGTTGCCCGCGCACTGCAGGACGCACGTCGCGGAGGCGCGCGGCATCGCCTTCAGATCGGAGAGCGAGAGCGACAGGGGTCGCTCGACCTCCCCGTCCACCGTGAGCCGCCACGTCGAGGCGTCCGGGAACGTCGGGTTCCAGTGGTGGCGAACGAAGAAGAGATCGTTCGGCGTGAGGTACGTCGTGAGCAGGTCGAGCGGCGTCTCCGCGTCGAGGGGATAACCGTTCATCTGGAGCAGGCGCCGGCGGACGTCCGGGGTGGGAACCCCCGCCGCCACGGCCGTCATGGCCGTCGCGGCCGCCGCGGCGAGGAGCTGGCGCCGGTTCAGGCCTTCGCTCATCGGCCTCGAGTCTACCGTACGGAGACCGAGCCGCCGATTTCTTCGGCGCCCCGGTCCCGTGACGGCGTTTTGCGCCGTCGTTCTTCGCCCGCCCGGACGCCGGCGGCTTTCTTGATAGGATCTTCGGCTCGAAAACGGACCCAGGAGGATTTGTGAGCACACCCGCCAAGACCCGCGACTGGACGAGCCCGGAGCTCGACCACCCCGTCATCAATTACAGGGCCGCCGACGGAATCGCCGTCATCGAGATGGACGATCCGCCCGCGAACACCTACACCTACGCGCTCAACCGGCAGCTCGACGACGCGATCCTCAAGGCGCGGTTCGACGACGACGTCCACGTCATCGTGATCCGGGGCAAGGGCGACCGGTTCTTCTCGGCCGGCGCCAACATCGGGATGCTGAACGCCGTCACTCCCGGCTTCAAGTACTTCTTCTGCCTGCACGCCAACGAGACGCTCCTGCGCCTCGAGCACACGCCGAAGCTCGTGATCGCAGCGCTCAACGGCCACACCGTCGGCGGCGGGCTCGAGATCGCGATGGCCGCGGACCTGCGCATCGCGCGCAAGGACGCCGGCAAGATCGGCCTCCCCGAGGTCACCCTCGGCGTCCTGCCCGGAACGGGCGGGACGACGCGCCTCGCGAAGATGGTCGGCAAGTCCAAGGCGATCGAGCTGATGGTGGTCGGCAACACCTTCTCCTTCGAGGAGGCCCTGGAGATGGGCCTCGTCAATCAGGTCATCGACGCGACGCCCGAGGAGTGGTGGGAGCAGGTCATGGACTACGCGCGTCAGTTCGTGCCGCCGAACAAGGCGTCGAAGGCGGTCGGCCGGATCAAGCGTTCGGTCCAGAGCGGCTGGGACCTCCCCCTCGAGTCCGCGCTGGCGGTCGAGCGCGAGCTGCAGCAGCTGCTCTTCCAGAGCGAGGACGCGAAGGAGGGCATCGCCGCGAACCAGGAGAAGCGCGTGCCCAAGTTCAAGGGCAGGTAGCCCTCTTCATGGCGACCGAGACCGCTCCGGCTCTCCAACTGAAAACCGACCTCTTCGTCGACGGCGCCTTCGCGGCGTCGTCGTCCGGAAAGCGCTTCGCGACCGTCAACCCCGCCACGGGCGAGACGATCGCCGAGGTCGCCGAGGCCTCCCCGGCGGACCTCGACCGCGCGGTCGCCGCCGCGCGCAAGGCCTTCGAATCCGGGCCGTGGGCGGCGATGAAGCCGCGGCAGCGCGGCCGGATCCTGACGCGCGCGGCCGAGCTCCTGCTCTCGCGCGCCGACGCGTTCGGCCGCGTCGAGACGCTCGACAACGGCAAGCCGATCTTCGAGGCCGCCAAGATCGACATGCCCGCGGCGGCGGAGTGCCTGGCGTACTTCGGCGAGTACGCGGACAAGCTCTACGGCGACACGTTCCCCGGAAGGCCGGATGCGTTCCTGCTGACCCTGCGCGAGCCCGTCGGCGTCGTCGGCGCGATCACGCCGTGGAACTTTCCGCTCCTCCAGGCGATGTGGAAGATCGCGCCGGCGCTGGCGCTCGGCAACACCGTCGTCCTGAAGCCCGCCTCGGTGACTCCCCTGACCGCTCTCCTCTTCGCCGAGCTGCTCGCCGAGGCGGGACTCCCGCCCGGCGCGTTCAACGTCGTGCCGGGCCCCGGCGCGGTCATCGGCCGGGCCATGGCCGAGCACCCCGGCATCGACAAGATCTCGTTCACCGGCGAGACCGAGACCGGCAAGTCGATCCTCCGGGCCGCCGCGGGCACCGTCAAGCGCGTCTCGATGGAGCTCGGCGGCAAGTCGCCCAACGTCGTCTTCGCCGACGCCGACCTGGACGCCGCCGCGAAGGGCGCGATCAACGGCATCTTCTACGGCAAGGGCGAGCTCTGCTCGGCCGGCTCGCGGCTGCTCGTCGAGGAGTCGGTCCACGACGCGCTCATGGAGAGAGTCGTCGAGCGCGCCCGCAAGATGGCGCCCGGGGACCCGCTCGATCCCAAGACGCGGCTCGGTTCGCTCGTCTCGGAGAAGCAGCGCGACAACGTGGCGCGCTACGTCGAGGCGGGGTCGCGCGAGGGCGCGAAGCTGGTCGCGGGCGGGAAGCGCGCGGCCGTGGCGGGCAAGGGCGCGTTCTTCGAGGCCACGGTCTTCGACGGCGTGACGCCGCAGATGACGATCGCCCGCGAGGAGATCTTCGGCCCCGTCCTGTCGACGCTGACCTTCAAGGACGAGGGCGAGGCCGTCGCGATCGGCAACTCCACGATCTACGGGCTCGCGGCCGCCGTCTGGTCGCGGGACGTCAAGAAGGCTCTCCGGACGGCCAAGGCCCTGAAGGCCGGGACGGTTTGGGTCAACGCGTACAACTTCTACGACCCGGGTCTTCCCTTCGGCGGCTACAAGGAGTCCGGCTTCGGACGCGAGCGCGGCCACTACGCGCTCCAGGAATACACGCAGGTCAAGAGCATCTGGATCGATCTGACGTAGCTTCGAGTCTTCCGTTTTCCGTTTCTCCGTTTTCCGTTTCCGATTCGGCAGGAGGGAACCGTGCTGCACGCCGCGCTCGCCATTGCGTCGCTCCTCGCTCTGCCCAACGCCTCGGCTTCACCCGTCCCGCCCGCCCCGGGGTCCGTCGAGGCGGTCTTCGACTCGCTCGAGCGGGTCAAGCACTTCCACGACGCCTCCATCTCGGCCGACGGGAAGCGCGCGGCCTGGTCGGTCAAGGCGAGCGAGGGAGACGGTCCCGAACGGCTGGGACTGATCTACGTGGCCGAGCTGCCGTCGGGGACGCCGCGCCGCCTGACCGCCGCCAAGGACGGCAAGCCGCACCGCGAGCTCGGCGCCGTCTTCTCGCCGGACGGGCAGACCGTCGCGTTTCTCTCGGACGCCACGCAGGCGCGGCAGGCGCAGATCTGGATCGCCCGCGTCGGAGGCGGCGCGCCGCGGCAGCTCACGAAGGTCACGGGACAGCTTCACCACCTCCGCTGGTCGCCGGACGGACGCTCGATCGCCGCCCTCTTCATCGAGGGATCGACCCAGGAGCCGGGCGCCCTCGTCGCGTACAAGCCGGACTCCGGCGTCGTGCAGGAGACGCTCGAGGAGCAGCGCATCGCGGTCATCGACGTGCGGACGGGCAACGTGCGGCAGGTCTCGCCGCCCGACCTCTACGTGTACGACTACGACTGGTCGGCCGACGGCCGGCTCTTCGCGGCCGAGGCCGCGAAGGGATCGGGCACCGACAACTACTGGCTGGCCGAGCTCTACGTCGTCGAGGCCGCGACCGGGAAGACGCGCTCGATCTGGAAGCCGGCGCTGCAGATCGCGTGTCCCCGCTTCTCCCGCGACGGGAAGACGATCGCCGTCATCCACGGCATCATGAGCGACGAGGGCTCGACCGGCGGCGACGTCTGGACCGTGCCGGCGGCGGGCGGTGACGCGAAGAACGTCACGCCCGGGATGAAGGCCTCGGCGAACGCGCTCTTCTGGCGCTCGCCGGACCAGATCCTCTTCAAGGAGGAAGTCGACGGGCAGGAGGGCCTCGCCGCGGTCGACCGCGGCACCGGCAAGGTGATCACGCTCTGGACCGGCGCCGAGTCGCTCCACGACTTCGGCGTCTCGGACGGCCCGTACTCCGTGGTCGTGCGCGACTCGTTCGCGAGCCCGCCCGAGGTCTACGCCGGCGCGACCGGAAAGTGGAAGGCGCTGACGTCGCTCAACGCGAAGGCCGAGAGGTTCTGGGGCGAGGCGAAGAGCCTCCACTGGGAGAGCGACGGCCAGTCGATCCAGGGCTGGCTGCTCCCGCCGAAGACGGTCGATCCGTCGAAGCGCTACCCCATGGTGGTCGTCGTGCACGGCGGTCCCTCGTCCATGCAGGGCATCGGCTGGCCGACGCGCTGGAACGCCGTCCTTCCCTCCCAGGGCTATTACGTCTTCCTCCCCAACCCGCGCGGCAGCTACGGCTTCGGCGAGGCGTTCACGGCGGCCAACGTCAAGGACTTCGGCGGCGGCGACCTGCGCGACGTTCTGACCGGGGTCGACGCGGCGCTGAAGGCCGGACCCATCGACGGCGACCGCCTGGGCATCACGGGCTGGAGCTACGGCGGATACATGGCGATGTGGGCCGTGACGCAGACGCAGCGGTTCAAGGCGGCCGTCGCCGGAGCCGGCATCGCGAGCTGGCAGAGCTACTACGGCCAGAACAAGATCGACACGTGGATGCTGCCGTTCTTCGGCGCCTCGGTCTACGAGGATCCCAGGGTCTACGCGAAGTCCTCGCCGATCGAGTTCATCCGGAACGTCAAGACGCCGACGCTCGTGCTCCACGGCGAGCGCGACTCCGAGGTCCCGACGCCGCAGGGCTACGAGTTCTGGCACGCGCTGAAATCGCTCGACGTGCCGACCCAGCTGGTCATCTACAGCAACGAGGGCCACGGCATCCGCCAGCCGGTCCACCAGCTCGACATCCAGAAGCGGACGGTCGCGTGGTTCGACAAGTATCTGAAATGACCCGCGAAGCGCAGCCGTCGCGGGTCATCCTGACCCTGAGAGAAGCGAAGGGGAAGGATCCCGTGCGCTTCCGCCCGCGGGTCATCCTGACCCTGAGCGAAGTGAAGGGGAAGGATCCCCTGCGCGTCGGGACGACGGCGAAAAGCTGATGTTCTCCCCCCGCATCCTCGCCGACCGCTCCCTCGTCGTCACGGGCGGCGGGTCGGGGCTCGGCCTCGCCATGGCGAAGTGCTTCGCCGGCTATGGCGCGCGCGTCACGATCGCGGGGCGGCGGCGCGAGCGTCTCGAGGCGGCCGCGCCCGAGATCGAGGCCGCGGCCCGCGCGGGCGCAGACGCCGGCCAACGAGAGCCCGGCGCCGTCGCGATCTGCCCGACCGACGTCCGCGACGCGGCGCAGGCGGAGACCCTCATCCGGTACGCGGCGGAGCGCTTCGGCCGCGTCGACGGCCTCGTCAACAACGCCGCCGGCAACTTCCTCGCCTTCTCGGAGGAGCTCTCGCCGAACGGCTTCGACACGGTCGTCCGGACGGTCCTCTACGGCAGCGTGAACTGCACGCTCGCGCTCGGAAAGCACCTCCTGGCTCGCCGCGCGCCGGGCGCCGTCGTCTCGATCGTGACGACCTACGCCTGGACCGGCAGCGCGTACGTCCTGCCCTCGGCCTGCGCGAAGGCGGGCGTCCTCGCGATGACGCGCTCCCTCGCCGCCGAATGGGGTCCGGCGGGCATCCGGTTGAACGCGATCGCGCCGGGTCCGATCCCGACCGAGGGCGCCTTCTCCCGGCTGTTCGCGACCGAGGAGGCCCAGAAACGCTCGCTGGACCGGATCCCGCTCGCGCGCTTCGGGCGTCCCGAGGAGATCGCGAACCTCGCGACGTTCCTGCTCTCGGACCTCTGCCCGTATCAAACCGGCGACTGCGTGACGATGGACGGCGGCGAATGGATCTCGGGCGCCGGCGAGTTCTCGGACTACCGGCGCGTGCCGCGCGAGCGCCTCAAGGCCGCGTTCGACGCGATGCGGCCCAAGAAAGGTTAGGACGATGCCGCGACTCTTCCTCTGCGCTCTGCTCGCCTCGGCGATGGGCTCCGTGGTCGTCGCGGCGCCCAACGATGCGGTGGCCATCCTCGGGCAATGGCAGGGCACCTCGCTCTGCACGAACCGCGAGGTCGCCCCGGCCTGCAAGGACGAGAAGACCCGCTACACCTTCACCCGGGGCGAAGGATCCGAGGGAAAGATCCACTGCGCGGCGGACAAGCTCGTCAACGGCGAGTTCGTGTCCATGGGCGAGATGGACTTCGACTACGTGCCCGCCGCACGGCAATGGAAGAGCGAGCTCAAGACGCCGAGCGTTCACGCGGTCTGGAGTTTTTCGGTGGAGGGCGATCGACTCTCCGGGGCCCTCGTCGACGTCCCGACCGGCGCTCAGACCCGAAAAGTCTCCGCCGCCCGGCGGAAGTAGAAACACCCGCTCGATCGCTTCGACGTTCGAGCGATGAAGCCCGAGCCGCAGTCGCGCCTGCAGTTCCGTGGACGCTCGTCCACGGAACCGTACGTCCGGGGAGACGCGCGGAAAAGACTCGGGACGGATCCCGCTGAGCCGGCATCACTTCTCCGCGCGTGAGCGAACGGGCACCGCGTTTGCGACGGAGCGACGGCATGAGACACTCCAAGCGGCTCCCCCTCCTCGGCGCTCTTCTCCTTCTCCTCTTCCTGCAGATCCACTGCAACAAGTCGATGCCCACCGAGCCCGCCGGGGCGCACACGAATCCCGCCTGGCTCGACGCGTTGATCGCGCAGATCGAGAGCGAACCCGTCACCACTCCGCCCTCCGCGATCTACGGCTATCGCTATCACGGGGAGACGGTGTACTTCCGGATCAGCCGCTGCTGCGACCAGCGAAGCATCCTCTACGACGCGAACGGCATGGTCCTCTGCGAGCCGGACGGCGGGATCGACGGCGGCGGCGACAACCGCTGCACGGACTTCCTCTCGACGCGGACCGACGAGCGGCTGATCTTCCAGGACCCGCGGACGAACTAGAGCGCGGCGAAGGCCTCCGCCAGGAACGCCTCGAGCTCGCGCTTGTGGATCGCCGCGTTTCCGGTCGCGGGCGACGGGGAGGCCGCGCGGCCCACGTAGACCAGATCCAGAGCGCCCGGCAGGAACTCCGCGGCGCGCTCCTTCACGAAGCTCCAGCCGCCCATGTTCCGCGGCTCCTCCTGGACCCAGAGCGCGCGCCGGGCGTTCGGGTATCCGTCGACGAGTGAGCGGAGCCTTTCGCCCGGGAACGGATAGAGCTGCTCGACGCGGACGATCGCCGTCCGCGCGTCCTTGCGCCTCTCCCGCTCGGCACGCAGGTCGTAGTAGACCTTGCCGCTGCAGAACTGGATTCTCTCGACGCGCGACTTCTCGGCGACTTGCAGCTCCGGATCGTCGATGCAGACGTGGAACGCGCCCGTCGTCAGCGCCTCGAGCGGCGACGAGGCCGCGGGCAGGCGCAGCAGGCTCTTCGGCGTGAAGAGGATGAGCGGGCGGGGCCGGGCCTGGCGCATCTGGCGGCGCAGCAGGTGGAAGTACTGCGCGGGAGTCGTCGCGTTGACGACCTGCATGTTCCCGTCGGCGCAGAGCTGCAGGTAGCGCTCGAGCCGCGCGCTCGAGTGCTCGGGGCCCTGACCCTCGGAGCCGTGCGGCAGCAGCATCCCCATGCGCGTCGTCTGCCGCCACTTGTCCTCGGCCGACGCGATGAACTGATCGATGATGACCTGCGCGCCGTTGGCGAAGTCGCCGAACTGCGCCTCCCAGAGCACGAGCGCCTCGGGCCACTCGACGCTGTAGCCGTAGTCGAACCCGAGCACCGCGAACTCGGAGAGCGGGCTGTCGCACGCCTCGAACGGCGCCTGATTCGGATCGAGCGTCGCGAGCGGAGTCCACGCCTCGCCCGTCGAGGTGTCGACGAGGGTCGCGTGCCGCTGCGAGAAGGTGCCGCGGCTCGAGTCCTGCCCGCTGATGCGGATCGGCGTGCCCTCGAGCAGGAGCGAGCCGAACGCGAGGGCCTCCGCGGTGCCCCAGTCGAGGGGCGCGGCGCCCTCCGCCATCTTCCCGCGGCGCGCGAGCTGCTGGACCATCTTGGGGTTCAGATGGAACCCCGCGGGGACGGTCGTGAGCACGCGGCCGATCCGCGCGAGCGTCTCGCGCGAGACCCCGGTCTCGAGCTCGACATCCTCCAGCGCGCCGTCGCTCCGCGCCGGCGCAACGTCCGTGCGCGGCCTCTGCGCCGCCTCCTTGGCCGCGGCGAGCGCCTGCTCGTAGGCGTCGAGCTGCTTCGCCTCCATCGCGGCGACCTCGTCCGCCGTGACGACGCCCTCGCGGATCAGGCGGCGGGCGTAGAGCGTCTTCACGCCGGGGTGCTCCTCGATCGCGCGGTACATCAGCGGCTGGGTGTAGGTCGGCTCGTCGCCCTCGTTGTGGCCGTGGCGGCGGAACCCGATCAGGTCGATGACGACGTCCTTGTGGAACTCCTGGCGGTAGTCGAGCGCGATCTCGAGCACGCGGTACGCCGCCTCCGGGTCGTCCGCGTTGACGTGGAAGATCGGGACCTGGTTGATCTTCGCGACGTCCGTCGAGTAGACCGACGAGCGGCCCTTGCTCGGCGGCGTCGTGAAGCCGATCTGGTTGTTGACGACGACGTGGATCGTGCCGCCCGTGCGGTAGCCCGGCAGCTGCGCCAGGTTGAAGACCTCCGCGACCATGCCCTGTCCGGCGAAGGCCGCGTCGCCGTGCAGAAGGACGGGCAGCACGCGCTTCCACGCCTCGGGCCCGTGCCCCGCCAGCCGCTCCTGCTTGGCGCGCACCACGCCCTCGACGACCGGGTCCACGGCCTCGAGGTGCGACGGGTTGGACTCCACCTGGATCGTGATCTTGCGGCCCGACTCGGTTTGGCGGACCGTGCGCGCGCCCTGGTGATACTTGACGTCGCCCTCGTCGGCCGGGAAGTCGGGATGCACGACGCCCTCGAAGCCCGAGAAGATGCGCTCGGCCGCGTTGCCGACGACGTTGGCCAGGATGTTGAGCCGGCCGCGGTGCGACATCCCGATCGCGACCTCGTCGATGCCGAGGCCGGCGGCGCGCTCGACCAGCCGGTCGAGCAGCGGGATCGTCGCGTCGACGCCCTCCACGGAGTAGCGGCGCTGGCCCAGGAACTTCGTGCCGAGGAAGCGCTCGAAGTCCTCGGCGGCGATGAGCTTCTCGAGGAGCGTCCTGCGCAGCGCCGCCGGCAGCGGCTTCGCGGCCGTCGCCGCGGCGATGTGCGCGCGGATCCAGTACTTCTCGGTCGGGCTCGAGATGTGACGGTACTCGGTGCCGATCTTGCCGCAGTAGACGCGGCGCATGGTGTCCACGATCTCGCGCAGCGGCAGGTAGTCCCCGCCCTTGAGCCCGCCCGTCCAGAACTCGCGGTCCAGGTCCCAGATCGTGAGGTCGTAGGTCTCGAGCTCGAGCTCCGGGTGCGCCTCCGTGCGGCGCGTGCGGAGCGGGTCGATGTCCGCGAGAAGGTGGCCGCGGACGCGGTACGCGTTGATGAGCTCGAGCACCCGCGCCTGCGTCGCGATCCGCTCGGAGTGGCCGTCCGCGAACGCGGGGTGCTTATCGACCTCCCAGCGGAAGGGCTGGAACCGCATCCGGAGGTCCGCGAAGACCTCGTCGTAGAAGCCGTCCCGGCCCAGCAGGAGCTCCTCGACGCGCGCCAGGAAGGCGCCGGACTCCGCGCCCTGGATGATCCGGTGGTCGTACGTCGAGGTGAAGGTCATGACCTTCGAGATCGCGAGGCGGGACAGGGTCGCCGGCGCCATCGCGGAGAACTCCGCCGGATACTCGATCGCGCCGGTCGCGATGATCGCGCCCTGGCCGGGGAGGAGCCTCGGCACCGAAGCGGTCGTGCCGAGCGTGCCGGGGTTGGTCAGGGAGAGGGTGGTGCCCTCGAAGTCCGAGACCTTGAGCTTGCCGCTGCGCGCGCGCGAGACGACGTCGTCGGCCGCGGCCAGGAACTCCGAGAACCGCATGGCCTCCGCGCCCGGGACGTTGGGGACGAGCAGCGACCGGGAGCCGTCCGCCTTGGGAACGTCGACGGCGAGACCGAACCGGACGTGCGGACGGCGGACGCGCGTGGGCTCGCCGCCGGCGCCGTCGTAGGCGTCGTTCATGCCCGGGAACGCCTGGAGCGCCCGGATCACGGCCCACGAGACGAGGTGCGTGAAGGAGACCTTCGGCAGCTCCGCGGCCGCGCGCTCGTGATTGATCAGGCGGCGGTTCTCGTCGAGCAGCTTGATCGGGATCTGCCGCTGCGTGGTCGCCGTCGGGACCTCGAGGCTGCGCTCCATGTTCTCCGCGATCCGGGCGGCGGCGCCGCGGATCGGCATGCGCTCCCCCTCGATCGGCGGGGCCGGAGGGGCCGACGGAGCGGGCGCCGGCGCGACGGGCCGGGCCGCGGGGGCGGTGGGCGCCGGGGCCGGGACCGCTTCCCACGCGGCCGAGGCCTCGCCGAACCGCTCGTCGAAGAACCGGCGCCACTCGTCGTCGACGGAGGCGCGGTTCGCGCGGTAGCGGTTCAGGAGGTCGGCGACGTAGGTCGCGTTGGCCCCGAACTCGGAGACCAGCTCCTCGCTGGCATCGACGGGCGTCGGGGTCCGCGTGGGCGAAGCCATAGGGAGGGGGATTCTAAGGCTTTTGCCGAGACTCCCGTTTGGCGATCCGCCTGATACCATGCCGCGACTCTTGCGAAGCCCGATCAAACACTTGCGGCGACTGCCCTTGCTCGCGGCCCTCGGGCTCGCGTCGGTCGGGCTCGCCGCGCCGAAGGTCGTCGAACCGGCCCGGCTTCCTTCCGAGATCCGACGCACGGCCGAGGCACTGCGCGACCGCATCGCCGCCGGCTCGAAGGCGTACGACTGGGTCCGGGAGATCGTGGACCGGGCCGGCCCGCGCCTGGCCGGCTCCCCGGGCGACCACGCCGCGGTCGAGGCGGCCCTCGCGATCCTGAAGGCGCAGGGCTTCGCCAACGTCCGCGCCGAACCCGTCACGGTGCCCGTGTGGCAGCGGGGGATCGAGGTCGGCGAGGTCGTCTCCCCCGTCTCCCAGAGGCTCGCGCTGACCGCGCTCGGCGGCAGCGAGCCGACTCCCGCGGGCGGAATCGAGGCGGAAATCGTACGCGTCTCGACGCTCGAGGAGCTCGACCAGCTCGACGCTTCGGCGTGCCGCGGCAAGATCGTCTTCATCGACCGCCGCATGGCGCGCACGTCGGACGGCTCGGGCTACGGCGACGCGGTGCCGGCCCGCTCCGACGGCGCCTCGCGGGCGGCGCGCCTCGGCGCCGCGGGACTCCTCATCCGCTCGATCGGCACGGACCGCGCCCGGCTTCCTCACACCGGAGCGCTCACGTACGCGAAGGACGCGCCCAGGATCCCGGCGGCGGCGCTCTCGGTTCCCGACGCGGAGCTGCTGACGCGCCTGATCCGCCGCGGCGGCCCCGTGCGGGTGCGCTTCGAGCTGACGTGCGGCCGGAAGCCGGACGCGCCCTCGGCGAGCGTCGTGGGCGAGGTCGTCGGCCGCGAGAAACCCGACGAGATCGTCCTCCTCGGCGCGCACCTCGATTCGTGGGACCTGGGCACGGGGGCCATCGACGACGGGGCGGGCTGCGGCATCGCGATCGAGGCGGCGCGCCAGATCGCGGCCCTCTCGCCGCACCCGCGGCGGACGATCCGCGTGGTCCTCTACGCCAACGAGGAGAGCGGCCTCGCCGGAGGCAAGGCGTATGCGAAGGCGCACGCGCCGGAGCTCGCGCGCCACGTCGCCGCGCTCGAGGCGGACCTGGGCGACGGGCCCCCCCTCGGCTTCTCGTGGAACGCCGGCCCGTCGGCGGAGGCGATGCTCAAGGCGATCGCGGGCCTCACCGGCGCGCTCGCCGCCGGACAGCTCAAGGTCACGAAGTCCGGCGGCGCCGACATCGGCCCGCTGATCCCGTCGGGAATCCCGAGCCTCGGACTGACGCTGGACGCGTCGACGTACTTCGACCTGCACCACACGGCAAACGACACGCTCGACAAGATCGATCCCGCGACGCTGGACCGCTCGACGGCGGTCTTCGCAACCGCGGCCTACGTGCTCGCCGAGACGCCCGAGACGCTGGAGAGGATCCCCGAGGCCGCGCGCGCGCAGGAGGCGGAGTGACGGCGGCGCGCTCGTTCGCCATCGCGGCGATCTTCTCCGCGGCCTGCTCCTCGATCGCCGCCGCGGCGCCTCTCGACACGGCGACCGCCGAGCGCTTCGCGGGACTCGCTCTCGCCTGCGTCGACCGCGAGTATCCGAACAAGCCCGAGCAGGTCCTCGACGGCGCGGACGACGCGCGGCCGCCGAAGGCGTTCCACCCGGTCTTCTTCGGCTGCTACGACTGGCACTCCTCCGTCCACGGACACTGGCTGCTCGCCCGGCTCCTCCGGACGCATCCCGAGATCGCCTCCGCGCCGCGCATCCGGGCCGTGCTCGACGCGCACCTCACTCCGGACGCCATCGCGGCCGAGACGCGCTACCTCGACCAGAAGAGCAACCGCGCCTTCGAGCGCCCGTACGGCTGGGCCTGGACGCTGCGCCTCGGCGCCGACATCGCGGCGCTGTCCACGGCGGCGGCCGACGATCCGCAGGCGCGCGCGTGGCGCGAGCGGTTTCGGCCCCTCGAGGACGGGCTCGTCGAGCGCTACGTCGCATACCTGCCCAAGCTCACGCACCCGATCCGCACGGGCGTGCATCCCAACACGGCGTTCGCGCTGGCGCAGGCCCTCGACTACGCGCGCGCCACGGACCGCAAGGACTTCGAGCGCGTCCTGCTCTCGCGCAGCCACTTCTACTTCGGCGAGGACCGCGCGTGCCCGCTGGCGTACGAGCCGTCGGGGGAAGACTTCTTCTCGCCCTGCCTCGCCGAGGCCGACCTGATGCGCCGCGTGCTGCCGCCGCGCGAGTTCGCGCGCTGGCTCCACGGCTTCCTGCCGCAGCTCTCGAAGACCCGGGCTGTCCGCTTGAACCCGGCCGTCGTCACCGATCCCACGGACCCCCGGCTCGTGCATCTCGACGGGCTCAACCTCTCGCGCGCCTGGATGCTGCGCGGCATCGCCTCGGGCCTGCCGCCGAAGGACTCGCGCCGCGCGATCCTGCTCAAGGCCGCCGACGCCCACGCGGCCGCCGGTCTCGCGCGCGTCTCGTCGGGGAACTACGAGGGCGAGCACTGGCTCGCGAGCTTCGCGGTCTACC
>Ga0070690_100000249_pt1 | contig 27854 bp, 23 predicted proteins | sample KBSS33HmetaG_FD_64671 | JGI IMG/M metagenome (GOLD analysis project Ga0070690, IMG submission 64671) | Switchgrass rhizosphere microbial communities from Kellogg Biological Station, Michigan, USA - KBS S3-3H metaG | ecosystem: Host-associated > Plants > Roots > Rhizosphere ... | reverse complement strand
GGCGGGAACTCGCTCGCCTCGCCGGGCCGCATCAGCGACGCGGAGACCATCCACACGAGCGGCGTCAGCGCGAGGACCGACCCGGCGACGAGCGCGGCGGGAACGAGCACGGAGCTCCCGCCCCGTCTCACGCGCCGCTCCGGCTCTGCAGGCGGAACTGGATGGCCGTCAGCCCGAGCACGACGACGAAGAGCACGAACGCGACCGCGGCGGCGTAGCCCATGCTCCACCAGCGGAATCCCGCCTTGTACATGAGGAGGCCCACGGAGAGCGTCGCGTTCAGCGGACCGCCGCCGCCCGTCATGACATAGGGCTCCGCGAAGAACTGGAAGTACCCGATGGTCGTCAGCACGCCGAGGAAGAGGAGCGTCGGCGAGAGCAGCGGGATGGTGATCCGGCGGAACAGCTGCCACCAGCCCGCGCCCTCCAGCCGCGCCGCCTCGTACAGCGACTCGGGGATCGCCTGGAGACCCGCGACGAGCAGGATCGTCGCGTAGCCGAAGTTCTTCCAGACGGCCAGCAGGATGATCGCGGGCATGGCCCAGCGCGGGTCGCCCAGCCAGTCGATCGGGGGGACGCCGAGCCGGCCCAGGGCGTGGTCGATCAGCCCGAACCGCGGGTGGTAGAGGTAGCGGAACACGACGGCCACGGCCACGAGCGTCGTGACATAGGGCGCGAAGAAGATCGTCCGGAAGAGGCCGCGCAGCCTCGCCGCCCGCGACTGCAGGAGCAGCGCCGCGGCGAGCGCGACCCCGATCGTCAGCGGACCGCCGACGAACAGGAAGAGGGCCGTGTTCCGCATCGCCTTCCACAGGAGCGGGTCGGCGAGGAGCCGGGCGTAGTTGCGCAGGCCGATGAAGCGCACGTTGGCGGTGTCGCCCAGCGCGTAGATGTCGAAGTCGGTCAGCGAGAGCAGCAGCGCCGCAGCGATCGGCACCAGGAAGAGGACCAGGATCGCCGTCAGGCCCGGCGCCAGGAACATCCACGCCGCGCGGACCTCGTGCGGCGTGGACCGCCGCCTCGGCGGATGCGGAGCCGGCCTCCGGGCGCCGCTCTCGCGCGGCGTTCCGCGCCGCGGCGGCTCAGCGCCCACCGGCCTCCCTCCCCCTCTCCTTCGCCCGCGCCAGCATCCAGCGCCGCTTCTCGAGGATCCGGTCGACGTCGGCGTCGACCCTTCGCAGGGAGTCGGCGACGGACGCGCGGCCCCGGATCGGACCCTCCAGGTCCTCCCAGAGCTTCTGCGCGATCTGCTCCCACTCCGGCACCCTCGGGAGGGGCGTGACCCGGGAAAGCTGGTCGCGGAACGCCTTCGCCTTCGAATCGCCGGCGAGCGCGGGAGCGTCCCAGGAGACGCGGCGCGCGGGCAGGTCTCCGGACATCCCGTAGAAGCGCGACTGGATCTCGGGGCGCGAGAGGAACTCGACGAGGCGCCAGGCCGCGTCCTTCTCCCGCGACGCGCGGAAGATCGCGAGCGAGGAGCCGCCGGCGAGGGAGTACCCCGGGTACTCGCCCGCGTCGTCGGGCGCCGGCACCGGCGCCGTCATCCAGGTGTCCTGCAGCTCGGGAGGAAGCCGCCGGCGGAACTCCCCCAGGTTCCAGGGCCCGGTGATCCACATGGCGATGTACCCGCGGCTGAACTCCTGGTAGGGATTGCCGAGCTGCGTGTAGCTGACGACGGGCGCGAGGCCGTCCCGGTAGAGACCGACGTACCACGCGGCGGCGCCGGCGAATGCGGGGGCGGAGAACGCGCCGCGCGTGTCTCCGTCGGCGAGGAGCGCGGAATGCCGCTGCAGGCCGAAGATCGTGACCTGCTCCCACTCGTTGGTGGGCAGGAGGATCGCGAAGCGCTTCCCGCCGGGCTCTTTTGTGATCGCACTCGCGTTTGTGCTCGCACTCGCGCCCGCGCCCGCGATCTTGACCATCGCCTCGCGCCACGCGGACCACGTGCGCGGCGCCTCGGGGTATCCGGCGGCCGCGAGCAGGTCTGCGCGATAGAAGAGGACGCGCGTGTCGACGTACCACGGGATCCCGAACGTCGCGCCCGCGAACGCGTTCGTCTTCCAGATGCCCTCGAAATAATCCCCGGGCGCGAGGGCACGGGAGGCGGCGACGCGGGGATCCAGCGGCTCGAGCGCGCCGATCGCCGCGAACTCGGGGATCCACGTGTTCCCGAGCTGTGCGAGGTCGGGAGGCGATCCGCCGACGAAACCGGTCAGGAGCTTCTCGTGCGCCGCGGTCCAGGGGATCTGCTGGACGACCACGCGCACCCCGGGGTTCTCGCGCTCGAACTCGGGGACGAGGTCCTTCACGACCTCCCCCTCGCGGCCGAGGCCCCAAAACCGCACGACGTGGTCGCGCTCCCGCGACCGCGTGCCGCCCTCCGTGCACGCGCCGAGGCCCGCCGCGAGGAGCGCGACGCCTAGGGCGACCCGCGCTCGAGCCATCCGCCGGTGAAACCGGCCCTGCGGAGGCCGGCGACGACGTAGGGGTTGCGGCGCATCACGCGCCAGATCAGCTCGCTGCGGGAATTCTCGATCATCGCGACGATCGGGCCCTGGTCGATGCCGAGCTGGTCCACGTCGAACCAGCCGACGCCGTCGACGACCGCCCCCGACGCGGTCCGGGCCGCCGGGTCGCGCAGCGTGGGGTTGAACGCGTCGAGGAAGCCATAGCCGTTGCGGAGGCGGGCGCCCCACCGCTCCGTCATCGCACGCAGCGCGGGAACGGCGATCTCGGGAGCGAACGGGACCGAGGAGGCGGCCGCCGTCGGCGCGAGGGTTCCGTCGTCGATGACGTTCAGGAGCGAGGCGCCGCGCGCCGCGTAGCCCTGGAACGTCCGGGTCTTCCCGCCGACCGAGAGCGTCCCGTCGAGCGGCCCGTCGCACGCGGTCAGGCCCCAGACGTCGGGTCCATAGCCGTCGAAGCCGGACGGGTTCGCGATCGCGTACGCGCGCTGCGAGACCACGGCGCGCCGCGAATTCTCGAAGTAGTCGAGGCCCTTGCCGCGCATGTAGGCGTCCTGGATGCCGCGGAAGTCGATCCAGACATGAGAGAACTGATGCCCGAAGAGGGGCGAGAAGTTCACCTGCGGCTCGCCGTAGAACTCCCCCCAGCGATAGGTGCTCGTCCACTCGGTCCAGGCCGCGGCGTCCGCGGGATGCGTCGGCGACCCGAGGGCCAGCACGTAGAGGATCATGGACTCGTCGTAGCCGTGCCAGTTCAATTCGTGGAACCCCTCCTCGGGGGTCCAGCCCATGGACACGCCGGGAGGGCGCGGCGAGGCCCAGGTCCAGTCCATGGCCCGGTAGAGCGCGTCGGCCAGGCGGCGGATCTCGCCCTCCACGGGATCGTCGCGGTCGAAGTATCCGGCGCACGTCAGCGCCCCCGCCGCGAGGAGCGTGCTGTCGATGGTCGAGAGCTCGACGTCCTTGAACCGCGCGCCGGTGTGCATGTCGAGGAAGTGGTAGAAGAAGCCGCGGTATCGCGTCATTCCGGCGCGGGCGTCGCCCGAGGGTGACGAGAGAAGGAAGCGGAGGGTCTTCTCGGCGCGGGCCGCCGCGTCGGCGCGCGTGACCCAGCCACGCTCGGCGCCGACGACGTAGGCCGTCAGCCCGAAGCCGACCGCGGCGACGCTCGAGAAGGAGGGCGTGGGAGCGCGGTCGGGCGTCAGGCCCGTGACCGGATCCGCGAGATCCCAGAACCACCGGAAGGTCTGCCGCTCGAGCTCGTCGAGAAAGGGCTCGTCGGCCGTGCCGGCGACGGTCGCGGTCGCGGGCCGCTCCGCGAGCGTGCGGGGGCTCGGACGCTCCGGCGAGGCGGTCGACGGCCGACAGAGGGCGAGGAACGGGAGAAACGCGACGAGGAAGAGGGCCGCGACGCCGCGAATGGGCGAGGCGCGACCGAGGGCGGACGGCTTCCCCTGGCCGGCCGCCCCCTCGCGTTCCCGCCGATCCGCTCGATCCGTCTTAAGACGCCTCACGATCGGCTACGACGATAGCCTCAGAACCCCACGAGCACACCCACCTGGAGCCGTCGCGGATCCGTGAGCAGCGAGCCGCCCGTGCCGAAGTTCGGGTTGGTTCCGTCCTTCGGGATGAACCCGTCGATCGAGCCCGGGTCCACGTTCGTGTGGTTGAGCACGTTGAACACGCTGACGCGGAACCCCGCGCGCGCCGGCCCGATGGGAAATTCCTTCTGGAGCTGCAGGTCCCAGCTCTCGTACGGGAACGTCCCGGACTGCCGGCCCGTGTAGAGGAGCACCTGGGAGAGCCCCGGCCCGAAGAAGTCGCCGTTGATGATCGTGAAGCCCGTTCCCGTGCCCAGCGTCAGGAGCGTCGACAGCTTGAAGTCGTACGGGAGGCCCACGATGCCCGACAGGACGATGCGGTGCCGCTCGTCGAACTGCGTCGGATGCTTCGGATAGGCCGAGACATTGACGTAGTCGAGGCTGAAGAGGTCGCCGCCGGTTCCGCGGGCCTTCCCGTAGGTGTAGGCGAGCGTCATGCCCCACGGCGAGGATCCCGTGTACGCCTTGTTGACGGAGAGGAGGAACGCGTCGTACCAGCCCCGCTTGGTCGCGTCCGAGATGAGGACCTCGGCGAAGTCGGGCGCGGGGTGCACGCAGCACGGGAAGTTGTTCCAGATGTAGGTGTACCCGTTCTTCGAGCGGGAACCCGCGTAGGCCGCGGAGGCGCCCCACATCGTGCCGAACTGCTGGCGGACGCCGGCGCTGAACTGATCCGAGAGGGGCGGCCGGGTGTCGTTGGCGACGAGGAAGACCTGGGGCTTCGGACCGTTCCCGCTCGCGATGAGGCCCTCGAGACCCGCGACCGAAAGATACGACGGGTCCCACTTGATCGTGGGCACGCCGTTGCGCGGCAAGCCGTCCGCCGAGAAGAGGAACTGGAGAACCGTGTGCTGCAGGCGGAACTTCTCGTCGAGGACGTTGTTGTACGTGTCCCGGTCGTAGTAGCGGCCGTAGCCTCCGAAGAGGATCGTCTTCCCCTGCCCCGTGACGTCGAAGGAGAAGCCCACGCGGGGCTGGAACGCGCTCTTGAAGCTCGGGCGCTGCGTGCCGTCGGTGAAGTAGCCGGCCGGGACCTTGCCGGTCAGCTCGGAGACGACGTTGGCGGGCGTGACGTAGTCGTTGTTGAGCTCGTCGGTCTCGTAGTCCCATCGCAGGCCGACGTTGACCGTCAGACGCGGGGTGACCGTCCAGTCGTCCTGCGCGTAGAAGCCGTACTGGTTGTTGCTGGTCGAGAGGTCCGGATTGCCGAATCCGAAGAAGGCCTGATACGGAAAGCTGAAGTCGGGGCTGATGCTGGAGCTGTAGTCGAACTCCGGGTTCTCGTTGAAGAGCTTCTGGACGTCGTACTTGTTGAAGTTCGCGTAGCCGCCGACCTTCACGACGTGGTGGCCGAAGCCCTCGAGGCTCAGAAACGAGAAGTCCTCGCGGATCGTGAAGCGCTTCTGGTGGAAGTCCTGCGTCGTCGTGTTGCCGCCGATGCGGAGGACCTGCTCGTAGTTCTGGCCGATGATGTCCGGGTTGTCCGGCGAGGGGTTCCACTTGTAGTCGTTGTAGGAGAACGTCGTCTCCGAGAGGTACTTGTTGGTCAGCCAGGAGTTCTTGGCCTGCGCGTTCCACACGCCGTTCGCCAGGTTCGTGGCGCTCTGGAAGCTGGTCTGGTCGCCGAAGTCGCGGATCTCGTTCTCCTTGCGGTAGTAGCCGTTGACGTCGACGACGTCCGACTGGGCCGCCTGGATCGTGGCCTTCCCGAACGCGAGGTTGGAGGTGAAGGGACTCCCGAAGTTGCCGACGAAGCCCTCGAGCTGCGTCTTGAGGGGCTCGGGAACGAGGGGCGCCTGCGAGCCCAGCTCCACGTCGTTGTCGCGCTGCTGGTGGTTGTACTCCCAGGAACCGAAGAACCAGGCCCGATCGGCGACGATCGGCCCGCCGATCGACACGCCGGCCTGCCAGCGGCTGTAGTCCGGCTTGGTCGCGCCCGGGACGTGCTCGGTGCCGCAGCGGCCGTTGACCGTCTGGCTGCACGCGTCGAACGCGACGAAGTCCTTGCTCTGGTACTCCGCGAACCCGTCGCCGTGGAAGGTGTTGCCGCCCGTCTTGGTCACGGCGGTGATCAGGACGCTCGAGGACTTCTCGTACTCGGCCTTGAAGTTCTGGGTGATGACCCGAAACTCCTGGACGGCGTTCTGCGGGAACGGGTTGCCCCGGCTGCTGTCCTGGCCCGCGACGCCGCCGTTCAGGACGTCGTTCTTGTAGCTCGTGCCGTCGATGAACACGTTGACCGCATTGGCGTCGACCGCGCCTCCGGTCACCGTCTTGCTGAGCGCGGAGTCGTTGTACCGCACGCCCGGCGCGAGTTGCGCGAACGCCAGGAAGTTGCGGTTGTCCTGGGGCAGCTCGCGCAGCTGCTGTTCCGTGACGTTCGTCGCGACCTCGTTCGACTCCGTCTCGATGAGCGGCGCGCCCGCCGTGACCGTGACCTCCTGGGTCGCCGCCACGCGGAGCCGCATCTCCACGGCCTGCGTCTGCCCGAGCAGGACGACGGTCTTGCGCGACTCCGGGGCGAGCCCGGTCAGCTCGGCCTTCACCGTGTAGGGCCCCGGCGGCACGGAGATGTTGAAGAACCCGTCGGGTCCGGTCACCATCGTGCGCGTCGCGTTCGTGTCGTCGTTGACCGCGGTCACCGTGACTCCGGGCAGCGGACCGCCGCTGTCGTCCAGGACGCGGCCCCGCAGGGTCCCCGTCGTCGTCTGCGCCCACGCGGGAATCGCCGCCAGCGCGGCCAGGAATCCCAGGAGGACCGCGATCCGTCCTCCCTTCCGCCAGGTCCCTCTGATCATGTCGGCATCCTCCTTACCTTGCACTCAGCCACTCGTCCTCTTCATTGCGAGACCTTCTTGGCCCCCGTCGAGTCGCGAATCACGAGCTCGGTGGGAAGCGTCATGTGCAGATGCTTCTGGCGGTTGTGGCTCCGGACCCCGTGCAGCACGCGCTCCGCCGCCGCGCGTCCGAGCTCCGCGATGGACACGCGCACGGAGGTCAGCGGCGGCGCCGTGAACCGCGCGATGGGAATGTCGTCGAAGCCCGCCAGCGCGATGTCGGCGGGGACGCGGACGCCGGCCTCCTGCAGGGCGCAGAGACAGCCCACGGCCATGGCGTCGTTCGACGCGAAGATGGCCGTGGGCCGCCGGGTCAGGGCGAGGAGCCGCTGGCCCGCGCGGTACCCGGTCTCCTCGCGAAAGTCGCCCGGCTGGACGAGATCCGGGGAGCGGTCCGCGGAGATCGCCGCGGCCGCGTCGCGATAGCCGCGGAGCCGCTCGGAGGCGTCGCGGTTCGCGTCCGGCCCCTTGATGAAGGCGATGCGCCGGTGCCCGAGATCGGCGAGATGCCGGACCATCGCGAACGCGCCATCGTAGTTCTCGATGTTGATGAGGTCGAACGCGCGACGGCCGTCGACGGCCGAGTTCAGGAGCACGACGGGCATCGACTCGCCGAAGTGGCGGGGCAGGATGTGCGACCCCGACTCCGGCGAGAGCACGATCAGCCCGTCGACCCGCCCGCGCATCGCCCGGAGCATCGCGCCGGTCTCGCCGCGGTCGCCGTGCGATCCGGAGACGAGCACGTGATAGCCGTGGCGCCGCATGGTCGCGTCGATGCCGCGGATGAGCTCGGAGAAGAACTCGCCGTAGATGTCGGGAAGAAGGACCCCGATCGTGTTGGTCCGCCGGGTGATCAGGCTGCGCGCGGTGCCGTGCGGCGCGTAGCCCAGCCGCTCGATCGTCGCCTCGATCCGCTTGCGCGTCGGCTCGCGAACGGGCTGCTTGCCGGTCAGGACGCGCGAGACGGTCGCGACCGAGACCCGCGCCTTGCGCGCGACGTCGCGAATCGTCACCGTCCGCGTTGGGATGTCCGCCCGCGAGGGAGCCGCTCGACGCGCCAGAGCCACCCCCGGATTCCTGCGAATGTAAACGTTTACACGCGCATGTAATCGTTTACATACGAGAAGATTCACTTTCATGTCAAGACGGCGTTGAGGGAAGCTCCCGCCCCGTAGCCCGCCGGGCCGGCCGATCAGGCCGCGATTCGACGCTGGGTCACCGGGTCGAAGAGGTGGGCGCGGGCCCAGTCCACGGACAGCTCGAGGAGGCTCCCGGGAGCCGGCACCGCGTCGCCGCCGTGCACGACGCTGACCAGCGCATCGTCCCCGCACCGCCCATGGACCACGATCTCCCGTCCCAGCGGCTCGCAGACCTCCACGCGCACCGGCAGGCGGCCGTCTCGCGCGGCCGGAGCGCCCGAACCCGCCGGGAGACTCTCGCGGAGGTCCTCCGGCCGGAGTCCGAGCGTCACCGCCGAGCCCTCGCGCAGGGCCAGGGCGGCCGGAGCCGCGAGCGCGGGCGGCCATTCGACCGTGAAGCCCGAGGCGACCAGCCGTCCGCCCGCCCCCACTCGGGCGGGCAGGAGGTTCATCGGCAGGGTCCCGATGAAGCTCGCGACGAAGAGGTTCTCCGGACGGCGGTAGACCTCCATGGGCGCGCCGACCTGCTGGAGACGACCGTCCTTCATGACCGCGATGCGGGTCCCCATCGTCATCGCCTCCACCTGGTCGTGCGTGACGTAGACGGTGGTGGTCTGCACGAGCTGCTGGATCCGCTTGATCTCCGCGCGCATCTGGACGCGCAGCTTCGCGTCCAGGTTCGAGAGCGGCTCGTCGAACAGGAAGACGGCGGGCTTGCGCATGATCGCCCGTCCCAGGGCCACGCGCTGGCGCTCGCCTCCCGAGAGCTGACGGGGCCGGCGCTCCAGCAGCGCGTCGATGCCGAGCAGCTTAGCCGTCTCCGCGACGAGCCGCTCGATCTCCGGCGCCGGCGTCTTGCGCAGGCGCAGGCCGAACTCCAGGTTCTCGCGCACGGTCATGTGCGGATACAGCGCGTAGTTCTGGAAGACCATGGCAATGTCGCGGTCCTTGGGTGGAATGTCGTTGACGGGCCGGCCGCCGATCGTGATCGTCCCGCTCGTGATGTCCTCGAGACCCGCGATCATTCGCAGGGCGGTCGACTTTCCGGAACCCGACGGCCCGACGAGGACCATGAACTCGCGGTCGGCGATCGCCAGGTCGAAATTCTCGATGACCGGCGCGTCGCCGTACCGCTTCCCCACGTCCACGAACGCGACGGCGGCCACGGCGCCCTTCTTAGCACGAGTCCGGCACGGACGGGCGAATCGGCCTGGAAATCCGCTGTAGGCTGCCCCGCGCATGCGGTGGATCGGATGGCTCGCCCTGGGTCTCCCCGCGGCCGCGGCCGCCCGTTTCCTGGGCGCGCCCGAGTGGTGCGTCTTCGTCGGCTGCTCGATCGCGCTCATTCCCTTCGCCCACTGGATCAGCGAGGCGGCCGAGCACCTCGCGGCGCACACCGGCGCGGGGCTCGGCGGCCTGTTGACGGCGACCTTCGGCAACGCCGCCGAGCTGATCATCACGATCTTCGCGCTGCGGCGCGGGCTCGTGGAGCTCGTCAAGGCCTCGATCACGGGCTCGATCATCGGCAACACCCTCCTCATCACGGGCGTGTCCGCCCTGGTGGGCGGACTGAAGCACGGGCGCCAGAAATTCTCGGTCAAGCCGACCGCTCGGCACGCCGCGATGATGATCCTCGCGGTGGCGGCGCTGGGACTCCCCGCGGTCTTCGCGCGCGTCCAGCCGAGCGCGCAGGCCCGCGAGAACGAGTCGGTCGGCATCGCGATCCTCCTCCTCGCGACCTACGCGTGCTCGATCTATTACTCGCATTTCTGGCACCACAGGAAAGACAAGCCCTCGCTCGACGAGGAGGGCGAGCGGCCCGCGAAGGGGTGGCCGGTCTCGCGCGCGCTGTGGGTCCTCGCGGGCGCCGTGGTGGCCACGGCCGCGGCCAGCGAGCTGCTCGTCCATGCCGTGGAGGGGTTCTCCCAGGCGGCCGGGCTCTCCCCGGCCTTCATCGGCCTCATCGTGATCCCCTTCGTCGGAAACGTCGCCGAGCACTGGGCCGCGGTCGAATCCGCCCGGGCCAACCGGATCGAGCTCTCCTTCTCGATCGCGGCGAACTCCTCGACGCAGATCGCGCTCTTCGTGGCGCCTCTGCTCGTCCTGATCTCGCTCTTCTTCCACCCGATGGACCTGACGCTCAAGCCCATCGAGCTCGTGACGCTCTTCTTCTCCTCGGCGATCTTCGCGTACCTGTCGGTCGACGGCGAGACCAACTGGTTCGAGGGCGTGCAGCTCCTCGCGCTCTATCTGATCGCGGCGGTCTCGTTCTTCTTTCTCTCCTGATCCGGGGGAGCGCCCTTCGAAGCGGCGAGCAGCACGCTCACCAGGATGAAGGCGCCTCCCGCCAGCACGCGCGGCGAGAACGACTCGCCGAGCACGACGCTCCCGAGCAGGATCGCCAGGACGGTGTCGACGATCGGGATCGTGCCGATGACCGCGACGGGGACCCGGCGGAGCAGCCAGAAGAGCCCCACGAAGGGCAGGGCCGTCCCGCAGATCGCCAGGTAGAGGAGCGAGCTCACCGCGCTCGTCGTCCAGTGGAACGATGCGCCCCTCTCGAAGAGCGCCGCGAGGAGGAGGATGAAGAGGGAGCCGGCGGCGGTCTGTCCCCAGGTCGTCGTCAGGGGGGCCACGCCGCCCAGATGCTTCTTGAACGCGACGTTGGAGTAGGCGGCGGCGAGCGCCGAGACGACCATGAGCGCGCCGCCCGCGACGAGGAGCCGGGTCGCGCCGCCGGAGAGCGCGGCGAGCGCCTCGGGCCCCTCGATGACCGCCACGCCCGCGATGCCGAGAAGCGCCGCCGCGACCGTCCGCGGGCGCAGCCTCTCCTCCGGCAGCAGGAAGTGCGCGAAGAGACCCACGAAGGCCGGGAAGGTCGCGAACAGCAGGGCCGCGAGCCCCGAGTCGATCCACTCCTCACCCTGGAAGACGCACGCGTAGGCGACGCCGATCTGGAGCACGCCGGTCCACGCGACCCAGCGCCGCTGCCGGGAGGTCAGCGGCGCCGTTTTCGAGCTCAACGCGAACGGAGTCAGCAGGACGCACGCGAGCGCCATGCGGATGCCGCCGAACCAGAGCGGCGGCAGGTCCCGCAGCCCGATCTTGATCGCGAGCCACGTCGAGCCCCAGACGGCGCACAGCGCGACGTACATCGCCAGGTTGCGGCCTCGCAGGACGCTTCGGCCGCCCGGATCCGACATGCGCGGATCCTATAGAATCGCCGCGGTGTTCGAGCTCAAGTCGTCTTCGAGCGTCGAGGAGGCTTATCGGCAGCTGCCGGCGTCGCTCGAATCGCTCCTCGAGGGCGAGACCGACGCGCTCGCCAACCTCGCCAACGCGGCGGCGCTCCTGTACGGCAGCCTCCCGCACATCAACTGGGCCGGCTTCTACCTCCTCCGCGGGGAGACGCTCGTGCTCGGCCCCTTCCAGGGGAAGCCCGCCTGCGTCCGGATCGAGCTCGGCAGGGGCGTGTGCGGCACGGCGGCGGCGCGGCGCGAGACGCTGATCGTGCCCGACGTGCTCGCGTTTCCCGGGCACATCGCCTGCGACGCGGCGTCGCGCTCGGAGATCGTGGTGCCGATCCTGGACGGCGGCGCGCTGCTCGGCGTGCTCGACGTCGACGCGCCCGAGAAGAACCGCTTCGGCGAGGCGGACCGCGCCGTGCTCGAGGAGTGCGTGAGGGTCCTTTTGCCGCGGGTCGACTGGAAGGCGCTCTAGAAGGCGCTGTAGGGGCGGCCCTCGCGGCCGCCCGCTCGAGAAAGGCGGGATCAAGCCCCGTCCCTACGTCAGCGGCAGCCTCCCGGAGAACCCCTCGTCGTATCCGTGGAAGTGGTTGATGGCCGGCTCGGGATACTTCCAGCAGTAGTAACCGGCCCCCGAGTCGAAGTCGACGAGCCAGAGGCCCTTGATCTCGAGGCCGAGCGAGCGGACCTCATGCATCCATTCGCGCACGACCGCCTCGCGCTCCTGCTCGAGCTCCGACGCGAGCTGCCCGTACCGGAGGACGGCGTCGCTCGTGAGCTCCTTGACGCGCGGAAGCAGCGCGCGCGCCTCCTCGAGCGTGAAGACGCGCGTCGCCCGTTCGTCCTCGTCGCCCTGGGCTTCCTCGCCGTCCTCGCCGTCTTCGTCGCGGCCCTCGGCGCGGGCCTTCAGTCCCGCGATCAGGCGGCGCAGCGTGTCGGCGTCCTCGCCCTCGGCGCGCCCGACGTAGCGCTCGAGGTAGACGATCGCCTCGACCGGCCTTCCGCACTTGACGAGCAGGAGGCCTCGCTCGCGCCAGAGCGCGGGGTCGCCCGGCTCGAGCGCGTCGGCGAACGCGAGCGCGGCCAGGGCCTCCTCCCAGCGGTTCCGGCGCTCGTAGGAGCGGCGCAGGTTGCCCAGCACGCGGGAGAGGATCGTCCGGGGCGGATCGGGTGCGAGGATCTCGGGCGGCAGCGCGACGGGCGACCCGAAGATCGACGCGAGCCGCCGCGAGAGCCCCTCGGCCTCGTAGAGCGCCCCCCCGTCGAACGCGTCGAGGAACATCCCCTCCGGAGCGTCGGGGCCGCCGATGACGAAGTGGCCCGGGAGGCCGATCCCGGTCAGCCGCAGCCCCGCGAGGCGCGCGACCTCGACCGCCACGATCGACAGCGTGATCGGCATGCCGCGGCGCCGCGCGAGCACGCGCGCGACCGAGGAGTTGCTGGGCAAGTCGTAGGATTCCTCGTCGCCGCGGTAGCCCTCCTCCGAGAACAGGACGCGGCAGAGCGCCGAGAACGGCTTCTCGCCGCGCTCGACCGCGGCCGACACCCGGGCGGCGAGCGACCCGACGGTGCGGCGCGCCGCGTCCAGGTCCTCCTGGGGCTCGATCAGCGCGGCGATCAGGAGCGCGCCCTCGAAGAGGTCGGGCTGGCCGTGCTCCTGGAGACGACGGAACCGGTCCAGCAGATCCGACTCGGGCGCCAGGGGCTTGCTCCGTCTATTCCCGTCGCGCGATCGCGACGCCGTCGCGCAGCGGCACGATGACGCTGCGGAAGTCCTCGAGTGAGAAGAGCGTCTCGTTGAACTGGCGGATGCCGTCGGTCGCGGGATCGTCGACGTTGCCGTCGATCACCTTGCCCGACCACAGCACGTTGTCCGCCAGCAGGTAGCCTCCGCGCCGGACGCGCGGGGCGGCCGCCCGGAGCGCCGCCGGATAGCCCTCCTTGTCCACGTCGATGAAGATCGCGTCGAAGTAGCCGGTGGTCGCCTCGAGCGCCCGGACCGCGTCGCCGACCTTGATCGACACGCGCTCGAGGAGGTCCATCCGCTGCAGGTAGCCGCGGGCCTGCTCGGCCTTTGCCGGGTCGCCGTCGGTGTAGAAGACCTGCCCGCCGCGGCCCACCGCCTGGGCGAAGAACGCGGTCGAGTAGCCGATCGCGCTGCCGAGCTCGAAGACCCGGTCGGCGCCGATCGAGCGCGTCAGGATCTGCAGCAGCGTCCCCACCGCGGGGCCCACGATCGGAACGTCGTGCTCGGCGGCGTAGGCCTCCATCTCGGCGAGCACGGAGTCGCGCGCGGGGAGGAGGCGCTTGATGTACGCGTCGAGGCCCGGGTCGATGAGATCGATCACGCCGGGATCATACAGTCGGTCGTCGGTGGTCAGTGGTCGGTCGTCAGGGGGGGTTGATAGCGTCGACTAACGACTAACGACTAACGACTCGAGGCGACCGACTCCCTCTTATAATCCGCCCCGTGACCGCGGCCGACGCGCGCCTCGAGCGGCTCCTCGCCGAGTTTCCGGTTGCGGAGATGGACCGGCTGATCCAGACGCGCCGGGACTTCCACCGCCATCCCGAGACCGCCTACGAGGAGCGCCGCACCGGCGAGATCGTGGTGACACGCCTTCGCGCGCTCGGCCTCTCGCCGCGGACCGGGCTCGCCGAAACGGGCGTCCTCGCGGATGCGGGGACGGCGGCGGGAACCGCAGCCGCGACGAAGGGAGCGGCGGGAACCGCAGCCGCGACGAAGGGAGCGGCGGGCACCGCAGCCGCGACGAAGGGAGCGGCGGGCACCGCAGCCGCCCGCCTCATGCTGCGCGCGGACATGGACGCGCTCCCGGTCGAGGAGGCGGGCGGCGCGCCCTACGCGTCGGAGGAGCCTGGCCGAATGCACGCGTGCGGCCACGACGGGCACATGGCGATCGGCCTCGCCGTCGCGGAGCGTCTCGTGCGGCGGCCGCCGGCCTCGCCGCTGCGCTTCCTCTATCAGCCCGCCGAGGAGGGCCGCGGCGGCGCGCAGGCCTGCGCCGACCAGGGGGCCCTCGACGGCGTCTCCACGGCCCTGGGCCTGCACCTCTGGAGCCCGCTGCCCGTCGGCAAGATCGGCATCAACCGGGGCGCGCTGATGGCGGCCGTGGACAACTTCACGATCGACATCGAGGGCCGCGGCGGCCACGGCGCCTCGCCGCACGAGACCGCCGACCCGATCCTCGCCGCGGCGCGGGTCGTCGAGGCGCTGCAGGCGGTCGTCTCGCGCGAGATCTCGCCGCTCGACTCCGCGGTCGTCACGATCGGCAGCATCCACGGCGGGACGGCGTTCAACGTCATCCCGCACTCCGTCCAGCTCCACGGGACGGCGCGCTCGTTCACCGAGATCACCGGCCGCGCGCTGCCCGAGAAGATCCGGCGCATCGTCGAGGGAACCGCCAGCGCCTGCGGCGTCCGCGCGAAGATCCGCTACGAGCGGACCAACAGCGCGACCGTCAACGACCCCCGCATCGCGGACGTCGTCATCGAGGCGGCGAGCGCGCTGCTCGGCGAGGAGAACGTGGAGACGGATACCCGCACCCTCGGCGGCGAGGACATGTCCGTGTACCTCGAGCGCGTGCCCGGCTGCTTCTTCTTCGTGGGTTGCGCACGCGAGGGCCCGCTGCGTCCCCACCACTCTCCCGAATTCGACATCGACGAGCGTGCGCTCGCCGTCGGGACGCTCGTGCTCGAGGCGGCCGCGCGGGCGGTGGCGGACAGGGCGGGGACTCTGACGCGCGGCTAGCGTTCAGCGCACCGGAGGAGGCGGCGGGCCCGTGGGGGGCTGCGGCGCGGCGGGCCCCGGGTCGTACGTCTCGCCGATGTTGGGCCCGTGCCAGTCGTGGTGGATGAAGTCGTAGCGCATGCCGATCTGCGTGTACGGCACCCGGAACGCGTTGAAGAAGAGGAAGAGGCAGCGCCCCCACCAGGTCGTGTCGCGCACGCCGATCTCCGTCAGGATCTGCGGGAAGTTGATCCCGACCTCGATGCCGATCTGCTGCTGGCGATAGGGGATCAGCGAGTTGCGGTAGCCCTTCGTGCCGTAGGTGACCGAGACCAGCAGGAACCGCGCGAGGCCGATGTTGCGGCAGAGCCGCTTCGCGAAGCCGGCGAGCTTCAGGTCGCCCGTGTAGATCTCCTCGGAGTAGTCCTTGCCGGGGTAGGTCACGGGGCAGCAGGGCTCGGGGGTCTTGTGCGGGATGAGCCCGAAGCGGAACCCCCAGACGTCGTCGAGCCCGTGTCTCGTGACGAAGACGGCCGCGGCCGCGCCCAGGGTGTCCGAGATGACGTCCTCGTAGGAGCCGCCGTCGCCGCGGCCGAGCGAGTCGCCGAGCTCGGTGATCATTCCCGCGCCGACGGTCGTCGCGAACGCCATCCCGTACGCCGCCGGGTCCGGGTAGCCGGAGCGGTAGTACGCGATGTGGAGCTCGCGCGAGAGGATGTTGTAGAGGGTGAAGTGCGAGGCCTTGTCGGCGCCGCCCGCGTAGGTGTTTTTCCCAAACCAGTTCTCCTGCGTCGTATGGAACGGCACGAACCCCTTGTCGATCGGTCCCGAGAGCGTCGAGGCGATGTTGCCGGCGAACACGCCGATCGTGATGAGGGTCGCGCGGGTCTTGCGCGGCGCCGAGGAGGTCTCCTTCTTCGGCTTCGCGGGCTGCTCCCCTTCCGCGTCGAGGACGGAGTCCGCCGCGTCGGCCCGGTCGGACTCCGTGAACGCGAGCGCCGCGGCGTCGCTTCCGCCGATCCGCGGCTCGGGAAGGATCTCGTCGAGCCCGAGGTCGACGTCCTTTCCCAGGCCGTGCGCCTCGGCCGGGAGGAAGTACACGGACGCCGGGACCGTCGGAGGAAAGACGGGGAGGGGCGCCGGGCCTTCGTCCGCGGCGGCGCTCCCGGATTGGACGTAGAGGAGGAGCAGGAGCAACGACGGTGTTTGGCGCGTGGTGCGCCAGCCCCGGGGCGTGTCCGCTCCGACCGTCATCGGCGGCGGTAGCCTATCCTCTAGTCGAACCCCTGTCCGGTGTCCGGGCCATGCCACTTCTTGTGGTTCATGTCGTAGCGGACGCCGAATGCCGTGAAGGGGATGCGAAAGAGATTGAGCGCCTTGTAGAGCGCGGCGCCCCACCAGGTGTTCTGCGGCACGCCGACCGCGGTCATGATCTCGGGCAGGTTCAGCCCGATGTCCATACCGACGTTGCGCTGGCGATCGGGACGCTTCGGATCCGTGCCATAGGCCTTGGTCCCGTAGGTCGCCGAGAGCAGCAGGAATCGCGCGATGCCGGGATTGAAGTGCATGCGCTTCGCGAGCCCGGCGATCTTGAGGTCTCCGCTGTAGACCTCCTTCGAGTAGTTCTCGCCGAGGCTTTCCACGCAGCAGGGATCGGGCGGCACGAGCTCGGGGACGAACCCGAATCGCAGCCCGATGAGGTCGTTCAGGTGGTAGTAGGAGAGCGCGACGCCCGTGACGCCGCCGAGCGTGTCGGCGACGATGTCCTCCCACGAGTAGCCGTAGGGCGTGAACGCGTCTCCGACCTCCTGGATCACGCCCGAGAGCACCGTCACGCCGAGGGAGAGCCCGTACGCCTGCTCGGGTGTCTTCCCGAACTGCTCGTAGGCCCAGCCCAGCTCGCGGCCGAGGAACGCGCTCAGGACGAAGTGCGAGCACTTGTCGGCGCCGCCCGCGTAGGTGTCCTTGCCGAAGAACTTCTCGCGAGTGAAGTGCCAGGGGTTGTAGTCGTCCTTCTGGACCCCGAGCGCTGCCCATGCCGTGATCGCGACGAGCACGCCGGTCGTGAGGATCGTGGTGCGCCTGTCGAAGAGCTTCGGCGGAGGATTCGCGGCCGCGGATTCGGACGAGAACACCGGCAGGAGGTCGGCGGGGAGGCCTCGGAGCGCCACGTCGGGAAGACCCACGCCCCGCCAGGGCGAGGGGTCGAACAGCTCCCGGGACTCCTCCGCGTCCTCCGCCGCCGTGGGCGAAAAGTAGTGAGAGGGCGGCTCGTCGTCGTCGAAGAGCGAGAGCTCCTTCGCCGCGGCACGGTCTGTGCCGAGGAAGCCGACGACGAGGACGGCGAGGGAGAGCCGGAGCGTGTCTCGGACCGCGCGCAGGAGTATCGATCTCGCCAGCCGGTGCCTCCTTGGGGGAGTCGGGTCTCCGGTGAAAAAACGGGACATTATGGCCAAACCGTTACGTCCTGGGAAGCGAAAACCGGGGCCCCCGTCCGATTCGGCCTGATAGCGTCCGCCCGTGCCTCCGATCGCCGCCGCCGCGCTCGCGGTCTATCTGATCGCCGTCCTCGCGGTGGGGTTCGCGTGGCGACGCCGCGCCGGCCGGGACGACGCGTCGTTCTACGTCGCGGACCGCTCCCTCGACTCCTTCTGGGGATTCACGGGCATGGCCTCGCTGACGACGGGAGGCTCGACGACCATCGCGCTCGCGATGCTGGTTTACGCGAAGGGCATCGCCGGCCTCTGGCTGGACCTCGCCGGCGCTCTGGGTCTCCTCGCGCTCGGGCTGTTTCTCGCGCGCCGGGTCCGGCGCGAGGGCGCCGTGACGCTTCCGGAGATCGTGGGCCGCTACTACGGGGATCCCGCGCGGCGCGCGGCGGCGGCGCTCGTCGTCCTCTCGGAGATCGCCTGGTTCGCGCTCCTCACCGAGGCGACGCAGGTCGTGCTGACGGCGGCGTTCGGCCTCGCGCCGCTCACCGCGATCCTGCTCTCGACCGCGGCGTTCGTGGCGTACACCGCGCTCGGCGGCCAGTACGCGGTGGTGCGGACGGATCTGCTGCAGTACGGGCTGATGCTCGTCGGCATCCCCGGCATCGCGCTCGTCTCGGCGCTGCGCGGCGCGCACGGCCTCTCGGGCCTTCCGGACGAGGTCTGGCGCTTCCCCACCTCGCCCGCGTTCACCGGCCGAGACGTCCTCGGCATGCTGATCCTGATCGGCCTGCCGCACCTGGTCGGGAGCGACGTCTACGCGAAGCTCCTCTCGTGCCGCGATGGCGATACCGCGCGGCGCGCCACGCTGCTCGCCGCCGGCTCCAAGGTGCTCTTCGGGTTCTCGGTCGCCGCCATCGCGCTCGCCGCGCGAAAGGCCCTGCCGCCGCTCGACGCCGCCAGCGGGGCGAGCGCCTTGCCGTACGCGGTCCTCGGCTTCGCGCCGCCGGCGCTGTCCGCGATCGTGCTCGTCTCGCTGGTCGCGACGATGCAGACCTCGGCGGACGTCGTCCTCCTGTCGGCCACCGCCGTGACCGCGCGCGACCTCGCGCCTCCGATCCTCGGCCGCCCGCTGCCGCTCCCGTCGGCGCGCCTGCTGCCGCCCGTCTTCGGAGCGCTGGGCCTCGCGACCGCGCTCTTTCTGAACCGGGACGTCCTCGAGACGCTGAAGCTCGGCTACTCGATCTTCGCCGCCGGGCTCATCCTGCCGGTGTTGGCGGCTTTTCTGCCCGGGCGCCTCCGCGTGCCGCCTCGCGCGGCCATCGCCGCGATGATCGCGGGCGGCGCCACCGCGGTGATCGGCCGGTTCGCGCCGGGGCTGACCGGTGGGTGGGATCCAGTGATCGTGGGGACGGCGGTAAATGCGGCGATTCTAGGAGCGGCGTTGGGGGGGCGGATGGTTATTAGTCGTTAGTTATTAGTTATTAGTCATTAGTTCAGAACTAACGACTAACGACTAACAATCTCCTCACTGCCCCTTCAGCGGCGGCTCCGCCAGGCACTCGTAGGCCGGCTCCTCCGGGGAGCGGATGACCGCGAAGTCCCACAGGCTCTTCTCCCCCTCCCACTGCCGGAGGGGCTGGTAGAGGACGATGTGGGCCGAGCAGCCGATGCGCTCGAAGTCGATCACCGCGACGCCCGGCTGCTTGAGGCCGACGCGCACGTCGCGCGCGTCGGGGAAGCGCTTCTTGACGAGCTCCACCGGGTCGAGCGACTGCGGCGCCTCGGCGGCGGCCTTCCTGGAGCGCTCCTCGAGACGGGCCAGGTCGTTCGCGAACGAGGACTGATGCACCAGGCTCCAGTAGGAGAGCTCGAGGTCCTGCCGTTCGTTCCACTCCGGCTCGAGGCTCTCGGAGAGGATCCGGAACTTGCGCTCGCCGAAGACGTAGTTGCTCGTCAACGTGAAGCTGCGGTAGCGCGGCGGCAGCTCCTTGTTGATGAACGTGTCGACCGCGACCTTCCGCGTGATGCCCTCCGGCCCGAACGCGACCTCGACGCCCGAGCGCGGCAGCGCCGAGGAGAAGGTCGTGTCGAGCTGTCCGCGGTCCAGGCGGTAGGTCATGGTCTCCGTGAGGCGCGGCTCGCCCGCGTGCACGATCTGCAGCGCGATCTGCGGGCGGTCGTCGTAGCGGAAGAGGACGCTGCGGAACGCCACGAGCTCGTCGCACTTGGAGGGATCGTCGGCCTGCGTGCAGCGCATCGGCAGGTGGGCGACGAGGAGCAGGTCCCAGTCGTTGCCCTTCTTCTTGAAGGCGGCGAGCAGCGGGTTCTCGAACGGGAGCCGCGCGCGGGACAGGAATCCGACCGCCGGGATCTCCGGCGGCAGGGTCTTGACCGTCCCGATGCCCTCGACGAGCGCCTCGAAGACGCCGTCGTTGTCGAGGTCCACCTCTTCCACGCGCGTGAGCTTCGAGAAGCGGATGTTCGGATTCTCGTAACGCTGGGTGATCGGAGCGGGCGCGGCGCCCCTGCGGACGATGCCCTGCCGCTCCGGCGGCACCGGCGTCGGGATCGGCGTGGGAACCGGCGTCGGAGGCCGTCGTGCGGGAGCCGCCGCCTGGGCGGAAATCGTCTGGGCCGGCAGCGCCGACAAGGCGCAGAGGAGCGCCGCGGCCGCCAGACGTCGCGTTCCCACGACCCGTACGGGTCGCAACCTCTCGTCCCGCTTCATTGGGTTTGCCTAGATTTTACAGGAGTTTGGGTGGCGCGGCCTGCATTAGGCTAACCCTGCAGCCGCTCCATGCGCGTTTTCGACTGTCACATCCACGTCCAGCCCTGGGAGCAGCTGCGCCCGGAGGCTCGCGCGCTCATGGCGGGAGGCCGGCGCGACCTCGACGAAGTCCGGGCCGCCCTCGCCAGCCCCGCGGAGCTGCTGCGGCTGCTCGACCGCGAGGGCGTCGAGCGCGCGGCCCTCATCAACTACGTCGCGCCCGAGGTGATGGGCTTCGACGCCTCGGTCAACGACTGGGTGTCGCGCTACGTCGCGGGCCACGAAGACCGCCTCGCCTCCGTCGGCTCGGTGCACCCGCGCCACAGCAGGGACCCCGGCGGAGACGCCGAACGCCTCTTCGACGAGCAGAAGATCCGGATGATCAAGATCCACCCGCCGCACCAGGTCCTCGCGGCGAACGCGTACCTCCACGGCGAGGAGGGGCTCGCGCGGATCTACGCGGCCGCGCAGGAGCGGCGCCGGCCGGTCATGATCCACACCGGCACGTCGATCTTCCCGGGCGCCCGCAACCGCTTCGCCGATCCGATGGCCGCCGACGACGTCGCGGTCGACTTCCCGCGCCTGCCGATCATCCTGGCGCACGCCGGGCGGCCGCTGTACATGGACACGGCGGTCTTCCTCGTCCGCCGCCACCCCAACGTCCACCTCGACCTGTCGGGGATCCCGCCGAAGAAGCTGCTCGAGTACCTGCCGCGGCTGGAGGAGCTCTCGGAGCGCTGCCTGTGGGGCACCGACTACCCGAGCCCGGGGATCGCGTCGATGAAGAAGAACCGGGAGGATTTCCTGGGGTTGCCCCTGTCGGAGGAAGCGAAGACGCGGATCCTCTGGGACAACGCGGCGCGACTGATTTGATCTAATACGCGCAATGGCCTCCGTTCTCGTGATCGGCGCGGGCGTCATGGGGCGCGGCATCGCGGGGATCTGCGCGCTGTCCGGCCACGAGACCTTCGTCTTCGACGCGGACCCCGAGGCGCAGCGCGGCGTGCGCGCGCACGTCGAATCGGCCTGGGGACGCGCGATCGACAAGGGCAAGCTCACCACCGAGACCGCCGAGAAGGCGCGCCATCGGCTGAAGGTCGCGACCCGTCTGAAGGACGCCGCCGCCGTCGACTTCGCGATCGAGGCCGTCCCCGAGGCGATCGACCTGAAGCAGATGGTCTTCGCCGAGCTCGACGACCTCTGCCCTCCCCGCACGATCCTGGCCTCCAATACCTCCTCGCTCTCGATCACCCGCATCGCCCGCTCCACCGGGCGCCGCGACCGGGTCATCGGCATCCACTTCTTCAATCCCGTCGCGGCCATGCCGCTCGTGGAGCTCGTCGCCGGCAAGGAGACCTCGGCGGAGACCGAGAGCCGTTCCCTGGCCCTGATCGAGTCGCTCGGCAAGCAGGCGGTCCGGGTCACCGACACGCCGGGGTTCGCGACCTCGCGCCTGGGCGTGGCCCTGGGCCTCGAGGCGATGCGCATGCTCGAGGAGGGCGTCGCCAACGCCGCCGACATCGACCGCGCCATGGAGCTCGGCTACGGCCACCGGATGGGGCCGCTCAAGACGAGCGACCTCGTGGGCCTCGACGTGCGCCTGGCGATCGCGGAGACGCTGGCGGCCGAGCTGCCGTCCGAGCGGTTCCAGCCGCCGAAGATCCTGCAGGCCCTCGTCGCCGAGGGCAAGACCGGGAAGAAGGCGTCCGAGGGCTTCTTCCATTGGGACGGCGACAAGGCGACCGGGCCCGGAGAGCGCGCGACGAAGCTGGCCGAGCTCGCGCGCAAGCGATGACGTCGGAACGCCGCGGCCTGAACCTGGGGATCGTCCTCGTGGCCCTCGGCGGCTACCTGGTGCTGCAGCGGGAGCTCTCCTTCCGCGGCCCGGCGCCGATCCTGCTCCTGATCGGCGTGATCCTCCTCGTCTTCTCGGCGCTCCGTCAGTGGCGCGGGCCCAACGTTCCGGCGGGCGTCCTCCTCGGACTCGGGACGGCCTTCGCCGCGCGCGATCGCCTCGTCGCCGTCGTGCCGCACTGGGCGCTGATGCTGCTCGGCATCGGCGCGGGCCTCCTCCTGGCGGCGGCGCTCGAGCGGATGGCCGGCCGTTCGACGCGCCCGGGACCGCTCGCGCCGGGTATCGTGCTCGTCGTGATCGCCGCCTGCGCGATCGTCTCCGAGAACCTGCGCGTGCCCGAGGCCCTCGCCGAGACGTTGTGGAGGCTCTGGCCCTGGGCGATCGTCGCGGCGGGCGCCGTCCTCGTCGTGCGCGCGCTCGCGGTCAGGAAGAGTCTGTAATCAGGAGTCGGTAGTCGGGAGTCGGTGGTCAGTAGGAGGAGACGAAGCGGCCGACCACCGACCACCGACCACCGACTAGCTCAGATCCAGGATCTTCGGCACCGGCTTCGGCCTCGGAGCGGACTGTCCCGAACCCGTTGCCGACGGCTCCGGCTGCGACAGCATCCGCGCCGTGACGACCAGCAGCGCCAGCGCCGAGGCGATCTCGAGGGTGAAGAAGCCGGTCGAGAGGCGGTGGTAGCGGTCGAGCAGGATGCGGGAGGGATCCGCCGCCGGGAGGTTGTCGATGAGGCCGGGCGCCTCCGCCCGGATCCGGTCGATAGGCGGGATCAGCAGCTGCTGGATCACGATCGCCGCGAAGAAGCCGAGGACGGGCAGCCGCGTCGCGAGCGCGCGGAGCATCCGCGGAGCGCCCCGTCCCGTCAGGAGCCAGCCGGTGGCGAAGAGCACCCCGAAGCAGGCCTCCGCCAGGACGCACAGCCTCGAGAGGATCGGGCTGACGAGCGCCGCCGCGAGGTCCTTCGTCGGGAGGACGTGGAACGCGGTGGGCGCCACGACGGCCCCGAAGAAGAGCGGCGGCGCCAGGGCGAGGGCGAGGGCTCCGAGGTGAAGAGCCAGGATGAGGACGCGAAGAGAACCGAGCCCGCGGCTCACGGTTCGGGAGCGTACTCGGCCCGGACGCGCGGCAGAAGCCCGGCCTCGTGGCCCCGGTCGAGGAGGGCCTGGACGGCCCTCCGGCCGGCCTCCCCATAGCCCTGGGTCCACGCGTTCACGTACATCCCCACGAACCGGTCCGCGCGGGCGCGGTCGAGGCCCCGGGCGTAGCGCATCGCGTGGTCCAGGGCGGCGTCCCGATTCGCCAGGCCGTACTCGATCGAGCGCGAGAGCGCACGGGAGATGCGGGCGATCCGCTCGGGCCCCAGGTCCCGGCGCACGACGTTGCCGCCGAGCGGCAGAGGGAGGCCCGTCTCCTCCTTCCACCAGCGGCCGAGGTCCACGATCTCCTGCAGGCCCTCGTCCGCGAACGTGAGCTGCCCCTCGTGGATCAGGAGCCCCGCGGCGACCTCGCCGTCGCGCACGGCTTCCTGGATGCGGTCGAACGGCATCGCGCGCATCGCGACGCCCGGCGCCCAGAGCTGGAGCGCGAGCGCCGCCGTCGTCCACGGTCCGGGAGAGGCGACCGCAACGTCGCCGGAGGCGATCGCGTTACGCGAGAGAGCGCTTCGACCCACCACGACCGGTCCGTAGCCGTCGCCGAACGACGCGCCGTGCGGAAGGAGGAGGTATCGGTCCGCGAGATGGGCGTAGGCGTGAAAGGAGACGGCGGTGACCGCGAGCTCGCCCGCCATCGCGCGGCGGTTCAGCGACTCGATGTCGGAGAGCTCGTGGTGGAACGCGAGGCCCTCGGTGTCGACGCGTCCCTCGGCGAGCGCGTAGAACATGAAGGCGTCGTCGGAGTCGGGACTGTGAGCGACGGTGATGGTGTCCGAGGCGATCACGCGGGGATTCTACGTCTCGGAGGACGCACTCGACTTGACTTGCGTCCCGGGCGACGCCACAATGAGTCAACGGTGAGCAAGATCTTGAGTCCCGGAGACGGTACCTTCTAGAATGAAATCGCCGGATGGGTTGCGGCCCACCCGGCGATCGTTCAGAGCGTATGACCCATCAAGTGTTCGGCAGCGACAGGTCGGAGGCGATACGCCCTTTCACGGGGGCGGAAAAACTAGCATCTCGCCCGATGCCTGTCAATCGGCTGTCGGGAGGGAGGTGACGTAATGGCTACGAAGAAGAAGGCTGCTAAGAAGGGTAAGAAGGCGGCGAAGAAAAAGAAGTAAGTCAAGCACTTACGTAGAGAACATGGTTTCTCGGGGGCCTGCGGGCCCCCTTTTTTTTGGCCTTGACTTCCTCCAGAACAGGACACGTTTTGAGCACTCCGGAGGGGAGACTATATCTAAGTTGATATAGTTCCCGGATGTCCCTCCCCCACGTCCTTCTCGGCCTCCTGCAGGAGGAGCCGCGTACCGGATACGACCTCGCCCGCGCGCTGCGCGAGGAGGTCGAGCCCGCGTGGAGCGCCGGGTTCTCCCAGATCTATCCGGCCCTCGCCCGCCTGCGGCGCCGGGGTTGGGTCCTCCTCCGGGTGCTCGGACCGCGCCGGGGCCCCCGCCGGCTCCTCTACCGGGTGACCGCGTCCGGGCGTCGGGAGCTGCGACGGTGGCTGGAGGAGCCTCCCCCTCCCCCGGAGGGCCATGACGGCGGCCTCGCGCGCCTCGCCTTCCTCGACGTCCTTCCGCTCCCCGACCGCCGCCGGGCGCTGAACGCCCTCGAGGCGGCCGTGGCGGCGGACGTCGCCCGACTGCGGCAGCTTCCCTCTCCCCGCGGCCACCTCGGCTTCGCGCGGCGAGCCGCCATCGAGCAGCGCGAGGCGCTGCGGCGGTTCCTCCGGGGAGGCGGCGCCGGCACCGACTTCGCGCCGCCGCGGAAGAAGCGCTGACCCGATCCTGGATTTTCGATTTCGGATTTTGGATTTTGGATTGGGACGGAGGTCTCGCGCCCCGTCCGGCCTCGGGATAACTGGCAACTCCCGCAGGCCACGGACGTATGATTCAGGAGTCGAGGGGAGGCCCCATGGCCGACGACGGCAAGACCGGATTCACGCGCGACGAAGCCCCGTCGCGCGGCTTGACGCGCCGAGACCTCGTGCGCGGAACGCTGGTGGGAGCGATCGCCACCGGGGTCAAGGCGAAGCCACCCGCCGAAGACCTCCCGCTCGGGCCCGGTCCCGAGCCGCTCACCCTGAAGATCAACGGCGCGGTCCACCGCCTGTCGGTCGAGCCGCGCGTGATGCTCGTCGACGCGCTGCGCGAGCGGATCGGGCTGACGGGGACCAAGGTCGTCTGCGGCCGCGGAGCGTGCGGGGCCTGTACGGTGCTCGTGGACGGCGAGACCGCCTGCTCCTGCCTCCTGCTCGCCCACGACGTCGCCGGCCGGGAGATCACGACGATCGAAGGCCTGGCGGCCAACGGCGAGCTCACGCCGCTCCAGAAGGCCTTCGTCGAGGCCGACGCCCTCCAGTGCGGCTTCTGCACTTCCGGCATGGTGCTGTCCTGCCACCGCCTGCTCGCGGACAACCCCAGGCCCACCCGCCCCGAGATCCGCGCCGCCGTGGCGGGCAACCTCTGCCGCTGCGGCACCTACAACCACGTCTTCGACGCGGTCGAGCGGGCGGCCGGAACGAAGACGGCGTCCGCGATTCCGGGGCCGGTCGAGTCCGCCCTCTCCGCTTCGCGCGTCACGGTTCGGGGCTCCCGGCTCGCGGACGATTCCCGCGTCGCCGCCGCCACCCTCGAGGCCATGGAAGCCGAGGAGGTGTGAAGTGAAAGAGAAGATCCGCGTCGGCTTCGCAGACCACCTCCAGACCAAGGACGTCGACGTCGCCCCGGGGGACCCGTCTCCTTGGGATCCCTCGACGAAATTCACGATCCTCGGCACGCGCGTTCCGCGGCTCGACGGCCGGGCGAAGACGACCGGCGAGGCACGCTATTCGATGGACGTCCGGCTCCCCGGGATGCTCTACGGCCGCATCCTGCGCTGCCCCTACGCCGCGGCGACGGTCCAGTCGATCGACCTCGCGGCGGTCCGCAAGATGCCGGGAGTCCGAGCCGCGATGACGCTCGCCGAGCCCGGCGAGAAGATGCGCTTCGCGGGACAGGAGATCGCGGCGATCGCCGCCGAGTCGCCGGAGATCGCCGAGGACGCTCTGCGCGCGATCCGCGTCTCCTACACCGAGCGGCCCTTCGTGGCCTCGATCGAGAAGGCCATGGAGTCGGGCGCGCCGCTCGTCTTCGAGGGCAAGGCCGAGACGAAGACCTCGGGCGGCGACGTGGACACCGCGCCCAAGTCGAAGCTGCCGCGCAACGGCAACGTGCTCGGGCCGCGGCCGTTCGCCAAGGGCGACGTCGAGCAGGGCTTCGCGCAGTCGGACGCCGTCGTCGAGGCGACCTACGCCACCTCCGTCCAGACGCACGCGGCCCTCGAGACCCACGGCCTCGTCGCGAGCTGGGAAGGCAACGACCTGACGGTCTGGGCGTCGACGCAGGGCATCTACTCCGTCCGCGAGGAGCTCGCGGAGGCGCTCAAGATGCCGGCGTCCCGGATCCGGGTGATCTGCGAATACATGGGCGGCGGCTTCGGCGCGAAGTTCGGCGCCCGCATCGAGGGCGTGACCGCCGCGAAGCTCGCGAAGGACGCCGGCGCTCCGGTCAAGCTGTTCCTGACCCGCAAGGAGGAGCAGCTCGCCGCCGGCAACCGTCCCTCCGCGGTCCAGAAGATCAAGGCCGCCGCGAAGAAGGACGGCACCCTCACGGCGCTGCAGCTCACCGTGCACGGCACGGGCGGGACGAACGGCGGCACGGGAGCGTCGGGACCCGTCAAGAACATCTACGAGTGCCCGAACGTGAAGGTCGAGGAGTACGACGTCTTCACGAACGCCGGCCCCGCGTGCGCCTTCCGCGCGCCGGGCCACCCTCAGGGCGCGTTCGCGCTCGAGGGGATCGTGGAGGAGCTCGCCGCGAAGCTCGGCATGGACTCCGTGGCGTTCCGGATGAAGAACGACCCCTCGGAGGTCCGCCGCGAGGAGCTGCGGATCGGCGCCGAGAAGATCGGCTGGGCGACCCGCGACCAGCGCCGCAAGACCGCCGACCCGGCGATCCGGCGCGGCGTCGGCGTGGGCGCCGCCGTCTGGTACAACACGGGCGACACCGGCCCGCGGGCCACCGTCACCATCAACCGGGACGGCTCGGCGGAGGTCCAGCACGGCCTCCAGGACCTCGGCACCGGCTCCCGCACGATGGTCGCGATCGTCGCGGCCGAGGAGCTCGCCCTGCCGCTCGAGAGGGTCTCGGTCCGCATCGGCGACACGCAGCTCCCGTACGGACCGAGCTCGGGCGGCTCGACCACGACGCCCTCGAGCGCCCCCACGATCCGGCGCGCCGCCGCCGAGGCCAAGAAGCAGCTCGCCGCGGCCCTCGCCCGCGAGTGGAAGGTGGACCCCGCCAGGGTGCAGGTCGCCGGCGGGAAGGTCTTCGTCCCCGGCGACGCCGCGCACTCGCTGCCCTGGGACCAGGCCTGCGCCAAGCTTCCCGAGGAGGTGGGCGCGTCCGCCACCGTCGAGCGCGCCGACAACCACGAGGACGCGTGGAAGCGGTTCACGGCCGGCGCGCAGTTCGCCGAGGTCGAGGTCGACATCGAGACCGGGAAGGTCAAGGTCGACCGCATCGTCGCCGTCCACGACTGCGGCCTGGTGGTCAACGCCCTGACGAC
>Ga0070690_100000243_pt1 | contig 28020 bp, 31 predicted proteins | sample KBSS33HmetaG_FD_64671 | JGI IMG/M metagenome (GOLD analysis project Ga0070690, IMG submission 64671) | Switchgrass rhizosphere microbial communities from Kellogg Biological Station, Michigan, USA - KBS S3-3H metaG | ecosystem: Host-associated > Plants > Roots > Rhizosphere ... | reverse complement strand
GCGAAATGCCGATCGCCGCGGACACCAGATGAATGTCGGCAGGCCTGGGCAGCGAGTCGTCGGTCAGTGAGCGCAGCGAGTACAGCGTAAGCAGCGCAGCACCCGTGGAGTGACCACCAGCGATGAACGGCTTGCCCGCGCCGCCACGCGCCGCGGCGTGTTTCGCTGCGAGCACGACGGCTCCGTACCAATCCTGCCAGGTCACGTCGAGCAGGCCCGAGGGCAGCGTGCCATGTCCGGGCATGCGCAGAACGACGACGTAGTAGCCCTGCGCGAGGAACGTCTCGGCAAGCGATCGCATGCTGTAGGGCGAGTCGGAAAGGCCATGCACGAGCAGCACCGAACCGCGCGGTTCACCGGGCGGCGCGAGCTCGTACGAATGGTTGTATGGAGTATCGAGCGCCAGCCGTGACACCACGCTCTGCGGGTTGTAGCGGCCAAGCGGCCAGGTATCCGCAGACTTGGCGTCGTCGAGCACCCGCTCCCGCAGCTGCCTGATGAGCCGATCCTCGAGCGCGAGGTATTCGGTGAACGACGCCGGTGCGTCGGGGCTCGAGACATGAAATTCCTGGTCGAGCTGCACGCGGTGCCAGGCCTGCAGGTCGGGCAGGCGCGCGCGGGCCTGGAGGGTAAACACGAGGACGATCGTGGCCAGGATCGCCGCGACGACGCCCGCCAGGTAGCCCGCCCACTTCAGGAAGCGTCGGGCCCAGGGGCGTGGTTTTGCGCTCATGGTCCTGAAGGCTAGCGCAGCCGACTCGTCGCCGACGACAGCGCGAGCGGGCTGCGCGCGTGCACGGATCCCGTATGGTCGAAACCACGGGCTCCTGACAGGGTGCGGCGGCATGGCGATCCATGTCAGCCGCTGGCTGCGTTTTTTGCCCGGTGTGCAGACGCTGCGCACTTACCAGGCCGCTTGGTTCATGCCTGATCTCACCGCGGGTCTGGTGCTGACCACCATGTTGGTGCCGGTTGGCATTGCCTATGCGCAGGCATCCGGGGTGCCGGGCATCTATGGGTTGTACGCGACCATCGTGCCGCTGCTCGCGTACGCGGTGTTCGGTCCAAGCCGCATCTTCGTCCTGGGACCGGATTCGGCGCTCGCAGCAGTCATCCTGTCGGTCGTGTTGCCGCTCTCGGGCGGCGATCCGGTGCGTGCCGTGGCTTTGGCCAGCGCGATGGCCGTGGTGTCCGGCCTGGTCTGCATCCTGATCGGAGTGCTGCGCCTCGGCTTCATTACCGAGTTGCTCTCCAAGCCGATCCGCTATGGCTACATGAATGGCATCGCGCTCACGGTGTTGATCAGTCAGGTGCCGAAGCTGCTCGGCTTTTCCATCGACGGTGTCGGTCCATTGCGCGACGTGGTGCTCATCGCCGGAGGCATCCGCGACGGCAAGGCGAACTGGACTTCGTTCACCATCGGCGTCGGCACGCTGATCGCGATCCTCATCCTGAAACGCTTCAAGCGCGTTCCCGGATTGTTGATCGCGGTCGTGGCCGCGACCATCGTCGTCGCCATCTGGAATCTCGACGTGACTGCGGGAGTCAAGGTGCTCGGGCCGCTACCGCAGGGGCTCCCTTCGTTCGCGTTGCCTCGCATCAGCTTCGCGGATCTGCAGCCAGTGATCATCGCCGGTTGCGCCGTGGCCATGGTGGCGTTCGCGGACACGAGCGTGCTGTCGCGGACGTACGCTGCGAAGACCCGCACGCCCGTCGACCCGAATCAGGAAATGATCGGCCTGGGCGCGGCCAACCTCGCTGGCGGATTCTTTCAGGGCTTCGCGATCAGCAGCAGCTCGTCGCGCACGCCGGTTGCCGAAGCGGCCGGTGCCAAGACGCAGGTCACTGGCGTCGTGGGTGCAATCGCTGTCGCGCTGTTGCTGGTCTTCGCACCCAATCTGCTGAAGGATCTGCCCAGCAGCGCGCTCGCCGCTGTCGTGATCGCGGCGGCCATCGGCCTGTTCGAGTTCGCCGACCTGCGCCGCATCCTGCGCATCCAGGCCTGGGAGTTCTGGCTCTCGATTGCGTGCTTCGTCGGCGTCGCAGTATTTGGCGTGGTGCCGGGCATCGGTTTCGCCGTGCTCCTCGCCATCATCGAATTTCTCTGGGACGGTTGGCGACCGCACTTTGCAGTGCTGGGCCGCGTCGATGGCGTGCGGGGCTACCACGACGTCAAGCGCTATCCCGACGCGCGCCGCGTGCCGGGACTCGTGCTGTTTCGCTGGGACGCACCGCTGTTCTTCGCCAATGCCGAGCTGTTCCACCAACGCATCATGGAGACGATTGCCGAATCCCCGAGTGCCGTACGACGGATCGTGGTCGCGGCCGAACCTGTCACAAGCGTGGACGTGACTTCCGCTGACATGCTCGACGAGCTGGAACAGGACCTGCAACGCTCGGGTGTCGAGTTGCGGTTCGCCGAGATGAAGCATCCGGTCCAGGACAAGCTGAAACGCTTCGAGCTGTTCGAGCGCTTCGGCATCTTCTATCCGACGATCGGTGCAGCCGTGGACGCTTACCTCGCCGACTTCTCGGTGGACTGGAAGCCCTGATCCGACCCTTCCGCCAAATGCGGCCCTTCATCGCTGGGGGCGCCGGCTCCGTCGCACGACGCGGCAAGCCCCTGCGAAGTGGCTTAAGGTTGCTCTCACATTCAGGACGGAGGCACGAGCAATGAAGTCAGTGTTGCGGATCGCCGCGCTCACAGCGACGGCAGTTGGAATCCTGGGTCTCGGCGTCGTGGCATTCGCCCAGACGGCAGCGACGGCAAAGCCCATCCAGATCGCGCAATTCACTGCCGACGGCAAGCTGCAGAAGCCCGCGGATCTCGACAGCTGGGTCTTTCTCGGCACCTCGCTCGGCATGGGCTACAACCCGGGCTCGTTCAACGCGGCGCATCCGGGCCAGTTTCAGGTCGTGCTGATGGAGCCGAATGCCTATCGACACTTCGTCCAGAATCGCAGCTACGCGCCCGGCTCGATGTTCCTGCTGTCGTTCTACGACAGCGACAAGCAGCAGCGCTCGATCAATCAGAACGGCTTCACGCAGGCCGATCTCACGAACTACGAAATTCACGTGATCGATCCCGCGAAAGGCGACCAGGGCGACAAAGGTCATGCGTTCTACGTGTTCAACCCGAACGACACGCAGGGCAATCCGCTGCCGGCCGGCAACGCTTGCGTGCGCTGCCATGTCGATCACGGCGCGTTCGACGGGACGTTTGCGCAGTTCTACCCGACGCTGCGCCCGATGATCCCCAAGGAAGCGCTGGAGCGCGCAGCGCAGGACCACAACATCCGCTGAGGCGTACGATTCGCCCAGGATGAGAGAGTCGTCGCACCCGCTGGATCGCCCGCTGCCGCCCGACGTGGCCGCGGGCGAATCCGCGTTCATCCAGTTCTATCAGAAGTACGCGGTCTTCAGCCTGCCGTGGGCGTGGCGGCGCACGCTCATCTTCGGCGCGATCGGCGTGCTCGGCGGGATTTCGTTCGGCGCTTCGCACGGGCTGATGGTGAGCGACCTGTCCGAAGCCATCACCGTCTCGTTGGTCTCCGCGCTGGCGAATCTGATCCTGGTGGGAGCGGGTCCGATGCTCGCGGCACTTTTCAGGCACGCGCGCTTGCCTCTGCGAATCGAGCGCATATGCATCGTCGCGGCGGTGATTGGTGGCATGGTGCTCGGCACGCTCTCCGACGAACTCGCCGCGCAGTACCACAACGGCCTGATGGATGCGCATGGCTTTGGCGACAAGGCGGACATGATGCCGTTGATGGAGGCGCACCCGATCGTGCGGCGTGGGCTGGATGTGGGCCGCGACCTGTTCATTCTCTTCATTGCCAGCGGCGGCCTGGGTTTGTGGGCGTACTTCTCCGAAGCGAAGCGCTGGGCCGAGCACTGGCGGCGCGTAGAGCTCGAGAAGCTGAGCTCGCAGACGGCGGAGGCCGACTTGCGATTGACGGTACTGCAGGCGCAAGTCGAACCGCATTTCCTGTTCAACACGCTGGCATCGGTGCGATCGCTCGTGACGTCGGATCCGCAACGGGCTTCGCAGACCATCGACGCTCTCGCACAGCACTTGCGCGCCACGCTGCCAAAGCTGCGAGCGGCGACCGGCGCGGCCCAATCGACGCTCGGCGAGCAGTTTGCAATCTGCGCGAGCTACCTCGAGTTGATGCAGGTCCGGCTCGGTGAGCGGCTGCACGTGGACGTTCGTCTACCGCCCGAGTTGCGTGAAGTGCCATTCCCGCCGTTCCTGCTGATTTCGCTGGTCGAGAATGCGATCAAGCATGGAGTCGAGCCGAAGCCCGGCGTCACACGCGTGGCGTTGGCGGCGCGCGTCGTCGTGGACGGGGAGCGCAAGCGACTCGAAGTTCAAGTCGAAGACGACGGGGCAGGGCTCAAGCTCGGCATGGGCGAGGGGACTGGCCTCGCCAACATTCGCGCGCAGTTGCTTACGCGGTTCGCTTCAGCCGCGTCGCTGGAGCTTTTCGAGCGAGGTGCTGGTGGTGTGCTCGCACGTCTCGTTCTGCCGCTGGAACCGGCCAGCGCATGACGCGCCCGACGGCCATCATCGCCGAGGATGAAACGCCGCAGCGACAGGAGCTGCGCGCGCTACTGACCGAACTGTGGCCGGAACTGAACGTCGTCGCCGAATGCGAGGACGGCTTGAGCGCGCTCGAAGCGCTGGAGCAGCACCATCCGCAAGTCGCGTTCCTCGATATCCGCATGCCGGGCGTGAGCGGGTTGGAAGTGGCACGCGCGGCCGGATCGCAGTGTCACGTGATCCTGGTCACTGCGTACGATGAATATGCGCTGCGAGCTTTCGAAGAAGGGGCGCTGGACTACCTGCTCAAGCCGGTCGCGCGGGAACGCTTGAGTCGCGCGATCGAGCGTGCCCGGGCCCGGCTCGAAGGCGGGTCTCATGTCGACATGAATGCGCTGATCGACATGGTGCAGGCACGCCTGGCCCCCGGCGGCAAGTCCGGCATCAAGTGGATCACCGCGACTGTCGGCAACTCGGTGAAGATGTACTCGATCGACGAAGTCCTGTTCTTCCAGGCGCAGGACAAGTACACGCGCGTGGTTACGGCTGCGAGCGAGGGCAACATCCGCACGCCGCTCAAGGAACTCGCGGCCGCGCTCGATTCAGAAACCTTCTGGCAGGTGCATCGCAGTGTGATCGTGCGCGTCGGCGCCATCCATGCCGTCGAGAAGGGTGACGATGGCAAGTTGCATCTGACGGTGCGTGGCCGGCCCGACGTGTTGCCGGTCAGCAGCACCTTTCAACATCGCTTCAGGGGGATGTGAGGACCTCGCGGAAGTAGCCTTCTGCGAAATCGACCAGGGCTCGCGTCGAGAACAGCAGCGCGTCGGCGTTGCCGACCTTGCCGACTCGCACGTGGCCACGATCGGCGAAGCGCCGGCCGACGATGGGAAAGTGCGTACCGTTGTCAGTTCCCATCGACAGCTTCTCGACCCACGCGCGGACGCCGTCCTCGACGACCGGGAAGCGACTGATCATCGTGCGACGGTTCGGCACGAGCGACTCCGCATAGTGCAGCGACGTACAGCGATTGAAGCCGACGCCGAGCAGCAGCGTCCAGGCATCCAGCTCGTAGAACTTCTCGAACGGCGTGCCGCGGCCTTCGCAAAACTCCAGTGCGTGCTCGGCAGTGATCTCGCGAGCATGGCGGCCGTTGGCGCAGACGGAAACCAGCGGATGGCTGCTGCGAAGGGTGCCGGGATAGCTGCGAAAGGCTTCCGGGATCGCGCCCATCGTCGTCGGCGTGGTTCGAGCATCGAAGAAGTCGTGACCCGATGGATCCGCGAGCTGCGGTGACTCCGCCGGCATCGCGAGCGTGCCATTCGGCCCGAGCACCTCGAGCAGCGCCTGAATCACGGTGATCGGCCCGCCTTCCGTCCAGCCGACGCGACCCAGCGAGGAATGCACCATGACGATCATGTCCCGGCGCAAGCCCAGGGATATCAAGTCTGCGATGAGTGAGGTGGCGTTGTTCACCGGCTTCGGCGGGCGGCGCGACGTTTGCTAGTGCGCTCGCGGAACGTGGCGACCTTGACGCGGTTCTGACACGTCAGCGAACAAAACCGGCGGCTGGCGTTCTTCGACACGTCGACATAGACGCGGCCGCAGTCGGCACGCTCGCACGTCCCGAGGCGCTGCGCTGCGCCGTCGCCGATCATTTCCGCAAGCCCGGCGGCGCAGATGGCGGTCCACATCGGCACGAGTGGCGCAGCGTGCGGATGGTGATGCAAGCGCCAGGTACCGCGCTCCTTGGCGAGATGCGGATGGGCAGGATGAGCAGCGAGCATCTCGTTCAAGGTCGCAGCGGCCGCGTCGACATCGTCGTTGCGCAGGTCCGTGAACACACTCCGAAGTCGCTGGGCGAGTGCCACGAACGCCGGCACGTGCGTTTGCGTCAGCTGCGCGACGGACGGCGGATCGATGGCGAGGATGCGGGCAAGCGCCGCGACAGCTTCGCGCGCCGGCGCGGGGACGTCGCGCTCGTCGTTGGAGTCCAGCTCGTTGACGAGCGCCTCGGACACCAGCAGGCCGGCGTCTTTGTAACTGTCTAGCTTCACTTGACCAGTCACTCCGGGTCGGTTAGCGTTGTTACTGTCTAAGAATGATACACCAGTTACAGGAGATCGGCCATGGGCGGAGCACTGGCAGGCAAAGTCGCGTTGGTGGCCGGCGCGACGCGCGGTGCGGGACGTGGCATCGCAGTCCAGCTGGGAGCGCAGGGCGCGACGGTTTACTGCACCGGACGCACGACTGCCGAGCAACGCTCGGAGATGAATCGGCCCGAGACCATCGAGGAAACTGCCGCGCTGGTCGATGCAGCGGGCGGTCGCGGCATCCCGGTGCAGGTCGACCATCTGGTCGCCGAACAGGTGCGCGCGCTGGTAGCACGCATCGAACGAGAGCAGGGCGCTCTGCACCTGCTGGTCAACGACATCTTCGGCGCGACCAAGATCGAGTGGAACAAGCCGGTCTGGGAATCGGATCTCGACTACGGTCTGCGCCTGTTGCGCCTGGCGATCGACACGCACGCGATCACGAGCCATTTCGCCATTCCCTTGCTGCTCGAGACGCCGGGCGGACTGGTCGTCGAAGTGAACGACGGCACCGCCAACTACAACGACAAGACGTACCGCAACTCGTTCTTCTATGACCTGGCGAAGGCGGGCGTGCAACGCATGGGCTTCGCGCTCGCGCATGACCTGGCCCCGCGCGGCGCCACAGCGGTCACGCTGACGCCGGGCTGGCTGCGCTCGGAAGCGATGCTCGAAGCGTTTCGTGTTACCGAGGCGAACTGGCGCGACGCGCTGAAATTTCAGCCGCACTTCGCCATCTCGGAGACACCGACCTTCGTCGGCCGCGCCGTCGCGGCGCTCGCGCAGGATCCGCAGCTGTCGCGTTGGAACGGCCAGTCGCTGTCGAGCGGCCAGTTGGCCAGGGTGTATGGCTTTACGGACGTCGATGGCAGCCAGCCGGACGCCTGGCGCTATCTCGTCGAGGTGCAGGATGTAGGCAAGCCGGCCGATACGACCGGCTATCGCTGAGTGCCGCTATCCGTGCACCGCTCGATGTAAGGCCGCGCGCGCCAGCAAGCGCGTCGAGTCGAGCGTCGGCAACGGCGAATTCCCGTCGTTCATGATCAGCGGAATCTCGGTGCACCCAAGGACGACCGCGTCGCAGCCCTCATCCTTGAGTCGCGCGATCACGCGCTGAAAGTATGAAACCTGCTGTGGCTTGAACACGCTGCAGACGAGCTCATCCATGATGATGCGATTGATCTCGTCGCGCTCCTCAACCGTCGGCCGCAAGTAGCTCAAGCCACGAGCTTCGAGCTTCTCGGGATAGACGTTACTGTCGACGAGCCAGCGCGTGCCGGTCAGCGCGATGCGGCGACAGCCGCGCTCGACGGCTTGAGCCGCGACGACTTCGGCAATATGCAGCCACGGCAACGGTGAACGCGGCGTCACGTAGGGCAGCGCCTGGTGAATCGTGTTGTCGGGACAGATCAGAAAGTCGGCGCCGGTCTTCGCCAGCTTCTCGGCGGACGCGAGCATGAGATCGCCGACTGCCTGCCAGTCGTTGCGATAGATCGGCTGCATGTACTCATCGAGCGAGAACGTGTGCATCGAGACTTCGGGATGGGCATGCCGGCCCATCAGCTGCTCGCCTTCGACGCAGACGGTGCGATAACACAGGGCCGCTCCCTCGGCGGAGCAGGCGACGATACCGATGTGCTTGGGCATGGGACCGATTGTAGCGGGTCCGAGTCATGCGGAGTGCTACACTCCGCCCGATCATGCAGCGCGACCTCGACAAAATGCGGCGCCGGCCGTTCTTCTTCCCGCTGGTGCTACCGGTGCTGCTGTTCATCGCCGTGGTGCTCGCGGCTGCTTGGCTGTTCGACGCGCGTGCCACCACGGTCGTGTTCGTCGTGCGACATGCCGAAGTCGAAACGCCGACCGACGCCGATCCGGATCTGAGCGTCGATGGCCGCGAGCGTGCGGCACGTCTGGCGAAGATGCTGTCGCAGGCCAGGCCGGTGCGCGGCATCGATGCGATCTTTGCCTCCGAGTACAAGCGCACTCAGCAGACTGCAACGCCGCTCTCAGAGACCGTCGCGTTGCCTGTGAACGTGGTTGCCTCCGCCGCATGGTCGGAGCTCCCGCGTCGAATCACGCACGAGCATCGCGGCGAATACGTGCTGGTGGTCGGCGCCTCCAACACCGTGCCGGAGATCGTCGAAGCGTTGAGCGGCGAGAAGGTCACGCTGCGCGACGACGAGTACGACGCGATGTTCGTCGTATTCGTGCCGCAGATCGCGAAGACGAAGGTCGTCCGCCTGCGCTACTAGTAAGCTCGCGGCAGCTCTTCGTGGAGCTGATGGCACATCACCGCGAGAAATCCTGCCAGGCCGAGATACAGCGCGCCGTATGCAAAGCGCGTTTCGGCGCTCGCCAGGTAATAGGTCTGTTCTTCTGCCGTCTGCTCGCCCCGCAGCGCCCGCCATGCCTTCCACGCCTGTGGCGCAGCGATGAACGCCATCAGGATCAGTAGCGGGCTCGGCCGATAGAAGAACAGGCCGACCAGAATCGGCACGCCGATCAGCCACAGCTTCGGCGAAATCACTGCGGTGACTCGGCCGCCGTCAAACGGCGCGAGCGGAATGAGGTTGAACAGGTTGAGGAAGAACCCGGCGTAGGCGAGCGCAAGCAGCAGCCGGCTGTCGTAGTTGCGCGCCAGGTAGAAGCAGGCGAGCGCACCGAGCGTTCCTGCCAGCGGCCCGGCAATCCCTACGTACGCTTCAGTCTCCGCATCGCGCGGCATGTCCTTGAGCTCGATCCACGCGCCCACGAACGGAATGAACGTGGGCGCGCCGACGTCGAGGCCGCGCTGCCGGGCGGCGATGAAGTGTCCCATCTCGTGCACGAAGATCAGGCCGACGAAGCCAACCGCGTACCACCAGCCGAAGATCCACGAGTACGCGATGACGGACAACAACATCGTGCCGCCGCTCAGCCATACCTTGCCAAGCTTGCCTGCTTTGAGCAGCAGGAGCAGCGTCTTGATCATGCGTTGCTGGCGTTGCGTCCCTTGAAGAACTTCGCGACCGCACCGCCGGCAGCCGCCACGCCGACGACGATCAGCTTGGCGAACTTCGCGAGGAACAGCCCCAGACCCGCGAGCAGGCCGAGCTTCTTGGCTGCGATGCCGCCGACCAGCGCCGCGAGACCGTAGGCCGCGACCTTGTCGGTGGACCCGTTGAAGTCGGTGTAGCGCTTGCCCTCGTTGAAGTTCACTGCGGCGAGCAGCTCGTGCGCCGAAGGCTTGTCCGCTTCGACGGTCGACGCATTCGTGATCAGGTTCAGCGAGACATAGCCCTCGCGGCCGAGCACGTAGGTGTTGTAGTTGACGGTCGGATCGGTGTCCTTGCCGCTCTTCTCGCGCGCCTCGGCCGACCACACCAGCCGGTGCGTCTGGGCGTCGTACGCGGGCCGCTCGACCCAGCGCGTCACCTGAATTTCGCTGACTCCCAGCTCGCGGCGATGCTCATTGCCCGCCTCGGTGCCGTCTTTCAGGTTCTGCAGCAGCTCGTCGGCATCCCAGTCCTTGGCGTCGTCATCTTTGATGTAGCCGGAAGGCTCGTAATCCATCGTCACGAACCAGCTCGACTCCTCGGCTTCCGGGAAGATCAGGCCAACGAAGCGCTCGTCTGTCTGGTTGCCGAGCATGTCCATGACAGCGGCGCCTTCCTTCGGCGGCACGAATCCGTAACCGGCAGGCAGCGCGAGCTGAGCCTGATCTTTGAGCGTAACGGTGTTCGGCCCGTGCACCATGGCGGCACCCGCTGCTGCCCAAACGGCTTTGCCGGCGTCGGCCTGGCCTTCCGGCTCCGCGTCCTGCGCGAATGAAATCGGCGAGAAAGAGGCGATGAAAACGGCCGCGCCAGCCGCAGCTGCGCGCATCCATGGGCTCCCCAGCATGACCATTCCCCAGTGTCTGTCCGTGGCGGACGGCGCACCATCTCGCAAAGCGCCGGTCGCCGGCAATCGCCCGACGTTTTTCGTCTCCGGCACTGTGAGCCAGCGCACAACCCGCGGTGGGAAAAGGGGGTTTCGGGGCCGCGGTGTCGCTTGCGGCTGCGAAAGCCGATGTCTACAATTCGCGGCCTTCCAACGGTGGGGCCGTAGCTCAGCTGGGAGAGCGTCTCGTTCGCAATGAGAAGGTCAGGAGTTCGATCCTCCTCGGCTCCACCAATTTCCTGACCCGCCGCTGCCGAACCTCGCCGTTACGCGACGAGGCCGGGGAAACACATCGCCGCGGTACCCGCGGAAATCACCGCCACGGTCGCAGCGAATGCTACGCCCGCAAGCGTCTTTTCCACGATGCTCCGCAGGTCGAAGGAACCAATGTGCTTGCTCATGTCTATCTCCTCGAAGTAATTAAGTAGTTAGCGATTCGATGGGGCACATGATGGCGGGCGGCGGCCGGCAGTTCTGTCAACCGGATGACATTGGCGAGCGGTGCCGGAGGCGCCGGCCGTAGTGCGCATCGGTGCGTGCCTGGCGTTGCTGCTCGTCAGCTGCGCGGCGCACGCCGCGGACGGCCCCACCACGCGCACGATCGAAGCCGAAGGCGCGACCGTTCGCGTCGACTTCCAGGCCACGGATTTCAAGCACGGCACCGCGCCGGTCATTACATGGATCGAGCACTCGATGCGGACCGTGGCGCGCTACTACGGTCAGTTTCCGGCGAGGCAGCTCCGCATCAGCGTAAGCACGCGTGAGGGTGGCCGCGTCCTGCATGGCACGACTTACGGCGCGACGGTGCCATTCATCCGGCTGCAACTTGGCCGCGACGTCAGCGCCGAAGAGCTGCATGACGACTGGATACTCGTGCACGAGATGATCCATCTCGCGTTGCCTGAAGTCGGCGACGATCACGTCTGGTTGACCGAGGGGCTCTCGACCTACGTCGAGGGCATCGCTCGTGTGCAAGTCGGCGACCTGCAAGCCGAGCAGGTCTTTACCGAGCAAGTCCATTCGATGTCCAACGGCCTGCCTGCGTCCGGCGACGAAGGTCTCGATCACACGCACACCTGGGGCCGCACTTACTGGGGCGGGGCGCTGTTCTGTCTGCTTGCCGACGTCGAGATTCGCAAGAAGACTGCAAACCGCTTCGGCCTGCGAGACGCAATGCGTGCGGTGCTGCGTGCGAGCGGCGGCGTTGCGTTCGAGATGCCGATCGAGCGCGTCATGAAGATCGGCGACGAGGCCACTGGTACGACCGTGCTCCAGGATCTCTACGCGCAGATGAAAGACAAGCCGGTGACGCCCGATCTGCCAGCGCTCTGGAAGCAGCTCGGCATCCGCGAACGCGGTAAAAGTGTGGAGTTTCTGGACGACGCGCCGCTGGCCGCGACGCGCAAGGCGATCATGGCGCCCTAATGGGCCGCGGGTAGCACGTCGTTGACGATAACGGTGAGCACGTTGCCCGCGAAGGTGACCGGATCAACTTCCGCGCTGATTCCCTGCCACTCGGTCGTTGCCACGACGACCATGTCCAGCGACGGCACGACATACGCGAACTGACCGCCGTAACCCCACGCGAACGTCGCGACGGTCGCCGGTGGCTCTGCAAGCCACCATAGATATCCGTAGGTCGTCCCGCGCTGGGCGCCGTATTGATCGCGCCAGTTGAACTGCGGCGTAGTGCCGGCGTCGATCCATGACTCGGGTACGACTTGCTTGCTGGGCGTGCGGCCCTTCTGCAGTACCAGCTGACCAAAGCGCAGCAGATCTGTCGCAGTCATCTTGATACCCGCACCTGCATTGACCATGTTCGGTTCGAGCTGCTCCCACTGCACGCTGGTGATGCCGATCGGCGTGAACAGCACTTCCTGTGCGAAGTCAGGCAGCGGTTTGGCGACCGCGTCTTGTAGCACCTGGCCCAACAGGTTCACCGCTGCAGAGTTGTAGTTGAACGAGCCCGCGGGATCGGTCTGGAGTCGGTCGAGCAGGAACTGCACGTGGTCGCTCGACAACACCCAGAGGTTGTAGTCGTTGCCGTTGTTCTCATGCCATTGATAGCGCGACGTCATCGTCAGCAGCTGGCGCACCGATACCGCGCGATCGCCCGCATCGAGCGAGTAGGGCGCGTTGACGTAGGTGCCGACAGTGGCATCAATGCTCGGCAGGCTGCCGTTCTGGATGGCGATACCGGTTAGCACGCTCACGACGCTCTTCGTCACCGAACGCAGATCGAACAGGGTCGAGCTGTTAGCACCGCCAAAATAGTTCTCCGCGACGAGCTTGCCGTGCCGCGCGACCAGCAAGCTGCGAAAGCGTGGCATCGCTGCGGCGTCGCTCGCGGCGCGCCCCAGCATGACCTCATCGATGTTCGCTTCGGCGGGTGTGGCTCGAGCCCAGGGTTGGGCGATGTCGACGATCGTGGCTGGCGGCGGCGGCGACCCGGTGGGCGGTGCCGGGGTCGGCGGTGCGGAGGAACCATAGCCTCCGCCGCCACCACCGCCGCACGCGCAGAGCAGAGTCGCCAGGAGAGCTAGAAGTACTCTGCGGGGCAGGCGGCGGGCTGTCATGCCGCCAGTATACGGCTGCCCTGCCCGCAATTCGGAGCGAACCGAAGCCTATTCGGCCGCTCCGTCCTGGCTTATGCAACGTTCGGGAAGCACATCGCCACGGTGCCGGCCGAGACGAAGGCGAGGATCGCGGCGGCGGCGAAGCCGGCGAACACTTTCTCGATGACGCTGCGCAGTGAGTAGGAATCGGTGGGCTTGTTCATGTGAGTCTCCTCGGGTCGGTCAGTAGCCATCAGGTGAGGCACATGATGCCGATCGCGATCCGCGGAGACTGTCAACGCACGGACATTCAATCCTTCCTGGTGAGCTCGCGCAGTGCGCGCTCGTCGCCGAGCACGACGCTGCCGCGGCCGAGCGTGATCCAGCCCTGCTTTTTCCAGGTCTGCAGATACTTGTTGACGATCTGTCGCGACAGCCCGAGAAACTGCGCGAGATCTTCCTGCGAGATCTTCAGCTGCGCGCCGGCCGGCGTCTTGCGACCGTGCGAAGCCGCGAGACTCAGCAGTCGCTTCGCGAGTCGCGCGGGCACGTTGAGGAGCGACGAGTCTTCCATCTGCTCCGAGGTCCAGCGCACACGCTTGCACAGCAACTCGATCAGATGCACAGCGAGTTGCGGCTCGCGCTTCACGAGCGCGAGAAAGTCCTCGCGCCGGATGATCATCAGCTCCGTCGGCGCCAGCGTCGTTGCGGCCGCCGTGCGCGGTTGGCCGTCGAGCAACGCGATCTCGCCGAACGCATCGCCGGGCTCCATGATGTTGAGGAACACCTCCTTGCCGCCGGCGCCGCTCGCGCTGATGCGCACCCGCCCCGTGACGACACCATACAGTGCATCGCCAGGGTCGCCACGCATGAAAACGACGGCATCAGCCTTGTAGGAGCGACGGGTCGCGAGCGCAGTGATCTGCGCGATGGTCTGCTCCGGCAGCGTGCGGAACAGGCTGTTGCGCGCGATGATCGTTGTAGCGTTCAGGGCCACGACGTAAATCTCCGACGTCCGAATTCCACTTCTGGGGCTGCCTTTGGGCAGTGGCAGCGGGTGCCGCGCGAATATACCATTGCGCCCTTTCCGCACCGGCGATCCGTCATGGCCCGCGGCTTCGCTCAAATCCCACTGCTGTTTGCCTGCTGCGGCTTCGCGCCGCTGGTGGCGCACGCTCAGTATGAAGTCGACGAGCAGAACAGCGTCTGGCTGCGTGCGCTCATCGACGTGCGCGTCGCCCGCGGTCCGGAATTCCCGAGTTGGACCGACAGCGGCCCGGGCAAACTGCGTTTCGGCGGACGCTCGACGGACTCCGGGTTCGAGCACGTCACGCGCGTCGAACTGGCAAACCTCGCCGTGCAGTTCGGAGCGTCGCTGCCCTGGGGGATTCGTGCGCAAGCTCAGTTGAACGTGCAGCCCGATCTCGCGGACAGTTACCACCCCTGGCTGGTCGAAGCGTTTCTGCGCAAGGAGTGGGGCGACCAGCAGAGCGGCTGGGGACTGCAGACCGGACTTGCAGGCTCGCCTTTCTCGCTCGAGCACACCGGACCGGCCTGGACTCCGGAGTACACGATCTCGGCATCCGCGCTCGACAACTGGCTGTGGGAGGAGATCAGCGTTGCAGGTGTCGAAGGCGAATGGTGGCACGTCGGAACGCGCGGTCCGCGGCTCGGCATCGTGGTGGGCGGTGGCTTCGGCCCGGATCAATTGGGACGCTTGCTCGCACTGCGCGGCTGGGTGATCGCCGACGGCTTGAGCGGCTACAACGCCGATCTGCCGCTGCCGAACGGCACGCGCACCGACATCTTCGACGAGCGCGACGATCGACCCGCCGCATACGCGCTGGTGACGATCAGCGATCCGCGCGAGCGCGGTTCGATCAAGGTCGGCTACTTCGACAACCGCGGCGATCAGAACGCCGACGGCTCCTGGAACACGCACTTCACGACGATCGGTGCGGTGTTGCATCCGCTGTCGAATTTCGATGTCGTCGTCCAGTACCTGGACGGCACGGCACTCGTGCGCGACACGACCAACGACAGCTCAATCCGTGCGTTCTACGCGCTGATTTCATTTCGTCATCGCTCGCAGCGCGCGACGGTTCGCTACGACGAGTTTCATCTCGGCGATCTCGATGGCGGCAACTCGACAGCCGAGCGGGGCGACGGGATCACGGCGGCGTACTCAGTCGAGTTCGGCCTGCGGCACCGGATTGCCGCCGAGTACACTTGGCTCGACAGCACGCGCCCGGGCAGCACGCCGAGCGAACGCTCGCACGATGGCTGGCAGCTGAGTTACCGGTTCCGTTACTGATGCAAGCATTGAAAGTCCTTCTGACGGTTCTCGGCATGGCGACGCTCGCGTCGAATGCAGGCGCGCGCACGGTCTCCGGCCAGGTGCTCGGCCAGGACGGCAAGCCAATCGCCAATGCAGTCGTGTTCGTGCAGGAACCCGCGTCGCTGCCGCCGGCGGCAACAGCGTCGCCAGCCATCATGGATCAGTTCAACAAGACGTTCGTGCCGGAGATGCTGCCAATCGCTGTCGGCACGCAAGTGCGGTTTCCGAATCGCGACCAGATCCGGCATCACGTGTACTCGTTCTCGCGGCCGAAGCGCTTCGAGTTGCCGCTGTACAAAGGCGAGGACGCGCCGCCCGTGCTGTTCGACAAGCCCGGCGTCGTCAAGATCGGCTGCAACATCCACGACTGGATGTCGGCGATCATCCTGGTGCTGCCGAACGATCACTTCGCCGTGACCAAGGAAGACGGCACGTTCACGCTGCCCAGTCTCGGCGCGGGCACCTACACGATCACCGCCTGGCACTCACAAAGTAAAGACAAGACCGAGGACGTCGCGCAGCACATCACGATCGCCGATCAGGATCCGCAGCTGAGCTTCAAGCTTTCGCTCGCGCCAGCACGTTCTCGTCCGGCTACACGCGGCGCGCGGTGGGACGAATGATGTGGTGGGCGCGGGCCCGGCTGCGCACCAAGATCTTCATTGCTTTCTCGTCGCTGATCATCGCCGTGCTGCTGGCGACGCTCGGCTTCACGCAGATCGTCGTGTCGCGCGAGGCCGAGCGCACCCTCGATCGTGAGCTGCTGACGACCGGCGAGGTGTTCGCGGCGCTGCTGAAGGAGCGTGGCGCGCGGCTCCAGACGAATTCCATTCTGCTGGCGAGCGACTTCGCGCTGAAAAGCGCGGTCGCAACGCATTTCGATCCCTCGACCTACGAGCCTGCGACGCTGGCGTCGGCCGCGCAGAGCTGGCAGGAACGGATCGGCGTCGACCTGTTCTGGATCACCGATGAGATCGGCACGGTGCTGGTGGCCTCTTCACAGAAGGATCGCAGCGGAGAGGGGATCGAGGACCTCTCGCCGTTGAAGGAAGCGATCGAAACAGAGGAGCCCGCGGCGGGCATCGCCGAGATCGATGGGCAGTTGTTCCAGTTGGTCGCTGTGCCCGTGTTCGCGCCGGACGCGATCGGCTTCCTGCTGCTCGGCGAAGCCGTCGACGACAGGCTGGCAGGGCGGCTCAAGGGCTCGACGGGAACCGACGTGTCCTTCCTGACTCGCGAACGCGTCTACGCATCCTCGTGGCCCGCGGACCGGCGAGGCGGCGCTATTCCGTCGCAGGATGCGCGAGCGACGCTGCTCGCCAGCCGCACGCGCACGACGTCGACGTTCACTGCCGCGGACGAACGATTCCAGTCGCTGATCGTGCCGGTGGACTCGCATCTGCCCCAGCCGCTGTTCGCTCTGATGCAGCGGTCGTATGACGCAGCGCTGGCGCCTCTCCGCGCCCTGCAACGGCGCATCGTGATCATCGGCACGGCCGGTCTGCTCGGAGCTTTGCTGATCGGTGTCGGGCTTGCCGGCGGGATCATTGCGCCACTGCAGGGATTGGTCGCTGGCATGCGCGAAGTCCTGCGCGGCAACCTGCAGTATCGCTCGCGCATCGAGCGGCACGACGAGCTCGGCTTCATCGCCAAGTCGTTCAACGAAATGATCGATGGGCTGGAGGAGCGCGAGCTCATCCGCGATACATTCGGTCGTTTCGTCTCGCACAACGTCGCGGAAGCGGTGCTCACCGGTCGCGTGCCGCTGCAAGGCGAGCGCCGCGAGGTCAGCATCCTGTTCCAGGACATTCGCGGCTTCACGAGCCTGAGCGAGCGGCTCGATCCCGCCGTGCTGCTGCGGCTCCTGAATCAGTTCTTCACGGAAGTGGTTGCTGCAGTCGAAGCGGAAGGCGGCGTCGTCAAGCAATTCCTCGGCGATGGCGTCATGGCGCTGTTCGGCGCTCCGCAACCGTATGCCGATCACGCTGAACGTGCGGTGCGCGCTGCGCTCGGCATCGTGGACCGACTGAAGGGTCTCAATGAGACGTTGGCGCAGGAGGGCATCGGCCCGCTGGAGATCGGCGTCGGTATTCACAGCGGCACGGTGGTCGCGGGACTGATCGGTCCGGACAACCGCATCGAGTACGGCGTCGTCGGCGACGCCGTCAATGTCGCCAGCCGGGTTGAGTCGCTGACCCGCGAAATGCAGGCGACGATCCTGGTTTCCCGCGACATTTCCACGCAGCTCGGACCAGCCTTCACGCTCGGCTGCACCGCCAGCATGCCGGTCAAAGGTAAGTCGCAGCCGGTCGAAGTCGTCGAGGTCCTGGCCTTGTGTCAACCGGTTGACAGTTCCGCCCCGCCGTAATCGCCATCCTTTGAGCCGACCCGAAGTGTTGGCCTCAAGGAGATGGACATGAAAAAGCCCGATCGTTCGATTGCCGAGACCGTCCTGACTCGCGCGCGCGAGGTGCACGAAGCCGTGTGGCAGCAGCCGCGGACGCAGCAGCTTTTTTCTTCCGTCGCGGGTACCGGGGCAGCGCGACCGGAGGACTTCTCCTTCTTCTTCTACTCTGCGCCGGGCAATGGGGCCACTGTGGTGGAGGACGATGCGACGGCGAAGCGCTTGCGGCGGCTGCAGATGTTGAAGTTGATGTTGCAGCAGGCCCAGCTCGCGAAGGAGCTGAAGAAGAGCTGACCGGTGCGCCACGCCACGTCAGCTTCGGCCAGGTGGCGCAGCTCTGGTAGTCTCGCTGTGGAATGCTTCGCATCATCCGCAGCGCCGACTACCTGACGCGCCCCTGGAAGAACGGCGGTGGTACTACGCGCGACATCGCCGTGTCGCCGCCGGGTGCCTCGCTCGACGACTTCGTCTGGCGACTGAGTCTCGCGCAGGTCGATCGCGACGGACCGTTCTCGCGTTTCGACAACGTCGACCGCACGCTGGTCCTGCTCAGTGGCGCGATGACCTTGCACGAGCAGGATCGCCGCATCGATCTCATTCGTCATCAACCGGTCGTGTTCGCGGGCGAGCGCGCGATCGCGGCGACAGTTGCCGGTGGTGCGACGCTCGACCTCAACGTCATGACTCGTCGCGGACGCGCACGACACGTCGTGCGACGTGAATCATTCGGCAAGCAAGTAATTCTTGCTGCCTCAGCGGGCAAAACGATCGCCTTGTTGGCGTTGGGCAACGAACTCACTGTCGACAGCGAGCAACTCCACGCGTACGACACTGCCATCGTCTCCGCTTCGCAAGTTGCAGTCGTTGCAACGATCGGCGTCGTCGACGCGCTCGTCATCGAGATCGACGATATTCATCCGAACGTGCTCTGAACGCCGCGCATCTCGTGCCATCATCGCGTCGGGGTGGCGACCGACAACATTCAACGGAGCGGCTGGGAGAAGTGGCACGACTGGAACGCAGTCGTGTTCGCTGCGATGACGCGTTGGTTTTGCGACGCCAGCGGCGCAGCTCCCAAGAAAGTCATTCTCGACGCCGCGTGCGGCACCGGACTTCCTTCGCTCGCGCTCGCCGAGCGCGTGCATCCCGGCGGCAGAGTCGTCGCGATCGATTCCTCACCTGTAATGCTCGCCGCAGCGATGCGCATCGCGCGCTCGGCCGGCGTCGCCAACATCGAGCATCGGCCGATGGATCTGGCGGCGCTCAGCTTCGACGACGCCTCCTTCGACGGCGTGACCTGTAAAGACGGTCTGATGTTCTGTGCCGATCCGGTCAGGGCCGCGAGCGAATTGCATCGCGTACTCAGGCCGAACGGACACTTCGCGATGTCGGCGTGGGACGAGCCGGAGAAGAACGCCTTCTTCATGACGATCAACCAGGCCGTCGGACAGTTCATGCCGCGGCCAACGCCGCGTGCGGGAGCGCCGGGGCCGTTCCGGTTGGCGCCGGCAACCGAGTTCGAATCCGTGCTGCGCCGTGCCGGCTTCACCGAACTCACTATCCAGCCGACGGAAGTCGTGTTCGAGGTCGAGTCGCCGGACGTGCACTGGCAGATCGTCAGTGATATGTCGGCACCGGTGGAGCAAGCGAAGGCGACGCTGTCGGTGGCCGACGTGCAGCGGCTGAAGCGGGCGATGGCGGATGCAATCGAGCCGTATCGTGTCGGTCATCGGATTCGTCTGCCGAATACGGCATTGTGCATCTCGGGGCGGCGCTAATATGCTCCGCTCGCATGCGCATCACCGTCGCTCATCACAACCCGGCTTCCTGCCAGCGCTGGCGCGATGCGCTCGCGCGCGAGTTGCCTGAAGCAGAGGTCGACATCTGGGGTCAGGGTCGCGCCGGGAGTGCCGACTACGCGATCGCGTGGACTGCGCCGGGCAAAGAATTCTTCGAGCAGCATGATCGTCTGAAGGCATTCTTCTGTACTGGCGCCGGCGTCGAGAAGCTGCTCACCAGCGCTGACATGCCGACGTCCATTCCCGTTGTCCGTCTCGAAGACGCTGGCATGGGCGCGCAGATGGCCGACTACTGCGTGTACTCCGTGCTCCACTGGCTGCGACGACGCAGCGAGTATGAGGAGCAGCAACGTACGCAAGTGTGGAAGCAGCTGCTGCCGGCGAGCGATCCGGCTGACTGGCCGATCGGAGTGTTCGGCCTGGGCGTGCTCGGGCTGCAGGTCGCCGCTGCGTTTCGCGCGCTCGGCTTCAGCGTGAACGGCTTCGCACGTTCGGTGCATGAGCATCCGGGGATCCGAACGTTCGCGGAGCGCGGCGGGGCGGGGGATTTCGCCGCATTCATGCGCGCCTCGCGCGTGCTGGTCATCATCGCGCCGCTGACGCCGGCGACGCAGGACTTGTTCAATCGCGAGACGCTCGCCTTGTTGCCGCCATCGTCATACGTCATCAACGTGGCGCGAGGCGGTCTGCTGGTGGAAGAAGATCTGCTCGAGTTGTTGAACAGCGGGCACTTGGCAGGGGCTGCACTCGACGTCTTTCGGCAGGAGCCGCTGCCTCAGGGTCACCCGCTGTGGTCGCATCCGAAAGTCCGCGTCACGCCGCACGTGTCGGCGATCACGGTGATCGGTCCATCGGCGAAGCAGGTCGCGGAGAAGGTCCGGCGACTCGAGCGCGGCGGGGCGGTGAGTGGCGTCGTCGATCGCAGTCGCGGCTATTGAGCGCGACTCTGCGGTGACTTGATCTGCAGGCTGCAGATCTCGGCGCGGACCGCGCCGGCATCAACGAACAGTTTGGCGACCGCGACCGGCAGCGTGAAGCGGCGCGGCCCGGCGCTGCCGGGATTCAAGAACAGCACGCCATCCTTTTCCGACACGGCCGGTTTGTGCGAGTGACCCGCGATGACTGCCGCGATGCCATTCGCGACCGGATCGACGTCGAGATGCGCGATGTCGTGCACGACGTAGAGTCGCTGACCGCAGATATCGACGATCGCCGTCGCGGGCAGCGCATCGGCCCACTGCTCTTTGTCGTTGTTGCCGCGAACAGCGGTGACCGGCGCGATCCGCCGCAGTCGCTCGAGAATCTCGGGCGTACCGATGTCGCCTGCGTGGATGATGTGATCGACGCCCGCGAGCGCGGCCTCGGCTTCCCAGCGAAGCAATCCGTGCGTGTCCGAGATGACGCCAATGGTCTTCATGAGCGGACGCGCAGTGTACTGACGCCTCGCGCCCCGTCATGTGCGCATAAGTCGTAGGTCCTTCGACCGAATCGCAGCGCGGAAAAATCGGACCCGGGTGGTAGTATGGCGCCCGCGCCGCGCCAACGAATACGCCCCCGTAGCTCAGTGGATAGAGCGACCGCCTCCTAAGCGGTAGGTCGTCGGTTCAACTCCGGCCGGGGGCGCCAACTTCAAACGAGTGAACGCACATGCCCACACCCACCGTCATCCTCCGCAAATGGACCGGCCGCATCCGCACGGCCCAGCAGGACGAGTACGTCACCTACATCGCGGGCACGGGCCTCGACGATTACTCGAAGACACCCGGCAATCTGGGATTTCAGATGCTGCTGCGTGAGATCGGCAACGGCGAGACTGAAGTGACGACGATCAGCTGGTGGGAATCGATGGACGCGATTCGCGGGTTCGCGGGCGCGACGCCGGATCTAGCTCGGTACTATCCGGAGGACGATCGCTTTCTCGTGCATCGGCCGCTGCACGTCGAGCACCACAAAGTCGTGGCGAGCGAGCTGCGTGTGCCGCGGGTTCACTTATAGCGGAGCTTGATCGACCGCACGTGTCGGATTGGCCGGTCGTCGATGCAGCGCGACGCTGCTGACGATGCGCGCGGCGAGAGCGGCGCGGCCGTTGACGCCGAGCTTCAAGTACACGTGCGCTCGATGCGTGCTGACAGTGAGCGGGCTGATGCCGAGACGTCGGCCGATCGACTTGCTGTCGAATCCCTGGGCAATCAACACAGCGATCTGCAGCTCGCGAGCCGTCAGGACATCCGCGGGCGCAACGTGCGTATTCGGTTGGTTGGAGCAGATCGAGTAGCGACGCTTGCCGAGCGTCACTGTGCCGATGATGCGGACATCGCGCGTGGGCTCAGCAGCGTCTTCTGGAACGACGAAGCAAACCTGCCCATCGACTGAGAACTGGGCGACAAACGCATCCTGCGTCGGATCTGGCATGAGGGCGATCATGCGCCGGCCTCCCGCGCGTCGCATTGGCCAAAAGTGCGTAAACGAGGTCTACAATTCCGCGCACGCACCAGGGGGAAGATCACGATGCCTCTCGACACCCAGGAATACATCCCCGGCATGAGCGACGCGGCCGTCAAAGCCAAGACCGGCAAAGATTGGGCCGGTTGGTTCGGTGCGCTCGACAAGGCAGGTGCAGCGAACCTCAAGCATCCGCAGATCGCGCGTTTGCTGTACGAAAAGCACGGCGTGCAGGGCTGGTGGTCGCAGATGGTGACTGTCGAGTACGAACTCGCGCGCGGTCTGCGCGTGCGACACCAGACTGCTACCGGCTTCTCTGTGTCCGCCTCGAAGACGATCGCAACGACGCTCTCGACTCTTTACGGCGCAACGACGAGCGCCGCCAAGCGGAAGCTGTGGTTCCCGAAAGGCGAGCTCGAAGTGTCGTCGCAAACCCGGAACAAGTATTTCCGCGGCTCCTGGAATGGCGCAGCTCGCTTGGAAATCGGCTTCTATGCGAAGGAGGGCGGCAAGGCGCAGATCGCCGTTCAGTTGAACAAGCTTGCCAAGCGCGCAGACGTGGATCGCGAAAGGGCCGCGTGGAAGGCGGCCCTGGTGAAACTACAAAAGTTGCTCGAAGCGTGAGCTAGAGCTTGGCGACGCGCGCCGCGCCGTCCGAGCGCGTGTAGAGGCGAACCTTCTCGCCCGTGCTGAAATTCTGATCCGCGGGTTGCACGACAGCGATCGTTTCGCCGCCGCCTTTCGGCTCGACCAGGATTTCCCAGGCGCGTTTCTCGGTGACCTTCTTCTCGGTCGCCTGGCCGGCGATCGCACCGGCAACCGCACCGACTGCGGCGCCGATGCTCGAACCGGCGCCATGGCCGACCGTCTGGCCAACGGAGTGACCGATGTAGCCACCGCCCCACGTACCGATCGTGCCCTGGTCGCGCCCCTCGATCGTCGCTTCGCTGACCTGAACGACGGTAGCTTCCTGAACTGTCCAGGGCTTACCCGCATCGTTGCGCGAGTACATGTTGCCGCTGCTGGCACATCCTGCGAGCACACCAAGGACCACTACCCCAGTTATCGCGTGAATTCGCATGGCAGCTTTTCCTTTTTACCGTCGCGCGGACGTGACGTCGGTGAATTCTACGCTGTCGCTCCTGAACCGCAGTTAACTGCGCGGACATGAATGGCCGTAGACTCGGCCCATGCCGACCAGCGCCGCCCCCGCTCGCACCCTCGAATGAGCGGCGAGGACGCGGTCTGCGCCGCGCGCTCCCGGCCGTGGGTCCTGGCAGCGACGATCCTCGGCTCCAGCACGGCATTCATCGATGGCTCGGTCGTCACCGTCGCATTACCGGCGATGCAAGCCGATCTCGCCGCGCCAGTCAGCGAGGCGCAGTGGATCGTCAACGCCTACATGCTGCTGCTCGGTGCGTTGATCCTGATCGGCGGGGCATCCGGCGACCGCTTCGGTCGACGACGCATCTTCGTCATTGGCGTGCTGGTATTCACAGCCGCGTCGGTCGCTTGCGGCTTTGCGCCGAATGCACCGGGGCTCATTACGGCGCGAGCCGTGCAAGGTGCAGGGGCTGCACTGCTCGTACCGACGAGCCTCGCAATCATCAGTGCGGCGTTTCCGGAGAAGGAGCGCGGCCGAGCGATTGGCACTTGGGCGGGCGCTTCGGCGCTGACGACGGCACTGGGTCCTGTACTTGGTGGCTGGCTGACGGATGCGTGGTCATGGCGAGCCATCTTCTTCATCAACGTACCCGTCGCGGCGCTCGCAATCGCGATCACGCTTTGGCACATGCCGGAGAGCCGCAACCGTGAAGTGCAAAGAATCGATTGGCTCGGCGGAGTGCTGACAGTCACGGGCTTGGGCTGTCTCGCGTATGGTCTGACGCTCGCGTCGGAGGCGGCGTGGGGCGATCCGCGAGTGATTACCGCATCGATCGTCGGCGCGGCTTTGCTCGTCTCCTTCGTCTGGTTCGAGAGTCGCGCGCACTCGCCGATGATGCCGCTGCAGCTATTCCGGAGTGCCGACTTCAGCGGCGCCAATGCGATCACGTTGCTGCTGTATTTCGCGCTCAGCGGCGCGATGTTCTTCATCCCCTTCAATCTGATTCGCATCCAGGGCTACCCCGCGGCTGCGGCGGGCGCGGCGTTCCTGCCACTCAGTCTGATCATGGGGCTGCTCTCACGCTGGTCCGGCGGATTGATCGAGCGCTACGGGCCAAGACGGTTGCTGATGCTCGGCCCGGTGATCGCGGCAGTGGGCTTTGCGCTGTTTGCTGTCCCTGGAATCGGCGGTTCGTACTGGACGACGTTCTTTCCGCCGATGGCGGTGCTCGGCTTGGGCATGGCAGTCAGCGTCGCGCCGTTGACGACGACCGTGATGCGTGGAGCAGAAGATCGTTACGCCGGTGTGGCATCGGGCATCAACAATGCCACGGCCCGCGTGGCAGGCATGCTCGCCGTCGCCTTGTTGGGATCCATTGCGGTCGGCGTGTTCGGGCGCGCGCTGGACCAGCGTCTGGATCGTCTGCAGCTCTCGTCCGAAGTAAGATCGGCGCTGCGGGGAGAAGTACCGAAGCTGGCCGAGGCAGCAGTGCCGAAGAACGTCGCGCCCGGCGAACGGCAGGTTCTCGAGCGCACCCTGCACGAGTCGTTCGTACGTAGTTTCAGAGTGGTATCGCTGATCGCTGCAGCGCTCGCGGCGTTGAGCGGAGCGGTGGCGTGGCTGACGATCCACAGGAAAACAGGATGAAGAAGCAACTCGTTGTCGGACTGCTGCTGCTAGCCATGCGCGCATGGAGCGACCCGGTGCCCGGATCGCTCGACGTCCGCTGGAGCGAAGGCGCGGAGGATTGCGACAAGGCCAAGCTCGCGCCGATCCAGGTTCATGAGTACGAGGCGCAGACGTTCATTCTCCGCCAGAGCTTCTGCGCCGATTTCGAAGCGCCCTTGTTGTACCTGCTCATCGGCGACGACGAGGCGCTGCTGCTCGACAGCGGCGCCGTACCTGATTCAGCGCAGATGCCGTTGGTGGAAACAGTCATGGGCCTGCTGCCCGACAAGGGCGGGGGCAAGATTCCGCTGCTGGTTCTGCACACCCACGGTCACGGCGATCACCGTGCGGCTGACGCGCAGTTCAAAGCAACTCCCGGAGTCGTCGTCGTGCCGCCGGAAGTCGAAGACTTGCGCACGACACTCAACCTGCCGCAATGGCCCGACGGCGTGGCGCATATCGCGCTCGGCGGTCGCACGGTCGATGTGATCGCGGCGCCAGGTCATCAACCTGCCCATCTGATTTTCTACGACGACCGGACTGCGCTGCTGCTCACGGGCGATTTCCTGCTCCCGGGTCGCTTGATGGTCGACGACCTCGGCGCCTATCGCGCGAGCGCGCAGCGGCTCGTGACCTTCCTCGGCGATCGACCGGTCAGCCATGTTCTCGGCGCGCACATCGAGCTCGATGCGAACGGCGAGCTGTTTCGGAGCGGCTCCCAGCATCACCCGAACGAGCGCGCGCTCGCGCTGACGAAGGCAGATGTGCTCGGACTGCCGCAGGCGCTCGCCGATTTCAACGGCTTCTACTCGACTCACGCGAACTACGTCATCACCAATCCGAAGCGCAATCTGCTGGTGGTGGCGATCGGGGCGGTGCTGCTGCTGGTCGCTCTCGTGTGGGGTTGGCGTCGCATGCGAAAGCCCAAGCAGTCATGAGCGAGTCGCGCGAGCTGCTCGCCGCGCGCGAGCACCTGGCTCGAGGGGAAGCGAACTATCGTTCCGCTGCAGGGCTGGCGGAGCTGGAGCAGGGCATCGGCTTGCTCGACGACGTAATGTCGGCCAAGAACGCGGGCGATCGGTCGATCGCCGAGAGCATCGCCAAGAGTTACGCGACGCGCATCTATCGCAGCATCGGCGCGCTGCTCGAAGCAGACCGCGCAGTGCCAGAGCCGCTGCTGGAACATTTGTTCAAAGTCGTGCTCGTCTTCGACCAGAGCGAGATCGAGCTGCCGGAGAACGCACGCACGGTCAAGGTGGAGATCGCGCGTCGGCTGATCGACCGCTACTACGAAGGTCACTCTGCGGAACGCAAGCGCGAGGCGCTCGAACAACTCACCAAGATCCAGAAAGAGTCAGGCTAAAGCCTGACCCACCGAGAAGCTGTGGGTCAGGCTTTAGCCTGACTGCCCAACTGCCAATCGCTTCTCGCCCAGGTGCTGGCTCAAGCAGCGCTTCAACTGCTCGCGATCCAGCGGCTTCGTCAGATAGTCATCCATCCCCGCGCGCCGGCAGTCCTCTGCAGCGCCCTTCATCGCATGCGCCGTCAACGCGATGATCGGAACGCGGCTCGCACCGCCCGATTCGCGCTCTTCGCGACGGATCTCGCGGGTCGCCTCGTAACCGTCGAGTTGCGGCATCTGGCAGTCCATCAGGATCAGGTCGTAGGTGCCGCGGCGCCAGGCTTCGACCGCCTGACGGCCATCGTGCGCGACGTCGACGACGAAGCCTTCCCTCTCGAGCACACGCGCCGCGACCTTCTGGTTGACCACATTGTCTTCCGCCAGCAGGATCCGCGGCCGGCGATCCGGCATCGCGGGTGGCGGTGCCAGAACCAATGTGGGCAGAGGATTCTCTGCGATGACAGCCGCCTCCTTGGCAACCGCTGCGGCTTCCGCGGTCGAGAAATCACGGAACCCGGCGTCCTGCGCCACCGACGTTGCGATCGTGAACCAGAACGTCGAGCCCATGCCCGGAATGCTCTCGACGCCAACGCTGCCGCCCATGAGCTCAGTGAGTCGCTTGACGATCGACAGTCCCAGGCCGGTGCCGCCGTAACGGCGCGTGGTCGACGCGTCGACTTGCGTGAACGTATTGAAGAGCACTGCGCGCCGCTCCGGCGAGATGCCGATGCCCGTGTCGCAGACTGCGATGCGCACTGTCAGATCCGGATCGCGCCGATTGACCACTCGCACGTCGATCGTGATCTCGCCGCGCTCGGTGAACTTCACTGCGTTGCCGCCGAGGTTGATCAGGATCTGCCGGATTCGCGCCGCATCGCCCAGGATGTGCGCGGGCAGTCCCGGATCGACGACCGCGCGCACCGGCACGCCCTTGGCCTGCGCGGGCACGCTGACCAGGCGCACGGCGTCCTGAATCAAGTCACGCAAGTCGACCGGCGCGCGCTCCAGGTCCAGCTTGCCGGCTTCGACCTTCGAGAAATCGAGAATGTCGTTGATGATGCGCAGGAGCGAGGAAGCGCTGTCGCGGATCGTCTCGACGTACTCGCGCTGTGCCGGATCGAGCTTGGTATCGAGCACCAGCTCGGTCATGCCGATCACGCCGTTCATCGGCGTGCGGATCTCATGACTCATGTTGGCGAGGAACTGCGACTTCGCACGCGTTGCCTGTTCGGCGGCTTCCTTCGCATCCGCCAGGTCGCGAGTGCGCTCGTCGATCAGAACCTTCAGCTCGCGCGAGCGCCGCTGCAACTGCTGCTCGCGCAGCCGGAATATCAGGAAGCCAAGCAACAGCACCGGCACGACGCAGACGACCTTGAACCAGGTGGTTTCGTAGAGATGCGGCAGCAGCTCGAACGATTGCGCGGCGCCGATCTCGTTCCAGAGTCCATCGTCATTGCTGGCGATGATGCGGAACACGTACTTGCCCGGCGGCAGTCGCGTGTAATACGCCGTGCGGCGCGTGTTCGCATCGACCCAGTCCGCTTCGTAGCCCTCGAGCTTGTAGCGGAAGTGGACGCGCTCCGGCGCGAGCATGCTCATCGCCGCGTAGTGAAACTCCCAGTTCGCGCTGCCCGGCGCCGCGCGCACCTCGCCACTGAGATCGAGCGCCTGACCGTCAGCGATGACGCTTTCGAGCACGACCGGCGGCGCCAGCTCGTTGTTGCGAATGCGGCTGGGGTCGACGCGC
>Ga0070690_100000239_pt1 | contig 28291 bp, 51 predicted proteins | sample KBSS33HmetaG_FD_64671 | JGI IMG/M metagenome (GOLD analysis project Ga0070690, IMG submission 64671) | Switchgrass rhizosphere microbial communities from Kellogg Biological Station, Michigan, USA - KBS S3-3H metaG | ecosystem: Host-associated > Plants > Roots > Rhizosphere ... | reverse complement strand
CTGTGGTTTCCCAAAGACTCTTGAAAGCGCCTCGAATCTCGTCTAGCGAGCACTCATCCAGAATCCGGCGAATCTCGGCGCGTAACCGCTCCTTTGTCATCCGAGCATCCTGACGTAAGTGATTGTCGTGGCTGCATAGCTGACAGGACCCCAGTAGCCATCGATGTCAGCCCAGATTGGAACGTATATCACTGAGATACTCCTGAGTTAACCGATGTCGTTACTAGGAATCGCGTCCCTAGCAATCTGCTCCAGCCGCGCCGCATAGGCGTTGCGCTCGGGATTGAACTCGTTGCTTAGCCGCGCGATTTCCTGAAGAGCCGCCAACATCTTGGAGTGCTCGGCGTCTTTATCCCTCATGACTTGCTCCTAGTTGGTGCGCGACTCTTTCCCAGTTTCGAACAATGTGCGCAGGGTACCGAATTATGGCGTTACGCCATTCACCGCCAGTGTTTTGACACTGCAGCTCGACCTGTCCCGGCGGCGGAAGCGAGATAACCTTCCATACACCGTCCGCATCGCAAAACAGGTCATCAAGTTTTACAGTAGTGGTGCTCATTGGTTGGACGCGCGACGTGTCGGCTTCTTCAGCTCCCTCAGAACCGTTCGCGCCATATGTTGCACCACGATTAGGCCGATGCCCGCGCTCGCGTTCCCGTCGCCCACCTTCCGCAAGTACTCGTATGTCGCTGGTTCGAGCATGAGGTTCACACGCCGCTTCTTCTCTTTGCCTTGTTTCGGTCTGCCTGCTGGTGCCATCGGTGTCTCCTGAGTTCGGAAACACTATACACACCTAATTCGATAATGTACACACGTAATTCACAATTTGCGTGTTTTCACCGGATGCGGCACCCCGGGCTCAAAACTGGTCCAGAGGAGGAGCAGCATGATCAGTCTCGAACTTCCCATGGTCAAACAGCATCACCTCCCTTCTGAGCTTCGGACACGGTTGGAGCGTTCGGTGTGTAGTCCGTAACCAACCCGGCTTCAGCGAGCTCCTTGAACAGGGCCAGTACATCTGGTTTCCCATATCTGGTCTCGATGATGAATTCCCTATCGGTGTACTCACGTTCTATCGTGCCATCCATCAAGAATTTCGTGGCGATCACGAGGTTACATTCGTCGTTGACCAAACGTAGCTCAAGGAGGCGCACGATCTCTATGAGGCGTTCATTTGTCATGTGGCACGTCTGCGCTGTCCGATAACTGAAATTGACGCAACAGCTTCTCAGCCCGCGCTACTCGCTTCTTCCACGTCGGACCCCACCAGAAGTGTTTGGGGCCACCAATCGCGATTAGATCGCGCAGGCAAGTCTTCAACTGCTCTGTGTAAAGAGCATATTGAACAGCGCTCATCGTTGCTCGCCTCCATTGGGATGTTTCGCTTGATCGAGAAGCTGAGTCAGGAATCCCGCAAGAGGAGCCTCGGCAAAACCGCCTTGCCCGCGCTCTGTACCATCACGTGAGTTACCGCTCATGAACTGGATGCGCGTGCAGGGACCCTGGTGCTCGCTTCCCAGCTTGAACAACTCGCGTGCCAGGTACTTGCCGAGTTCTGCGTTTGTCATTTTGTACCTTCGGCGGATGTAGACTGTGACGCAGGGAAGCCGGTCCCGGATCGCTTCTCAAGTTCGACCATGCCGGCCTTCATCTGCTCGTCGAGCTGTTCGCGCACCGTTTTGCCTTCCATGTTGAACGTGAACGTATCCCACTTGTAACCACGTGCGCGCGAACTGGCTACCCAACGCTCAAGGAAGTCCAGGCGTTCGGTATCAGTCATTTTGAGCCGCTCCGTGCTGTAGAGCGTCTCGCACAGCCGCGGCTACTTGCTCACGGCCATGCTCGACTCCCTGCTCATAGAGTTTGTCGAACGCCTGCGACAGGTGCAGCGCCTGTTCGAAGTTGAACTTGAACGTCTCGAACACGGGCGTATTGTGTTCATCACGATTGTAGATCGTGGTGCGGCTCGTGTCGGCGTTGTAACTCCAGTAAGTGGTCACTGACCTGATTCCTTGCCCTGAGCGGGTTCTATCTTCTTCATGCTCCAGCGACCGTTACGGAAGTCGCCACGCGGGTCACATTGAGCCTCGGTGCCGAATCCATCCTGCGACTGAATCTCGTTCAACATCGTGTCCAGATCGCTGCTCAATGCATTTGCGAAGTCCTCGTCGTCCTCGCACATCTTGGCGAGCCGATTCAGAACTGTGATGCAATTTGTCTGGAGTTTCGTCACTGTTGTTCTCCCTCGCTCATATGTAGTCGCATCATTCCTCGCCGCTGCCAACTTGAAAGGCTTCCCACCCATAGGCAATACAGGCACGGCTGCGCATCGCCGTTGTACGGGCCTCCTCCAGCGTCTTGAACAGCGCGATGGGAGGATCTGGCGTATCGTCTTCCGTGCGCATGATCAGTGGGCCACCGGGGAAGTGGATAATGAGGAAGTAGCTGCCCATGATCTTAATAGCCATACACGCTCACCCGTTCACCGATGGCCCAGATTTCTTCCCGCACTTCAGGCAGAAGCGGGGCTCTCGCGCGCTGACAAATGGCGTTAGCTTCGCGTGCGAGCAGGTAACTGTGTCAGGTAGTCGGATCTGATCGATATACGCGAGTAGGGCAACGCGATCCGCATGAGCAGAATCCCATTCTCCCTTATCCGACTCAGATATGGCGCGCGTTCGAATCACTGCCAGCTCTTTGGGTTTCACAGTTACTCGTCCCTACTTATCGTCTAGAGGCTCAGCCCCTTCAGGGATCTCTGGCTTCGGGTCCGGCGGAGGCGGGACGTAGCATGGATGCTCTTTGGTCCCATAGTTTTTCCGCAACTCGATTACCTTCTCATCGTTCTGCGATGTCACTGGGGCAGTCTCCACAGTAAGATCCGATAGGTTTGTCATGTTCACATACGGCTTTCTGAGCGTTCTGTCTGTTGGCGAATGCATCAGATAGGGCGTTCCAGAAGCGCTCGCCCTTGCCTTCGATGACATGGACGCTATGCCACCCGGGCTCTTTCGGTTCCAAGCAAGCGAGGACCTCAGCAAGAGCATCGGGCGTCTCGGACTGGAGTCCTATTTGATCAGCGAGTAGCTTGAGGCTCATGGCAGCGTCGAAAGTGGTGTTGTCGCAGTTGGGGCAGTAGTGCCCGGTCCCGCCACGACAAAGCAGGCTCTCCGCGATCTCCCGCAATCTCGTTTGGAGCTTCGGATTTGAGGTTTCCGCGATGTTTTTATCCGACATGACTCGCTCCAAGCTTTCTAGCCATCTCTCTTCTGCGGCGCTGCCGTTCGTTGGCCTTCTGCCGGTAGGTAGCTGACTCCCTGTAAATGCGCGCCCGGTACTTGTTGCGCGAGAGGTTGTTTGTATGGTGCTTTACTGCGGACACTGATATCCCGAGGGTTTTGGCAATCGATTTGTTACTCAGAGCACGTCTGATCTTCCATGCTCTATGTATATATGAAGCCTGCCAGTCAAGTAGGCGGCTCGGGCGTCCAACAGGCCGTCCTGTTTTCCCTTTCTCGGCTCGCGTCTCCGATGAGAGCGGCTCAGAAGTCGATTTCATCGTCGCACCTATCCTCGTCGGTTTTGCCACAGGTCACACATACACGTCCGCCGAACAGACCAACGGAAGGGTCGTAGTCCTGCCTTTCCCACGCGTGCTCGCCTCCTGCCTCTTCGCAGTCAGGCGCCACCTCATCTTCGGTGCGATGGTCAGACGCGTTCATAGGTTTCCTCGAAGATATGCGGCTTGCACGGATAGACTTCACCCGCGATGCCGAGAATCAGCCAGTCACCAGCAACCGCGGCTATGATTCCCTCGAGCGTCGGGATTCGCAGGTACCAGTCACAATCGAAGTAGGACAGATCCGGCTTGATGCCCTGCATGATGTTCATTTTCCGCTTGTCGTCCCAGAGCTGACACCGATACTCGCGCACCCAATCGGGTGCTCTGTCGATGTTATCGGCACCGGTGTATTGCCATGCCTCGACTTCAATCGGTCGCTTGCGAACCGTGATGCTCACATTCTCTGCAGGGAGCGAGTCAGATGTCATCGGCGCATTCCTGGGTGCAGTTGTCACAGCAGGTACACAGGGTTTCGTCGTCATCGTTGATCTCCGATCGATACGGGCACGGGTGCGGCTCCTTGCCCTCGTGATTCTTTGACCGAGGACAACGCGGCTCGACCTGCTCAGTGGAAGGGAGCGTGCTCATTTGGCCAGCTCCTTCAGCAGCGCGTCAGCGTAGCCAACTGCTTCAGCTGCTGTCTGATGGACATTGTGGTCCGCTTCCCACCGGTCGTTGGATGCCAAGCCCTGCATCGCCATCGCGGCGAACAGCTCGCGCTTGGTGAGGCCAAAGGTTTTGATATCGAATAGGTTTAGCGGGAAAACATGCCGCGAAGCCACCTCGTCGTTGATCTTCACGATATGAGAGGCATGCTCATCAGTGGTCCGAACAACGCTTTCAGTCATGGAGATGCTCCGAGATTTTGAGGACGTCTTTGCCGTTCGCGTTGGCACGCCTTACAGTGACGCGAGGGACGGCCAGAGGCAGCGGGTCGGATGTAGGTATTCTCCTCGTTGTACTCGTGACCGCGAGGGCAATGAGTTACCGTCCATTCGTGGCAACGGCCCTTGAGCACCATGTCGAGTGAGTTCTCGGCTGGAGCACCAACCCAAAGATGGTCCGGATTCCAGCAGCGGCGGTTATCGCATGAATGGCAGACCAGATCCTCAGTCGCCAGATCACGGTTCTTTAAGATTCGGTAGACAATCCGGTGGCCGCTATTCCGCCACTGGCGGTGAGCATGCATGATGTAGCCCTTGTCCCCGACAGGGCCTTGCCAGACAAAGCAGCCGCGTTCGTCGATGACGGTGCGCGCGAGCAGCCGCTCTAGCCAGCGGCGGTTATATTCCGCTTCTGTGAGTCGAGGCTGCCGCTTCTGTGGGTAGTAGCGCACTTGCTCGGCTGTTACCAGTCCCAATCTCACCGCCCGCTTAACCTTCTTGCGAATAGTTGTATTAGCGATGCCGAACTCAGCAGCAATCTGTCCGTAGCGCTTGCCAGCGAGTCGCGCCAAGACTTCCGGAACTAGCGGCTCGCTATTGGATGTAGTCATTTCTTCTCCTCGGCTTTGGGCTTGCGGCCCATGCAGCGCACACCGACGACAAACTTGAATTCTCCGTCGCCTGGCCACTGCTCGATCTGTACGCCGCCGATCACGAGAATGCTGCCGCCCTTGGACTCAACGTACCGGCGCACGGCTCGATAGAGTTGACCCGTTGGAGTGCGGTCGCCAGCTAGTGGATCGCGTTTCTTTTTCTTGACCTTCACGGCTTGAACTCCACGACCTTGGGGCCGTTCTTGTCGGGCGGTGGAAGCACGCCAGCGGCTGCGGCAGCGTCGATCACGCGCCGGCCGTCCTTGAGCAGCATGTGAGGCATGAACGCCGCCTCGAAGCTCAGGACGCCGCACTCAATGGCGGTAGTCGATCCCTTCACCCAGTCCCGCAAAACCGAACAGATGGCGGTCTTGGCGACCGAGATGGCCTTCTCGTCGTACCTCTGGCGAGAGCCCCAGCGATGGTTGTAGGGATTCTCCTTCTGCCAGGCCACGGCGTAGCCTTTCCAACTGGCTTCGAGCTGCACCTGACGGTCACGCCACTTGAAGACGACAACCATGAGTCCGCGCTCGGCATCAGTCATAGTGCCGAAGCTCTGACAGCCAAAGGCGCCGAGAATCCGTTCCATCTCGCGGATGGCGTTGGCTCCAGCAGTAGCCTGTTCGTACGGGAGACTCATTGTTTCACCTGTGTTAAGACTCTCGCCTCGGCCATACCTGCAACTGTCATGACTGCGGATCCACTGCGTTCATGAAGCGCCGCCATGCCCACACGAACACAACATCCGCCGCGAGCCATGCGAGCAACCACATCATTCGCGGGGCCTCCACAGGATGATCATCATGACAATCCCGCCGAGCATCAGCAGGCACAGCACCTTCAGGATCGACTCAACGGTCATGACGCCCATGTTTGATCGCTGACGATCCGGCTGACACTGCCTTGCCTGATTCTCACGATGTCTCCAATCGACTGTTGTTTCAGTTTTCCGACAAAGTACAACCAGCGCACAAAGGCAGCAATTTCCGGTGTCATATGCCCGTAGAACCGCTTAGGAGACCTCACAGAATTCTTCCCAATACCTGATAGATGTAGTCACGAAGCACTTGAGGTGCGTCGCCACGGCGTGCAAATTCTTCGTATACGCGCCGGAGTAACAGGTGCGGCGCTTCCATGTCACCACCTTTTCGGCGGCCCTCCAGATGCTCAGCGATGGCCTCGATGCTCATACTTTCGAGCACCTCGTCGCCATCAACATCGGCCTCAACCGTCATGCGCATGGGATGTTCCTCTGGCGTTCCGACGTCTGCTAGGGCGTAAAGTCATTCGGCGTGCGCCCAGCATGTCGGCCAGTTCTCGTAAACTAGCCGCATGGCCCCGGAGCGCCGTGCCAATACCGATCTCGCCCAATTCCCACTCCGCCCGCTCGCCATACCGCTGAAGGCGCCGCGCTGCGGCCTCCATGCTCGCGACGAGCCGTGAACGGCTGGTCTTGGGTTTGCGCTTGAGGTGCTTGGAATTGCGCGCCACTACGGCTTCCTCGGCAGGCGAAGCGGGGGACGGCGGATCGGCTGAATGCGATCGGGCAGGGCGAACGAGGGTCGAGGATCCTTTACCGGCTTCAGCCGGCGGCTATTTCCCACTGATGGGGCTGGGGTTGATCTTCGAAGTACCCGGCTTCCGCCGCCGCCAGCGCAGCTTTCAGTCCCCGATTTTCGGCTCGATAGGTACTGAGCTGGGCCTGCGTGAGCTGAATGGAGAGCACATCTCCGGGGGTGGCGATCCAGTTCTCGGGTGAGACTAAAGTCCCGTTCACGAGCGTCCAGCCGCGCCAGGCAGGGTCCAAGTACCCCAAGTCGCGGGAGAGCAAGACCAGGGCCGTTTTGGGCGGGCAGGTTGCCCCGCGCTTCCACCTCCGAGCGGTGGACAGGTCGACCCCACAGACTTGCGCTATCTCTTTGGCGCTCCAGCGATAAAGCTCTTCGGGGATCTGAGCCATCCCTCGACGCTAGCACATTGAGAGGTGCGCATAATGTATATAAGGAAAAACAACGAGTTAGCATAGTTGCGATGTCGCTATTAGTCAAGGTTGACCCTGGTTTGGACTTACGCCTTGCGATGTCGCTAGATGCGAACGGGCAAGATGCCTGCGGTGGCGGGGAAGCTTCTCCGGGCCGAACTTCTCACGCATCTCTGCCAGGGCTCGCATGGCGGTAGCGAGCGAAACATCGAAGTAAGTGGCGCAACCCTTGATCGCCATGCCGGCCTCGCGGAACTGGCGCATCTCGAATTTCTCGACGGGCTTCAGCTGCTTCCGGCGTTTGCGCTCGCTCATGTTTTTCTCCCGGCCACAACTAGTAGCCCTTCATTCACCAGCTGGATCAGCGTGAGCGCACAAAGCGTCAAAAACCGCTCGCTATGGTCGTACTTCAGATCCTTATTACGCGAGAGCGTGTCCATCTCGAGGTGACACTCACCGCAGAGCCGCGCGTGGATCAGGTCTGACACCTTGATGCCGAAGCCACCGCCGAACGCGTCGCGACGCACACCTGTGTAATGACAGCCCACAACGCCCTCAATCTTTCGCCCGCACTTCACGCAGGGCTTGCCATTGGCGCTGGCGAGCAGTTTGGGAGAGCGAAAGGCAGGGACTTTCATCATGCGGCCTGCTCCCGTATGTACTCTTCACCGAAGTGTTCCCTAATCGCCAATTCAAGCGACGGCCACAACTCCATCCATTCGTCATGAGTTAATTTGTCGAATGCGATGCGCTTCGGGTATTTGCATTCGTGGCCGTCAATCCAGATCACCTCGAAATGGCCCGCGCGGATTCGCAGCTCGGCGTCTATGCTGTCCTCGGTGCGCTGCGGATCTTGGTTCTGTCCGATGTCCCGGCAAATACCGAAATACATGCGGTGCATCGGCACGCTACGCGGGCGCACGATGGTGAACTCGGCGCATTCACCCTCGCCCAACCGGCCAAGGACAGCGCGAGATTCGTCGTCAGTGGGGATCAAGCCCACCTTGTCGCCGCGCTGTACCTTGGCAAGCCAGATTTTCACGCTGCCGCCTCAATGTCATAGATCGCTCGCAACGACGCGAGCTTTGTGTTGAGTTCGCGCAGGAACAGCTCAACGTCTTTCGACAGCGATGCAATAAGTACGTCATCCCGCGGAATGCGCTGGATGAATAACCGCATTCGGCCCGGCATGCGCGGATCAAAACTGACGAAATCACACCACTTGCGACTAGTGCAAGCCATCTGCCATTGCATCTGCAGGATGTACCGGCCTGCGATCGAATCGCCCAAGAGCGTGTCGATATGGGTTGCGGTGTTGGGGCACTTGATTTCAACCAATCCCTGCTCGCCAACCATGCCATCGGGAGAAGCGCCACTCTCCGGAAAATCCGGATGTACGATGAATCCCACTTGCTCGACGTCTACGTCGGCATAGAATTCGTAGGCATCACGCGCCAGTGGCTCAGTTTCTGAACCCCACTGCATTTCCTTGTTCTGGTATGACTCAGCAGGCGTGCCGGTCAGCCGTTCAGCAATGAGCCGGGCCATTACGTTCGCCCGGGAAGCGCCCCAGCCGCTCTTGGTCTTAGCGATCGCATCCGCGATGGAAGAGGCTGTCAGCTTGCCGCAGCGGGCCGCGAACCATTCCGGGCTGCCTTGGATCATGGCTTCTGCTCCGCTGCCCTTCGTGCCTCTTCAGCACGCGCCTGAGCGAACCGCTTCACCTCAGACACAACGTGCTCGAAATTACAGGCCGGGATCTCCTCGAACGAACGCAGCCGCAGATACTTCAGTAGTTTGACCTTATTGCCTTTGTGCTCGGTCACGAGTGCATTCAGGTCGGCAACCTGCTTTTCGCTGACGAGTGGCCCAGCGCCGCCGCGGCGCCCGTCGTCATCCAGTCCACGTGTAGTGATGTTCAGGATCGCGCACATCGTATACCGCTTGGCGTAGCTGACACTGGACCCCAGTGCCTGCACGCCGTTCTTGCTACCGCTGGTATCGGCATCCAATTCCATATCGGTCTCTTCGCGATGGCCAGCGCGATGCATCAGAATCGCGATGACCTTGGCCTTGTTGGCCGTGGTCCCGGTCTTGAATGACAGGCCAAAACCATGCTTCGCGAGGATCGGCTTCACAACCGCGTTGATATCCTCGAACGTGGCGTAGGTGCTCCGTACCTGCTCACCAACCTTGATTTTGCCGTGCTCATCGATCTCCGGCATTTCGACCTGCATTTCCGCAAAGGCCGCGTTGTAGGCCTCCACAGCGGTGCGAGCGTCGAGCCGCTCTTTCATCGCCAACAAGCGCTCCATCTTATCGATGTCGATGGAGGGATCGCGGGCGGCGCGCTCAATGACCTGAACCATCGAGGTTGATTCTCGCTCGCGCGCCCGTTCGTCAGATAAAACAATCGCATTCATTCTTGTCTCCAGTCCCCGGCGCCAGCCCAGCAGCGCTTTCGTGCTCCTATCGGCAAGGTGGGCCGACACCGGGGGTTACAACTATTCAGCCTGTCGCGTCCTGAAAATCGACAGTTCGCCGAACTGCCGCCGCAGGATATTGACCTGTACCCGGCGCTGCCATTCCAGTTCCAACTTCACATCCTCGAGCATCTGCTCGACCACTTGGCCGCGCGCCTTCTGCTCGGCGGTACGGAAATCTCGGGAGAAGGGGAAAAGCCTGAGTTTCACTGCAGCCTCCCGCAAACCGCCCGTAGCTCCAGCGCGATCTGCAGCGCCCGCATCTCCTCCTGCACCAACGCATCCGACTTCTCGCCGGCCAACTTGCGCAGCTCCACGTCAATGCGGATGCGCGTGAGCTCACCGTGGAGGAACTGGCGGGTGTTGGTGAGGTTCACTTGACCACCCTCAGCGGTGTGACAGCAGAGCCCGCATATCCCTGAGTCAGCTTCTGCGAGAATGTCAGCGCACCTTCGATCCTGCCGCGCGTGAACACCATCTCGAGGATGGCGCGATACAAAGCCTCGCTATGCGGCACGCCGTACTTCTGGAGGGTCTCTTCGGCCATTTGCTCAGCAGTCATGAAAACGCTCCTACCAACAGGTAAACCAACCCCGAGGCCACCACCAACGTCAGATACACGCGCCACCAGCGGACCCAGTAACCGTCATCCAATCGAGCCGGCGCACCGCAGCTCAGGCAATGGCCCTGCCACAAACCGGCATGACACCAGCAGCTGGGCCGCGCACGCCGAGGTGCACCGATCCTGGCGAGGTTTTTCTGTCCGGTGGACTTGTCGGGGTGCGAGGCCATGGATGGGACGTTATCACTGCGCTAATGCTAATGCAATAGCAGAATGCTAATGTTTTTAGATGCGTCGAATGACGCAATGCACATCGTGTAGAGCGACGTTAGCGTGGGTTATGGAAAGCGATGCTGCAGGCGCACCGCTAGACGGTCAGAGCCGCGGAAGAGGGACGAGGCGAGGTTACTTGGACGTCTTCTCGCGCGAGGGTGAACGAGATTCGGCGTCGCGCTCCAGGGCGCGCAGGCGCTCGACCAGGGCCATCACAGTGGATAGCGAGCCCGGAGTGAGTTCTCGTTGCTCAGCCTCGAGCCACAGTAGCTGAGCTGATTTGCCATCCTGCGGAATGAGGGGCTTTCCTGCCGCCTTTGCCATATCGCTCTTGCTCCAGAGTTCGGGATGCTGCGTATCCATCCACCCCGGAGGCTTCTTGAGCGCGAGTTCTATCTTCCGTGCGAATTTGTCGCCCATGCCACGGCCTCTCCACTTACCGAACAACTGACTGACGTACGACGGATCGGTGCCGATACGCTCAGCCAGTGCAGCCTGGCCGCCGCAATCTTGCACTACGACCTCCAGGTTGCGGAGACGCGTTTCACGAATTTCTTGTATGGGCATACACCCGGAAGTCTGGCGGGTATTAGCAATTTGCAAAATTGACGAGGCGCTAATCATTTTGGATGTACCAATTGCTAATGCATTAGCGCTGCGATAATCTCGGGGGATGGACTTTCGGTCATATTGGAGCAGCCAGACGCCCGAGCAGAAGGACGCCTTCGCGCGATCGATCAAACACAGCCGCAACTATCTGGACCAGATTGCGTGCGGCGCCCGCCAGCCGAGCCACAAACTTGCGAAGAAGTTGAACGAGGCGACAGAGGGGGCTGTAGCCCTGCATGCCTTGCGTCCTGATATCTGGTCGGCGCCCGCTAGCGTCGCTTCAACGCTCAGCGCCTAGTTGTTGTTATGTGCGTCATTGTGCCATACCGCACACAGTCGCGCGGCGCGAAGCAACATAACTCGCCACGAAATCCACTCAGCGTTGCTGCACCCGCGTCTGGAAGCTGTCCAAGGCCCGCTGAAGCTCCGGTTTCAGCAGGGAATCGCTGCCTTCCAGCTGCTGGGCAAGGCGCTGAAAGACCGTGTCTAGCGGTTGGGTTTGAGCGAGTTCGATCACGAATCGCTCCAGGATCTGGAGGCGGACCGTGAGATCGAGCAGATGCGAATCCATCGGTTCCATGTCGGTTCCTCGCGTGAGCGCTGGGTGGGTTGCACCTCCAGTATATCGCGCGAGGGACCGGCTCCTTGAGCATCGCGAGACCGAGGCCCTCCTGCGGTTTCGCACTGCAGCGGGCGAGTCACGATTGAGCGTGATTTCGCCCGCTTTTTTCGGCCATGCGTCTTGAGCATCAAGCTCATGACGGCCGTTTGGAATACGGCGCTCCCCAGTACAGACAAGCTGGTTCTTCTGGCGCTAGCCGATAACGCTAACGACGATGGGCATTGCTGGCCATCGGTTCAGACGGTCGCTGACAAATGCGGCATTGAGTCGCGCTCCGTCACGCGAGTACTGGACCGTCTTGAGATAACTGGCCACCTGACACGCCATGAGCGTCCTGGCCGAAGCAACACCTACACCGTTCACCCCCGACTTAAAGTCACCCCCGACTTAAAGTCACCCCTGACTGAGGGTCAGGGGACCCCCGACCCAGGGTCACCCCCACCCCCGACCCAGGGTCACCCCACCCCTGACTTTAAGTCACCCATAACCATCATAGAACCATCAGTTGAACCATCAAGGAACCATCATCCGCGTGCAAGGCGGGTGGTGTCACGTGAAACGGATCCTGAGTGGATGCTCGATTTCAAACTCGCATACCCGGAGAGGGCAGGCGACCAAGGCTGGAGCAAAGCCGCCAGGGCGGCCAATGCCCGGATAGGGGAGGGGCATACCACTGCGGAGTTCCTGGCTGGCGCCCGTCGCTATGCCGCGTTCTGCGAAGCCACGGGGAAGATCGGCAGCGAGTACGTCAAGCAGGCCTGCACATTTCTCGGCCCCGATAAAGCTTTCCTGTTGCCGTGGCACGCCCCTCCCAAGCCAGAGACTGCGAGCGAGCGAATTCTGCGCACCCTGAACGCCTCCGACAATTCCCGAGTGATCGAGCATGAACCCGAAAGAATCGCACTACCAAACCCGCGCTAACGAGGTATGGACACGTTTCGTTGGCATGTTTGGTGGCCCAGCGGTGGAGCGCAAGTTTGGACTCACTCCGCCCCCGGAATGGATTGCCATGATGAGTCGGCTAACTGAGTTCCAGATTGATCGCGGCATCCGACGGCTGGCCTACAACGGCGCGAAGGATGTACCGTCGTTGCCGCAGTTCACGAGCCTGTGCCGTGCGATTGGCAACGACGAGTACGACGAAGGTCCGCAGCGACTTGCGCTGCCGGCGCCGGATACGCGTAAGTTCGACGGTTGCGATATCGCGGCCAACTTGCGATTGTTGAACTACATCAAGATTAGATTCGCAAAAGAGCCACGGGCGTGGGGGGCGCCCGGATCAATTCAACTCATGGAAGCTACGCAGATCGCGGTGCGCTACAAAAACGCCTGGGCCCAGGACATGCGCGAGTTGGGGCCTCCTGATCTGGAAACCGGGGAGCTGCCCAAGTACACACTGCAGCAACAGAATGCGACATGGGATGAGGGCATGAGACGCGCCGAGGCTGACATCGCTGCTCTATCGCGGGCGGTGGCGGCATGAGCATGTACGATGAAATGTCCCTGGTCACGAAAATTCGCAGTCTGCAGGTGGTGTGTAACGCCTTCGACGGCCTGACGACATTCGATCAGCGCCGTGAGCTGGTCAGAGGCGCGGTGAGTCAAATAGCCGATGTTACGTTTGCGGTGCGCGACGGCAAAAACATTACGATCGCCCAACAATTCGAACGAGTTTACGGGTGTCCACCATGATCACACTCAGCATTCCCGAGGCGTCCCCGAGTTTGAACGAACTCAAGGGCAAGCACTGGAGCCACCATCACCGCATGCGCCGGCACTGGTCGATGCTGGTGTTGATTGCCAAGAACGAAGCGCGGGTCAGCATGGCGGCGCCTCCGGAGCAGGTCACGGTGCAAATCACGCGTGAGGGCCGGCGAAAACTGGACGAGGATAACTTGGCCGGGGGGCTGAAATGCCTGATTGATTCGCTGCGTGAACAGCGGCTGATCGTGAATGACGATCCGCAGCACATGACCTTGCTGCCCCCGCTACAGGTCTTGATCCCGAAGACGGCCTACCCGCGCACCCTGGTGCAGATTTGCAGAAAGTAGCTCACTGCGAAAAAAGTGAGTATATGGACATGCCATGAAAATCGAAATCGATCACGCGGAAATGGAGGCGCTCATTCGAGCCCTCGGGCGTGACGGTCCGTTCTCCCAACTGCTGTTGTCGAAACTGGAGAAAATCATGGCGACTTTGGACGATGTGGTTGCGAAGGTGGCTGCGCTGGGTACGGTTGAGGGCAGCGTGGTTGCGCTGCTGACGGATCTCAAGACCAAGCTGGATGCGGCCATTGCCTCGGGCGCCGATCCTGCGAAGCTGCAAGCGCTGTCGGATGCGATCGGCGCCCAGACAGACAAGCTCGCCAAGGCCGTGACGGACAACACCACGCCGTAATATGGCGCTGGCGGCCCGCTCGTTCCACTGGGTTCCCAACTCCGATGCCACCTTGGACGGCCGGTGGCGGCGGGGCAATAAGCCGACGGTCGTCGCGAGCTCGTTGGGCATCGATCTCGTGGCCTTTAACGCCGCGAACATCGTGCTCACGGGCTTGGCCCCCAGCGCGCAGAGTTTCAACTACCGCCAGTACCTGACCGGAACCTCATCCGCCACCGCCACGCTCTCCGTCAATGCCGCGAGTGGCTCGTTGGGTGGGTGGACGATCAGCGGCAGCAATCTGACCAATACCGGGGTGGTGGGCAATGGATCGCTGTTCGTCTCTGCCGATGACGGGGCAGGGACGGTCGTTAATTTCCCGATCCAGAGCTGGTCGATCATTGCGGTCAGCACCGGCTACAAGGCCCACCGGGGTCACTACGCCTGGAACACCGGCTGGAAGCCGGACGTCACGATCGACGGGCCGTTTCTCAAGTCCGCCAACATGACGAAGTTCAAGGGCATCCAGATCGAGCCACGCTGGAATGCCTTGGAGGGCAATACGCAGGGCGATTACTCCAAGGCGGATGCGCTGATCGATAGCTATCTTTCCGCCTGCCAGAGCGCCGGCAAGCGGCTCATGGTGAAGATGAACGAGCGGGTGTTTGGAACGCCCAAAGGCACCAACCCGGGCGGTTTCCCCACCTACGCGGTCAACGGGGGAATGGTCACAATTCCGGCGTCCGGGTCCGGGGCCGGATTCCAAGCGATTGCCTCTGTCTGGCAGGACAACTGCGCACAGGCCATTCAGAACCTGTGGACGCACATCCTGCAACGCTACGACGGCAATCCGTACTTTGAGATGGCCTGCCCGTACGAAGAGACCACGATCAACTGGACCGGGTTAGGCGGTGATCACGCAACGGCGTGGTATCAGATCCTCAAGGACAACTACACCGCCTGGCGCAAGGTCGGCTCACAAACATTGTTGCGCTTCTTGTGCAACTTCGTGGAAGGTGACCCCGCACTCCTATCGCTCTTCGCCGTGATGAAACAACTGGGCGGGATTGTGTTTGGCGGCCCCGATCCACAAGTGCCCAAACAGGGCGTTACGCATTATCCGATCGTGGTCGGAGCCAACTTTCCGAGTCAGTTCCGTACTATTCAGGCGTCCAATGTCTTTCGGGGTTATCAGGTGACCGGTAACGGAACTGCCATCGCGCAAAATTATCAGGATCTCGGAGACCAACAACTTTGGATCGCCGAAGTGCAAAACCTCGGCATTGGTTATAGCTCGATTAACTCACCCACGGAACTCCTGACCTACGCGAGTACCTTCCAGAAAGCCCAATATCACGTGTGGGATACGTACACGGGAGCCGATGGAACCTACAAGTTCAGTCCTGACATCGTGAACGCGGTGAATGCCGCGAACGGCGATGGATTGAGACCCCTCCCGGCCGGCAACTGGAATACCACCTGATGGCCCGCAGTTGTCCAGCCCTGACCGATAATCTCACGAGTTCGTCGCCCTTTGCGACGGGACTGCCGCTCACGCTTGCCTGTTGGGTGAAGCCGACTTCTACGGGTGCCAACCGGGCCTACATGGGCATTGGCGTCAGCGGGTCTGCATTCAACCGTCATACGCTGTCGCTGGATTTCAACGGAACCAACTTCGTCTCCGCGCAGACCACAGGCGCTTCCTCGACGGTTGAGTCGGTCACGAGTGCCGCCATTACCATGGGTGCGTGGCACTTACCGAGCGCGTCTTGGACGTCGGCCACTTCGCGCAACTCCTACCTAGATGGCGCGAACAAAGGAGGAAGCGGTTCCAACCAGGGGCCGACCGGCATCAATCATTTCCGGGTCAGTGGTCGATCGGATGGCTCAGGCGGTGCGGTGGCGGGTCTCATCGCCCATCTGATGGGCTGGCTACGGGTGCTCACGGATCTGGAGCACGCTACCTTGGGCGCTGGGGTCCATCCCCGGGCGTTGGCCTGTGACTATTACTGCCGGCTCAATCAGAACGCCTCCCCTGAAACCGCTGATGTGGGGAGCATGTCGCTGACGGTCACGGGTACGACCTTCAGCAACGCCGACATGCCGGTCGTGGGAACGTGGTGGACCGCAGCAGCACAAGGGAATCTGTCCTATACGCAGGGCACGCCGATTGCGGCGATTGATCTGGCGACGAAGTTCGAGGATGTCTCGAGCGCCTTTACTGGGTCGGTGCGGCAGCTCTCGGCGCCCGGAGCGGCCACGACAGCCAATGGAGCAGGCACGGCGAGCAATACGCTGGTGGTGACCTCCGCGGCGGGATTTGCCGCCAACAGTTACTGCTCGATCACCAATTCCACCACCCCGACCCTGATTCTTGCGATCTCGGGCACCACGTTGCTGCTGGCCACGACCCGCACCTGGGCGAATGGGGATTCCGTCTATCCGATTGCCCACACGGCCAAGACGTTCACCGGGCTCACCTTCACCGGAAACTCCTTCGGTGGTACGCCGGCGGCGGGGGATGTCGGCAGCTACACCGGACTCTTCTTCCGTGCCACGAACAATACAACGGCCACCCTGATCGCGGATTCGGCGATCTTCAACATGACGGTGGCATCCTCGGGGGCGGCCGCCTCCTTCACCGCCGGCCCCACGCTCACGGGTCCTACGGCTGACGGATATGCCTTCAGTGCCACGAGCAACCAGACCGCCACGTGGTGGCAGGCCGCCTATCTGAAAGGCTCAGCGACGCCCACCGCGACGAACATCATTAATGGAACCGGTACGGGCTACGTCGCCCATCAGTCCACCGCGCTGACGCTGAATATCTCGGGGACGAATACGATCACCGGTCTGACCTTGCCGGTCTACGACGTCTATCACTGCCTGACCAACGGCAATGGCAATTCCGCGGTCGTGAGCTTCACCGATCAGCTGAAAAGCCCGCCGTCCGGCAAGCAATACGTGCGTGCCGTGATGACGCCCATCACCGCGATCACGAAAGCCAATCCCGCGGCGGTGACGTGTGTCGGCCACGGACGCTCGACCGGGGATGACGTGGAGATCTACGGCGTCAGTGGAATGACGCAGATCAATAACGCCCTGACCACGCTCACCAAGGTGGACGCCGACCATTTCACCCTCGATGGCATCGATTCGACTGGGTACTCAACCTATACCTCCGGAGGTTTTGCGACCTGGGGACAATCGGTGGCGAATGGATCCTCCACCGCCATTGTGACGGGCGATGTGTTTGTGTGCGATGCAGCGGATCAGGGTGGAGTACCGATCACGCTCACGGCTCAAGGTGTCCCCAGCTTGGCTACCGTTGGAGATGGATCGCGGCGCAAAGCGGTGTTCGATGCATATAGCGTTTCCTTGGGCGCGCTGATTGGGGCGGCGACCGACTACGTGAACAACCGGGTGCCGATCGCGCCGAACTCTCCGAATGTGACGCCGGCGGTCTTTCTGCCGCTCAACACGGCTGCGAGCGTCACCATCGCCACGCTCGCGGTGGATCCGGAAGGCGACACCCTGGCTCCTACTACCAGCTCGAGCTATCCCGCCGGTTTATCCGGAGCGCTGACCGGCACTCCCACGGTGGCCGGCATCACGACCATGACCTGGACGTGGACCGATGCGGCCAACGAGACCGCGACGGGAGATCTGAATATCGTCACGGGCAACGTGACCGTCCCGAATCTCATCGGCAAGACGCAAAGCCAGATCGATTCCGCCCTGGCCGCGGTTTACCTCAGCGCGAACTACGGTGATCAGGACGATCCCAACCCGGCGGGACCGGCTGCTCTCGGGTTGGCCATTGTGCAGAACCCGCTTCCCAATGTAGCGGTGGCGCCTAATTCTGTCGTGAATGTAACCCGTTCCACGGGTAATGCCGCGCCCATCACGCCCCCAGTTTCTCCGGCTGTCGTCGAACGCTTTTCCAATCAGCTGGTGCAGGAGCAGCAGCCACTCAATCCCTTGAGCCCGTCGTATCTGTCGGGTGCCGAACCTCGCGAGGTTGCGGATGTGTGTGGGATCGGTGCATCCGATCAACCCGGATCCCTGTATCGGTTCTTCAAGGTGCCCAGCAACGCCCGTATCGTGACGCTCGAGGCCATCAGTGATGCGAATCCGAATCCCACCGGATCCAATTATTGCATCGGAGTGCGTCAACCCTACGCTCGAGGGGGTGCTTTACCCACTACAGCCCGTCGTGATCCCATTCCCCTGGCGGCCCAGATCCTCTGCTCCAACATCACGCTGGATACGGAGCGCCCCCGCTGGACGAGCGTCTACGAGCCGTCTGTTGTGGGATTGAACCCCAGCAAAACGAACTACGTGCTGCGCGTCTGGGAGCTCCTGGGCCTCACCGCTGACCCGAACCAGATCTATGAGGTGGTCGTGACCGCCAAAAACCCCGGCACCCTGGGCGGCAATCTCGCGCTGCGCATGAGCTACGTCCGATGAAGAACGTTGAAATGGTCCGCATGCGCTTGGCCCGAGGACTGGATCACAGCTTGAAGCAATTCCTCTCCTGGCTCTCCTGCACCGAGGGCAATACCCAGGAGATCGACCAGCTGCGCGATGCCTTGAACCGTACGAACCTCAAACCGGAGCCGGAACTCATTGCCAAGCTCACGGAGACGGTCTTGGAGCATTTGGGCCACAAGACCCAGGTGAACGGCATCCCCGCCAACGGCTATACCGCGATGTCCAGGGCACGCCGGGTGGCTGCGAAACTGTGACGCCCAAGCAGAAGCGGTTCATCGACGAGTACCTGATCGATCTGAATGCGACTCAGGCTGCTATTCGTGCGGGCTATGCTGAGTCTTCAGCCATGGACGTCGGTCGGCGTTTGGTCCGGAAAAGTCCGATTCAGTCGGAAATCAGTCGTCGTCAGTCGCAAGGTCAAGAGAAAGCGATCGTTACGCGCGAGCAAGTGTTACGCGAATTGGTCGCTATTGGGATGTCGGACGTCCGCAAGCTCTACGAGGAGGACGGCAATCTCAAACCGATTACCGAATTAGATGACGCAACCGCTGCTTCGATCGCAGGCATTGAGACAGTCACTGAAGTCTCGGGTCGTGGCGAAGATCGCGAAGTCAGCTACGTGCGCAAGGTGAAGCGCTTCGATAAGAACAAAGCGCTCGAGTTGTTGGGCCGCCATCTGGGACTGTGGGAAGAGAAACCTGCCGGCGGCAATATCTTCAACATTCAGATCAACATGTGACGCTCGCCTACTTCCCCTCCGGGCCGATCTGTCGTCAATTCCTGCGCTCGACCGCCTTCGTGCGGGGGATTCGTGGCCCGATAGGCTCAGGTAAATCTACCGCCTGCATCATTGAGATCTTGCGTCGCGCCAAAGAGCAACGGCCCGGTTCTGATGGAATTCGTCGCAGTCGTTGGGCCGTGATCCGCAACACCTTCCCTGAGCTCAAGACCACGACGATCAAGTCATGGCACATGTGGGTGTCCAAGGATCTGGGCCGATGGGTAGAGCAGGGGCCTCCCACGCACCACATTGTGGGCGACGGTATCGACCTCGAGGTGCTGTTTGTAGCCTTAGACGATGCGCGGGATGTGCGCAAGCTGCTGTCATTGGATCTGACAGGCGCATGGATCAACGAGGCGCGCGAGGTTCCGAAGGCCGTTCTCGATCAGCTGACCGGTCGCGTGGGCCGGTATCCATCCGCGCTGCAGGGCGGTTGCGGGTGGTCCGGGATCATTATGGACACGAACAGTCCGGATGACGATCACTGGTGGTATCGCCTAGCCGAGAAAGAAACCCCGCACGGCTTCGAGTTCTTTGCCCAGCCCGATGCAATGGGTTCACGCGGTGAGAACCTGAATTGGCTGATGCAGGACGAGCATTCACTCAAGCTGCCGCTAGATCATCCGGAGCGTATTGCCAAAGGCCGGCTGTATTACGAGCGGCAGTTGGCCGGCAAGACAGAGGAATGGATCAAGATCTATGTCCGCGGCGAGTACGGATTCATCCAGGAAGGACGCCCGGTCTATCCCGAGTATCGTGATTCGCTGCATTGCAAGCCATTCGAACTGATCCCGGGTCTGAGCCTGCATGTGGGGATCGACTTCGGTCTTACTCCCGCTGCCTTGATCGGGCAGCGCTTGCAGATGGGGCAGTGGCGGTGGCGTTACGAGCTCACAGCCGAGCACATGGGTGCTAAGCGCTTCGGTGAGCTTGCCCTAGGCCCAAAACTGTCCGAGCTCGAGTCCCATGGGTTCATTATTGAGACCATCACGGGCGACCCGGCGGGTACTGGAGAGGCTCAAACCGATGAGAACACGCCATTCAAGATCCTGCAGGGCGTGGGCATCAAGGCCAAACCGGCTCCCACCAATGATTTCACGATGCGGCGTGAGGCTGTGGCCGGCGCCCTGGGTCGATTGATCGACGGAGATGCGGGGCTCTGGATTCACCCGGAGTGCGCGGTGACTCGGCGCGGCATGGGTGGGCGCTATGCCTACAAGCGCATCCAGATTGCAGGAGACGAACGCTTTCAGGACAAGCCCGACAAGAATATGTACAGCCATCCGTGCGAAGCAGGCCAATACATGTTGCTGGGCGGCGGCGAAGCACGTTTCGTGCTGAGCAAGCCTGCTCGCGATCCAGCCAGGAGAGCACGTTATGCGATCACCTGACGCTACTCTGCTTAATCGCATTCGAGCCACATTCATGCGGCCCACGCCTGTAGAGCCAGCTCCTATTGTTCAGCCACCACGGGACACAGGGAAGCTGCAGGAGGACTTGCAATACGTGTTAGAGGCAGTCGGGAAAGAGCAGTATGCCAAAGCGACGGCCCGTCTCTTCGCTCCCGGTGGCAAGTACAACCGCGGCGCCAAGAAACAGCGCTACGCCATCACCTGAGTTGATTCCGTCGCGCCCACGACAGAGGCTCGAAGCATGAACATCGGACCACGATATCAGCGCGGGTATGCAGCCCTTGCTTGGCTCGGCACTTATTTCACAGCGGGCGGAGCCGCTGCCGGTGCTACTGGGGCAGGTGCGGCCGCCGCGGGCGGGGCTGCAGCAGCAGGTGGGGCGGCTGCGGCTGGAACTGCAGCCGGTCTCACCGCGGGTCAGCTGGCTGCGACGGCCCTTGCCACTACTGCGTTGTCCGTGGGAGCGACCAAGCTTTTGCAGCCCAAGACACCTGGCCAACCGGGGAATGCTCCTCCGAGCATCGACCAGGCCAAACAGGCGCAGCAGGCCACGGATCGCATCCGCTTGCGCAAGGGCGTGTTGGCGAATATCTATGGCGGCGGGACCGGTGGCACGCCCTCGATCGGGACCAAGAGCCTGCTCGGCCAATGAGCGAAGCGGACTGGTTCTTCAAGCAACAGGCGAAGCTCGCCGAGAACCGCAACCAGTGGGATGCGTGGTGGCAACAGATCGCCTACCGAGTCATGCCCTCGCAAGCCACCTTCCAGGTTGATGACGTCGAGGGCACCAAGCGCATGGAGCGGCTGTTCAGCGGTAAGCCCGTGATCAGCAATGAACGCTTCGGGGCGGTGCTGGATGACCTACTCACTCCGCGTACGCAGGAATGGCACGGGTTGACGCCTCAGGACGAAGACGAGCTCGGAGATGATCAGGACGTCAAAGTCTATCTTGAGCGGTTGAACAAACTCCTGTTCGCGCTACGTTACCGACCGGCGGCCAACTTCGCAGCCCAGAAATCCCAAGGCTATCTGTCAGTCGGTGCATTCGGGAACTCGTGTCTATTCGTGGATGAGGACATTGGCAAAGGCCCGCGCTACAAACACCTGTTCCTCAAGGAGCTGTTCTGGGCCGAGAATCACGCCGGCATCATTGACACGATGTATCGCAAGTATTCTCTGTCGTCTCACCAGGCGGTGCAGTGCGCCAAGCTCTACGGGTGGAACGCATTACCCGAAGCCATCACGACGGCGGCCGACAAAGATCCCTTCAAGAAATTCGACTTTCTGCACTGCGTGAAGCCGAACGAGGAGTTGATCCCGAGTCGCAAGGACTATCGCGGGATGCCGTGGAGCTCGTACTACGTGAGCTACGAGGGCAAGACGGTCCTGCAGGAAGCGGGCTATCACGCCTGGCCGTTCGCGATCGGACGCTATCTGCTGGCGCCGAATGAGACCTATGCGCGGTCTCCCGCCATGGCCGCGTGGGGCGCGATCCTGACCTTGAACGAGGAGAAGAAGACCGTTCTACGGGCCGGACAGAAGGCCGTAGACCCGCCTTTGCTGCTGACCGAGGATGGGGCGCTGGAACCCTTCAACATGCGCTCTGCTGCGCTGAATCATGGGGCGCTGAGCAATGAAGGTACGCCGCTTGTGCAGCCGTTGCAGGGTGGGGAGAACATCCCGCTGGGACTTGAATTGATGGCGCTCGAGGAGCGCGAGATCGAGGATTCGTTCTTGGTCACGCTGTTCAAGGTGCTGACCGACAATCCCCAGATGACCGCGACCCAGGTTTTGGAGATCGCGCAACAGAAAGCCACTTTGTTGGCACCGGTGATGGGCCGGCAGCACTCGGAAGATTTGGGACCGCTCATTGGTCGTGAGATCGATATCGCCTCTCGGATGAGCCAGAACGCGTGGATTCTGGAGGAGATGCCGGATAGCTTGCGCGAGCGTGGAGGGCAGTACCAGATCGAATACCGCTCACCCTTGGCGCGTGCCATGCGTGCTCAGGACGGGGTTGCGATCATGCGCACGTTCGAAGCCTTGCCCGCTGCCCAAGCGTTGGATCAGCATTCCACGATGGTCATCGACATACCTTCATCCGTGCGCGAGCTCGCTGAGATCAACGGGGTGCCGGCCAAACTGATCCGCGACAAGAAGACCTACGAGCAGATGGTGAAGCTGGCGCAGCAGCAACAGGACCTGCAGCAAGCCGCGGTTGCAGCACCGGGGATCTCCCAGGCCGCGCTCAATGCCACGAAAGCGGATCAGATCCGGGCAGGACAGGCTTGAGCCTCTTCGAGCGCATCAAGCGCAAGCGGCTCGCCTATCTCAATACCCTGTGCGTGGAGGGCAAGCCGCACCCGGAAGCCGCGATTATGTTGCGTGACCTCAAACGCTTCTGCGGCATCAACAAAGGCGGAATCGTGGTGAGCCCGATCTTGCGTATGGTGGATTCTCACGCGAGCGTGTACCGCGCTGGAATGCGGGACGTATACTTGCGCATCGCGAAGATGATCGACCTCGACGAAACCGACCTTGGGGAATCCGATGACCGAAGCAGCAGCGAATAGTGGTGCGGCAGCAGCAGGAAGCGCCTCTGGCGAAGCCGCGAACCAACCGTGGTATCCGGACACCGCCAAGGACTATGTCACCAACAAGGGATGGAAGGAATCAGCGGACGTCATCACGAGCTATCAGAATCTCGAGAAACTCATTGGTGAGGACAAGGCGGGCCGTACCGTCATCCTGCCGAAAGACGAGAAGGACACCGAGGGCATCAAAACCTTCCGGGCCAAACTCGGCGTTCCCGAAGCGCCCGACAAGTACGAACTGCCCGCGCCCCCGGGAGAAGGTGGGGCGAATCTCATCAAGGAGGCCTCAGCCTGGTTCCACGAAGCCGGCATCCCGAAATCGGCAGCGCAAGCCGTCACCGCTAAATGGAACGCGCACATCGAAGGGCTGATCAAGGCGCAGGAGACCCAGGCGCAGACCGAATCTCACGCCCAGCTGGAGAAACTCAAGGGCGAGTGGGGCCAGGAGTTCGACGCCAAGGCCGAATACGCGCGACGCTTCCTGAAGGCCGCTGGGTGGGACGATGCCAAGATGGCGACCTATGAGCGCACCTTTGGTACCGCCACCATGCTCAAGGACTTCTACCAGTGGGGATCGAAGGTTGGGGAGCCGGGGTTCTCGGCAGCCGATAGCGCGAGCAGCTCCTTCAACATCACCAAAGAGGCAGTGCAGCGGCAGTTCAAAGAGCTGCAGGATGCCCGTATCGCCAACCGGATCACGGAGAAGGAATTCCACGCCAAGATGGCGGTGCTCGGGCCGCAGATGGAGGCGGCTCGTTGAAGGAGCGGCTGAAGATCGTTCTGTCGCTTACGTTACAGGCCCTCGTCGGATTGGCCTTCATTTACTCGCTGATTGTGTTCCTGTTCTCAAATCACAAGTAGTTGATTCCGTCCCCGTCCTTATGCATCGTCCATTCAGCCGACAAGGTTACGCGCCCCGGCTGACCGGTTGAAAGCAACCCGCCCGCGCTGAGTGTCATCAGTGAAGGATCTGGCCCCTCGCGGATAAGCCTCTTCCGAAAACGGTTCCCACACGCGTTTTCGCATGAGGCTCGGCCATGTCCGTCAACATTCCCAGTTGGTACGTCAGCACCTACAACCAGAACATCGTGCAGCTGCTGCAGCAGAAGCAGTCACGCCTGCGCCAGGCTTGCATGCCTGCGACGGGTGTCGGCGAGCAGATGAGTCCGGTCGATCAGATCGGCTCCATCGAGATGCAGGACGTCACGACCCGATTCGCTCCGATGGGCCGGGTGGATGCGGCGGTTGACCGGCGCTGGGCGCGTCCAAATGACGCTGACCTGCCGCAGCTGATCGACACGTTCGACAAGCTCAAGATCATCACCGACCCGCAGGGCATCTACGTCACCAATGCGGTGTCCGCGGCCAATCGCAAGTATGACGATGTGATTGGCAACGCCTTCTTCGCCGCCGCTGCCACCGGCAAGACCGGGGCCACCTCGACCGCATTCGATAGCACCAACCAGGTGGTCTCTGTGAATGTGGGCGGCACGGATTCGCCCTTGAATGTCGCCAAGCTCGAAGCGGCGCGCACCATCCTGCTCGCGAACGAAGCGGATCTGGAGAACGATGACCTCTTCTGCGCCATCACGTCCAAGGACCACAAGGCGCTGATGAGCGAGATTCAGGTGCTGAGCCTCGATTTCAACGAGCGCCCGGTCTACAACCAAAAGGGCCTGATCACCTCGTTTCGCGGCATCAACTTCATCCACTCGGAGCGCCCGTGGGCCACCACGGAGGCCACCGACGATGCGGCCGGAAGCTCCCGCCAGGTCCCGTTCTGGCTCAAGAGCGGCATGCACGTGGTCACCTGGAATGACATCAACACCTCGGTCAGCGTGCGCAACGACATTCAGGGCGAGCCCTATCAGGTGTACGTGAAGATGAGCGTGGGTGCGACGCGCAACGAGGAAAAGAAGGTTGTAAAAATCTGGGCCGGTAGCTGATAGCGGTCTAACGTTTCTGGAGATTTGATATGGCGATCGATCTGACACTGAAGAGCACGGCCATCGCGAACCGCGAAGCGACCCCGCGCGTGGCCAACAATCCGGGGGCCGGTGGCTCGGGCCGCAACTTCCGGGTGTATGGCTACATTGCCTCGGTCACCGCATCGCTCTCGGCGACCTCGGTTATCCGACTGGTCGAAGTGCCGAGCAATGCGATTGTGACGTCTGTGAAGGTCTCCTCGGGCGCGCAGACCGCGGGCAAGTTCAACATCGGGGTGTATCGCAAACCCCAGGATGGTGGGTTGGTCGCGTTCACCTCATCCGACTCCTTCTTCACGACCGACCTGGACTGTGCGGCGGCGGTGGTGGATCAGGAATGCGTCATGAAGGCGACATCCGGCAACACGCTCGTGAAGCGCAACCAGCCGCTGTGGCAGGCGATCGGCATGGCCGCAGACCCCAAGACGGGGCTCGATATTTGCGCCACGGTGCACACGACGGACGTCACCACGGGCACGGGTGCATTGGGCGCCGTGGTCGATTACACCCTGTAAGGAGTAGCGACCATCGCTTCTCGATTCTATGGTGCCAACGTGGGGGCGATGCAGCCCACGGACGTGACGGAATCCGCCTCCACGACCTCGAGCGCTGTGGAGATCCAGATCGATCTCACCAAGACCACGAGCCGCATCGCGGTACTGCAGGCCTTGGAAGCGCTGAAGAACTACCTGCGCGTCAAAGAAAACGACCCGATCGGGTAAGCCATGAGTTCCACCTCAGGCGGCAACCTCATCACCAACGGAGCAGCGTCGAGCGGCAAAGTTGCGTGGCAGGGGGGAATGGGCGTCTTCAGTGTCGTCGGCACGTTCAACGGCGCAACCGTGAAGTTGCAATTCGTAGGTCCCGATGGTACGACGCTCGTGGATGCAGGTGTCGGCACCACGCTGACCGCCAACGGAGCGGGGGTGTTCTACCTGCCGCCCTGTCCCATTCAGGCCACCATCACCGGCGGGCCGCCAACGGGCGTTTACGCTCACGTGGCCCGTATACCGAGCTGATTATGCGTAGTGTCGTCGCCTTAATTGCCCTCTGGGTCAGCGCGCTTGCGTTCGCAGACGTTACTGGCCCCATTGTTCCGGGCAATCTGGGCAGCCTTGCCCAGCTACCCTCCATTGCTGATGGCACCCTCCTCGGCAACACCAGCGGCTCGACGGCGGCGCCGAGTGCGTTGACCCGTTTCACTCTTGCCAGCGCCGTTACCGGCTCTCTCGTAAGCAATTACTACGCGAACGTACTCACCAGTACGGACACTGCAGCGGGGGCCGTCAACAGTCTCGCTCTCGCCGTGAATGAACACGTTGGCAGCGGTGCCAATGGGCAGAAAATCGCGATCCAAGGCGCTACCTATGTTGACTCCGCCAGCGTCTCATCGGGGCAATCGTATGTAGGCGTACTGGGTGTTGCGCAAGGAGTTGCGGCGGCTCCCACTGCTGCGCTGTATGCGATCAACGCGCTGGCCGTGCTCAATTCGGGCATTACCGGCTATTCCGGGGTCAAAGGATTCGAGTCAGACATCACGTTGCAATCGGGTTCGGGAACCGCCAACCGGATTGGGGTGGGCTCTGCCGATAACGGCTCCGCAGTCCAAGCCAGCGGGGAAGATGCTGGATTTGATGTCTATGCGGCCAACGGTTCAGCCGGTTTCAAGATGGCGTATCAGGTTGGCAACTTCGGCGGTGGCCAGCCCATCACCAGTACCATTCTGGGTACCTCGGGCGCATACACGGTTCCCTTTGGCGTCAACTTAAGTGGTTGGACATTCAGTACCTCTGCCTTCAAATCCAACGCATTCAACGTGGATGGCAGCGGTAACGTCAGTGGAAACTCTCTCGCGGGGACGATCGAAAGTACCAGCGTGCCGGCGCTGACACTGGGTACCTCCACTGCTGCGGTCACATACGAGATCATTGCCAACCGGGCGGGGTTCGGCTACGACACCGCTGGCCCCTCTTCCGGGAGTGCCGCGATCTGGGGCGGCACAGGCAAGGGGATCGAGTTCATTGTCAATGGTACGAATGGCTCGTTCCTGTCCGGCACCTTGGCAATGGATATCAGCGGTGCCGATGGCGGAGTAGTCATCAACACCACCGCTGGCGCGGCACCTACGGGTGGTGATAAAGGCGCAGGAACGCTGAACGTTGCCGCCGGCCTTTATGTGGCCGGCAATATGCTCGGTTCCTCGACCGCTCCCACGATTTCCAGCGGTTTCGGCACCAGTCCCACGATGGGCACTGCATCTAGCACAGCCGTGTTCACTGTCAATGTGGGGACGGGCGGTGTAGCCACCTCAGGCGTGCTGACGATGCCAGCAACTACCACCGCGTGGGCGTGCAGCGTCAATGACAAGACGACAACGTCATCGACGGTATTCATGACTAAAGTGACAGCCTCCACGACAACCTCTGTCACGGTGGGCAACTTCAATACTTCAGGCGCGGCGGCGGCATGGGCCGCCGGCGATGTATTGCAATTCCAGTGCGCAGGTTACTGATCGCCTATCTATAGGCGCATAGCAGCGGCAGGGAGCCGCGCCCAGCATTGATTCCGTCGCTGGCCTATCAAAGGCTTAGGCGATGACTACCGAAGTCTCCATCGCCAACCGGGCGCTCACGCTCCTCGGTTCGGATCTCATCATTGCGCTCAGCGACGACAACAACCGGGGGCGCACCCTGAATGCGAACTATGCTCCCATTCGTGATGCTGAATTGGCCCGCAGGCGCTGGCGCTTTTCCATCCAACGGGCCTCGCTTGCGGCTCTATCCGCAGTCCCAGATTCGGACTATGCGCGGCAGTTCCAAGTCCCTGGCGACTTCCTGAAGCTCATCGAGGGGGGCGATCTCGTCTCCCATGCGGATTTGACAGATTACCGCACCGGCTCATGTGCGCTGTGGTCCCGGGAAGGAGACAAGATCCTCACCAACCTCCCGGCTCCTCTGCAT
>Ga0070690_100000238_pt1 | contig 28336 bp, 29 predicted proteins | sample KBSS33HmetaG_FD_64671 | JGI IMG/M metagenome (GOLD analysis project Ga0070690, IMG submission 64671) | Switchgrass rhizosphere microbial communities from Kellogg Biological Station, Michigan, USA - KBS S3-3H metaG | ecosystem: Host-associated > Plants > Roots > Rhizosphere ... | reverse complement strand
CGGGGCGCAGGGGGGCACCGGAGGGGGAGGCGCCGATCAGCGCGGCGATCATGGTGCCGTGCCCGTCGCAGTCGGCCAGCCCATCGCCATAGGCACCCATGACGTAGTCGCCGCCGGCCACCAGGTGCGGCAGCCGCGGCTGGGGGGCCACCCCGGTGTCGATGACCGCCACCACGACGCCCAGTCCGGTGGAGTGTTTCCAGGCGGTGGGCATGTCGAGCAGCGCCAGTGCGGCGGGCAGTTCGCGCAGATCGCTGCCGGGCAGTACCCCGGTGGCGGTGCACGCCGCGATCTGGTGCATGACCTGGTCCCGGTCCGGTCCGGGGGCGGGGTCGGCGGGCGGTGGTCCCGGGGGCACTGCTGGGGGTTCGACCGCGGCGGCCATCCCGGCCGTTGCCACCACCAGTCCGACCGTCACCAGAACCGCACCGAGCCGCCGAATCACTATCCGACTCCGTGCGCGAGGTTCCGCAGTAGACCCAGCAGGCCCAGCAGCCAGAAGGCCCAAAAGAAGACGGGCAGGATCAGCACGTACTCGCTGACTTCCACGGCACGCCGGATCGGTGCGTTGATGCGTGCCTTGGGCACGACGAACGCAACGAACAGACCCACCGCGATCAGCCCGAGCACCGCGGCTACGCACCACAGCGTGGTCGCCACCGACGTGGGCTCCGCGTAGCGGCCGACGACCGCGGCCAGTGCGGCGGTGGCGCCGATGGCCAGTGCCACCGAACACCACCGGTCGACGAATGCCCGCGAGCGCAGCACGATGATGGCGCAGATCGCCAGGGTGAATGCCAGGTAGCGCCATCCCCCGCCGGTGTGCGGGGTGACGGCGCACGGTGCGGCGACGGCGAGGACGGTGGCGGCTCCGATCAGTAGGCCGGTGATGGTCTGGTTGCCGCGCCGCGCCCACGCCGCGATCTGCTCGGGGGTGGGTATCGTGGACGATTCCACCGGCGATACGGAGTTGGCGGGCGCACCGGCGGCGGTCCCGAACATGCCCCGGTTGGTCACACTGGGGAACCAGGGGCCGGGGACGCCCGAGCTCATGACGGCCAGGCTGGCTGCGTAGGTCACCAGTACGAGGTCGGCCGACAGGAATGCCACCGCCAGCCGCGCGGTGGTGACCTGCCAGTCGCTGGCCCTGATGGCGGCCACCGCAATGATCGACAGACCGATCACCATGGACGCCGCCAGCATGGTCGTATATCGACCGGTCACGCTGGCCAGTGCCGCGACCCCGGCCAGTGCCACACAACTGGCTGCTACCACATGCCACCCGCCCGGTGATCCGGGCACCGACATGGCGGCGGCAGGGACTGCGGCGACCAGTGCCGCCCAGGCGAACACGCTGGCGGCACCGCGACGCTGCGCGTCGCGCGCCCGTGCTGCTGTGCGCGCCGACCACAGCAGCAGCAGGGTCAGTCCCCACGACACGATGGCCGGGGTCCATCCGTGCCGCTGCCACCACAGTGCGGTCAGTAGCAGCTCGCCGTAGGCGACCAGGGCCACGCACAGCCCGCCGACCACCCGGCGGGCGGTTCCCGGGTCGACCCGTTTGAAGTGGTCGGCCCCGTAGCGGGCCACCGCCGTCGACACCTCCTCGATCACCTCGGGATAGCGCTCGGTCGCCTCGGTGGGCAGCAGCCACAGCCGGTCCCCGTCGTAGACGTGGAGGTCGTCGAGGCAGCGCTGCAGATCCAGGGGCGTGGCATCGGCACGGCACAGCTGGTAGGTGACCGCGTCATCGAGGGCCGGCAGCCCACGCTTGCGCAGGATTTCATCGATGCGAGGGATCAGATCCTCGATGACGGCGATCAGCGCCACCCCGGCGGGCAGCGCGTAGTCGATCATCGTGTCCTTCCCCACCAGCAGGGCCACCTTGCACAGCTGGGGGGTTTCGCGCACGGGGGTGCTCATGGCACGCCCGTCCAGTCGTGGTAGATGTCCTCCAGACACCCCAGCCCCTGAGAATCGCCGGGTTCACGGGGACCGACCTCGCCGCCGCACCAGCATCGACGGTGCTCGAGGCAGTCGATGCTGATGACGTTCCCGCATGTCGGGCAGCGGTTGTCGGTCGTCATCGGTTCTCAGTGGTGGTCGTGAACCCTCTCGCCACCGCGGCGGCGATCTCGAGCGCTCGGCGGTGCACGAGCGGACGCAGCTCATCGAGGTTCACCACGCCCGCTGTCGCGATGTGCGGGTCGTACGGCATCTCGATGATGCGTTCGCGGGGAATCAGTTGACCGAAGTGCTCGTACATCGCCTCGATGAGCCGGGTGGTGGTCCCGCGGTCCTTGCGGCTGGTGGTGTCCCGGTTGTGGTTGACGACCAGCACGGCCCGCCGCAACAGCTCGCCGTATCCGCGGGTGTGCAGCCACCGGAAATTGGTGTCGGCGCCGTCGGCACCGTCGGGTCCCGTCGAAGCGACCATCAGCACGGTGTCCGCACACGCCAGCACACCCTGCATCACGGGGTGGTCCAGATCCACACCACAGTCCACGAACAGCACGGTGTAAAAATTCTGCATGTGGTGATGGGCCTTGGCGAACTCCTCACCCGTCGCCCGCGGGGCGCACGAGTCGACGTGCCGTACCGCGGCCACCACGTCGAGACCGGCTTCGTTCTGCCCGGCATTGTCCTGCATGTCGGCGTAGCGCCCGAGTTTGTGGGCGGCGGCGTCGGTGTTGACTTCGCGCAGCGAGTTCGCCTTCTGGTTGACGCGTGCCGCGAGGTTGGCCATCTGCGCCTGGTCGGCATCGATGGCTACCACCTGATCATTGCGTATGTGGGCGAACATGCTCGCCACCAGGGCGGTCATCGAGGTCTTGCCCGCACCACCCTTGCCGCCGAGCACCGCGACGGTGTAGGGGTTGCGCACCTTGGCGGTGATGTCGGTGATCAGTGCTCGCACATAGCGCTCATCCGGGGACTCGCCAAGATTGATGCTCTTCCACGACAAGCGGTAGATCACGGCCCGCCATCCCCGCGATGGCGGGATGCGTCGCGGCGCGACCAGGTCCACGGCCCGCAGCTTGGTATCGCCCGGCGACTCCGTGAAGAAGCGTTGGCGTCCGGTGCCGTTGGGGGTGACCGCCTCGCGCTGCGGGGAGGGCGGCGCCTGCCCGTTCGCAGGGTCGGCTTCCTCTAGCGCGGTGAAGAAGCTGCGCTCATCGGTCATGTTTTCCTGCCCTCTCGTCGCTCGGCATTTTCACCCACCCGAATTCCTCTCCCGAATCACGACAGAGATTACAAGTAGCCTGGCCCATTCCCGCCTCCAATTCGCGCAGTGTTATCTGTAGTGTAGCTACAGCAGGCCGGTATCCGTCTACCGGACGCGCGGGAGAAGGGGTCAGAAAACCAGTTCGCGCTTGTGACTGCACCATTCCGGACCCGATGGCAGGGTTTCGAGCAACTCCATCACGGCGGCCTCGATGGCGGCACCGGTGCCCGGCAGCAGGGTGGTCCGTTCCCGCCCGTCGAAACCGATGGTGGTGGTGGCCAGTACCCTTCCCCGGCTGCTGTCGATGACGGCAAACCCGCCGACCGACGCCGGTGGCGATTCGACGGTGAACTCAGTGGCGGTAATCACCGCGCGGGCGGCACCCGCGTCGGCGGCGGCCCGGATCAAGGTGGCCTGGGGAGCGGTCAGCCCGATTCCGAGCAGTTCGGCGAGCACATCGGTGTGCGGGGCACGCTGCCAGGCTGTGAGCACGTCTGCCAAAGCCGCAGTATGGGTGTTGATGCCGCCGAACGCGGCGGGCGTACCCGGCCCGAGCAGCTGGCCCACCGCCGCGCCGACGCCGATCCCCAGCGGGGTCACCTCGATGTCGTCGACTTGCTCGGAACCGGTGCGCCAGAGCCTGGCCGCGGCGACCCACGAACCATCGCGACGACACAGTGCCGCAGCGCGTTGCCATCGGCCCTCGTGCCATTCGGCCAGGACCCGAACCGCTTCGAGGGGGTCGGCGGGTGCCTTGAGCAGTGCTGGTGGTCCCGCCGTCCCGGTCGTGGTGGGACGGGTGATGGTGATGTCCACCTCGATGTCGGGTCGGCCCAGTGTCCGGACCCAGGTGGCGACATCGGGGTCCACCACTCCGGCCTTGACCACCCCGGCGCGTTTCAGCACCTCAACGCCGGGGTGGTCGGCGACCGTTGGTTCCACCGTCCCGATGGGCCGGATTTTCAGCACGGGCGGTAGCTGCGCGACGCCGCACAGCGCAGCTACCAGCCACAAGCCTTCCGATGTCGTCGACAGCGGTGCCGTCGTCGCGTTCATCAGATATTGAAGCTCGATGCCGCCGCGAGGTCGGTGGTCAGCGCATTGGCGGATGCCTGCCCGATCGCGATGCCGTGCCGCTGAACTGTTTCGAACACCCTCTGGTACGCCTGGTCGATCCGGAGGTGGGCGGCCTGGTAGGCATTGCTGCCGTGCTCGGTCCAGACCGGGGCGAGCTGGCTTTGAAGCACGTTCAGTGCCTGGGTGCGCAGCTCGTCCAGGTGGGCGACCAGCTGTGCCTGTGTCGCCTTGTGGTCGGCCATCATGGTGTGGTCGTAACGCATGTTGTCCATTGCGGGGTTTCTCCCTCGTCGTTGGGTGGGGTTAGGTGGCGATCGAGGCCAGTGTGGCCCGGTTGTCGGCATTGGCCTGGGCGTACTGCTGCGCCGAACGCATGATCATGGTGATCACTTCGTCGAAGTCCGCCGTCACCTGTCGGCCGGTGGCGGCGATGCCCTCGGTGCTGTTCATCGAAGCCATCGCTGCGTCTCCGATGAACCCGACGCCGGTGAGGTTCTGGTTGATGGTGACGTAGCGGGACAGCGCCGCCAGCGTCTGGTCCTTGATGTTGGACAGTTGGGTCGCACCGCTCTGCATGACGGCCACGTCGGTGTTGAGTGCCATTGGTTTCCTTCCTTGGTTGACGAAATCGGTTGGGACTGCTCATGTCTCGTGCTTGGCTGACCCCCTCACCGAAGTGGACGACATCTGCTGCGGTCGGCGACGGTGATGGTCTTGTCGGCTTCGGCGGCGTCAGCGTGCTCACTGTCGCGTTGCGCGGATCCCGCCCCGGCCATCGGCCCGTACATGCCGCCGCCCATGGGCATCGCGCCGCCGTTGCCGGCGGCGCGCGCCCCGGCCGATGCACCGGTGTCGGGTGTGGACCACCACCCACCGGGCAGGCCCACGGCGTCGCCCATGCTTCCGGCCGAAGGTTTCGTCAGGGCCGCAGTCACCGCCGAACCGCCCCCGGCGAACCCGCCGTTGACGCTGGACAGTCCCGACAACCCCGCCCCGGCTGCGCTCAGTGCCGGTGCCGCCCCTGACGGGGCACTCGACAATGCCGGTGCCAGTGCGGCACCCGGGGCCCCGCCCATGCCACCGCCCAGTGCGGCAAGGGGATTCATCAGGCCACCGATCTGCCCCCCAATTTCGGAGGGAACCTGCATGACCGATGACAACGGCGTGCCCAGCGCGCCCAGCGCCTGGGTCGGCGCCGACGTGACGGATCCCATCAGGGACGACATGGATTGCAGCAACGGACTGCCACCGTCCCCGGCAGCACCGGCTGCTTTCGCCCCGGCTGCCGGGGTGGCCTCCTGCGAGGATGTGGTCCCGGCCAGCGTGCTCGGCATGGCGCTGGTCAGGCCCACGTTGACCGGACTCGTCGCACCGACCTGACCGGCGGTACCGGCCTGCCCGAGGACGCCCGGCACCATGCCGAGGGTCTGGGTGGTTTCCGACGCGGCACCGGATCCCATCGTCCCGAGGGCCGAGGTGCCGGCTCCCATGGCGGCCTCACCCACACTTGCCCCCACTGAACCGGCCCCTTCGACCACGCCGACCCCGGTGGACATCATTTGCACACCCAGTGGGACGGCGTCACCGGCGAGGCCTGCCACGCCCGCCGCGGCAGCGGCAGGATTGGCCATCGTGGGGTTGGGTATCAGCGGGATGGCCAGCTCCGCGACCAGCGCAGTGATCGCGGCAAGGTAGCCCATCATGGCCGACGCGTTCTGTGCCCAGTACTCGGCGTACTGGCCGTTGTTCGCCGCAATGGCCGCAGTGTTGAACCCGAAGAAGTTGGTGAGTTCCAGCATTACCTCTCGGATGCGGTTCTCCACGACCTCCTCGAATGGGATCGTGGCGGCAGCGGCGGTGGTGTAGGCGGCGGTCCCGGCCTCGATGGTCTTCGCAGCGGCCTGCGCATGCCCCCCGGCGGTCGCGATCCACGCCGCCTGCGGCGCCGCAGTGGTGATCATCGCGATACCGCCGCTGCCCTGGAATGCGGGTGCCGTCGTGGCGGCGGTGAGGATCGATTCGACGGACTGGTAGACGTGGGCGATCCCCACCGTCTCGTAGGCCGCCGCCTGCGCAACGTGCGCGGCGGGACCGGCGCCGATGCGGGTGAGTCGAAATGCGTTGATTTCCGGGGGGATCCCGAAATACATGACGCGCGCTCCTACAGGGCCAGGAGGGTGGAGCCGATGGCGTCCATCGCCGCGTACGCGCCCGCCGAGGCTCCCACCGTCGCGGCGAACATTTCGCGCTGCGCTGCACCCAGGGCGGCCACCGGCAGGAATTGGGCGGCGTGCGCGGCGATCGCCGCGGCGAACATCGCCGAGACCTCCTCCCCGCCCTGCGGCAGGACGGCGGCCATCGGTCCGGCGGCACCGGCCAGGATGCCGCCGGTTTCTGCGGCACCGGCTCCTTCGGAGGCCGCCTGGCCCAGCAACATCGGGGTGACGATAAACATCATCATGTGACAGCCCACCTATCCACGTTCCGGTCGTGGAACTATATAACCGCTATATGCCCCGTGAGGCAATCACTTTTGCCCAACTTTAACCAGATTCATGCACATTGCCCGTCAGGATGCTCCGGTACTGGGCGAGGATTTTGAGGGCCAGCTCCTCGATCTCGTCGCCGCGGCGGTGCACCAGCTCCCCCGCGGCGTAGCGCAGGACTACCCGAGGGTTGTCGGGATCGATGCGCCACGCGTTCCACTCGTAGACGAACCAGTCGTCGTGCTCATCGACGGAAGCGATCGGACCCTTGTTGATCGCCGTGATCTTGGTGATCAGCTGACGATCGATCACCAGCTCGCACTGCATCATTTCCGCAGCGCGATCTGCACTGGCACTGTCAGCCGGTCGGTCACGTACTTCCCGCGTCCCGGCGGCATCGCCTCGGCCTTGATCCCGCCGACGATGGCGCCCTCGTTCCGGTCGCCGTCCATGATCACCGTCGGAGTCTTGGCCTTGACCATCTCACTGATGAGTGGGTTCGAGAACGTTCCCGCCCACTGGTCGATCACCCGGCTCATCACCATGTGCAGACCCACCTCCCTGCCACGGGAGAGGAACGGCCGCAGCCCTGCCAGCGGATGGCCCCCGTCGGCCGCGAACGCGTTGGTCACCCAGCTGGCCAGCGTTTCTTCGCGGTCGATGATGACGAACAGTTCCGGACCGCTCCAGTGCCGTACCGCTTGGGCCAGCTCTTCCTGTGATGACTCGGCGTCGGGCAGCCGCCCGGCCAGCAGTCCCGCCAGTGTGTGCCCGAGTCCGCGGACCTGGTCCTCGCGGTACGCGTATTCGCCGAGGTGGGCGCCCTCCACGACGCGCAGCAGTGCGTTGTGCGGGTCGATGACGTAGATCTGCGCCTGTTCTGGTGAGTACACCCGCATCACGGCCTGGGCGACGGTGGCCAGCGCGTTGGACAGTCCGCATTCGCGGCGGCCGGTGAACAGCATGTGCGGGGTCGCCGAGAAATCGATGGTGGCCGGGACCAGCCCCATCTCGGAGATTCCGAACGGGACCGTGTCGCGGTGTTCGCCGCGCTCCCACTGGGCGAACACGGCATCGATGCCGATCTCGCTGGGCAGCATCCGCACGGGCGCCGCCTCGGCTGCGCCGGTCTGCGCCCTGATCGCGTCGGCCACGTCGATGCCCGTCGTCAGTTCGGGCCGCCCGACCTGGAGGTGGTAGCCGTCCATGCTCGTGCCCCGGCCCCGAATCTTCACGATCACCTTGGCCCGCTCCTCGCCGCCCTCCTCGGCCTTGTCCCCTCCCGCATCGTCGAGAAGGTAGTGTTCGTGTTCACCGAACGGCACTTCCGCGGCGACGGCCCGGTTGTTCGTCTTCGACTCGTCGTCCTTGTCCAGCTTCAGCTCGACGTTCGCGGTCAATCCCAGCACCATCCCCCCGGGGAACCGTGAGTGTATCCAGCCCTGGCTGGACACGATCAGGTGCACTCCGTAGTCACCGCCCTTGGCGATGATGCGCTGCACGTCGCTGACCAGCGTCATCTCGTACCGGTTCATGAAGGTGAGCCAGCCGTCGATCACCAGGAACACGTCGCCGAACGGATCCTTGGGCACCGGCCCGGGCTTGCCACCGAATTTGCGTTCCCGGAACGACTCCAGCGTCAGCCCCAACCGAACGAATTCCTTCTCGCGTTCCTCGATCAGGGTCAGCATCTCGGCGATGATGCGCCCGATCCGTTCCTTGTCGACTTCCCGGGCGAACCCGCCGACGTGCGGCAGCCTGGCCACCGGGTCCAGGTCCGTCCCGGACAATGCGATCACGTAGAACTGGATCCGCGCCGGCGTGTACATCAGCGCTGCCCCGCTGATCATCGTCGCGATCGCCCAGGTCTTGCCGGAGTTCTGCTTGCCGATTACCGCGCAGTTGGCCGATGCCAGGTCCACCCGGTACACCGGTTGTTTCTGCCGGTATGGCTGGTCCTTCAGCCCGACCGGGAACAGCAGCGACGAGACGTTGCGGCCCGCATCCCCGTAGTCCTCGTTCCATGCGCGCCCGCGCAGCCGCCTCACCAGTTCATCGACGGGCAGCGCCTCGAGCGGCGGCAGCCACATCTGCTCCAGGGGCGGCAGGTTCAACCGCTGCATGCAGGCGATGCTCGCCTGCACCTTGGTGACCACTCGGCCGGTCTTCTCGTCGATCATCGCCTGCGGCTCGGGGGCCACGACTTCGGCGGTGTGCGTCGGTGGGGTGGCCGCCATCCCGACCACCCGGAATTCCCGCGGCTCGATATAGCCCGCTTCGGCCCGTACGACAGCAGGCGTCACCTGTCGTGGTGGGACGTACGCGCGCAGGGGGTACGCCGTCTGGAACCTCTGCAGCGGTCCGTCCAGACCGACCCTGAAGATGCCGCCACCCTTCGGCGATTTCGGGATGTGGTTGGCCTCGTCGCTGTTGATGACCGCACGCGAGCTCGTCTCACCGACCGTGCGCAGGCACACCCGCACGGCGATGTTGTCCAGGGCACTGTGTTGCAGCTGGTAGCCCAGGCTCTGCGAACCCATGATGAGCCGTAGGCCCTGCGAACGGCCCTGACGGGCAAACCTCTCGATGACCTCCTTGGATTCCGGGGCCGTGATGAACATTTCGGCGAACTCATCGATGATCCACAGCAGGTGCGGCATCGGCCGCAGTTTGGCACCCCGGTGAATCCGCAGGTATTCGTATTCGTCGATCTCCTTGACGCCGGCCCGGTCGAGCATCATCTGCCGCCTGTCCATGTTCCCGTTCATCACGTCACCCATGCGGATGATCCACTGCTTCTCGTTTTCCAGGTTGCTCTGCAGGGCCACCACGTGCGGGAATCCCCGAATGTTCGTGATCAGCGCGGAACCCTTGAAGTCGAATGCCGCGACGACCAGGTTGTCCGGTGAATGGGTGAGGCACGCCACCGCGACCAATGTCGTCAGGAACACCGTCTTCCCGGATCCCGACGTGCCAACGATCAGCAGGTGCGGTCCCATGCCCTCGAACTGGTCGGTTTCCTTCATGTCGATGCAGATCGGCTGTCCCGCCGCATCGACTCCGATCAGGAATCGCAGCCAGTCGCGTCCCCAGTGGTATTCGCCGGTTTCGGGATCCAGCAGCGGTGGACCCTTCCGGTTCGCCTGCCACATGCCGGCGACGTCGATGTTGCCGGCGTCGGGGATGCCGAGGATGTCGTAGAGGTCGACGGTCTTGGTCCTGGCGCCAAGTTCGGTGGCCGCCTGCGTGACCCGCGTGTCGGCGTGCCAGCGGGCCATCTTGCGGGCGAACGCTGTCGCCGCGGCCAGGTCGAGGGTGTCGGGGATGGCGAAGAACCCGCCGACGTCGTAGGATTCCCCGCGCTTGACGTGCAGCACGTACTCATTCGCCATCTGGTTCCCCTTGGACTTCGATCCGTACGAACGTCACCCCGGCCACTCCGCCGACCCCCTTGCGGCAGATTGCGTCCCATTCGCTGTCGGTGGTGTGCTGGTCGTTGATCACCAGCCAGTGGGGGCGCACGTCGGTGGCCTTGCCGTAGTTTTGTCGCCCGTTGTGCAGTTCCTCGCCGACGGCGTCGTTCATGGCCGTCGGCGAGGTCCACACCATGCGCGCCGACCCGCCGCTGTCGGTCAGCGTCTCGTGCTGGCAGTGTGGCAGCCATTTGAGCCAGTCCCACTGATCGGGATCGTCGGTGACGACCATGACCTTGAACTCTTGGGGTGGGTGGGCCAGTGCCGCCTGGCGGATCATTGCTCGGGCGACACCGTAGACGGTGTCGGGTCCGTCGTCGCCCATCAGGATCATCAGCGGGGTTCTGCGCAAATCGATCGCTTTCGGGATGCCACTGACGTGCGTCTGTTCGAGCAGGAACCGCCGCATCGCATCCAGGCAGACCGGTTCGTAGTCGGGAGCGTCCCCGGTGTCCTTCACGGCCAGCGCCACCGGGGTCAGCTTCTTCGCCAGCCTCACGATGCCGGTGCCGATGCGCACACAACCGAAGTCCCGTCCGCTCTCGATCTCGAGGCGATTCCACATCCGCGCCGGGGCACCCACGAGCCCGCGCAGCTGCGCGGGCTCGGGGTGTACGAACTGGTAGTTGTCGAATTGGCGGGCGGCATCGGCCTGGACCTGGTCACGCCTCTCGTCGAGGGTGACCAGGTAGGCGCGCCGCTCCTCTTCCAGGGCGGCCGCCGACAGCACCTTGTTGTCGGCACCTCCCGCACGGTTCATCATGAACACACCACCGAAGCTGCCCAGCATCATGATGGGGAGGAAAAGTCCCATCCCCATCATGGGGCCGCTGCGCATGGCCGGGTTGGAGAACCAGAACCCCATGACGGCCATCACGGCGGCCACCATGATCACCGGGAAGACGACCTGGCCCTTGCTCAGCGGGAGTTTGCGAGGTGCAAGAGGGGGGTCGGGCACGAACGCCTCTCCCCCATCGAATTTCGGCGGGGTCGCCCGCCGCGCGGCATTGAATCGGATGGTCGACACGTCATCCCCCCTTGGTCGTCTTGGTCGGCAGTACCGCGGTGTCCGCGGGACTGTGCAGGGTCAGGGCGGCCTGCTTGGACAGTTCGGGACCGGCGGGCCACACCTGCAGCGCCCACCATGGGGCAGGCCGCACCGTCGAGGCCGTCAACCCCAGGGCTGAGAGGCTGTCGTCGTCGAACGGCACTCCGTAGCGCGCCCCGCTGGGGGCGATGAGCCACATCGCGCCGCGAGCGGGTGAGTCCAGTGCCCCGCCGGTGCTGGTGACGAACGTGGTCGCCTCTGCCCCGACGAGCACCTGGTCGGCCTGTACGCCGCCGCCCCCGCCCACCAGTTTCACCAGGCTGGCCTGCTGGTCGGCGCCGATGGGCAGGCCCCGTCCCGATACCACGGTGAACCGGGCTTGCCGTTCGGTCTGGCTCCACTGCCAGGCCGCGCACGTCACGGGTCGACTGGCCGGGTCGATGAGGTGTACCGGGTTGTGCGGGTAGTGGTCGATGTCGAGGTCGTGACGGGCGGGGATCTTGGCCAGCTGGTCGGGGGCGAGGTACGGCGGCGCGGGCTGGCCGTAGGAGTCGTGTCCGCGCAGCATCGCTGCGGTCACCGGGGACACCTCCTGCACCCCGTCACCGAGGACGACGTAGAAGCGATCGGCTCCGGCGGCCACGTCGCGACCGGCGAGTACCGCACCGACGGGGACGTGCAGTCCGAATTCGGGCGGTGCGGGCTGACCCGCACCGGGTACGGTCGGCACGGTCAACGGATGTTCGGCGGGTAGCGCGTCGTACAGCGGTTGCGACATCGGCGGCACTGGGGCACCGGGGCGAATGCCCAGTGCGGTGGTGACCACGCCGTCGGTGAGGTCCACCGGCATCCGGACGCCGCCGATGACCAGGTAGGTCTGGGGTCCGTGGCCGGAGTCGTAGGCCAGCAGCAGGGCGTCGTCGGTGCCGAGTTCGCCTGCTGCGGCACTGAAGGTCAGCTGCCCGTCGATGCCGGTCACCTCGGGACCACCCCCGACGGTGGTGGGGGCGGTGTCGCACACCGCCCACCGGGATACCTGCGGCGACAACGTGGCGGGGGCCTCGATGGGTGCGCCGATGATGCCCACTGGCTCGCCCTTGGGCCATTTGGCGATCTCGCCGGGCGAGACGAAGGTGGGGGTGTCGGGGGAGCCTGCGATCAGCCGTGCGGACACCAGGTTCAGCGCTGGGTGCAGCCGGTGGTCGATGACGATGTAGAGGGCACCGGTGCTGCGGTCGGCGATGATCTTCGAGGAGTCCCCGATCACGCCGGCGGGCCGGAACCATCCGTAGACGAGCGCCCCGACCAGGGTCACGACGCCCAGCACCACCGACACCAGCAACATGGTGCGGTGCCAGTAGCTCGGGTTGGGGTCCATGCGCACGGATCGACGCAGGAACGCGAATGCGAGACGGCGACGCACGAACCAATGCCCGGAAACCTGCGTCTTACTCGCCAAACGGAATGGCACGGTCCGACGGTACCCCTTGTCGCTGTAGGACCGCTATCTGACTCGCCGAAACTACCCTAACGGTGTCTCGAGTGGTCGGTCCCGAGACGGCTCTGGTCACCTGGGCACCACTTTCCGTGGATCTCCTCGTCCGTCGGATGCCAATGTGGGTCCATCGCCGCCTTGAGTAGGGTGAGGAAGACACTGGCCGTCATCACCACATACTGGTCACCAGGTTGTCTCTTGCCCCTACGCTTGACCACCGCGATCCCGGCCAACGAGGCGTCGTTGACCGATTCCTTCTCGGCCTCACGAATCGCCTCGGCCAGGTCATAGCTCTTGAGGTTCTTGCACTCGATGGTCAGCGCGTGGCCGTGAATGTGAAAGTTGCCGATGTCACCACGGTCGCGCACGCCAGTCTTCACCCGGCGATCGATGAGGTGGGACCACTGATCCTTGAACCAGTCGGCCATTACCCGTTCGAAATCTGGACCCTTCCTATTGGTCATGAACCGACCTCTGGACGCAGCCAGCACTGGAACCGCGCGGGACACCGATTCATGGTGATCGAATCGGGTGAGCAGCAGTGTCTGGGCGGGGTGTCCCTGGCGATGCAGTCCATGACGTAATCGAATTTGGCGTAGGTTTCCTCGACCAGTGCGGTGTTCACCGGCTGATAGAACTCCTTGAATTCGAACGGCATCCCCATACAGAACAACAGCAACACATAGTGGTCCTTGCCGTAGTTCACGGCCGCCAGGGATCCCTGGGCGTCCCACTCCGGTTTGACTTCGTTCTGGGTACGGAAGTTGTACGGGTTCTGGCCCTTCATCTCCACCACGAGTTGCCCAACCGTAGGGTGGTCGACGATGAAGTCGATGCGGCCCCGGATCTTGTGGATCTCATCGACGTAGGACCATTCGATGTTCTCCGGGCGCACTATCTTGGCCATCTCCATCTTGGTCTGCACGATCGCGTGCGCCGCCACGTGCATACTCAGCAGCATGTGGTCCTTGGCCAGCCGCCGTTCGGGCACCATCAAATCCCGGGTGGCGGGGTGCATGCGGTAGTACAGCTCTCGTGCCCCCATCAGGGGGTGCACCGACGGGTGGAAGTACCCAGGCCGTGGTGTGTGCTTCTTCGTGTTGACCCGGATGATGTATTCGTCCGGCCACTCGTCGGCGGTCAGTTCGTTTTCCAACATCGGCACGATCAGCTCGCGCCGTTCCATCCTCTTGAGGACGTTGCCCCAGGGTCCAGCCTCGACTGCGGTCACTGCGGTCCTCCTCGCCTCGATCGGCACAGCCCTCTCGCGCATGTGTCGCGCATGGGTTTTGAAGCTGCCGGGAACACCCGGCCACGTCCCCGCGTCCTCTGGGTCGGGCAGCTCGGGATGGGCCAGGGCCCACTCGTACAGGTCGACCAGCAGCATGCCTGCACCCTGGCTGCGGACGGTCCAGCTGCAGCAGCGCTGGCCACTCGTCACCGTCCAGCCGCTGCCACTGGGGACGACGGCCCATTTGCGGGTATGGATGGCGTTGCTCACGGTGCGTCTTTCGCCCGTTGCACGATCTCCACGAAGTCATCCAACAGCAGGACTACGACATCCAGCGGCGACTCGCCGGACGGTTCCAGCCGAATCGGCATGACGAACCGCCGACCCGTGCCGGCCGCGGTGCGGGCCCACTGCCGCAGCAGCTTGGCTTGCAGTGGGAACGAGCCGTGCGTCGTGTGCTTGCACTCGGCCTGCAGCGGGAACCGGTTGTCGATGAGGTCGTTGTCGACGCAGTCACCGGGGGAGTGCCAGCGCGCCCCGGAGTTGGGGGTGGCGTCCAGGCCCAGGAGGGCCTGGACATCCTGCTCGAAGCGCTTCCAGGCCGCGATCCCGCCCTTCACGGGAGGGAGAGTTCTTCCATCGCGCGCTGCAGGACGTTGGGCCCGAACGGTGACCCATCGAGGTCGGTGACTGCATCGTCGGTGACCGGGGCGATTACCGACATCGCCCGTTCGGTACGCAGCACCGCCGAGATCTCCTCGAAGAGGGCGCGATACACGACGGGATCGCTCCTGACCACCTCGACGAGCCGATCCTTGCCCTGAACCTTGTGCTCGCCCTTCTTGTCGGGGCCGGGCAGGGCGCGGTGGTGATACCAGCCGCCACTGAACTTGATGACCTCGACAATGATGCCCAGCCGCACGATTTCCTCGAGCTGGTCGATCCCGAACCCGTACTGTTCGGTCGCCACGGTGTACATCCGCCAGAAGGCCTCCCGGCCTTCGATGCCCCCGACCTGATTCTTGACGACCCGGCCCACGACTTCGGTGCCGACTTCGACGGTTTCACCGTCGACCTTGGCCTGGAACTTCGCGGGCCGCTCCCTGATGAGAATGCGCAACGAGCAATGGTGCCGCCAGGCGTTGCCGCCCACGGTCACATAGCGGTGGTATCCGTCCTGATCGACCCGCAGTTGGTTGATCCCCATCGTGCAGCACTCGTACCGGTTGGAATGATTGCCGGCCACGCGGGCGAACTCGCTGATCAGCCTCGCCGCGTCACGACCACCACCGGACACCTCGGCACTGCGTTCGGTGACCCGTTTGGGGATGCCACCCGCAATCGAGTCGTACAGAACGAAGCAAACGTGCCCGGAACTTACGAACTCCCGGTAGGTGTCCGTGGCTTTTTCGATATCGGCCGGATAGTGCGGGATGAATCGCTCCATGCGCTCGGGCCCGAGGAGCTGCTCGACGCGGTCCATGGGGGTCTTGCCCTCCGTGTCGATGTACAGGCCGTAACGGTCGGGATAGGCGTCCAGGAAGTTGCGCATCGCAGTCAGGGCCAGGGTCGTCTTGCCCGCGGATTCCGAACCGAACAACTCGACCACCCGGTCGGCGGGTAGGCCGCCGCCGCCGATGGCCAGGTCCAGCGCGAGGGATCCCGAGGAGACGCGCGGGCGCTTCGGAACCTCGGCGGCGGTCATGATGGATCCGGGGCCCTGCGCTTTCTGCACGGCCGCGATCAGCTTCGCCACGTCCTTGTTGGCCATCACACTTTCCTTTTCGATGCCAGGTTGTCCAGGCGGACCAGCTCCACTAGCCGTGCCCCTCGCCCGTCCTTGCGGCACTCACACGCCACGGGCGCACCGAGGCTGATCATGCCCTTGACCTGGGTCCACTCGCGGGGGAAGGCGGTGAACTCGAAGTCCGATTCGGCAAACCTTACCGTCACGAACGCCATTTCCTGGCCAGCCTGGAACCCACTCTTGATGGCGTGTCGCGTCACCTTGGTCACCTGCCCGGCGATGGTCAACCGGGCCCCGGTGTCGGCGTCATCGATGTCGGCGGGGTCGTAGATCACCTCTCCCTCGAGCAAGGACAGGTAGGACTCCAGCGGGTCCACTGTGATGTGCCGACCACACAGCTCCTGTTCGATCCCGTAGATGACGGCGGGGTCGGTGAAATCGGGTATCTCGATGTGGCTCCCCGGCATCGCCAGGCGTCGCTCCACGATCGCCGCCAGTTTCTCGGGATTGGTGCGGGTGCTCTCGGCGAGATCCCGGGTGACCATGTGGTACTCGTACTGGCGCAACAGTTCGGCCCGGTCACCGAGGGAATCCAGTGCCCCCACCTTGATGAGGTTGACGATCACGGTCTTGTTGGCACCCTTGCCCGCAGTCGCCAGGTAGTCCTGCAGGGACCGGTAGGGGCGCCCCGCGACGATGTCGCGGGCGCTCGCCGCGGCGATGCCGCGCAACGCATCGAGTCCGTAGCGGATGGAGTCGTCGGTGATGGTGAACTTCTGTCCAGACAGGTTCACGTCGGGCGGCAGTACGGCCAGACCCATTCGCCGCGCCTCGCGAATGTACTCGGGGGTGTTGGCGGGATCGCTGACGAGCAACCCCATCACGAATTCTGCGGCATAGTGGTGCTTGGGCCAGATCTCCCAGTACCCGGTCATCGCATAGCCGGTGGCGTGTGCGTGGCCGAACGCGTAGCGTCCACTGGCTTCGATCGATGTCCAGATCTTCTCGATGACCTTCAGCGCCGCATCGCGTTGGAAGTCGCCGCCATCGGGTGGGCCACCGAAGAGTGCAGTGAACTCGGTGTTGGCCAGACAGCCCGCGGCGAACTCCTCCCACATCGCCTTGATCTTGTCCATGTACTTCTTGCCCAGCGCCTTGCGCAGGTCGTCGGCCTCGTCGGCGGAGAATCCGGCCAGGTCACGGGAGGCCCGCATCATTTGTTCCTGATAGACCAGCACACCGTGGGTGTCGGCGGTGATCGGCTCCATCAGCGGATGGTCGTAGGTGGTGGATTCCACGCCGGCCCGACGCCGCAGGAACCTTTCGGTCAGTCCCGCGTCCTTGACGCCGGGCCGGATGATGCTGATCAGCAGCGCCAGGTCCTCGATGCTGGTGGGCTTGAGTTCGATGGCGGTGCGGGTGGTCCCCGCAGTCAGCTGGAAGATGCCGGTGGTGCGCCCGCGATGGATCTGGGGCCACACCGCCGGGTCGTGTTCGGGTAATGCCTCCCAGTCGATGTCGACTCCGTGTCGTTCCCGGATCAGGCGTTTCGTTACCTCGAGAGTGTCGAGGTTGCGCAGGCCGAGCAGGTCGAACTTCACCCCACCCAGCTCTTCGACCTCGAGCATGTCGAACTGGGTGGTGACGACCTCTTTCGCGGTTCCGTGGTGACGGGTGCGCATTGGGATCCGTCCCAGCAACGGATCCTTGTTCATCAACACCCCGGAGGGGTGCTTGCCGGACTGGCGGGCGATACCCACCAGGAGGCCCAGCAGGCGGAACAGTTCGGCGTGTTTGTGCGCCCATGGGGCCAGATCGCCGCCCTTCTCCTGCAGGATCTCGTCCCACCGGACCTCGTCGCCCTTGTCGCCGGCATGCTCGCCGCGCGCCTCCATGGCACTGGCGGCCAACTTGGTGGCCTTGTCGATGATCTTGCTCATCGCTTCGACGTCCGCTTGTGGCACCTTCTGGCGCCCCATCGCACGGGCCAGGTCGCGCAACATGGCCTTGGGGGCGTTGCGGGTGATGGTGCCGATGGTGCAGACGTGGTCGTGGCCCCAGCGCGCTCCCAGGTACTTCACCATGTCACCCAGCCTCGACTGGGGGAAGTCGATGTCGATGTCGGGTGGGCTCTTCCGGGCGGGGGTCAGGAACCGCTCGAACAGCAGGCCATAACGGATCGGGTCGATGGCGGTGATACCGAGCAGCCAGGTCACCAGGGAACCACCTGCCGACCCGCGGCCGGGGCCGACCCCGATCGGCTCTTTGTGTGGCCCCTTGACGTACTGTGCCCAGCTGCCGGTTTTGGCGGCCCTCACCATGTCTTCATCGACACAGAAGTAGCCGCAGTTATGGACCCGAATTCCCTCGGCGACATACGTCGGATCACCATCAACCGACAAGTTGTAAACCAACCCGCTGTAGTGACGACTCGTCACACCTTTGACCCGCACCCACCACCTGTCACCATCACGACGGGCACCATATGGAGCCTTCTTGCGCTCTTCCTGCCAACAAACCCGATACTTCTGCCGATCCAGCCAACGGTAGGAGATTTCCGTCGCCCATATCCCCGTGCGCAGAAGAATCTGTCGTAACTGAAACGCCAGTACCGGATTGCAGGTGTCGACGATCTTCCTGCCGTTCGCTTTCGTTGTGCCGTCCCCGTCGAACCACCCATCGACAAACGCCCGCAACGACTCCGATGACAACGACATCAGCCATGGGCTGAGTCGTTTCTCGTAGACCCCCGTCCCAACCACCTCTGACAGGAATAACGCCAACGGATGGTTTGTGACTATGTGCAGCAAGCCCTTGTGGTTTGGGGCTCCCGCCCATGTCTTAGCGTATGTACGCAGCTCGCCCATCCCCAATTCCCGCAGACAGGAGGCTAGTCGATCACGAATCGCCATTTCGTCACGATGAAGGGTCCACCCCACCTGACCTGGACATGTCGATGAATCGGGGTCATACAGATGACCCTCTGCCACCCACAGACCGACCACGTACATGAGTGCTGGGGACGGCATCAATTTGTCGGGTGCCCAACCCTTGGATCGACGCGCGCTTTTCCACCGACCGAGGACCACCTTGGTGAACCCCTCGCCTGATGGCGATACCCACCATCCCCGATCTAACGCCAATCCGAGCAAATCGAACGGGCTGTCGACGCCCTCAGGCGCATCAACAGCCACCTCATCGCCGCGCCTAAACCTCCCCAGTTCCTGCCATCCACTAGGAGTCAGGACAGGATGTTCTTTGGTGCCAGACAGTTTGCGATACGAACCTGCGACAGCTATTTCCGCCAACTGCTCCTCTACGGGCCTGCTGGACACTCGCGCAACTCGCTGCTGTCCCGCCCTGGTCTCCACGTAGTCACCCGGCCGGATCGTCCCTATCGCCCGCAGTCCCTGCGCTGTGCTGACCTGCGTGCCCGGTGGAAAACAGAAACCCTTGTCGATGATGAGCTGGCATTCGCTCTCCGCGCGCTGTAGGTAGCGTTCCTGATCGAGGCCACCATCGATCACCTTGCGTTTGAATCCTTCGGTGACGAGGTCGAGGAATTTCTCGATGTCGTCGTGGTCGTTGCCGGTGAAGCTGGGCATTCCCAGGGTGGGCCGGATTTCGGCCACGCAGGTCTGCGCGATCTGCCACGACATGTCTATCGCCCGTTCCACGTGCGGGGCGTCGATGCCGTGCCGGCCCATCCAGTAGTAGAGCTCCTGGTCGCCCATCAGGTGGTCGGCCTTCTGGCCCTCGGGCAGCTGGTCACCCTTGTTGCCGGTGTTGATCCGCCACACCATGTCCTTGAGTTCCCACTCCTCCGGACGGGTGTGGTGGGCGTCGTTGACGACGACCTGCGGGATCCCCAGCTCGGTCGCCAACCGCAGCTTGGCCCGATTGAACTCGGATGCCAGCGCATTGGCTTGTGCGGTGCACATTTTGGTGTCGAGGAACTTGATCTCGTCGTCGGTGCGGGGGTTCATGAACTGCCAGGTGTGCAACTCGGAGAAAAACCGGTCACCGAACACGGCCAACAGCCGCCCGTAGATCTGGCGGGCCTCCTCCTCATCGCCGCGCACCAGGATCGCTCGCGCCAATTCCGTGAGCAAGCACCCGTCCGAAGCCCACAGGCCGTCGCGATAGTGCCGTAGCAGCTCGAGGTCGGCCAGTGGCTTCTTGTGGAAGTACTTGCGCTGGTAGGCCACCGACGACAGCGCCCACAGGTTGGCCAGTCCTTGCTGGGATGCGGCGATCAACGTGATGTGGGAATTGGGGACTTCCTTTTTCTGCGCAATGTCATCGACGTAATATCCTTCCATCCCGAATATCGGGTGGACACCCTCGGCAATACAGGCTTTCTGGAATGCATAGTGTTGATTGCACTCACCGTGGTCGGACAAACCAATGGCCGCTTGCCCCAATTCCCGGGCACGCTTGGCGATCGAGGTGACGGGGGAGTACCCGTCCAGAAAGCTGCCCTCACTATGCACGTGATAGTTGACGAAATGGCTGGCCAGGGAAGCTTCTTCGCGCCTGCGCAGTTCCAGCGCAGCATTGAAGTCGATGATTCTGGCATCGCCCATGCGGCATCAAACCTTCGGTCCAAATCCGATTCCGGGGCCAAACATCCCACTTGGCCCCGGAATCAGCCTCGTAACGGGCATCGCCCGTGTCCCGGTGGGGTCGGGTAGGAGGTTCTACCCCTTCGCTCGGCTCTCCAACCGTTCCCTCAGTGTGCCGTATTCGGTCTTGCCCGGCCCTACCACCTGGGCCTCATTGGCCGGTGCGCCCGCAGTCGGTGCGGACGAGGCCGGTGCGGATGGCGGTGGTGCGGACGAGGCCGGTGGCGTGGTCACTGGGTCGGGGTTGTGGGTGGTTGCGGCGTGGAACTCGCCGTAACCGGTGTTACCGAGCCCGGCGGGAGCGTTGCCGAACCCGCCAGCCACGGAACCGGCGGTAGCAACGGGAGCCACCACCGGTCCCGCGTACTGCGGCGGGGGTGCGTACTGGGGTGGCGGTGGTGGGGCGTACTGCTGCGGTGGCGGCGGTGGGGCGTACTGCTGTTGTGGGGCGTACTGCTGCGGCGGCGGTGGCGGCGCGTACTGCTGTTGTGGGGCGTACTGCGGCGGGGGTGCGTACTGCTGGGGGGCGCCTCCGGCCCCAGCGGGAATGTTGTCGAGGTTCAACCACTTCCTGATCCACTGCTCGCTGCCGAAATAGTCGGCCCAGTCGTCCAGCGTGCGCGGGCAGAAGAGGAACCGCTGAGGATCCTCGTTGTTCCACGGCGGCCGACTCTGGCCGGGGGGCACATGCTGATCACACTGATAGCCGTAGAACTGCTCGACGGTGCCAGGGTCGCGCAGCGCATCAATGGCCGGGAAGGGCACCATCGAATAGTCCTTCTGCCCGGTACGGATGATCTCTATGTCGTAGGTACACGGATCCCCGTAGCGACGGGCAATACCCGCGATGTGCGACCAGAAGTTGCTCTCGGACTGCTGCACGAGTCCGAACAGTCGGGCTGGCAACTGCTGGTTCTCGACCGTCTCGTAGTACTCGTCATCGACCACCTCCGTCTGCGCCCCGGTCGTCCCTGCAACGAGGCGTTCCTTGCGCACTACCGCGATACCAATGGTCTGTTCGCGCGTCTCCGGTTCCTTGAGTGCATTCGAACCGTATTCCCTCATCATGCCGATGGTGGAGCCAACGGCAGCGGCGGCGGCCCGGTACTTCGCGACAAGATCCCCCCTGCGCGGGTCGAAGATGAACGTACGGACGGACCCGTCGTTGCAGATGACGCCGTTGTAGAAGTGGGCGGTGATGAAGTGGTCGCTGTGATGCACGAAGCGGATGATCTTCTTCTCGCCGGGCTTCCACTTCATGCCGCGCAGGGAACCGCCCCCGCCGGTGCCGACACTGGCCGCGCGCTCCTTACCGCGCTCCACGGCCTCCTGCATTGCTGCCAAACCTGTCTTCATTTTTTGTTTTTCCTTCTGTGCTACCGGGATACAGGTGCTGGATTGATCTGGTGTGTGCTGTGCTACTGGGCTACAGGTGCTGGATTGATCTGGTGTGTGCTGTGCTACTTGCAGTGTAGATGCGATCTGCGCATTGTGACCTGATTATGGGTCCTGTTTTACACGCACCTCTTCTCTGCGGGGACGGCTGGGTGCCCGGTCAGACTGGCTCGTTTGGTGTCGAGTCGACGGCACTGGCACTCCTGTAGTTCTTGGTGGCGGACCCACCGGTCGCCCTGCTCTGCCTGTAGTTTCTCGCGCAGCGGGGACCTGTCGGCAAGGAGCACGACTTTACCCTGGGGGTGTGACGCGTCTGGCGCGAAACGCCGCACGTGATAGCCGTCCGGCAATGTCTCGATCACGGGGTCCGTCTCGCCCATGGGGATTTCTCCCTCGAACTACCGCCGATATCGTTCGGCTCGAGCATATTCTGCCATCCGGACGGTAGCCGGTATGGCTGACAGCAGTTTAGCCTGCACCTGCTCCGGCGCGTCGCAATCACCGAGGTCCCTGTCCGTGTCGGGGATGACGACTCCGATGATGTCGGGCCCGCGTTGATAGAGCCGTTCCAGTAGCTGGCGCACACCCTTCTCGCCGGCGGGACCGGAATCGAACCACAGGATGATGTGCCGGAAACCGCGTCGCAGCAGCAGTTCGGCCTGTCGCGCACTGGTCTTGGCGCCCCACGTGGACACGGTGTTGGGGAATCCAAGGCTGACGGCCTTGGCCACGCTCATCGGGGACTCCACGACCACGACCCGGCCACCGGTCACGTTGTCGAGGTTGAAGATGGTTTCCGATTTCGGGAAACCCGCCGCGTTGAGGTACTTCGGGCCGGGCGGCACCGTGCCCGGCCACCGTCCGGGCCGATCGGGAATGGCACGCTTCTGCCAGCCCACCAGCCGCCCCTCGTGGAACGCGGGGAACACCACCCGGTTGGCCTGCGGATCGTAACCGATCCGCAGCCGCCGACAGGTTTCGGGATCGATCCCACGCTCCTCGTACAGATAGGGGTGGATCGCATCCCAGTTGTCGAGGATGCGTTCGGAGTAGCACGCCATCTCAAGGGGGGCACCGGGCCCGGCGAGTATCCGTTCTGCCTTGGCCCGGAAGTCGTCGATGTCGGTGGCGGCAGCGGTGAAGAACTGCCCGACATGGGGCAACACGTCGGTCAGTTCCTGGTCGTGCAGCTTGGCCAGCAAGTGCAGCAGGTCACCACTCCACCCACCGGACCTGCAGTGATATAGCTTCTTCTCCAGGTTCAGCGACGCGCTCGGATGTGCGTCACCGTTGGTGTGGTGCGGTTCGACCCGGTCGATGAGGCAGGAGTGCCGGATCTCGGTGGTCCCGTCGTCGCCGAACCCCTCCGTACAGTTCTCGGCGTGGTACTTCTCGAGGATCGCGCGTCCGTCGATGTGTTGTAGGTATTGGCGATACATGCTGCGGTGCAGCATGTCCTGTAGCCCGGTTTTCATGGTCCGGACAGCCTTTCCTTCAGTCTTTCGATGAGCATGTCGTTGAAGTGCGCCACCCGCTGGCCGGCGGTTTCAGCGTCCACCACACCCTCGGCCACGACGTCTTCGACGGCCTTCATCCCTGGGCAGGGCGCGCCTACTTCGACGAGATCGTCACTCGGCACGCCCTCACCTCCCTGGATAGCCGTCGGGGTAGAACGCGCAGGGCCCGCAGTGTCGGCGCCCTCCCGCATCGAACGTGTAGTAGTTGCCGCACCTGTTGCAGCACTTGCTGGCCACCATCGTGTTGGTCGTGACGGTGTACGTGTCGGTGGCGGCAATGGACAGTTGTGCATCGCCGCGGACTTCGATCCTGGCCACCGGGTCCATGTCCCGCCACACCGTCACCTCGGTCACCCTCGGTTCGATGAGGGGAAAGTAGGATCCGGCGGGCTGGGGGTTGGCGTTGAGCACGGCGGGGTAGTGCTGGTGCGGGGGGATGCCCCGGCCCTCGGCGGTGTAGCGGTGCATGAATACGTCGCAGTACATCCACATGTTCGCGTCGCCGGCGAAGGCCGTCCGCATTTCCCGCCACACGTCGGGCACTGCGGCGATCAGCCGGGCATCGAATTTCACCAGTCCGAAGGGCGCGCAGCGGTCGGCGGCGCAGTCGATACCGGCGTCGTAGCCGAAGAAGCACCACGGTTCGCGGCAGGCCACCAGTTCCTCGATCGCTCCCGGCCAGGGCACGATGTCGTGTTCGAGGGAGATGAAGGTCTCCCCTTCGTCCCAGCGGGCCTGGAAGTACTCGGCGTAGGCCGCTCTGTCACCGGACACGTCCACGTAGTGGATGGGGTGTTTCTGGTGTGCCAGGAACACCCGTGTGGCCTCGCGCACATGGGTGTGCGGGACGTACACGGGTACCGTCATCGCGAGTCGCCGGGGTAGATCCTGCCATCGATGGCCATCTGGGTCATGCCCCGCAGCTGCCACTTCAGCATCCATTTGGCGGTGGCGCAGCGGCGCGCCCCCAGGATGGTCATCCTCATCATCTCGTTGTCGTATTCCTGGTCGGTACGCGAAATGCCGAGCAGAATGTCGGCTTCCCGTTCGACCTCGGCGGCGTCGGCGAACGATTCGATGGTCAGCTCGGTGTCCCCGCGACGGGCCTGTACCGCGAGGAAGCAGGGGATCTCCATGCCGGGTCGGCTGATCTCGTCGTGCAGGTTCTTCAGAATCGAGGCGTATTGTTCCTTGCGGTTGGGGGTGGTGTGCCCGGCCTCCATGTGACTGAGCTGGTCGATGAGCATATAGTCGCAACCGGCCTGGCGTGCCCGTGCACACAGGTGCGCCGGTGTGCGCTCACCCCGTTCGGGCCGCTCGATCAGCAGGCCCCCGCAGTCGCGCAGGATCTCCTGCGTCTCGTACAGCGTCTGTTCCTCGTCGGGAAACAGACGCCCCTTGGACAACCGATCGTAGGACACCCCGGACAGAATCGCATCGGCACGGTCCTGCATGTCGCCCAGCGACACCTCCAGGCTGTAGACGATCGGTTTGTGCCCCTTGCTGACGGCGTTGAGTGCCGCGTTGAGCAGCATGAACGTCTTCCCTGTCTTTGCCATCGCCCCGACCACCGCCAGTTCGCCGGGCAGCAGGCTGCCGGTGTGAAAGTCCAACTCATCGAAGCCCAGCGTCACCCCCAGTCCCTGGGGGTTCTCCCGGCGCTTGGCGTAGCGTTCGCGGCGTTCGGCGATGGTGTCGGCCATGTTGACCCGGCTCAGCCGGGCCACCGTCGATTCCTTGAGCGCAAAACCAGCTGTCGTGAGGGTGTGCAGTGTGCCCTCGGGATCCTCGACCAGTGTGGTCAGTGACCCCATCACCACGTCCTGGAGTTGGCGTCGCAGGAACCGGCGTTTGATCTCCCCCGCAAGCCAGGTGGTGGACTCCTCGACGGCGGTCGGCAGCACCAGCCCAGAGAATTCGGTGGCCAGTACCAGTGCGGTGGGGGCGGCGGTCTTGGCGTTCTCCAGCCAGTAGGCCGTGGTGAAGTGGTACACGGCCTGGGTCAGCGGTTCGATGAAGTGCTCGGCGCGCAGTCCGATGTCCCAGGCCTTGCCGATCTCCTCGGGCACGAACAGCCGCCCCAGTAGGCACCGTTCGACATCGAGTGGTTGTTCGGTCAGGGGGCTGGCCCACACCTGCCCGGCAAGGTCGACCTGACCGGCGGCTGCCTCGACCGGCGCTCCATTCAGCGGCGGCGCCCCGAGGCGTCGCCCCAGCTCCGCCACTGCGGATCAGTCCGTGTCTCGTTTGTGCCGACTGGATGGCGGCGCGGGCAGCACGTGGTGCAACAGCTCGGTTTGGCCCCGCTCCACCCGGTCGATGATTTCCAGGTAGGCCTTCATCTCAAGTTCGGTCAGGTCGTGACGGCGGTAGCGCGCCAGCGCAATGTCGCGAATGTCCTCAAGGGTGAACCGGCGTTCCTTGCGGGCCCCGTGCCGCTTGGGCGCGATGGCGCTGCCGTCGGCACGCGTCCACGGCGCCGCGACGAACACCCCATCGGAGCGCTGCTTCTTGCGCAGCCCCCAGTGCACCCACGTGGGAGCCCTGCCGAAGAACTCCGCCACTTCGGGAGTGGTGTAGGTCTTGACCAGATCCGCCGGCCACTCCCCTACGTCATGATCATGAACGTCATGAATTTGTGCGCTCACCACACTCATCACCTCACCCACTAGACCCTTCTACCCCGTACTGCGTCTGCACGTGCACCCGCAGTTCCATGAGCAGTTTCCCGAGCCAGTTCTCCCCGGGGGTCGCCTGGTGTTCCGGACACCGGCAGTCGCCCCAGAACTGGTCGTGCCATGTGTTGCCCTCGATCAGTGTCGCGTCGCCGGTTTGCGCCAGTCGGCGGCCCAACTCCGGATGTTGTTCGAACTTGGCCCTCAGTACTTCTGCCATGGCGCGGGTGCGCATGTCCTCCCAGTCGCCCACCAACTTCACCTGCCGCCCGCGGCGCTTGGCCTCCCCGGCGCTGGGCGCCGACGCGATGTAGTGCTCGTCGGCGGCACTGGTGGCTTTCAGGCTCTGGAACGCATGCTCGGCGGTGGCGCAGACGAAGCCGTCGTCCAGCACCGTCAACGGGCTGGGATGGAAGTTGCTCAGGAACGCGTACGCCCCGCGGAACTCATCGATCACAGTGGTCACGTCTGCTCTTGGGCCGGGTAGTAGTTGTGCACGGCGAGCTTGGGGGTCTTCGTCTCGCCGGGGATCAGGCAGTCGGCCCCCACGTCCAGCAGTGCGGGATCACGCCGGGCCAGTGCGAAGAACTTGTCCAGGTTGAAGACGTATTCCCGGTGGGCGGGCACCGGCGGGGGTGTGTACTCCTCGTACTCGATGACGTCGCAGACCTGTTCCCAGCGCTCCCCCAGGGCCTGCGCCAGCATCTCCTCGTCGAAGTGCGGCGTGGTGCGCCCGCAGCCCTGCCGGGCGAATCGCTTGCCCAGCGCCGGGGCCGGCAGGTCGCCGTTGGTGTTCTCCGGATCCTTGACACCCTGCTCGCGCAGCTTTGTGGTGATGGCGGCGAACAGCACCTCACGAACCATTTCGGCGCGGGCCTTGAGCAGTGCATCGAGGTTGGCGCGGCCGAGGTGCTCGCGCATCAGTGCCTCGATGCGTTCGTCGGTCAGCTCGGGGTCGTCGGGGGTGACCTGGTTCTTGAAGATCAGGTCGATGAGTTCGACTGCCTCTTCCTGCAGGTCCATGAACGCCGCCTGGTCGAGCGTTTCGATGGTCTTGCGGTGGGCGGCCTTGCGAGCGGCGGCGGTGTCGGTGCGACCGGCGGCGACCTGCTTGACTGCGCGCTCCTCCAGCAGCGCCAGCATCGTCTCGCGCTTCTCGTCCGTCACCAGCTCGAACGACTCGCTCATGGCGTCCATCTCCCTTCGGATACTTATCCTACAGCATAGCTATAGTAACCGATGAGATCGGGTCTTGGGCGTGTCGCGGCATCACTCGCCGCGGCGGGCCTGCTCCAGCCTCTCGCGCGACTTGCAGATCAGATCCTCCAGGACGCTGTTCCCGACCACCGTCATCGCCCCGTAGCGCAATACGACCTCGTCCTCGCTGGGGACCCCGTTCCAGGTGGCGCTGACCTCGGTGCCCAGTTTCAGCCAGTCGGTCGTCTGGCCGGTGGCGGGATCGATCACGCTGATGGTGCCCCCCACCCGGATACTCAGTTGGAACTTCTCGACTTCCGGCTCGGCCCGCACTTCGGGTACCCGTGGCCCATCATCATAGCTGCTCATTCCGTACCGCCGCGCTTTCCTGGAGTTCGCCGATCTTCAAGAGAAGCGAGTCCTCCATGAGTCGTCGCTCGATGGGTGTTAATCGCTCCTGTAATTCCCGCCCATAATACCAGTGCTCAATGAGCACGACGAGCATCTGTCCCAGGAAGTGCGCGGTTATCCGGCCCCACCGTTCCTCCGTCGTAGCCAGCGCCGCCCGCAGTGCTTCATCGACGGCGGCATCCCCGCCCATCTGCCGTTCGGCGTGCTCTGCCCAGGTTTCGAGGAACGCCCGAAACGCTGCATTGCGCGCCGCGGCGAGTTCGGTGTCCCCGCCACTCAGCTCGGCGCACAGCTGCTGCCACGATTCCTCCGAGGCGACCCTCACCGACCCCGCTCCCGCTCACGCCGCCACCGCTCCTGCAGGTCGCACGCCTCGACCATGTCGTTCCATATCCCCTGGGCATGCCCCAGCCCGATCCCGCTGCACGCCAGTGAGGCCAGCACGAACCCCACCACGACCCACTGCAGGCCGAAACCGTTGCCCACGGCGGCCACACTGGCCAGCGCCACCGCGTACCAGCTCCATTTCTGGATGCCGCCGTCGTCCACCTTGTATACCATCCGCAGCACGTCGATACAGTGGTGTCCGCACAGTCCTTGACGTGGAAACCGCCGTTGATCGGTTCCAGGCCTCAACCGTAGATGCCCGTGATGTACGCCACGATGTTCCTCGTCAGACTGCGCTGACGCGTCGACGTGTACCACGTGCCCTCCTCCCGGCGCAGTAGTTCAT
>Ga0070690_100000210_pt1 | contig 30345 bp, 47 predicted proteins | sample KBSS33HmetaG_FD_64671 | JGI IMG/M metagenome (GOLD analysis project Ga0070690, IMG submission 64671) | Switchgrass rhizosphere microbial communities from Kellogg Biological Station, Michigan, USA - KBS S3-3H metaG | ecosystem: Host-associated > Plants > Roots > Rhizosphere ... | reverse complement strand
GAAGTAGTATTTTTCATTGTCTTTTTCCACATGTTTAACGCCCCATTTGCTAAAAGCCAGCACGTCTCCCACCTTTATTGATTTAACTTCCTCTCCTACATCCACTACCGTACCTATTTCAGTGAGGAGCCCTTCCGATCCCAAGGGCATGTCTGAACTCTCTGGTTTGATGAGTATGTTGTTGTATAGGGGTTTTATCATTGTTTTTCTTCGTTTAAGAACTCTTCTAATGGATCTACCCTTTTTGATTTTATAATCTGGGCCATCTTATTACCCTGTTTGGGTATTTTCTGCTCCAATCCCATAAAATCAGGCCACTGAGACTCCATGGCGCTTAACTTCCATAGAGTTTTAAGCCTTTTCCACATCTTGGATAGGTGATTTTACTGGCTCTGGCTTTACGTATTTCGTGTCTTGGAGGAATGGGGTAACCTTGTCCACGAACATATCGTCTCCTACCCTTATCTTTTGAATGATCGCCGCAGGAGTAAGTTTAAGTTCTTTCAAATACTCTAGACCCTTCTTTTCTCGCTCTTGAATATCTGCTACTTGCTCCTTTGATAGATCGGGCATGTTTATTTAAATACAAAAAGGACGCCAAAACAGGCGTCCGGTGACTATTAATTTGTAGCTATATTATATACCCTTTAAATCACTTTACCACTTGCATACTTATCTACTATGTGTTAGAGTACAGTAATCAAGGGAAACCTTGTGTCATATGAATTCAGAAAGTCCGGTCCGCTATAGTGTAAGGATCGGATTTTTGTTTCCCCACACTCACAATTAAGAGGTTAAAATCTACAAGAGCCAGTATGCCATTCTGCACTTGAATACGGCACACATTCAGGAGTCTCGCGCGATGCCATGAACCCTAAGTACAGTACCGCCCACACCACGACAAGAACTATAAATATGTTTCTCATCTCCCTGTTTCCTTAGCTGATAAAAAACCCGTCACACCCCCACACCTATTGCATATATTCGATTCACAGAAGTGTCCGTTAGATTTGTTAAAATACCAGAACCTGTGACCCCATAACCAGCACACGATTTTACTTAGCATGTATTTTTTGTTATTTGGTAAAGAGTTCGATAAGCTCTTTCTCTGCAATACGGCTTTCTGCTGTGGATATATCTAATTTAGATATAATCCCCAATACTTTCTCCCTCACCTCCTCATCTCTAGCGTGGAGGAGGGAGCGGATGAAGGATTTCATAGTTACTCCTTGTCTGAGAGGATGACCAGCCTGTACTTCAAGTGCCGTCGCCCTACGCTCAGTAATGAAATCATTCGGCCAAAGCTCATCATATTCCTTCTCCCACCCCTCCTTATGGTTATTTGGCATGAATTTATATTGATTCGGTTATAGTGTAATCTGAGGCGATATATCCACAAGAGCAACCCCACATCTTTGCTTCGACCATGCCGCCAAAGAATAAGCCTCTTGTCATAAACTTATGAACTATCTCCATATCATGAAAACCGAAGAAACATTTTATTCTTTGTATCATTTTCCTTACTCCCTTATGGTTTGTGGTGGGCATGGATTATGATTTAATACTAATACCTGTCGTCTCTGATGGTAAAAATCTACTGACCAGTATATTATCCAGCACCTCCTTTGGTGCTTGCAGTAATTTTAACTGTCCAATCACTTCTCTGTGCATTTTTTCTCCCAAGACTAAGACCTTACCTTCCGCGAGATTTTGAATTACCCAAGACAGTTCCACTTGTTCCTCAACGGTCATTTTGGATAATTTGAGCTGTTCGTTAAATGGCCCGAGTTTTGACCAGTCTTTTAGAGCTCTTTTCGCTTGGTGGATTAGGGCTTGTTCATCGCCTTCTTTCAATAAGTTAATAGCCTTTTTAATATCACCGAGGGTGAGCGTGCCTGTTGATTCAGTGTAGGTAGCGTCTTTCATACTTTTGATTATAGTGGGGTTGATAAAAGCGATTTAATGTCTTGGACGACGCAGATAAAGAAGGATATCGTAATAATTACTACAGGCACTACATTAGAGTCGTGGTGGAAGAAATGTCCATCAATGGCCGCGGACGCTTCTGTTAAGAAAAGCCAAGTTATTGTTCTCATATATTTTATCCCTTATTACCTAACTTTTTAATGGCGGAGGAGATGTCGGAACAGGCACGATTATACCCCAGCATTTTAGGATGACCTTGCGGTACATTAGGTGTTTCTGTGGCCTTCATTCCCTCCACAATCCCCACTGCCGCCTCAACAACTTCAGTACGGGTACGGGATTCGACGGCTTCGAACATTTTATAAATATCAGGGAGTTGGTTTTCAGGTATATCCATTCCCCACAACGTCTTTCGTATACTTATTAGATTAGCTCCGAATCGGATATCGTCATACTTCGACTTATTCTCTATAGATTTATTCATGAGATGCTTTATTGATTGTGATATATCATGGTTATTCATTGATTTTTTCGATAGTGATCTTGTAACGGCCCAGCTTCTTTCCTTCATGGGTTATATCTTGTTCGAGATTTGCGCTAGTGGCATTGGTATCTATACACAAGTGTTTTATGAGCCATATACTGCATTGGGTCATCAGCTGTAGTTTTTTCTCCATAACTATTTCAATAAATTATAAAGGAAATCCTGCCTAGCCTCTTTTGCATCTTTTAAGGTGGAGTACCGGCCTACAAAATGCTTGACACCGTTCCTTTTGACTTCAACTCGATACTTCCCCCGACTATCTTTAAATACACCCGTATAAGTCATTTTTGGAGCTGTAAGTGCCTTTTCTATACTCCAACCATAATTCTTTATACGAGCATTGACCGTACCTATCTTAGTTCCTAGCTTCCTATCCCAATCACTTGCGTTCAAGGTAATCCCATTGTGGGTATACAACTTAACGACTGTCCTATTTTTAGACTGCTCGTTTAAGGGAATCCACCTACAATTTTCTTTTGAATAACCCTTAGTATTATCAATCCTGTCTAACGAAAGACCTGTACTAAAAGAATCGCCCATGTCCTCTGAAAATCCAATAAAGTCCATCCATTTATCACATATCGTAATCCCTCGACCGCCATATCTTTGATATGATTTATCATTCTTATTCAGACACCGGCGTTTCATTGCCATCCATTTCTTATAAAGCGGAGTTTGATTTCCAGAACCACCTTGACCATGACGATATCGGTTGCCTCTCTCCGGCACAGCCTCTACAATCTTGTCTTTGACGTATTTTAGTTTATCCATGGGGAGTGGGGTTAGAGATAGAGAGCCTTATTAATTCCTCTGAAGTCGCTTGATATCTTCTTACAATCAACATGGCCGTCTCGTGTGCCTGTAATGATCTCATGGATATCCAAGCTACACGCGGCCGAAGACGTGTCGAAATCGAGTGATCCATCTTTAAAGAAGTATAAGCAAAGAAAATCTTTATATTTATCCTTCGGTCGAGCTATCCAGCCGTAGAATGTCACACAGTCCTCACAGCAGACGAATCTATCCCAGCTGACCATATAGAGCGAATTCAGCCTGCGCTTGACCCAAGCCCTGTTAGTAGTTTTAAATATCCAGTGTTTCTTTCTCATACGTGTATCGTTTAGGGGGTTGTTAATTTATCTATCTCATGTCTATCAAACCGACCTATAGACACATCATCTCCAATTACATCTGGTTTTATATCAACACTTCCATCTTTGTATATTTTTTCGATCGTCCCATTATGCGGCATAAGAAACCAAACTCTGTCCCCTTTTTCGATTTTAAGCCTTTTTGCTTTCTCGGCACGACACTGTTGTACATCTATCAATCTTTCAAGCGGAAAATGTGCCATTAATAGATGCCTGACGCCCTGACGAGTGATTTTTGGTTTCAGACTATCTCCGATCTCCTGGAGGGTCATGAACTTTTTATATCGCATGTCTCTCATGGTATTTAATTTATCCATGTACTTGGCATTTGACCTTTCCCTATGGGTCAAACCTGTAATAGTCGCCTTTTTAAATAAGTGAGGGTAATCCTTTTGTGTTCGTTCTAATGCTTCGTCTTTGTTGTATATCATATCCCTATCTATTAGTGGTTAGTAAATCTGGGTTCTCATAGATGTTGCCGATGACTTCCATTTCGATTTCATCTGCGCCGAGCGGAGGACAGAACTCTCCTGTATCCTCATCACAAAAATATCCAGCGGCTTTCGACCATACGATCTTTTGAGTACAAACAAACTTTGAGCAATCTGCGACATGTTCGTGCTTATGATTTCCATGCTCTTTGCATTCCATATCCGCTGGTGCTTCACAATCAGCATATTCATCACACTCACAATATCGCTCGGTGTCATAGACGTGAACAACATCCCCCTCATATATCTCCTTGCCGTTTTTGTCGAAGAGGTTAGTGAACTGCATCACTTCTAAAAATCTACTCTGACCGCCAGATATTGCACCCCAACAATGGCTTCCATTCTCATCATTCTTTTCTGTGGTATACCAGTTCATCTCGAATAGCTTTCGATAAAGCATCTTTTTTTCCTGTGTATTCCACGCCCTAAACTTTATTTCTCTTGTCATCTATTTATCGTTATCGCTTAATCCTAGTAATCACGTTCTCTAGAACGCTTCTCGGTATTCTGTTTGCTCTCGATTCAACTATCTTTATCGCTCTATTTCTCTCCTCTTCCCTCACAGCTTGGGCGTGGATGGAGAGAAGGCTATGCATGAAGTCTTTTATGATTCCGAATCCGCGATAGCATTCTTGGTCATCTTGTAAAATCCAACCTTTGAATTTCACGTCAAACTCCTTTTCCCAATCCTTTGTATCAAGGGAGGGATGTTTTAAACAACTATGTTTCTGACCGAAATAACCTTTATCACAGCATTCTATAAGGGATTCACCACTTTCCCATTTAAGTGGTTCTATATACTTCCTACCCGTTAGAGGAGTAACCTTAGGAATATATTTCTCAGCACTAGGGAATATAGGGCCACAAAAGATTTCTTTTATAAGTTTAGATATACTCATCTCCTTTTTGAATTAGGCTTGGTGGGGAGGGTGTAGAAGATTGTGCAGGGCACAACCTCTATAGGAAATTTTTTGTGCGCCTTCAGAGATTTTGTACGGGCCGTTATCTCGTAGAAATCCTCAATATCCTCGACTGGCATGGCGAATCTGAACAAAGTCCCATCATTTTTGTTAACACAAGCAAATGCCCTTACCCTCTTTGTATGTGATTTAGGCATAAGTTTTTAGATAGTAGATTACTGTTAGTAAATTACCGATAAAGCTCACGAGGTTTAGAACTACTCCAGTTCGGGATTCCATCATGAAACAGACCAGCATCATGAAAGGAGATACAATCGAAAAGAACAGTGTCCAATAGAAGAAGAATGGATATTTGTGTGATTTGGATGGCATGTTAATTGGGTTTAAAGTTATGCCATTCGTCTTTCATGAAATGTCCAACGGCTGTAATTTTACCGTTCCATCCTTCAAGACGTTTTATACGCACTCTCTGCCCCTTTAAGCTCTCCCAATTACGTACGTCTAGCGTCTTTAGGATTCCCAAGACCTGTTGTTCCATGTATATACCCCCAAGGTGATAACCTACCGAACCTTGGTGAGCACCGTCTCCAAAATCAAAGACAAGACTTAATGTAGGAATACCATGATCTTCGAATCCAAGCATCGTGTCTTCGATAACCGCATTTTTTATTTCTTCTTTCATACGTTATTGATTAGTCTTTTTAGATTCTGCTGTGAGAGCATCGCTTATTTTATATGCAGTTCTACATGTATTAACTATGTATTTTTCGATACCATGCAACAAGTGGGTCTGTGGTCTCTCCGTTATGATTAAGCTCTTTGCCATCTCGATTGCGATGTAATCGCGGATTGTGAGGCCTCGATTGTGGACATGACTGGCTGTAGCAAAAGGAAAAGCTGGCATCTCTGGATTCATATGTTTATTTGATTAATGACTTGTAATGGGCGATCTTGGATTCATAAGGAAAGTCTTTAACAATCTGCTGGGCTTTTCTGTAGAGACGACCGATGATTCCCTTTCCAAGCTCTGCTTCTAGTTTCGTGGCGAAGACGGCAATCTTACCTCCCCCAAACACATTGCAACCTACACACTGTGGCCTACAGTTATCCTCGTCATATCTAGTGGCAAGATGGATTCGTGAGACAAAGTGGCCGTTCTGCATTTCCTTGATAGGCTTTAATACTCCACACGTATAGCATCTGACCATTCCATTGCTGTCTGCGTACTTCTGACGGATGAAGATACTAAATACCCTGTCTAGTTCCTTTTTGAGCCAAGAAATGGTCTTTTTCTTCATTAAGGCATCATACTTAGAACGAATCCCCCAACATCCCACCTGAACGCCGCTAGAAGCCATGGGGTTACCTCAATCCTATCCTCGACCTTTAGGACGGGTATTTCATTCACGTAGGGCGATGCCGTGTCTTCAATGTTCACCTGATGTCTTATCAAGTCCTCTCGGTCTTTGAGCTTGTAGCCTTTGAGGGGTAATGGGTTAGTTTTTTGCATTTTTTAAGTATAAGTAGTTGAAATCACCACTGAGACTTCGGATTTGACGAGAGTGGAGATTCTGTATGTATTCAAGGTCGGCGATTCTGCCTTCAAGCCCAATAACCCAATGAGCAAAACTAACGGTATACCAGATGGATGTCACCGCTCCGATCATCACGAGAATTGCTACCGCCCCGCATTTTATTTCGTCTTTCATATCTATTTGTTAATCCTTTTAATCGCTTCTACCAACAGTCTGGGGGTCATGAGCATCACTTCGTTCGTAAACTCTGCATACACACGGTCGAAATCTTCTGTATATCCTTCATCTGCGTAACATTTGAAAAGATAATTTCTAACTCTCAAACTATTCTTCCGTGGGTCTTTTGCCCTGATTACTTCCCCATTGTCCTGCTGAATGGATATCGTCACGGGTACCGCTTTGTACGTCACAGAGAACTCTCCATTCTCCAAGTCCTCCCTCTGCTCGCTCACGATTGAACAATCCGCTTCTACTTTCCAGTTGTGTCCGATCGAGAGGGCTTGGGGTATATTCGCCTTACCTTGGAGCTTTATGTAGTAGATTTCATTCATAGTGTTTTTGACAGATGAGTAACAGCTTTCTAACAGTCTCCTCCGTGGGTTTCAATACTCCTTTGTCATAGACGCCGTAGTAGTTCGCGATATGGCTACATAGGCCCTTATGAATCCAGTCACCTTTGCCAGTAGGTTCAGTCACCACGTCCCCACATATCGGGCAGAAGTCAGTGAGCTTTTTAAGTGTTTGGAATGTCATTTGTTTACCTTTAAAGCCCCCCACCAAGCTCTGCTAAATCCTCCCTTGTACGCTAGACACTGTTTAAAGAACGGGTGGAGGTCTTCTGTGGGAATGTGAGACATCATCATCGCTATACGGGCCACTCTCATAGGGCGGAGGTACTCTTTCGACTTCTTGAAGTCCTCGCTCGATTTGTTCTTGTTATTCACCATCCACTTTTTGAATCTTTCAATGTTCGCTTCTCTCCTTTCCTCCATGAGCGGCGTGACGAAGTATTCGATCATCGCGGCCCTTTCGCTATTGGCCTTGGAGGTCGGTTCAGGCCTTTTAGTCAGCGTTTCTTTTATTGATTGCATTTATATTTCGCTCGCTATAAATTAATCCTCTAGTAAAGACCTAAGAACTATAAAAAGATACATTCGACTTCTTAATTTATTTCCCTAGATTCTCTGAATAGCCCCCTCTATCCCCCAGTCTTCTGTTTTTAAAGAGCGAAATCGCCTTTTAAAAGAAGTTTGCTGGGTGGGAGTATTTAGAGACTCTAGATATGTACCTATTTCCCTGAGTTCTATGGAGGTTTCCCCGCCTTCCACACGGTATAGCTCTGACATTATTTATACTCACTGCCAGACCTAGCCCCTGTGAGTGTCCTAGAGGCGTATAAACGCTCCCAGAACTATTAAAGACTTATAGAAAGGCACACCTTGTCCAAACTTTCTATATTTCCTTTTCAATTTCTCAATCTTATTGATTGCCGCGATCTGCGGGAGGACTAGAAGGGATTCGAACCCTTATTCAACGAGGCGTCTTTTTCCAATTAGACGACTAGTCCTTTTAACCTCCATTAAGACCTCGGTATCGGGGGCAGTGATTTGACGATGTCACACTCCAGCCTGTAGGCACAGGACACGGCAGTGACCGCATAAATCGTATAGTCACACTGCATGATGGTTTCAGACTTAGCGTCTAGAATTTAGACTACCGACACCATCGAATGTCTTGCTATCTGCATCTACCTTCTGATGCCACCCCGATACCGAAATCTCAATGACATAGCAGGCGGATTGGGAAACGAGATATTTATAATTCTCTCGTAGCTAAAGCCATTGGTTACAACGAACCCCGCGCCTGCTTCAACCAATAAAGCCACGGGTGTTAGTTACTTTCTTAGCTCTGAATAACTATTGCTTGTTCCCCAATCCACCGACTATGTGAAATGATGGACAGAGCGCGGGAGGTATAATATTTTTCAAGTCAATGCACCTGATTTTTGCCTCTCCCACTCCACCCACCATCTGCTTTTACAATGTGCGATTTAGCTTTATTAGGGTCTGGCTACTCGACCCATGAGTACGACTAATTTTCTGCAGACAACTTTTTAAGTTTCTTGTATTCCTTACCCTCAAAGTATTCAATCTTTAGATACTGTTCTAATGCTTTAAATCTTGAAAGTACTTCTACTACAGCACTATCCACTTTCTTCTGATAAACATCAGAATCATTTAGTTTTTTATCAAACTTAGAGTGTATTGCTGCTGCTTCTCTTTGTATTTTTGATTGTATTTCAGTGATAGATAAGTCTATAGACCCTTTTACAGTCCCATAAATAGTTGTTTTAGTATCGTTAAGTTCCTTTTTGGATACCATAAAACCAAATATTTTCTCTTTGAAACTTGGATTAAAGTTGCCTTTTTTCTTATTACACTTCTCGCAAAGGGTTCTTAAATTATTTTCATCATCTGAGCCACCTTTTGATTTAGGATTTATATGGTCTACGGTTAAATCTTTGTTAGAACCGCATTCTGTACATTTAAAACCATCTTTCTGAAATACCCTTAATTTTTTAGCTGAAGAAATCATAACTATTTATTTTTAATATCCCTTAAAAACTAAACTTGGTTTGTAATCCACCCATCACTTGCGCTACGGACATGACTGGCTTGGCGATCTCTAGTTGTCTATGGCGATACTCCGAGTACTTTCCTACGTGCCTGACCTCTATAAGCCCCTTAGCTGCCAATTCCCTTGCTCTCCTGCTACCTGCTGAACCTATCCACCCGAATGCTGTAGACTGCTGATTTAACTCGTATGACTTGAACCATTTGTTAGGCTCACTTTCCAATACCTTTAGAATGATTTTGGAGGTAGTCATGGCTAGAAAGGAATATCTTCTGGAGCAGGGCTAGTAGGATAAGTAATGTCCGTTCCTGCGACCTTAGGTACACCGTTTGTGTTCTCCCAATTCTGTACAAACCACTTGCGCCATTCGAGCCATGCTTCCTTAAACTCTGCTACGTTCTCTGGGCCGTCCACAGTTCCCTTTAGAGCAAGAACCATTTCCGTTGCCATACGTGCAGTAGAGGAAATCATGATGCCGTCTTCCTTTCTGTCCTGTGCCTTTTCAATGTTTTTTGCCTTTAGTTCCATGTTCTTAGCACCTCCACCGAATGAGGCTGGCTTTGGGCCAAGATTGCCGTCTGCGAGCTTGTATGATTTACCGCCGTTGTATTCTTCTTCTTTGATGATTCCTTCTAGGACTGCGCCCGATACGATAGAGGCGTAGAGTGAGTAGAAAGGAAAGGCTACGACCCCATTCACTATCGTTCCGTCCTCCTTTCTGACGTTGAACTTCTTATATTCCTTACCTGCCTTTGATGTCATTACGTCTACTTGTACACCGATTGTTATTTTCATGATTTTTGTTTAGTTAAATGTTTTCCCATATGGCGGCTCACCATGGTCTGCCTCCGAGAAGTCACACACTATGCCGAACTTGTCCTCTAACTTCTGTGCCTGCATTGACGATGGAAAGTCCCTCATCCTCACAAGTTCTTTCCTGACAATGGTCCGAGCATTGTTGGTTGAGCTGTGCGGGTAGTCTTTTAAAGTAAGTTCCATATATTTATCGGTTTTCACTATCACTGGCACCCGTCATGTCACAGAATCTTGGGTTTTCCTCCTCCATGTCCTTTATCGAGCTCCTGATAGGGATAATCGTGTACCCATTCAAGGTGAGAGATATCTCGTAACTGGTCTTTGCTTTGAAGAGATTATGTAGTCTCTCTGTACAGGCCGATATTGACTTGTCCTCTTTTACTAGGATTTTCATAGTTTTAGAGATTACCGATTACACCTGTAAACTCTCCGATCACTATGAGAGTGAGAATCAATAGGGCGACCTTATTAGCTCTCCTATTGAACCTCTCTTGGGCCAACTGCTGGCCGATTGTTGGTATGTTGTTCATGCTATTTCTTCTCTTTACCCCACACACCAACGAAGATGTAGGGGGCAAAGAGCGTTGGTTAATGCTGATGACTAGTCAGCTGTCAGAAGTCAATCTTTTCGTACCGGCTTGTCTCCTTTACATTCGCCGAGGCCAATGTGAGGTCAGAGGTAACTTTATTGACTTCCTACAGCTAACCGCAAAACGATTTTCGTCCTCTAAGGGGTAGGGGAATATGAAGTACATCTCTGTACCACACCGGATGTCCCCAGCCCTTTAGAAAACAAAAATACCGCTAGTCTTAGCGGCTAATCTCATAACATACTTTCTTAAGGATAAGGTCGTAGGTTCGATCCCTACAGGGCGGACAAGAAAGAAATATAAAAATTAGTCGAGACTTATTTTGCGAAGCGCTATTTCAAATTACTTTTACTCTTTTATTATATACCCCCTGTACTACATGTCTAGAGGTTTTTTCGGTGAAACTGTGGATAACTTTCTGGCTTTCTCCCACCTCATATTTGCAGGATTCTTACCATGCTTCTTTATTACTTTCTTTATTCCCTGCTTTCCCCAGTTCACAAAATCCTGACGGCTGAATGTTTTATTTTCCATTGGCGTAATATACCCCCTAGAGTTATTTATATCAAGCTCATAATCTCCTTGTGTATCGGTTTCAGCTCCTCCTTCTCTACCTCATAGTAATAAAGCAACGTAGTCTGAAGGCTAGTGTGGCGTGCCAGTAACTGGGTCTTTCGAGGATCTACCTTCTTTCGAAGAAATGTCGTCACGAACGTGCTCCTGAAAATATGGTGAGTAAGATTCTTCTTTAATTTAACTCGTTTCTTTAACTTCTTTAGATAGCTCTGAGCTGTGTCTATACACAGTCTTTTCCCTGAGCAGGATATAAATAGTGCCGGATTATTATCTTTCCTTGAGGCCATGTATTCTTTAAGTTCAGCCTCTGCTCCAAAAAGATACACAGTTTCCCATCTGTTCGTTTTTAGACTTTTGAAGCGTATCTCATGCCTATCAAAATCAACATTTTTTCGATCTACCGACAGAGCTTCGGATATTCTGAAACCAGTGTGGAGAAGTAATTCAAAAAGAGCTCTCGTCCTAAGAATAGACTGACTATACATGTGGGTGCTTCTGACGCTATCGTGGCGACTGATTATCTTTGGACTATTCAAATACGACCGCACTTTTTCTATATCCTGTTCATTGAGAGCCTGAACATCTTTAGTGCGCTTATAGGGAGGGACTTCGATATCCTCTAGGTCTACCCCCAGACGCACCCCTCTACGTTTTGCATATTTAAGGACTCGTCGGAGGGTGATTATACATCTCCGTCCTGTCTCTTCACTTACCTGAGAACCGAACTGAAGAAGCATATCCCTGTGTAGAGGCAATATCTTATCCACATCTAGGTCGCCGATGAGAGGACCCAGAAATGTCTTTATTCGTCCTCTGTGTTGGGCGATGGTCCCATCTTTTAAATTTATAGCCTTGCAGTTTTCCAAAAACCCTGCAAACAATTTCTCTAATTTCATAAAATGCAAATCCTCCGCGTAACCGGAGGAATCTGCACCGCTATAAGCGTGACCCTCTGAGAGGGCTTCGTTTATTATAGCAATTCCGTTGGTTACGCTCCCCTTGGGGACAACAGGACTGGCATCAAAAAGACTAATCATATATCCGTCTGTGTCAAGGTTCTTCATGGATATCATCGTACTCCTTTTGAAAATAAAGGGTATTTTGGGAAGTTTATAAGGTGTGGATAAGTGAGATGGATAAAGGGATTTGCAAAGAAATGGGAGATGCTGTATACTACTGGAGCAACATCAGTTATTCCATTACCAGCGATTTGTAGAGAGATTTAAAGATTGAACTCATCTCATTAGGTAGCGGCATCAGTTTTATATTGATGTTGCAATCACAAGTTAGTCGGTTACCTCTTACAAGAGGTAATGGATTCGCTGGTGCCGTGACCTAAATAGATGAGTTTTTTGTTACGAAAAAACACCCAATTGGGAGATTGCTTAGTGGGCCGGTAGTTCAATGGTAGAACAGTAGTCTTGAAAACTATACCCGTAGCGGGGCTGTCCATTCTTAGGACAAGATATAGGTTCAACTCCTATCCGGCTCACCAAATAATCTCTCAACTAGGTGCTTATATAATACGTTCAGGAAATGCTTCGGAGTTCACACATTATACCAATTTTAAATTTACCGCAAGACAAATCTATCTGTGGACAAAAAGAGAGGCCCTGTTGAGCCTCCCCATAGACTTACTATGATAGTTGGCTGGGTAGCCAACGTGAGATTAAGGATCACCTCCTAGTGGCCGAGCATTCCAATAATGCGGGCCGGAAACTTCTCGTGTTGAAACATTACCGCCGAAAGCGGTTGTGAATCAGCCTCAGTCGGTTTAATTTCAGGACACCCCTTGTTACAGGGCTCAGTTTGAATCGAGAAGAGGTTGAACGGCTCTTCGTATCGGATGAACCTCCGACAGGTTTCACATACGATTTTTGGCACATGGGCCTCCTTAGTTTGGTTTTAGATAAGCAGAGACTCCCAACCGATTGAATGGAGCTATCGAAATAGATGCTCGAAAGCGTTTATCTTGACTACCTTCCGATAGCCAACATCCTTCAATCAGTTAGAGAATCAGCGATAGGACCCCCAACAGAAACTCCTCTTTCGAGGAGTCTCTACTTACCTAACAAAGAACATCTGATACCGCAGTCGAGGAATTGATAATTAACTTACTAGTTCGTAGTGCTTACTGATCGTGTAAGGAGACAGACTATGACTATCTCTAAATACATTATTTTTATCAGTAAGTACTACACCATTCCACTTGTCTTTTCTACTTTTGCCCCGAATTAATACCATATAGCCGAACTTTTTATTGCGCCATATCTGATTCACTCGAACAAAGATATTAACCTTGTGTTGGTGCGAGGCCGACATTTTCATCAACATTAATTCCTAATGCATCTTCAATAGATATGGAAGAACTGTTTATTTCTTCATCGGTCTTGTCTTTGAAGTGATTCTCTGCCATTTTTGTAAGAATGTTCTGATCGAATGCAAATCCCGACGAGAATTCAATCTCATCTGAGATAATGTTCCTGATCAAATCTTTAATCGCCTTATTCTGTTGTCTGTCGGTAATAGACGAATCTATGACTGTAAGGGTCTTGCCCATCACTTTTCTTAGGGTATCCAAAAGAAAGGAGTGAGACAGTGCTTTTTCTCCCTTTATTGCCCCATTAGACATCCCATTACCATTGAGTCCGAAATATGAGTCTATAGAAACCGTTTCATACTCAATACTTTCTATTTTTCTCCTTACTAATACAATTTCTGCTTTTTTTGACATGACTTTTCTTAACTTAACTCAACTACGGTGTTCAGATGTTCTTTATGTATAGACTGCAGGGAGCTAGGGCAGATTAGTAGGAAATGAATCTGCTTCTAGCGGAGATAAGACTTTTACATCTTTGACACTTTTCTTACCATAATTCATGTTTTTATATTTGATTGTGCTGACGAGTATAAAGTCCACCTTGCGTGGATCATTCACGCGGACTGACTTTCCTACCTCCCTGAAGTCTATTTAATTTTTAAAGAGCTATTCTATAGCGTAGGCCCGACTCGGACGGGCCAGTATGCCATTTACGCTTGTACTCCCACCGTAGACTTGGTTCCTGAATACAGTCCCGAAGATGATAGGCCGACTATGACCCCAGCTAGAATTACTTCGGTCCACGAGCCCCCCAATAGGAAGGAACCCCCTATTCCAAACAAGATAGCTACAATCGGCGCATACTTGCCTCTTAGACCTATTTTCTTAGCCACTTGAACTAAACCAACCACTACTGGTATCAATGCTAGAAATGATGTGCTTACGATTTCCATATTTTTATTTTATAAAAGCTTTTAATGTTCCTGCCGATCTGAAAATATCGAATAGACGCTTCCAGATGCTGCCCGAAATGACAGGAGAATTATCCTGATACTGCATGACGGAATCCAATGTTAGAGCCCAAGCCTCTGTTGGCTCATAATCCTCCATCAAGTGTTCTCCTGTACCTTTATTTCCCCATCCGACCGACCACCAATTCAAGAATCCGAATTTGGACTTTTCCTTAGTCAAATCGTATTCGTGATGGTCTATACCGTGCCCAGAAATGACCACTGTGGGCTTCTTTAGAGGGAATATGTCCTTTGGTAGCCATGAGGGGGTAAACCATGTGCTACCGACCTCCATACGCGTCAATAACATACCGTATTTGAATATCGCCGCAGCAAACAAAGAACGATCTATTGGCACCGACACATATCCGCCTATTGTGTAGTTTATAGCTTCGGTATAGGCCTCAGGAGGAATTGGCTGTCTTATAAACTGGGTATGAATGAGATCATAGTTAGTAGGAAATGTTGATTCAGTGCAAATACCGTATTTCATAGCCGCTTTTATACCTGAGTGGAGTGATGTGCCTTCTTCGGTATTGCCGTCTATCAATTTCTTGGTTACTAAATATAGGAATGCGACAGAGAGACGTGTATATTTACCAGTCTTTTTCCAATATAAATACTCAACATAAGTGGTTATGGCACACGCTACGCATACGCCGAGTAATTTCTGATATCTAAGTTTGAGTAATCCTGTCATTCCTGAGATATCAGTCTCATAGATTGATGGATATGGGACGCCTAAAGCTAAATGGGGGTCTTTTATATTCCTCCTATCCTCTTTTGACGGATGAGCGCCGAATGCAATTTTCAGGTTCTCTTTTTTCATAGAAATAGAGCGCAACCCCTCGAAAGGAATTGCGCTCTTTTTTTAGAGTTAGCTTTATTTGACTGTAATCATAGTATACATCTTCTGTGGATAACGTCAAATGGAATTATATACGCTGTGTGCTATAGTGCTTTGTAAAGAACGACACACATAATCAACATTGCAAACAAAACTCCGTCATGGAGGGCTTTACTTGCAATGTTGAGCCCGAACCATGGCGGTGTTTTCTTTTGCGCTGAATATATTGTTGACTTTGGTGCGTATATATAGTAGGGTCAAATTATGAAGACATCATATTCCAAATATATCCTTAATTTAGGCGCTAAAACAAGGGATTTTATCATCAATACATCCCTCGCCTTTTTTGATTTATTTAAATCAGAAGAGGAAAAACTAAGGGAGGATTATGAGTTTAAAAGTAAGCTAAAAAAGTACCTGACTGATGTCCGTACTGGAGTAAGGAAAGACGAGGGCGACGACTTTCTTACCAAACTATAGGATCACTTTTTAGGTATAAAAATCTATGAATACAAAAAAATACATATTTGTGTTAATAATAGGTTTTTTAGTCTCTCCAGTTTTTGTACAAGCTTCGTGGTGGAACCCTGTAGATTGGTTCAAGGGTGAAACGTCTGTAGCCATAGTAGAACCAGTAAAGAGTTCGAATGAGCCTTCGTCGGTACTGAATCCGGGTGTAGAATCCTTGTTTGGTGATATTCAGAGAGAGAACATATCACTTAAAAATCAAAACTCGAAACTTGCTTCTCAAGTTGCAGATTTGAACGAACAGGTAAGATCTCTTAGCTCATTGCGTGATTCTTTGATAAATCAAGTCAATTCATGCCCCAAATCACCTGTAACTGAGACAACTGCGTATAAGCCCGATACTTCTCCTAGTGTTTCAACACTTACAAAAGGACAGGAAAATGAAAAGACTATACAAAAACTGATAGTACAGATAGCTGATCTCAGAAATACCCAGCAGACGAACTTGGGGAATATGACCCGCTACTGTCTATCAAAATATCCAAACATCGAAGATGGAGCGCAGAGAGCGTGTAGTAAACAGGCAGATGATGATGCATCGGTCCTAGAGAAACAGATAGAAACTCTTCAGAATCAGATATTTCAGTTAGAAAAGGCTAATTAAACCCCATGGCTCAATTTCTGGACAACATAATATTCATAGTTATAGCCGGATTTATAGTTGTATGCGTTGTGGGTTTTGTAAAATTAATTAGTGGTATATAATCAGGCGAACTAGGGACATTATCTCTTAAGCGGATAGTTTCATCGTGTCTGTTTCTGAGCCATTGTTCCACCTACCAGACTCCCAACACCCTTAGACAACTTTGACAATGAAGGCTTTTTCATCACCCCCGTAGTTCGTTTGAGGATTCCATGTCTTATCTTCCCCCCAATACCTTGAATGCCCTTATCAGCTGTATCTGCAAGAAGTCCTGTTGCCAATCCTCCTAACTCTCCAGCGCCTAATTGCCCAGCGAGAAGACCCGATCCTACGGATACTCCTTTTCTCAGCAGTTTTGAACCAAGACCAACTTTAACTTTCTTGCCATGTAGAGCCTCAAGTATATCTTGGGCTTGGTATAACAGTCTCATTTTCTGATTTATAGCACTTACATCTTTAAGACCGAGCTTTTTTGCCCCATCTTCAACTGCTTTTTGGAGGGACGAGCGCACATTCTTTAGGGCACTATAATCTGGCGACCCGAAAGCGGACTCGGATATCAGATTCGATACGTCTCTCTTTGCATTATTAAGGTCTGCCAAAGTAGGCATATCTCCGTACTTAGCTTTTATTCTTTCAAATATAGAATTGACAGGAGCATCCCCTTGAAGAGATTGTTTGGCATTTTCCAAAGATTGCATTCTTATATCCTCCAAAGAAGGCGCTCTCAATCCTTCAGACTCATGACTGGACCTTATAATGTCTTGTGCCTTTTGAAGTTCAGGCTGTAACTCATTCTCATCTATAAATTTTATCTGAGCGTTTGATTTCGATATCGCTTCCGAGGAATTGAATTTAGGTACACCGTCAACATTTTCTATATCGGGAAAATGGGCCGGTTCTACGATTCCCTTTTTGAGTATGTCTTCAAAATTTTTTCCTTCAAGAATCTTTCTTCCGCCTATCGTTCTAGCCAAAGGCTCCGTGACATCATTTACAAATCCCTTCACAGCAACTCCTCTGAGGGCTTTCGCTGCAGCTGATCCAGCCAACTCTTTAACTACTCCCAGTCCCCTTAAGATAGGAATTGCAGTGACTATATTGAATCCAGCACCTATATCTTTAGAGAGTTCCGGATGAGCTTGTGTGAATGCCTGTATTTCCTTGGCGACGGCATGACCAGCAGGAGTATCTGTCAGTTTTCCAAAGCCTTTACCTACCAATTCCTCAACTTGTTTGACTCCGGGAATGAGATTTAATCCTGCGTTTACAACATCTCCAATACCCCCAGCTACAGCTCCGGCTGTTTGTATAATCCCTGAAAGGGGATTTATCTTACCAGATGCAGTGTCAGACAATGCTGAACCAGCATCAGAAAATCTGTTTTTCAACTGTTCTCCCAGACCCTCCTCATGACCTACAGTTGAAGCATTCGGGATTATTTTTGGGTTTTGATTTCCTTTTGAAATCTGATCGTAAGCACTTCCTACACTTTTGACATAGCTCGGTGTATCAAATTTCACACCCTTAGAATTTGTCCCCACATTGCCTTCCCACTCAGGTTTACCGGAATTCCACAGAGATGCAATTTGTGCAGGTTTATAACCCTGTTTTCCCCACGCTTCAACCTGTTTATATGCAACCTTATCCTGATTTTCAGGGGTCATTGGTGCATTAGGATCTCCCAAGTGGGTACCAGCCCAAGATTTCCATGTCTCAGGCATGAATTGATAGGCTCCAGTCTCCCCACTTTTACCTTTAGCATTGTAGTCACCACCACTTTCCGTCTTTCCTATAGCCTTTGTGAGGCTGACGATAGAAGGGTCAAGTTGTTCTGACTGTGATGTAGGTTGATTTGGATTCATATAGTTTTAGAAAAAGCTGCCGAACATATTTCCACCAGTATTCTGACTCTCCCCTCCCGCTACCTGACCACCTCCCTGACCTGCCGAGACGATATTCTTGAGTTTGTCATCGGCCAGCTTCTCTATGTTAGTGAGTACTTCTGAGATGCTCTGTCCACTAGCGCGAGCATTGATGAAGCTTTGAGCTATCTCTGTCTTGAGATTGGTCGTGTCTCCTCCCACTCCGAGAATAGGAGCAAGGGTTGAGATGTATTCATTGAGATAGTTGGCAAGAGTTTGGTATTTAGGGTCTCCTAGTTGCTGTCCAGACGCCCATTGAGCTATATTGTTGGCAAAGGTCAAATCCGAAGGGTTGAGTTGCGGATTCTGTTGTATGAACTGGTCAATAGTAGATTTGATTCCTTTTGAAGCTATATTAGCTACGTTCATTCCAGCCGCGTTCTGTCCTGCATTTTGCTGTCCCTGAATCTGGCCTCCTTTGAATGCGGCCGAGCCAGCTGAATCACCAGAGATAGGCAGTCCAGTCACTGGATCAGTCAGTACGCCGAACTGTGCTACTGGAGCTAGTTTATCGGCCAACGTAGTGGCGTTAGTAGCTATGGTAGCAAGTCTCTGGCCCTCTAACGTTCCGGTTCTTTGGACCAATCCAGCCCTCCCTTCTGCTATAGGAGCAATATAGTTTGGGTTAGACGATATATCGTTCAGTTGAGTTCCAAGATTCTTGTTGAAGTTAGCCGCCCTGTCCTGTGCTGCCTTTGCCGCCAAGAGCCCTTGTGCATATGAACTAGTTGGTTGAGTGGTTGGGGCAGGCTGCGAATTGTTGTTCATGACTCCAGAGGTTGGAGTTGGAGTCGGAGCAGAATTTATCATCCCCGAATTATTTCCCGTCAGGGTAGATCCCGCCGCCGGAGCAGTAGGTGGATGATACTCAGTGACTGTTTGTTTTTTGATGGCCGGAGGGGTAGCAGTGGATTGGACTGCCTGATTCAGGGCATTGGAAAAAGGAGTAGATTTCTGGTTAACAGGAAGATTCAGTCCGAGTCCATTGTTTTTACTGAATAGATCGCCTCCCTGACCAATACTAAGTCCTCCTCCTAATTTATTTGGGTTGGCTCCTGACAGAGTAAATGATGTTCCTAATGGCATTTTATTTTTTTATTAATGTTTATAATTTTAACCAAACGTCTGGCTAAATAGATTAGGATTCCTGTTGACTGACCTACGGCCTAGATTCACATTCACGGTCTTAGTACCACAATATTCCTCAAGTAGCAAGAGCTTGTTATTGTACGCATCCTCGAATTCTTTCTTCTTTTTGGGATTGTCAACTATGGAAGAAAAATAGTAAGTCAAAGCCTTCCAGAGAAGCATATCCTGAAAATCTTCCACCAACAGAGGCATCTGTCCTATTGTGTATGTGGAAGAACCCGATACGGATATACCTTGATATGGTGAATATAAGGTTATCCCAGTTGTACTGTCTACAGATGCTATCTGGTACCAGAGGTTATCTCCTGTGGGTTGTGAAAACTGAATCCAACGGCTTTCACTCACGGAATTAGTTGTGGCGATGAACGATGTCCCCGATCCAGTTACTGTGGTTGATCCGTTCGATACACTCACCGTACCAGAACCCGTGTAGTCGGCCAGACTTAAGTCAGGAATACGTCTCTGATAGTTGAAGGTTATTATGTTCCCTGTTGTTGAGGGAATAGGCCACAGATTGAATTTATTCTGATATATGAAGAACCTATCTGGAATATCAGCATAATATGGGAATACATTCAGCTCGTCCCACTCCTCTCTTGAGAGTACTTCTCTAGGAGTCCATTTCAAGTTGCCTATAGTGAGGGTTCCAGTCTTGAGTTTTGAGTAATCCGGTGGCAGCTTATATGCCTGAACACCACCTACATCAATCGCGGTTGTCATGACACTTGTATAGAAGTACGCGCTCACGGCGGCAGAAAGGCCTCCAGACCATGACACAGCAGTAGAATTTGCTGTCAGTGTGACAGTCTTTTGTTCTCCATCTGAGAACTGTATAACATAGCTTCCTGTAGAGTACGCCCATGCAGTCTGTAGTGTTGCTGTGGTTGCTCCCGCTGCTACTGTTGCGGTCAATGGAAATTGTGTGCCCGTTAAAGCTCCCTGCCATGTGATTGCGGTACTATTTAGAGCGAAATTTACATTCCTAACCTCTCCATCCGAAAAGGTTACCGACGTGACGCAGCTTGGAAATGCCCATGCAACTGAAAGAGTCGCGGAAGTAGCCCCTATAACTGGAGCGGAGGTCACAGTTAAATCATTTGACCCGATAGTAGTGATGCTGAATGAGGCTTCATTGCTGAAGTACTTCTGAAGAAGATATCGGTGTTCTATATTCATCAATCGGGCACCTAATGCGAGATTAGCTGTGCTACTGTTTTGTGACAGGTTACCGAAATCCGTCTGTAATTGAGTGAAACTGATCATTTTATTACCAAATTATTACTAAAAATCCCGTCATACCCGCCGCGCCGTTGTTAGGTCCTCCCGAGCTTCCTGCCGCTGCACCAGAAGCTCCTGCACCGTAAGCGGTAGGAACATTGCCATCCGTCCCACCTCCGATAGCGGCACTCGCAGGCTGTGCTCCAGGGCCGAAATAAGAAGAGCCGCCTTGCGCCGAATTTCTGCCTACATTGGTAGTCGTTCCCGCTCCAGCTAGTCTCAACGCCACCCCCGGAGCATAGCCAGTGATGTTGAGGGTACCGCCAGAAGCGGTGCCGCCACTTCCACCAACTGCTCCACCGTTTCCAGTCATGTAAGAACCGAACGTCGTATTACCTCCCGCTGTTGCTGCTGCACCACCATTGACTCCACCACTACCCGCGGCACCTATCGTAACGGTCACGGTAGAGACGCCCGTAAGATCAACAACATCCTCCGAATAACCACCAGCACCACCTGGGTCTCCCACTGTATCTGGACCAGAGGTTGCACCACTACCTGCCCCGCCTCCCACCAATCTGACCCAAAACTGGGTAAATCCAGTCGGCACAGTAAATGTTCCCGACGCAGTGAATACTTGAATTCCGTTAAAACCACCGGCGGCCAAATCAACTATATTTGAAGCCCTTATTTTGAGATTATCAACCCCATTATGAGTGTGAGGGGGAATGCGAGGATTGCCAGAATTATAGTTTTTGTCAAACTCTTCCGTTAGGACTTTCCTTATTAGATCTCTTGTTTCTTGTTCGTTCATTATCGTATTCTTATCTCTCTCAACCTCACAAAGGACGAAGATGTTGATGTTGGATTGCAAGATGCCGTTACCTTGAATTGAATCCACTGCCAATTTTGGAATCCTAGAGGAGTAATTCCATTCGACAGTACAGCAGCTGTCGTGGTAGTGCCTACTGCTACATACGTATCTGCAAGTGATTGTCGAGCATACAGGGTTAAGCTGTCACCTGATTGCATTGGCTGATCAAGTTTAAATTCAGCACTTCCGAACGTTCTGTTCTGGAAGAATGTACCGATAGGGATGAGGTCGGACTCTATAATCGGCTCGTTCGAGCTGTAAAGCGTAGTATCGTTATAATCTATACCACCAGCACTGCTGTTGCCGTTCGACCAGCCGCTGTAATAACTATCATTTCCATTAGCAGAAGGTGTGTTATCTATGAGTACTCCCGATGCAGTTGTCGTGCTCGATATGAGTCCAAATGAATTTTGATTCTCGAAGTTAATGACATTGGTGTCTACGTCTAGACTGAATATACCTGCGATTAGATTTGTTCCTGCTGGTGTGGAGGCTAGAGCTTGAAAGAACAGCTTTCTTCGATGGCTCATTATTCCTCCCCACGACCACACCGGATCTATAAACGGCGTAGAGTTTGCGGAATTTCCTCCTTGAGATGTTATAGAGTCAGGTATCTTCTTCAGAGGATTGACGGAATATCCATTCGACCAGTATATATTTCCTTTCTGACCAGCAAATACATACAGTTTATTTAATACGTTTATTATCTTGTCTATATTCTCTGGTACTGGGAAATACGAGTTAGCGGTCAAAGATACGAAGTTCCAGAAATAGAGTTTTTTTACACCTGCTATAGCCATATCCGTACCTAGTTCCGATAACCAGACAGAGGTCTCATATTGAGGCAACGGCAGGGCGGCATAATTGAATGCGTACGTCGCTGGTGCCGATAGTTGGAAAGAATAGCCGGATGGTACCGATAGAGAGCCTACGAACTGACCATTACAGAAATATAGATTTCCGTCATTACCCGACACTATAGCCATGTGTTGTGGAGATCCTGTCGTCGCGGTGCTAGAGAATATAGGTTTCACTGTGACAGAGCTAGATGCGGCTGTCTTTAAAGGTGATGCAAACGTAACTGCCGTGCTTGCGAATGTGAAAGTGGCAGATACCAGTTCCCCCACGCTTGTAGTCAATTGATATACTCCGGTTGGTAAGACCCAAGAAGTCTGGGCAGCACCACTAGGATCGTTATAGCTGGACAAAGTAGCCCCAACAGCGGCCGCTGATAAGGACCCCGTAAAGATAACACTCGATGGTGCAGAAATCGGCCAGAAGGCATTTGCGGTGGTGGCATTGGCATTCCATTTCGTAGAAATCACGCCTGCATCTCCCACACCAGTTCCGCAGATATCTATGGCACTCGCCCTGAATACAAATAGATAACCCTGCCAGAAGGCTATTCCTTGACCGTCAGCACTAGTCAAAGGATTACCCGTGAGAAGAAAAAAGGTATTGGCATTCACCGCGCTCTGTTTCCAAACCTGACCAGAGCTATCAAGTACATAATTAAGTCCCGCCGGAGACGTACATGAGAATTTAGGTTTTTTGACTTGAACCAAGGTTACAGTATTGGTTCCACTTCCAGTACCTGTGATGGTAATAGCGGATCCGCCGTAGGTAGCTGAGAGCTGAAATACACTTCCAGCTACGGCTTGGACGAAATAAGTTGTTGCTGCGGCAAGTCCTGTCGGTAACGCGCCCCCTGAATTAGATACAGTTACAGCGTCTCCCACTACTAGCGTCAGAGCACCTGAGAGTGTCAACTGAGAAGGAGAAGTAGATCCAGTGAACACCTGATTCCCGCCTGCAGTCGTACCAAGCTGTCTTTTATAGTTCACATACGCGACACCTTCATAGTATCTAGTATTGAAATTTCGCATGTTTGCGATTCCCTGATATGGAGAATCGGCAATACCCTTCTCAAACCCATCTATTACGAGGTCTTTTTCGTTATTTAAATTTTTTTCATATCGGTAGGCCATTATTTTTTAGTTACAAGACTATCTGGATTTATACCTCTATCCGTCAATAGAGCATTTATCTTGCCCTCTATCCTATCGAGTCTAGCGTCTGTGTATTCCTTTGTCGTATCAGTCTTTGATTTCAACACTTCTACTTTAGTATCAACCAACGCTACGGCCGCAGCCTGCCCATTGAGTGATCCATAATATGACGATAGGAATCCTATAACGGATAACAATAGCGAACCTACCATAGCTATCGGGAGGGTTATTTGGCCTGCAGTTCTAATAGATGTAGACATGATTTTACATAAAAGCTAGAAAACTTCCGTTTGTGTCCGAACCCGTATAAAGTCCCGCGTTATATCCAGATGGAGGGGTGTACGTTAGGGCCGTTGCTCCGAAATTCGCTGTACTTGCCGTGCTACTCATATGGGAGACGGCTGCATATATCGTTCCTGTTAATCCAGTGAAAGCAGTTCCTTGGGATGTATTGTTTTTATAGAAAATAAGTGTTCCAGCGTCCATATCTAATGCGACACCGACCGTATCTCCTGCAACATAAGCCGCACCGTAACCAGAGTTTACTCCGTTATTGAATTTGCTTCCGTCAGGTGCGTAATATCCCCAGCCGTTCGCGTCTGAACCAACATAATTTGTTAACGTAGCAGACCCATTCGCAACACCGAAGATTGCGGCAGATGGATCAGCTGTATAAAGTACTTCCCAGTACCACTTCCCGCTTGATACGCCTATTGTTGAACGAACGGCAGCCCAGCTCGCAACCGTATTCGTGGCATGGAGATTGCCACTACTCAGTGTAATATTCGCTCCCTTGTCCGACGGATTCCATGTAGCGTAAGTTTTTGCCATATTTTTATGCTGAAGCTATGCATCTCCACTTCGACGTAGCGGAGTTGTACATGAATCCAACAGTTAACGGTAGGGTAGTAGAACCGTTAGAGGTTGTTGGTGCAGAAACAGTACTGTTCTCAGTATTTACCCATGTAATTGTCTGGGCTACGCCACTAAAATCGAGTATCTGAACCACGACTGTCTGCATATTGACAGCACTAGCTGTCGTAAGTGTAATCGTAAGAGTAGCTGCCGAGTTGTTGGTTACAATATTATGTCGAGATGTAACAGGCACCGTCGCGGCATTTCCAGAAGCAGTAATCGCATTTGCAGTTGTTATAACCTGAGAAAATGTCTGTGTACCTGTGAAAGTCTGAGCGGCATCTGTTCTCGCTATAGTCGCAGAGGTAGAAGGGAAAGTCATCGTGGTCGAGTCTGTACCAGAGAGAGTAATTGTATTTGTAAAGTTTAAGGTCTTGGCTGCCGTACCTGTCAGAGTATAGCTACCCGTAGTGAATGTGTTTCCGTTTATCGTCGTTGCAGTCGCTGCACCAAGGGTGGGGGTAACGAGTGTGGGAGATGTCGAAAATACCAGATTTGTTGAGGTCGTACCTGTCGCACCGGCCGCCGTATACCCTGTTATATTATTAAAGGCAGTTATAGAGGCCGAGGTAGCGTTTGTACCTCCAAGTGATACTGGAATTACAGAATATTCTCCTACAACACCAGAGTTATCGTAAAGAATACGTGTATTTGTTCCTGAAGTTATTGTCGAGCTCCCGATTGTGATATTTGTGGTTGCGCTACCGTAATTTGGGATATTTAAAGTATTTGCTACAAACGTAGCAACGCCAGATGAGCCAGTGGTTGTCAAGGTTATCGGTGCTTGATAGTCGGTACCAGCAGTTGCAGCCGATATAGCCGTGCCATTGCCTTTTAAAATGCCTGTAATTGTTGTAGAGAGAGTTATTGCTGGTGTCGTGGTAGCAGTGGCTACTGAACCTGCAAAGCCATTGGCCGTCACTACAGATACGGAGGTAACAGTACCTGACCCTGCCGCTGTATCTGTCAATAGTCTGTGAGTCACTGGATCAGCATATACAACTACAGGAGTAGATCCATCAACACTTGATACCGCAAGTAGAGTAGGTACATTATTTTGATCTCTTTTTGCTTGTGCCATTTAATTTGAATTTATTAATAAAGAACCAGTCGAGGTCGCATACACGACCACTGGAGTCACCCCATCGGAACTTGAAACTGCCATGAGAGCGACCCTGTTGTTCTCATCCCTCAAGTCATTTACAGGTCCGTGATCAGTACCACCTGTTCCATCACTGACCACCAGTCCGTGATTTGTTGGGTTTACCTTCACTCTTATGATGGTAGAGCCATTACTATCAAGACCTGCTGTAAGGGTTGGGATCGAGTTTTCATCTAATGCTGCATTTGCCATATGATTTTTAGTTACAAGTAGCTAACGAAGTCGCAACTTTTGAGTACAAAACTCCTCCTTGTGTATATATCTGGGTATACCCCAAGGCAGATCCAACATCCTTTATAGTTAGACAGCCGCCTGTCCCAGATATAGATTCAAGAAGTAAGTTAGTTGTAGACGCCGTTGTATATGATCCTATCTTTGCTACGGGAGTGGTGGTTGATACTCCTAGATTACTTGTAAAGAGATTTGTCGAGCTTGCTGTTGTGGCAAACGAATTTGTAGATGTCGCTGCTGTCGTAGTTGCTCTTAGACCCGTGAAATTTTGAAGTGTCGTTGAGGCTGTTACCCAGAGAGTTTGAGTCTTAGTCAGACCCGCGAGCACATCGAGATTGCCGAATGATTTGAGATTATCTGCTTCGAGTAGGCCAGAGTTGTAGAATGTAGTGAACTCAGAGAATAGGATACCGCTACTAAGGATAAAATCCCCGTTACCCGAGCCAAAGTATATTGCACCACCTCCAACTCCATCATTAAGAACCATTGCACCTGTTGTAGGATTAAATGTACCCGTATTACCGACAAAAAGACTATTTATCCTAGCTCCTGTTGAGACTACAAGATTTGTCGATGTTGCATTTGTTGAAGTACTGTTTACCATCATTAAGTTCGTGATGGTAGAGGTAGAGTTGTTCACCAAGATGCCCATAGGGGTACTTGTAGTGGTCAATACAGTCGAGGAAAAGAGCTTCCAATCTCTATTTGAGCTAGATATGCAGCCCGATCCAGTAACGGAGAATATTCCGGTATTATCTACTTGAACACAGCTAACTCCACTTCCCCCAAGTTGAGATATTTTCAGTCCATATGACGAAATTGTAGGAGTCAATTTACTAGACACGGGATACCAATAAGAACCAGAAGTCTGAGCCCCTACGATAATAGGAGTAAAAAATAGTATTGATAGTATTAATGCTTTAATTTTCATATAGATATGTGACTGAATTACCATTTGTGTCCGCGTCTAGATAGACTAGATTTAAATTGCTGGGGGTCATTAGATAAGAGAATGTGGGAGTTATGAATATTCCATTTGCGGAAGATACAGTTGAGTCTCCTATGTAGATATTCCCTGTGTTATTCAATGACGCTTGGATTGTTACTTTCTTGCAAGGTATCGAAGCCGATGATAGCTGTACTCTTACGCCTGCTGTTGCGACCGATTTAGATCCGCTGCCAATGGTCGAGTTTCCAACAGGGGTGACTGGTATCGCGCCTCCCGAGGTAGTACCAACTACTCCCTGTTGAATCTGAGTCATTTACAAAGTGGATATAAACCTTTTAATCTTCTCTACTTTCTCCGTTACATCTGCTTCCCTTAGATCAGCAGATTCGTGTTTCTTAGATATCTCTTCCAGTTCCGTTTGAATATTCCTTTTATGTTCCTCGACCTTTGATTCCACGGAGGACAATTCTTCTATCTTTGTAGATACGAGATTGGATATCCTCGATATCTCCTCTGTAATGTCAGATAGTTCAGACTTTTTGTTTTCAATCTGGGAATCTAGTGCTACGACTACCTCTTTCTTGCCTCCTATCTCCGATGAAATTGTCTCTGACACCGAGGAGAGATTATTGATGGATTTCTGAAGTTCGATACATTCTTGATTCAGACTCTCTTTGTCCTTAGTCAAATCCTGTACTTCTTGATAGACAATATCGAGACGACGTTTCGCCTTTCGAATTTCTGCCTCAGTATCAGTAACAACTACTGTTTCGGGTGTAGTAAGCATGGTTTTAAGGAGCTATTTCTAGAACCGTATATCTTGGAGAGCTGCCAGCAATAGTCACAATGCCGTTATAGACCGCGCCCGCAGACTGGGTGATGCTTCCGCCCGACCCATCATCATTTCCAGAGCCAGCCTTGAGAGCGTAATGGAAAACTGATGTGGATGCTCCCGATCCGAGCAGAACATACAAAGTATTAGTTCCCAGATTCTGTATAGACCATCCTATCCTCGCCGTATTCGCTGCTATAGCAGTCGTGCTGCTGGCAATCGTAGGTGTATTTGAGTTTTGTGATGTCGTTATACCGCTAAATAGAGCCATTTTATTTAATTCTATTAATCGTCCTTTGTAATGTTTCGTACTTGTCGTTTATTGATCTCTCCCTATCGTTTAGCGCACATTCTCGTGCATCAAGTTCAGACTTCTTCCTCTCGCAGAATTCAAAGGAGTATTGATTTTGCTCTTCCTTATGTCTTATATCCTGATATCTCAGTTCGATATCTTTTTTTGAAGATTCCCTGAACTCCGATACCGTTTTCTTTATTTCCAGAATCTCTGTCCTAGCTTCATCAGCTTCCTGATAGGCTGCGGATAGCTCTCTTTCACGTATGTTTATCCTATTAAGAGAATCTTTAGACTTTTTGTCTCTGTCTCTTATATTTTCCTCTTTAGCAGCTAATCGAAGCTCCCTATCATCTAGGCTATTTGTTACCTCTGATATCCTTTTCTTCTCTAACTTGACCTCTTCCCATGCATATGTCAGTGGTTCAAGCAATCTAGACCTTTTTTCCTCTAGTTCTTCTATCTCTAGCTTCTTGTGTGCTATAGATTCAATAAGTTTCCGATTGCTATCATCGAGACTCTTCTTCATGCCATCCAGAAATGCCTTATGCTGGGTCTCTAGACTTCCATAGGTCTGTCTCAATGCATCAATCTTCTTTGCTATGACAACACCTTCGTCTATCTGAGCCTTTCTTTGAGCTGCCACTTGGACATCTATTGTCTTTTTAGGCAGTAGCTTCATGGCTAGTTCATAGGAGCATCAGGCATCTTTCCCTTCTCGATGACCTTTTCATCCTTGAAGACATAATTTGGATTATCCTTTTCGGAGATAGCTTTAGATGCCTTGAAAGAGCTATCAGACTGCTTCTTTCCCTCTTTAATCTTCGCCTTACCCATTGGGAGAGGCTTAAGACAGCTTTCTATCATCGGTTCGAGGATCTTCTCGTCGAATGTAGGGGGAAGGCCATTACCCATCTTGGACATCCGCTTATATTCCTTTCCCTTGTAGAACTCCCTCACCGATAGCTTGAAGGCAGCCTTCTTGCGGATCTCTTGGATATTCTCCAGAGTCTCGTCAGGGATAATCAAAGGGCAACACGTGCCTGCTGGGAATACATATTCCTTGTTGTTCCAAAGGAATGTGAAGTCCTCATCAGTAACGTTCGTAAACCTAAACACACCGTCAAAATCTCTTTCATTCATATATTATTTGGATATTTCAGGTATATCCGCACCTACGAGTAAATAATAATTTTGGAGCTTTCGTTGCTCCTTCCCATCCCCGTAAAGGGATGGTGAGGAAAAACTAAAGGAAGAGCGTAATCAAACCGTTGTTCGCAGACGTGAGCGTCTGTGCAGACACACCGATCTGAGCAACCGTTGTGAGGGTTGCAACGCCGACAGCACCTGCTGTTGCTGCGCTTCGTCCGATTGGATAACCGACGTTGGTTACAGTTGAATCAACGAGACACGAAGCAAAGCCGTGGGTGACGATGAATCCGTACTGTGCTACGCCTGCAGTTGTAAGAGCGCCAGAGGTTGCGTTATACGAAGCAGCGGTCGAAGCTGCGAGCGGATAGAGCGATACTCCGACAGGGCTTGCTGTTGCAGTCGTAGGGTTTATGACTACACCGTCATAAGGATTCGAGAGGAGGCTTACTTTTGATGTTGCATCAAGAGTAGTGATGATTGCATCCTCAAGAGTCACGACGAACGTACCAGCGTTTGTGCCAGCAGTATGTGATGCGATTCTGAGGAATTGACCAATACCTGTACCCGACGCTACTTCGAAATATCCACCAGCGAACTGGTTGATATTGAGTACAGTAGAGCCGTTAGTGACGAGGACCTGATAAGTACCAGCAGTAGCCGGATATGCCGTAGGTACGGTCATAGAAAGCTTCTGGAATGCTGTTACTTCTGCAGGGGCCTGAACCAAGACACCAGCGGCGAGTGCGGTGGCACCGTTCTGCACGAGTGCTACCGTTCGTCCGTCCGCTGTCTGGAATTTCTGGCCCACTTCAGCATCGAGATTGGGATCGAGGACTCCCGTACCTGCTGTCGTCGAGCTAGAGGTTGAAGGCAACGGAGAATACCCCTGATTGAACAGAGATAGACCCGCTGACTTGAAGTCTGAGATGAATGACATTAAGTTAATTGATTAAGTTGATAATTAGAGAGGCATCACGCTTACTCCCACTGCACACGAAGCTGTGTTCGTAGCATTTGAAGAGATAATGAGATACGTCTGATTCGGCCAAATTTTACTAGTCCCAGCAATCACTCCTTCTGTCGAAGTAGCGTTATAGCTATCCACG
>Ga0070690_100000201_pt1 | contig 31195 bp, 27 predicted proteins | sample KBSS33HmetaG_FD_64671 | JGI IMG/M metagenome (GOLD analysis project Ga0070690, IMG submission 64671) | Switchgrass rhizosphere microbial communities from Kellogg Biological Station, Michigan, USA - KBS S3-3H metaG | ecosystem: Host-associated > Plants > Roots > Rhizosphere ... | reverse complement strand
AAGGCGGTCGTGGACGAAGCGCACGGTTGGGGACGAAAGGTCGCCTGCCACGCCTACGGGGGGATCGGCCTCCACCGGGCGCTCGACGGCGGCTGCGACTCGATCGAGCACGGCCTCGACCTGGACGACGCCGCGGTCGCCCAGATGGTGCGTCAGGGAACCTGGTACTGCCCGACGATGAGCGTCTACTACAAGGAGTGGGCGCCGGAGGGCACGGAGGCGGGAGCCCGCGACCGCGCGCGGGCGGCGGTCCACGGGCCCTCGCTGCGCAAGGCGTGGAAGGCCGGGGTCAAGATCGCCTTCGGCACCGACGTCGGCGGATTCCCGTGGAGCGAGCCGATCGCCGACGAGTTCGCGCGGATGGTCGAGTTCGGAATGTCGCCCATGGCCGCGATCCAGGCCGCGACCTCGAAGGCGGCCGAGATGCTCGACATGGGCGGCAGGCTGGGGGTGCTCGCGCCCGGCGGTTACGCCGACGTCGTGGCGGTCCGCGGAGACCCGTTGGCGGACGTCTCGGTGCTCAAGAACGTCTCCTTCGTGATGAAGGGCGGGACCGTCTATCGGGAGTAGGTGAAGAGGTCGTGAGTTGTGAGTTGTGAGTAGTGAGCCGGCTAACAGTGTTTCGACGACTCAGAACTCACGACTCACGACTCATAACCCTCCTCCTCGCTACCTCCGCCCGTTCAGCAACGCCAGGAATTCCTCCCGCACCGACTGCGTGTTGAAGATTCCCCGGATCGCCGAGGTGACCGTCAACGCCCCGGGCTTCTTGATGCCGCGCATCTCGACGCAGAGGTGCCGCGCCTCGATGACGACCATGACGCCCTGCGGATCCAGCTTCTCGGCCATGTAGCTCGCGATCTGCTCCGTCAGCCGCTCCTGCAGCTGCGGGCGGCGGGCGTAGAACTCGACGATCCGCGCCATCTTCGAGAGTCCCACGATCGACTCGTTCGGGATGTACGCGACGTGCGCGTGGCCGTAGAACGGCACGAAGTGGTGAGAGCAGAGCGAGTAGAAGGGGATGTCCCGCTCCATCACCATCGCGGTATACCGCTCGTCGTTGGGGAAGAACGTGACCTTCGGCTCGGCGCCCTCGGACAGCCCGGCGAAGAGCTCGAGGTACATCTTGGCGACGCGCTCCGGAGTCTCCGTCAGGTTCGGGTCGTTCAGGTCGAGGCCGAGGAGGTTGATGATCTCGCGGAAGCGGTCCGCGATCGCCTCGATGCGCTCGGTGTCGGCGAGCGTCGGGACGTGGGGCTCCTCGCTCGCCGAGTCGCCGTTCTTGCCTTTCCGCGGCTTCGCCGGCCACTCCCTCGACCGGACCAACTAGGCCGCCTTCGCCTTCTCGAGGAGCGCCCGGATGTCGCGCGCGACCGGGATGTCGCTCGCCACGACCTCCTTGATGCGGCCGTCCTTGCCGACGATGAAGGCCGTGCGGGCCGCGATGCCCTTCTCGGGAAGGTAGACCCCGTACTTCTCGGCCACGGCGCCGCGGGGTTGGAAGTCCGCCAGGAGCGGGTACGCGATGCCCTGCTGGGCCGCGAAGGCCTTGTGGGCCCAGATCGAGTCGACGGAGATGCCGAGGACCTCGACCCCGTCGCCGCCGGAGGTGGGCAGCATGCGGCCGCAGTCCCTGGTCTCGCCCGAGCAGACGGGGGAGAAGTCCAGGGGGTAGAACAGCAGAATCACGTTCTTCTTGCCCCGATAGTCGGACAGGGTCACCTTGTCGCCGACGGTCGACGGGAGGGTGAAGTCGGGCGCCGGGTCGCCGGGCTTCAAGGCCATGCGGCAGCTCCTTCGGGTTGGGCCGCGGCCTCATCGCCGCGGGGCGGGGATTCTACCCCGGAGAGCGATCGCATCTCATTCGGGAAGGGGGCCGCCCCTGCGCTTCTCGAGCCAGGCGGCGAACTCGTCCGGACCGAGCGCATTCAGGATCGAGCGCGGCTCCGCCCAGGCCTTCCTCGCCATCCCGACCCCGTACGCGGTGTCTCCGAGACCCCTCACCGAGTGTGCGTCGGGGTCGATGGCGAGCAGCGTCCCGCGTGCGCGTCGAAGCGCCGCCCGGGCCTGTCGCCAGTCGAGGTCCAGCCGGTTGGGAGAGCCGTTGATCTCGAGCGCGCACCCCGAGGCCGCCGCGGCGTCGCAGACGGCCTCGAGATCCGCCGCGAGGCCCTCCCGCTCGAGGAGCAGGCGGCCGGTGGGATGCCCCAGCACGGAGACGCGCGGGTTCGAGACCGCTCGGATCAGGCGCGCGGTCTGTTCGGCGGGGGAGAGACCGAACCGCGAGTGCACCGAGGCCACGACGAAGTCGAAGTGGGCCAGGAACTCGTCGCCGTAGTCGATCGAGCCGTCGGCGAGGATGTCGGCCTCGGTGCCGTGGAAGATCCGCACGCCCGTGAGGCTCCGGCGCAGGGCCCGGATCTCCTCCCGCTGCGCGAGCACCCGCTCCTCGGAGAGGCCGCCGGCGTAGCCCGCGGAGCGGCTGTGGTCGGTGAAGCCGACGTACCGATAACCGGCGTCGCGCGCCGCCAGCGCCATCGTCTCGAGGGAGTCGCGGCCGTCCGACGCGGTCGTGTGGACGTGCAGAACGCCCTGGAGGTCGCGGTCGGTGACGAGCCTCGGGAGCGCGCCCGATCCCAATTCGGCGGCCTCGATCTCGCCGGCGTTCTCGCGCAGCTCCGGCTCGATCCAGGAGAGCCCCAGGGCCCCGTAGATCGCGGCCTCCGAGTCCAGGGGCAGGCGCTCTCGGCCGTCCTCGCCTTCCTCGTCGCGCTGGCGAAAGAGACCGTATTCGTTCAGGAGCAGGTCCATCCTCTTGGCGCGGCCCCGGAGCGCCGTGTTGTGCTCCTTCGAACCGGTGAAGTACAGCAGGGCTGCCGGAAACGCCTCCTCGGACACGACGCGCAGGTCCGCCGCCAGGCCGTCGAAGAACCGAACCGAGGTCTTCGTCGCCCCGGAGCCGACGACGTCCTGGACGTCGCCGAGGGTTCGGAACCAGGCCGAGAGCTCGGCCGGCCGGTCCGAGGCGGCCACGAGGTCGATGTCCTTGACGATCTCGAGGCGCCGGCGGAGGCTGCCGGCCACCTCCACCCGGGTCGCGAGCCCGGTCGCCAGGAGCGCCGCGGAGACCGCCTCCGCCCGCGGCCGGGCGGTCGCGTAGCGAAACCGCCCGGAGGCGCCGCGGACGAAGCCGATGCCCTTGAGAATGTGCTGCGCGCTCTTCGGCCCGAAGCCCCGGATCCCGGTCAGCCGGCCGTCGAGGCAGGCCCTCTCGAGCGCGTCCAGCGAGTCGACGCCGAGCGCGTCGAACAGAGCCTTGACCTTCTTGGCGCCGAGCCGGGGCACCCGCAGACACTCCCGCAGTCCCGCCGGGAACGTCGCGCGCAGCTCGTCGTACACCGGCAGCTCGCCGGTCGCCATGAGGGTCTCGACGTTGCCGAAGATCGTCGCGCCGATGCCGGGGACGTTTCGAAGCGCTCCCGACCGGACGGCCTCGGCGAGGTCGCCCTCGTAGGTCAGCAGCGCGCGGGCCGCATTCTCGTACGCGCGGATCTTGAAAGGGTTCGCCCCCGCCAGCTCCAACATGCCCGCGACCTCGTGGAGGACGCGCGCGATCTCGTTGCGGTCCACGAAGGCGATCTTAGCGGTTGAGAGTTGAGAGTTGAGAGTTGTGAGTCGTCGGAACTCCTTGAGCCGGCTCACAACTCTTAACTCTCCGCCCTCAACACTCCTCGCACCCTGTAGGATCCTCCCGTCATGAAAGTCGACCTCCATTCCCACTCGACCGTCTCGGACGGCACCGACAGCCCGACGGAGCTCGTCGCGCGGATGGCGGAGGCGGGGATCACGACGCTCGCCCTGACCGACCACGACACGCTGGCGGGGCTGCCGGAGGCCCGGGCGGAGGCCGATCGGCGCGGGATCGAGCTGATCTCGGGGGCTGAGATCTCCGCGGAGTGGGGAGGCCAGGACGACATCCATATCGTCGCGCTCTTCGTGGACGAGCGCAACGCGCGCTTCAATGCGGCCCTCGCCGGGAGGCAGGAGGAGCGCCGGACGCGCGGAGAGCGCATGGCGAAGAAGCTGGTCGAGGCGGGCTACGGAATCGACCTCGAGGCGATCCGGGCCGACGTCGGCGACGGCGTCTGGGGCCGGCCGCACCTCGCGCGCGCGCTCATCCGGGCGGGCTACGCCGCCGACAACAACGACGCCTTCGATCGATTCCTGGGACGGGAGCACCCCTGGTACGTGCCCTACGAGAAGTGGAAGGCGCAGGACGTCGTGGCGGCGATCGCCGCGGCGGGGGGCGTCTCGTCGCTGGCGCATGCGGTCTGGTACGAGAACTCGGACAGGCTCATCCGCGAGCTCGCGGCCACGGGGCTCGACGCCCTGGAGGTCCGGCACCCGGATCACGATCCCGAGTTCGAGGAGCGCCTGGCGTCGTTGGCGCGCGAGCTCTCGCTCGCGACGAGCGCCGGCAGCGACTTCCACGGCGCGCCGGAGGGGCGCAAGCGTCCCGGCGGCGTGTTCGGGGACGGCGCGATGCTGGACGCGTTGCGCGCGCGACGTAAGACAGTCGGTAGTCGGTAGTCGGTGGTCGGTGGTCGGTGGTCGCTAGTCGGTCGCTCAGGACGACCGATCGGACGACCGACTCCTGACGACTGACCCCTGACGGCGGCCCCACTCTCGCTCGGACACCATTTGTCCGACGCCCCGGCCCTCAATGGGGCTGTTGAAAAACGCGGCGCTGCGGAAAAGAAATTTTTTTCTCCGCGCGCGACGACGGAGTGACGCGGAAAGCGCATGCGGAAATCGTGGAGCCGATTGACAGCCGCGGAGCTTGAGGGAAGAATCGCCGGAAACTCCGCGATGCTTCAAGAACTTACCGCCGAGAGAACTCTGCCCCAGAATCTGGAAGCCGAACGCTCGGTCCTCGGCGGCATCCTCCTCGATCCGGCGTCGATCTACCTGGTCGTCCCGATCCTCGAGCAGGACGACTTCTTCCCCGACACGCACCGCCGCATCTACGGCGCGATGCTCGATCTCTCCAACCGCGCGACCGAGATCGACGTGCTCACGCTCAAGGAGGAGCTCGATCGCAAGGGCGCGATCGAGAAGGTCGGCGGCGCGGCGTACCTGACGAGCCTGCTCGACGGCGTGCCCGACGTCGGCAACGTCGAGGAGTACGCCCGGATCGTCAAGGAGAAGTCGACCCTCCGGCGGCTGATCCGGGCCGGCCAGCGGATCACGCGGGACGGGCTCGCGGGCGATCGGGACGCCGAGGCGCTGCTCTCCGAGGCGACCGGCGAGATCTTCGACATCGCCGAGGGGGCCGTCCGCGGCGGCTTCGAGCAGATCGGCCCCATCGTCAAGAAAAACCTGGAGATCATCGAGGACGCCCGCGGCCGGCAGGGGATGCTCTCCGGACTGGCGACCGGGTTCACGGAGCTCGACCGCATGACCTCCGGTCTGCAGGGGACCGACCTGATCGTCATCGCGGCCCGGCCGTCGGTCGGAAAGACCTCCTTCGCCCTCAACCTGGCGCAGCACGTGGCGTTTCGCGAGGGCCGCTCGGTCGGCTTCTTCTCGCTCGAGATGTCGAAGGAGCAGATCGGGTTCCGCGTGCTCTGCTCCGAGGCGGACGTGGACGCGAAGAAAGTCCGCGACGGCTACGCCTCGAAGGAAGCCGCCGTGCGGCTCGTCACCGCGCAGGCCAAGATCTCCGGCGCGAGCTTCTACATCGACGACAGCGCCGCGCTCAACGTCCCGGAGATGCGGGCGAAGGCGCAGCGCCTCAAGCGGGAGAAGGGGCTCGACCTCTTGATCGTCGACTACATGCAGCTGATGGCCGGGCACGGCCGGTTCGACAACCGGACCCAGGAGGTCTCGATGATCTCGCGCGGCCTGAAGCTGCTGGCCAAGGAGCTGCGCGTACCGATCATCGCGCTGTCGCAGCTCTCGCGGCAGCCCGAGCAGCGCAAGGGGGAGCTGCGCAAGCCCCAGCTCGCCGACCTGCGCGACTCCGGATCGATCGAGCAGGACGCGGACGTCGTCGTCTTCCTCTACCGCGAGGAGCTCTACGACAAGGAGACCGAGCGCAAGGGGATCGCGGACGTCATCGTCGCCAAGCAGCGCAACGGCCCCACGGGAGACTTCCCGCTGGTCTTCCTGGGCGATCACATGACCTTTGCGAATTACGCCGGTCCCGTCGGCGGCGTGCAGCCCGAGGGGCAGCCCTTCTAGTCGGTCGTCCGTGTCGGTGGACGGCCGTTGAGGCCGCGCACCGGCGAGTTGGGAGAGAATCCCGGCCACGACCCCATGCGTCGAGAACCACCGACCGCCGACCGCCGACCACCGACTCGCGCGGTGATCGATCTCGACGCGGTCGCGCGCAACTACCACACGCTGCGGGACCGGGTGTCGCCGCGGCCCGTGTTCGCGGTCGTCAAGGCCGACGCGTACGGTCACGGCGCCGCGGCGGTGGCGCGCCGCCTCGAGCGCGAGGGTGCGGATCGCTTCGCCGTCGCCAACACGGACGAGGGCGTGGCGCTCCGGCGCGCGGGCGTCGTCGGAGAGGTGCTCCTGCTCTCCTGCGCCGAGCCCGAGGAGCTTCCTCGGCAGCACGCCTACGGCCTGACGCCGACGCTGTACGACGCCGCCCAGGCGGAGGCGGTCGCCGCCGCGGCGGAGCGGCTCTCGGGAGTCCTCCGCGTCCACCTCGAGCTCGACACGGGCATGGGACGTGCAGGGATCCGGCCCGAGGAGCTCGACCGCATTCTCGACCTGTTCCGGCGCGGCCGGCGCGCGCAGATCGCCGGCACCTTCGCGAATCTCTCGAGCGCGGACGATCCCGGCTCGCCGGCGACGGCGCGGCAGGTCGAGATCCTACGCGGCTGCGTGACGCGGATGAAGGACGCGGGCGTCGCGCCCGGGCTCGTCCACCTCGCCAACTCGGCGGGAGTGCTGGCGCATCCCGAGACCTGGTTCGACGCCGTGCGGCCGGGTCTCGCGCTCTACGGGGTGGCGCCGGCGGCCGCGATGGCCGCGTCGGAGCTGACGCCGGCGATGCGAGTCGAGACGCGCGTCGTCGCGGCGCGCCGCGTTCCGGCGGACACGCCTCTGGGCTACGGCGGCCGCTTCGTCACCGCGCGGCCGACGACGGTCGCGGTGCTTCCGATCGGCTATCATGACGGCTTTCGCCGATCCTTCTCGGGCACCGTGTCGGTTCTGCTGCGCGGGAGGAAAGCGCCAGTCGTGGGGTCGATCAGCATGGACGTCACCCTCGTCGACGCCACCGAGACGGGTGCGGAGCGCGGCGATCGGGTGACGTGTCTCGGACGGGACGGCGACGCCGTCGTGTCGGCCTGGGATCTCGCCCGCGCGGCCGGGACGATCCCCTACGAGATCCTGTGCGGGTTCGGACCCCGCGTCCGGCGCACCGATGCGGCCGAGGGCGTCGGCACGTGATCCAGCGCGTCCTCGAGCCGATCGGCAACGTCGTCCTCCGGCTGGTCGAGGAGACCGGCCGCTTCTTCATCATGCTGGGCCGCATCCTCTTCTGGAGCCCGCGGCCGCCGTACGACGTCCGGGAGCACTTCAAGCAGATGCAGCGGGTCGGGGTCGACTCGATCCCGGTCGTCTTCCTGACGATGCTCTTCACCGGCATGGTCCTCTCGCTCCAGGCCTACAACGGCTTCGCGCGGTTCAACGCGACGAGCCTCGTGGGCAGCGTCGTCACGCTGTCGCTGATGCGGGAGCTGTCGCCCGTGCTCTCCGCGCTCATGGTCACGGGCCGGGTCGGCAGCAGCATGGCGGCCGAGATCGGATCGATGCGCGTGACCGAGCAGATCGACGCGCTCGAGGCGCTCGCGACGGAGCCCGTGCAGTACCTCTTCGTCCCGCGCGTGTTCGCCTCGGTGCTGATGATGCCCCTCCTGGTCGTGTTGGGAGACGTCATCGGGATGATCGGCGGTTATTTCGTGGCCGTAAACCTGCTCGGCACCAACTCCCAGACCTACTACGAGAGCCAGTTCAACTACGTCGACATGGTCGACTTCACCTCCGGCATCATCAAGGCGGCCGTCTTCGGCCTTATCTTCTCCGTCGTGGCGTGCGTGCGCGGCTACTACACCGTGGGCGGCGCCGAGGGCGTTGGGCGCTCGACCACGCGGGCCGTCGTTGTGGCGAGCCTGACGATCCTGCTGGTCGACTTCTTTCTGACGAGGCTGCTGTTTTGAGCCGCGAGACCGGGCAGGCCTATCCCGTGAGCTCCGAGGCCAAGATCCGCGTGGAGGACCTCCACAAGTCCTTCGGGCAGAACGTCGTCCTCGACGGAATCGACCTCTCCGTCGCGACCGGCGAGGCGCTGGTGGTCGTGGGCCCGTCGGGGACCGGCAAGAGCGTCCTGCTCAAGCACCTCATCGGCCTGCTCCAGCCGGACTCCGGACGCGTGCTCGTGGACGGACAGGACCTCTGGGCGATGGACCACCTCCAACGCGTCGACTTCCGGAAGAAGTTCGGGATGTCCTTCCAGGAAGGCGCCCTCTTCGACTCGATGACCGTCTACGACAACATCGCGTTCCCGCTGCGGCGCTCCGGCAAGAAGCCGGCCCAGGTCCGGGAGCGCGTCGAGGAGTGCCTGGAGCTCGTCCAGCTGCCGGACATCGCCTCGAAGCGGCCGTCCGAGCTCTCGGGCGGCATGCGCCGGCGCGTGGGGTTCGCGCGGGCGATCGCCCACAAGCCGGAGATCCTGCTCTTCGACGAGCCCAACACGGGCCTCGACCCGATCATGACCGACACGATCGCCGAGGTCATCCTGGGCATCCGCCGTCAGCTGCGCGCGACGATCGTGACGATCACGCATCACATCCCGAGCGCGCGCAAGATCGGAGACCGCCTCGCGCTCCTGTCGGGGGGGCACATCCTCTTCCAGGGGACGCCCGACGAGTTCGTGAAGAGCCCGGACCCGGCCGTCCGCCAGTTCGTCGAGGGGCGGGCGACCGGACCGTTGACGGGAGAGATCCAGACACTGCATCGGAACTATGGGGAGGCACGATGAGTACCGCGGCGAAGGTGGGAGCGTTCTTTCTGCTGGCCCTTGCCCTGACGGGGATCCTCATCTGGAACATCGAGGACCTCAAGCTGGGCCGCAAGCTGGGCAAGACGGTGTCGATGCAGTTCGACGACGTCGCCGGCCTGAAGGAAAAAGCCGACGTGAGGGTGGCGGGAGTGCTCGTCGGCCGGGTCGCGAGGATCCGGCTGGTAGGCGGACGCGCCGTCGTCGACGTCGAGCTCGAGAAGGACGTCGACCTGCACCAGGGGGCCTCGGCCGACATCGCGACCCTCGGGATGTTGGGGGAGAACTACATCGAGCTGATCCCGGGGTCACCGAGCGCCCCGAAGCTCCCCGATGGCACGATCCTGAAGGGCCGGGAGGGCGTCTCGCTCGACTCCGTCAGCCGCCTCGCTCGCGACATCGAGGTCGACCTGCGCGACGTGACCGGGAACCTGACGAAGTCGCTGGGCGGCCAGCGCGGGCAGGAGCGGATCGAGGCCGTCGTGGACAACATGGTCAAGCTCTCGCAGTCCCTGCGCCAGCTGATCGACACCAATCGGGCCGGCATCGATGCGACCACCAACAACTTCCGCGAGTTCTCCTCGAACATGACCACCCTCGTCGAGCGCATCGATCGGCTGGTCGCGGCGAACCAGGGCAACGTCACCGACACCGTCACGAATGCCAAGGAGCTTTCGGCCAAGCTCCAGGCCACCGTCGACAACATGAACGCGATCACGGCCAAGATCAACTCGGGCCAGGGCAGCGTCGGTCAGCTCGTGACCAACGACCAGACGACGAAGAACCTGAACGATGCGCTGGTCGCCGTCAAGGAGGGCGTGAACAGCGTCACCGGCGCGCTCACGGAAGTCAAGAAGCTCAACTTCGACCTGGGGATCCGGGAGGAGTACCTGACGGGTCCAGGAAAGGGGAAGGGCTATCTGACCCTGGACATCCAACCGGTGGGCAAGCCGCGCTTCTACCGCTTCGAGCTCTCGAGCCAGCCGTTCGGCAAGCGGACGGAGTCGACCAACATCACGACGACGACCTACCCGGACGGCCACACGGAGATCACGCGCGAAGACGTCACCACGTACAGGCAGATTCCCGCCGTCTCCGCCGAGGTCGGCTATCGGCTGGGGCACTGGGTCGGACGCGCGGGGCTCATCGAGAGCACGGGCGGCGCCGGCATCGACTACCTCACGCTCAAGGACCGCCTGCGCTTCTCGGCCGAGATGTTCGACTTCGGGCGCGAGAACTACAACCCCCACGGGAAGTTGACCGCGCGGTACTACTTCTCGCCGTCCGTCTTCATCACCGGAGGCTGGGACGACTTCCTGAACACCAAGAGCAATTCGGACTCGGTCTTCGTCGGCGCCGGGGTGCGCTGGGGGGACGACGCCATCAAGTACCTCGCGGGCACGGCGGCGAGCGCCACGCACTGAGAGGCGGACCGGCGAGCATGGCGCGTTCGGTTACCGTCTTCGCCTGCCAGACCTGCGGCGCCCAGTCCTCGAAGTGGCTGGGCCGCTGCCCCGAGTGCGGCCAGTGGAACTCCTACGTCGAGGAGGTGCGCGCGGAGCCGGCCCGACCGCCGGCGCCGCCCGGCGCGGCGGCCGCGGCCGTCCCGGTGTGGACCGACCGGACGCCGGCGGGGGAGTCGGAGGAGCGGCCCCGCCTGTCGACCGGCCTGCCGGGCCTCGACCGCGTGCTCGGCGGCGGGCTCGTCCCCGGCTCCGTCGTCCTGTTCGGCGGCGAGCCCGGAATCGGCAAGTCGACGCTCCTCCTCCAGGCGGGCCGCGGCCTCGCGCAGCGATCGCGCGACGTGCTGTACGCGAGCGCGGAGGAGTCCGTGCAGCAGGTGCGCCTGCGCGGCGAGCGCCTGGGCATCCGGGAGGAGCACCTCCTGATTCTCTCGGAGACGGATGTCACGCGCGTCCTCGCGGAGGCGGAGGCGCGCCCGCCGGCGGTCCTGGTCATCGACTCGATCCAGGCGGTGGCGCTTCCGGACCTCTCCTCGACTCCCGGAACCGTCTCGCAGGTCCGCGCGGCGGCGGGCGAGCTCACGCGGTACGCCAAGAAGCGCGGGATCCCGGTCCTGCTGGTCGGCCACGTCACCAAGGACGGCTCGCTCGCGGGACCGAAGTCGCTCGAGCATCTCGTGGACGCGGTCGTCTCGATCGAGGGGGATCGCAGCTCGGCGAGGCGCCTGCTGCGCGTGACGAAGAACCGCTTCGGGCCGGTCGACGAGATCGCCCTCTACGAGATGACGGGAGAGGGTCTCGCGGAGCTGCCCGATGCGTCGGCCACTCTCCTCGCCGAGCGTCGGGCGGGACTGCCGGGAAGCGCGGTGACCGCCGCCCGCGAGGGGACGCGCTCTCTGCTCGTCGAGATCCAGGCGCTCGTCGGCCCCGCGGCCGCGGGCTCGCCGCGTCGCGTCGCGATCGGAGTCGACGGCGGGCGGCTCGCACTGCTCCTCGCCGTGCTCGAGGGAGCCGGCGTCCCGCTCTCCGGGCGCGAGGTCTTCGTCTCGTGCACGGGCGGGATCGAAGTGTCGGAGCCGGCGGCCGACCTCGCCATCGTCGGCGCGCTGATCTCCTCGGCCCGGGGGACGCCGCTGCCCGACGCGAGCGTCTTCTTCGGAGAGATCGGTCTGCTCGGAGAGGTGCGGCGCGTGCCCTCGGCGGCATCGCGGCTCAAGGAGTCGGCGGCGCTGGGATTCCGATCGGTGTTCCTGCCGTCCGGCAACGCCGGCGACGCGGCGGGGTTTCCCGATCTCGACCTTCATCCCGTGGACCGGGTTACGGAGCTCCTCGGCAGGGTGGGGGCGCCGCCGTCTTCCCGAGGAACGAAGTGACGAGGGATCTCTTTCGAGCCCGCCTGCAGGATGGAGAGAGATTCCTCGGGCCTCGCGGCCCTCGGAATGACAGACCCTAGCCCTCGAGGTGCTCGGGGAGCGAGTCCGTCAGCTTCCGGTACGCGTCGAGGTACTTCTCCCGCGTCGTCCGCACGACGCCCTCGGGCAGCTTCGGCGCGGGCGGCCGCTTGTTCCAGCCCGTGGACTCGAGCCAGTCGCGGACGAACTGCTTGTCGAAGGACGGCTGGCTGCGGCCCGGCGCGTAGTGCGACGCGTCCCAGTACCGCGAGGAGTCCGGCGTGAAGGCCTCGTCGATCCAGACGATGCGGCCGTCGAGCCGGCCGAACTCGAGCTTCGTGTCGGCGAGGATGAGCCCCCGGGAGGACGCGTACTCGCTGGCACGGGCGTACAGCGAGAGCGTCAGGTCGCGCAGGCGTTCGGCCTCGCCCTCGGGGAGCGCCTTCGCCATCGTGTCGAAGGAGACGTTCTCGTCGTGGCCGTGCTCGGCCTTCGTGGCGGGCGTGAAGATCGGCTCGGTCAGGCGGTCCGCCTCGCGGAGTCCCTTGGGCAGCGGGATCCCGCACACCGCGCCGGTCTTCTTGTAGTCGGACCAGCCCGAGCCGACGAGATAGCCGCGGGCCACGCATTCGAACGGGATGACCTCGCACTTGCGGACGAGCACCGAGCGCCCCGCGAGGAGCGGCATGTCCGACTGGAGCGCCTCGGGGAACTTCATGACGTCGGTCTCGAGGATGTGGTTCTCGACGTCCTCGAACTTGCGGAACCAGAAGTTGGAGAGCTGCGTGAGGATCTTGCCCTTGTCCGGAATCCCGGGCGAGAGCACCACGTCGAACGCCGAGATGCGATCGCTCGCGACAAGAAGAAGTGAGTCGCCGAGGTCGTAGAGCTCGCGAACCTTGCCGCGGCGGGACAGGGTCGCCGCCGAAAGATGGGTCTCGGTGATCGTCGTCATGGGGGGCTGAAGTTAGCACAGTTGGGTGAGGCAATCGTTGTATCGTTGCGCGCCAGGCGGATCTATGCGAATCCATTTGACGGAGACGGTTCCGAGGGGCGCGTCCGCGAGAGTCGCGCTCCTGCACGAGGGTCGGGACCCGGCCGCGGGAGCCCGCGCGTCGGTCCGCGGCGCGCTGCGCCAGGCGGTGCGATCGGCGCGCTTCCGCGGCGAGGACAAGGAAGTCGCGACCGCGGGGGCCTGGACGCTCGTCGGGCTCGGACGGTCGCCGGCGTCTCCCGGCCGCCTGCGCGCGGCGCTGCGCCGGGCGCTCAAGGACGTCCGCAAGGCGCGCCGCACGGCGCTCGTGCTGGACTCGGGCCTCACGGCCGACGCCGTTCGCGCTCTGCTGCCGCAGGTCGCGGGGTCCGACTACCGCTTCGAACGCTACAAGACGCGGAGCAAGGCGAAGCCCGGGAAGGCGGCGGACCGCGAGCCCTCCGAGCCCGTCGTGGACGTCGTGACTCCGCCGGACGTCGACGCGAGGGCCCTCGCGGGCGCGGCGGACCGCGCGCGCGCCGTGGCGCAGGCGTCGGCCTGGGCGCGCGATCTCGGCAACACTCCGGGCAACGACCTCGGGCCGCGCGAGTTCGCCCGGGAGGCCGGCGCGCTCTCGAAGCGGCGGGGGCTGCGCTTCCAGGCGCTGGACAGGCCGGCCATCGAGCGCGAGAAGATGGGGGGCCTCCTCGGCGTCAACGCGGGCAGCGCACGGCCTCCGGTCTTCCTCATCGGCGAGTACGCGCCGAAGGGCGCGCGCGGAACGGCGGTCCTGGTCGGGAAGGGCATCACCTTCGACAGCGGCGGGATCTCGCTGAAGCCCGCGGCGTCGATGGGCGAGATGAAGTACGACATGATGGGGGCGGCCACCGTCTTCGCGTGCCTGGCCGCCGCGCGCGACCTCAGGCTGCCCGTCCGCGTCGTGGCGCTCGCGCCCGTGACCGAGAACATGCCGGGCGGAAACGCGACGCGGCCGGGCGACATCCTCCGCATGCGCAACGGCAAGACGGTCGAGGTCGACAACACGGACGCCGAGGGCCGGCTCATCCTCGGCGACGCGCTGTCGTACGCCGAGAACTTCCGTCCCGACGTCCTGATCGACTACGCGACGCTGACCGGCGCGGTACTGATCGCCCTGGGCAGCGAGTGCGCCGGCCTGATGAGCTCCGATGAGCGGCTGGCCCGCGAGCTGACCGAGGCCGGCGAGGCGACGGGGGAGCGCGTGTGGCGGCTGCCGCTGTGGAGCGAGTATCGCGACAACCTCAAGTCCGAGTGGGCCGACATGCGCAACACGGGCGGCCGCTCCGCGGGAACGATCAACGCCGGAGTCTTCCTGAACGAGTTCGTCCCGCCGGGCGTCGCGTGGGCCCACGTCGACATCGCCGGCGTCGCCCACTTCGAGCGCGAGCAGGGTGGCTGGCCCGCCGGCGCGACGGGGTTCGGGGTCGCGCTGACGATCGAGTTCCTCGAGCGGCGCTTCGGCGCTCCGGGATCCGCTCGGTCCGCGCGCGCGTGACCGATCCGGCGAGCCCGGTCGCCCTCGTCACCGCGGCCAGCCGCGGCATCGGCGCGGCGTGCGCGAGGACGCTGGCGGGACGCGGCTACCGCGTCTCCCTGCTGGCGCGCTCCGACGCGGTCCACGCTCTGGCGGCGGAGCTCGCGGGCCTCGCGACGGTGGGCTCGGTCGAGGAGCCGTCGGACCTCGCGGCCCTCGTCGAGCGCACGCTCTCGGCGTGGGGCCGGATCGACGCGGTCGTGAACAACACGGGACATCCGGCGAAGGGGGATCTCCTCCAGATCGACGATGCCGCCTGGTCGCAGGGCTTCGGGCTCATCCTCCAGAGCGTCATCCGCATGGCGCGACTCGTCACGCCGGTCCTCCGGCGGCGTGGCGGCGGAGCGATCGTCAACGTGTCGTCGCTCTGGGCGGTCGAGCCGCACCTCGACGCGCCGGTCTCCTCGACGCTCCGGGCCGCGCTCTCGAGCTTCACCAAGCTCTATGCGGACCGCTACGCCGCGGACCGCATCCGGATGAACTGCGTCCTCGCGGGCTTCGTCGACACCTATCCCGTCGCCGAGAAGTTCCAGCAGGCGATCCCGATGCGGCGCGTCGCGGGCCCCGAGGAGGTCGCGCGCGTCGCGGCCTTCCTCCTCTCCGACGACGCGGCCTACGTCACGGGCCAGAGCGTTCGTGCGGATGGAGGCCTGACCCGGAGCCTCTAGACGGCGTCTGTCCCTCGGGCGAAAGCCTTTGACTCGCCGGGACCGCTTTGTTAGGGTCCGCGTCACCATGCCGCTGCGCGAATTCGCGATCGGTTCCGTCGGGGAAGAGCTCTTCCCGAAGCTCGTCGCCGGTCTCGCCGAGGCGTTCGACGATCCCGCGCGCGACCGGAACGTCGTCGTCCGCGACGCGCTCGCCCAGCTGTACCTCGGACGCGAGATCGCGCACGACGAGATCCTGCGCGACAAGAGCACGCCGCCCGCCACCCGTGCGCTCGTCGCGTCGTTCGATCCGCGCAACGCCACGCTGGAGGCGGAGTACTACCGCGAGATCGATCTCGAGAAGTGGGCGAGGGTCAAGCCTCTGCTGTGGTTCTGGCAGATGTTCGATCACTCGCCGGTCGGACGCAACGTCCGCCTCGGGACGCAGATGCGCTACATGCTCGCGAAGCGGATCTTCAAGAAGTGCGGCGACAAGGTCCGGATCTTCCACGAGGTCGAATTCTCCTTCGGCTACAACCTCTCGGTCGGCGACGGCGTCACGATCCACCGCAACGTCCTGATCGACGACCGCGGCGAGGTCGTGATCGGCGATGAAGCGTCGATCTCGGACTACGTCAACATCTACTCGCACGCGCACGCGGTCGAGGACATCCACGACATCAAGCTGCACAAGACGGAGATCGGCCCGCGGGCCCGCATCACGTACCACTCGGTCGTGCTGTCCGGCGTGAAGGTCGGACCCGACGCGATCGTCGGCTCGATGGGGGTGGCGTCCAAGCCGGTCGAGCCGGGCTGGATCGTGGGCGGCATCCCCGCCAAGCAGATCGCGCAGAAGTCCGTCAAGTAACCCGGCGGGCCGCACGGCCGCGAGCGACCGGCGGTAAGCTTCCCGGCGTGCTGCGCCGGTTGAGGATCAAGAATCTCGCGATCGTCGAGGACGTGGAGCTCGAGCTTTCCGAGGGCCTGACCGTGGTCACGGGCGAGACCGGCGCCGGCAAGTCGATCCTGGTCGACGCGCTGACTCTGCTCGCGGGCGGGCGCGGGTCTTCCGAGCTGATCCGCGAGGGCGCCGAGCGGCTGACCGTGTCCGGCGAGTTCGACGGAGACGCCGCCGTGCGCTCCGTCCTCGCGCAGGCCGGGCTGCCGGAGTCGGATCCCGTCCTCCTGCGGCGCGAGCTCGCGCCGGACGGCCGCGGCCGGGCGTTCGTCGAGGACGAACCGGCGGCGGTGCGCACCCTGGCCCGCATCGGGGAGGCGCTCCTCGCCATCCACGGACAGAACGCCGAGCTCGAGCTGGTCGCGGCGGGCGCGCCGCTCGAGCTGCTGGACGCCTTCGCGAAGGCCCACGCCGAGCGCGACGCCGTGGCCTCGGCCGCGGCGCGCTGGAGCGAGGCCCGCGAGCGTCTCGAGGCGCTCGAGGGCTCCCGGCGCGAGCGGGAGGCGCGGCTCGAGATGCTGGAGTTCCAGATCCGCGAGATCGACGCGGTCGCGCCCGTCGAGGGGGACGAGCTCGAGCTTCCGGCCGAGCGCGACCGGCTCCTGCATGCCGACCGGATCCGCCAGTTCGGGGAGGCGGCGCTGCGCGCGCTCTCCGAGGACGAGGGCTCCGCCGCGGACCGGCTCGGCGAGGCCGCGCGCGCGTTCGCGCAGCTCGCGGCGATCGATCCCCGCGACGCCCCTCACCGCGACGAGGCGGAGGAGCTCAAGCGCCGGGTCGCCGACCTCGCCGCCGCGGCTCGCGACGCGGCCGGCGCGATCGAGGCGGACCCGGACCGACTGACCGCGCTCGAGACACGGCTCGGCGAGATCGCGCGCCTCAAGCGCAAGTACGGCGGGTCGGTCGCCGAGGTGCTGCGCCGCGCGGAGGCGCTCCGGGCGGAGGCGGCCGACCTCTCGCACATCGAGGACGCGCTGGGCCGCCGGCAGGGCGAGGAGGCCGCGGCCGCGAAGGACTACGCCGCGTCCGCGAGCGTGCTCTCCGCGAGGCGCCGCGAGGCCGCGCCGCGGTTCGCCGCGGCGGTCGAGAAGGAGCTCCGGGGCCTCGCGCTCGAGAAGGCGCGGCTGCGGGTCGCGCTGGAGTCTCTCGAGGGCGGCATCCCGCGCCCGGGAGGCGCGGAGTCCGCCACGCTCTTCTTCGCGCCCAATCCGGGCGAGCCCGAGAAGCCGCTCGAGAAGATCGCGTCGGGAGGGGAGCTGTCCCGCGTGCAGCTCGCGATCCGCACCGTGTCGGCAGGAAGGCGGAGGGGACGCACGCTGATCTTCGACGAGGTCGACGCCGGCGTCGGCGGCCGCGTCGCGGAGGTCGTCGGCAAGAAGCTCCGCGCGCTCGCGCAGTCCGACCAGGTCCTCTGCGTCACGCACGTGCCGCAGATCGCGGCGCTCGCGGACCGGCACTTCCTGGCGGAGAAACGCGGCGTGCGCGGCCGCACCGTCGCCTCGGTGCGCCGCCTCGAGGGCCGGGAGCGGATCGAGGAGATCGCGCGCATGCTGGCGGGGGAGAAGGTCCCGGAGACCGCGCTGAAACACGCGCGCACGCTGCTGGAGGCCGCGACGCGGTGAGCCCGATGAGCCGCGATTTCGACCGCGATCGCCATTCGCGATCGGTCCTCTTCCCGGGCATCGGCGCCGCGGGACAGGAGCGGATCGGCCGGACATCGGTCGCTTTCGTGGGCGTGGGCGCGGTCGGCGCCGCCGCCGCGGAGATCGCCGTGCGAGCGGGCTTCGGCGGCGTCACGGTCGTCGACCGGGACGTCGTCGAAGCGACGAATCTCTCGCGCCAGTTCCTCTTCGACGCCGCGGACGCGGAGGCGGTGCGGCCGAAGGCGGAGGCCGCCGCGGCGCGGCTCGCCGCGATCGATCCGTCGGTGCCGGTCAGGCCCGTCGTCGCGGACCTCGAGCCGTCCAATGCGCGCGAGGTCCTCGCGGGGCACGACCTCGTCTTCGACGGGTCCGACAACTTCGAGACGCGCCTGCTCGTCTCCGACGCGTCGCGCGCGCTTGGCCTCCCGTCGCTCTACGCGGCGTGCGTCGGGGAGGAGGGCCGCGTCGCGCTCTCGATCCCGGGCGCGACGCCCTGCCTGCGCTGCTACCTGGAGGCGCTTCCGCCGCCGGGCTCCGGCCCGACCTGCGACACGGCCGGAGTCGTCCCGAGCCTGCCGCCGCTGGTCGCGTCGATTGGCATGGGCGAGGCGATCCGCTGGGCCGCCGGCGAGGCACCGACGCCGGGGCTCCTCTCGCTCTCCGTGTGGACCGGCGGCTTCCGGTCCCGCCGGCTCTTCCACGACGCGCGTCCGTCCTCCGCGTGCCCGGTCTGCGCCGGGGGCCGGTTCCCCGCGCTCGAGGCCGGAGCCGCCGACACGGTGAAGCTCTGCGGACGCCGGTCCGTCCAGATCACGCCCGCGCGCCGCGTGCGCCCGGACTTCGAGGCGCTCGAGCGGCGCCTGACGCGGCTGGGACGCGTGCGCCGGTCCCCCCAGCTCTTGAATGCGGACGTCGAGGGCGAGGGTCTCTCCCTCTCGATCTTCTCGGACGGCCGGTGCGTCGTGCGCGGCACCGACGATCCCGTGCGCGCGCGGGTCACCTACGACCGCTACGTCGGAGGCTGAGCTGAAGCGCATCCGGCTCGAGCAGCTCCTCGCCTCGACGGCGGAGGCCTCGGCGCTCGCCGCGTCGCTGCGCGCGGGCGGCGTGGCGGCCGTCCCCACGGAGACGTTCTACGGCCTCGCGGCGGACCCGCTCTCCGAGCGCGGCGTCGGGCGGATCCTCGCGATGAAGGGCCGCCCCGTGGGGAAGCCGCTGCTCGTGCTGTTCGGGGAGCGGAGCCAGCTCGCGGCTCTCGGCGTCGCGGCCAGCCCCGAGTCGCTGGATCGCTACTTCGCCGTCTGGCCCGCGCCGCTGACCGTCGTCCTGCCGCTCGAGAAGCCCGTGCCCGCGTCGCTCAATGCGCGGTCGCTGGCCGTTCGCCTGCCGGCGCACGCGGCGCTCGCCGCGCTGCTCGAGCGGATAGGGCCCGTCACCGGAACGAGCGCGAATCGGTCGGGGGAGCCCCCGTGCTTCCGCGCGGCCGCGGTCGAGGAGATCCTCGGCGACGAGCTCGACGTGATCGTCGACGGCGGCACGACCCCCGGCGGCCTCGCCTCGACGCTGCTGGACGCCACGGTGGATCCGCCCCGCGTCCTGCGCGAGGGCGCGTTCCGCTGGCCGCCGGCGCGCTAGCCCGTCCGCGAGCCGTGAGCCCGCTTCACTCGTGCTAAATTGCGCGCTTTCATGGGCATCGTTCGCGAATACGCCGGGAACACTCCGGAGCTGGGGCAGCGCGTTTACCTCGCCGAGACGGCGGCCGTGATCGGCGACGTCGTCCTCGGGGACGACGTGTCGGTCTGGTACAACTCGGTGGTTCGCGGCGACTGCAACTTCATCCGCATCGGCCCGCGCACCAACATCCAGGACAACTGCGCGGTCCACGTGACGGTGAAGACGCATCCCACGGTCCTCGAGGAGGAGGTCACCCTGGGCCACGGAGCGATCGTCCACGGCGCCGTCGTGCGAAGGGGCGCGCTGATCGGCATCCGGGCGACGGTGATGGACGGCGCCGACGTCGGCGCGTCGGCCTTCATCGGCGCGGGCGCGCTCGTCACGCCGCGGACCGTCGTCCCTCCCCGGACGCTGTGGCTGGGCGCGCCGGCGAAGCAGGCGCGTGTGCTCTCCGACGCCGAGGTGGAGGACCTCCGCCGCTACCACCTCAACTACCTCGGCTACAAGGAGGAGTACTTCCGGGTCGACGGGAAGTGGGCGCGGTGAGCGAGCGGATCCGCGCGCCCAAGGGAACGCACGACCTCCTGCCGCCCGTCAGCGAGAAGTTCGCCGCGGTGGAGGACACGGCGCGGCGCGTGTTCGGCTCGTTCGGATACGCCGAGATCCGCACTCCGATCTTCGAGAGCACCGACCTCTTTGCCCGCTCGGTGGGCGACACGACGGACATCGTCCACAAGGAGATGTACACGTTCGCGGACCGCAAGGGCCGGTCGCTGACCCTTCGTCCCGAGAACACGGCCGGCGTGGTTCGCGCGCTGGTGGAGAAGGGCCTCCAGGAGATGGCCCGGCCGATCCGGCTCTGGTACGCGGGCCCGCAGTTCCGCTACGAGCAGCCGCAGGCCGGCCGCTACCGCGAGTTCCGCCAGATCGGGCTCGAGCTGGTGGGCGCTCCCTCGGCGGCCGGGGACGCGGAGGTCCTGATCGTCCTCTTCCGCTTCCTGGAGGCGCTCGGGCTGACGGACCTGATCGCGACGCTCAACTGCATCCCCGCGGGGAAGGCCCGCGAGGCCTTCTCGAGGGCGCTCCAGGAGCACGTCCGCCCGCATGCCGGCCGCCTCGGCCCGGAGGACGCGCGGCGGATGGCGGAGAATCCGCTGCGGCTCTTCGACTCGAAGGACCCCGAGGCGCGCGAGATCCTGAAGGGCGCACCCGCGACGCTCGACTTCCTCGACGACGCCTCGCGCGCGCACCACGAGGAGCTCAAGCGGCTGCTCGCCGCCGCCGGCGTCCGCTTCGTCGAGAGCCCCGAAATCGTGCGCGGGCTCGACTACTACACCCTGACGGTCTTCGAGGTCGCCTCGGAGAAGCTCGGGGCGCAGAACGCGATCCTGGGGGGCGGGCGATACGACCACCTCGTCCGCGAGCTCGGCGGGCCGCCGACGCCCGCCGTGGGCTTCGCGATCGGGGAGGACCGCCTCGTGGACGTCCTCTCCCAGGATCCGCGGCCCGCCCGCTCCGTCTTCTTCGTGATCCCGTCGTCGGAGGCGGAGGTCTCCTACGCGCTCTCGCTCGCCGACGAGATCCGGCGCTCGTCGGAGGGCGCGGTCGTCGAGACGGACCTCTCCGGGCGAGGCCTCGTCAAGGGACTCTCCCGAGCCGGCCAGGTCCTCGAAGGCGGCGGCGCCGGCGACTATCCGTTCCGGGTACGCGGCGTCGCCGCGGTGCTCGTCGGCAGCCGCGAGCGCGAGGAGAACGTGGTGACGCTGAAGGACCTCGCCACGAAGGCGCAGGAGAGCTTCCCGCGCGAGGAGCTGGCGGGCCGCCTCGGAGCGGCGAGGGAACGACGATGACGTCGAGCACGAAGCGGCAGCCGGCCGGCGAGCTCCGCGGGAAGGACTCCGGGCAAAGCGTCCTCCTGAAGGGCTGGGTCGCGCGCCGACGGGACCTGGGCGACCTGATCTTCCTGACCGTGCGCGACCGGAGCGGCTTCGTCCAGGTCGTCTTCGACAAGCAGCGCTGTCCGCCGGCCGCGGTCGCCGCCGCGGGTGAAGCCCGGAGCGAGGACGTGGTCGCGATCGAGGGCGAGGTGGTGCTCCGGGCGGAGGCCCAGCGCAACGCCGAGCTCCCGACGGGCGAGATCGAGGTCGTGGCGGCGCGGCTCGAGTTCCTCTCGCGCGCGCGGACGCCGCCCTTCGTCGTCGAGGACCGCACCAACGCCACCGAGGAGCTTCGCCTCGAGTACCGCTACCTGGACCTGCGCCGGCCGGTCATGCAGCGGAACTTCGTCCTGCGCGACGAGATCGCGTTCCGCGTGCGGAGGGTCCTGCACGAGCGCGGGTTCCTGGAAGTCGAGACGCCGATGCTGACGCGCTCGACGCCGGAAGGCGCGCGCGACTTCCTGGTGCCGTCCCGCGTGCACCGCGGCCAGTGGTACGCGCTGCCGCAGTCGCCGCAGCTCTTCAAGCAGATCCTGATGGTGTCGGGCTTCGAGCGCTACTTCCAGATCGCCCGCTGCTTCCGTGACGAGGACCTGCGCGCGGACCGGCAGTTCGAGTTCACGCAGATCGACCTCGAGATCTCGTTTCCGACCGAGGAGGACGTCTACGACACGGTCGAGGCGTTCCTCGTCGAGGCGTTCGCGGCGGCGGGAATCGAGGCGGAGCGTCCCTTCCCGCGACTGACCTACCGGCAGGCGATGGATGCCTACGGCACCGACCGGCCGGACCTCCGCTACGACCTGCCGCTCTGCGACCTCTCGGCGGAGGCGGCGGGAACCGGCTTCGTCCCCTTCGAGAAGGCGCTCGGAGCGGGCGGCACCGTCCGCGGCCTGCGCGTGCCGGGCGGCGCCGCGCTCTCCCGCAAGCGCCTGGACGAGTGGACCGAGAAGGCGCGCGAGCACGGCGCGGCCGGCCTCCTCTGGATCAAGACGGCCGGAGGCGAGGTCACCTCGCCGGCGAAGAAGGGGCTCCCTCCCGGCAAGCCGGAGGCGCTGCTCGCGAAGGCCGGCGCCGCCGACGGCGACCTCCTGCTGCTCGTGGCCGACTCCGAGAAGGCGGCGCTCGCCGCGCTCGCCGCGCTGCGGGCGGAGGCCGCGCGCGAGCTCAAGCTCGTCGACGAGTCCCGATACGCGTTCTGCTGGGTCACGGAGTTCCCGTTGCTCGGACAGGACGAGCACGGGAACTGGTTCCCCATGAACCACCCGTTCACGGCGCCGCGCGAGGAGGATCTCGAGCGCCTCGAGAGCGATCCGGGCAGCGTTCGGGCCCGCGCCTACGACGTGGTCGTCAACGGCTGGGAGCTGGGGTCGGGATCGATCCGCATCCACCGCGCCGACCTGCAGGAGCGCATCTTCCGGCGTCTCGGCATCGGCGAGGAGGAGGGCCGCGAGCGCTTCGGCTTCCTGCTCGAGGCGCTGCAGTACGGCGCGCCGCCGCATGGCGGCATCGCGCTCGGCCTCGACCGCATCTGCGCGATCGCCGCCGGCGCGTCCTCGCTGCGCGATGTGATCGCGTTCCCCAAGACGACGTCCGGGATCGACCTGATGACGAAGGCGCCGGCGCGGGTCTTTCCCGAGCAGCTCGCCGAGCTGGGGCTCGAGCCGCCGAAGAAGTCGGGAGCGTGACACCGCCCCGCGGACCCGGCGCCTCGCACCCGAAGGAGGCCGAGCCCGAGCGGATCGAGACCCCCGGGACGGCGCCGAGCACGATCTGGGTCGGCGCGGGAGTGCTCGACACGGCCGGTCGCTACCTCGCGTCCCCGTCGGGGCGTTTCCTCCTCGTCGGCGCGGCCTCCGCGCGGACGTGGACGGAGCGGCTTCGCGCCTCTCTGCCGTCCGCGCCGCTTCTCGACCTCACGATTCCCGACGGAGAGGCCGCCAAGACGCTCGCCTCGGTCGACGCCATCGCCGAGGCCGCCTTCGCGGCGGGCGTCCGGCGCGACGACGCGATCGTCGCCGTCGGAGGCGGAGTGATCACCGACGTCGCCGGCTTCGCGGCGGCGGTCCTCCTGCGCGGCATCGCGTGGAACGCGGTCCCGACCACGACCGCGGGCATGGCCGACGCGGCGATCGGAGGAAAGACCGCGGTCAACCACGCCCGCGGCAAGAATCTCCTCGGCGCGTTCCATCCGCCCCGCACGATCCTCGTCGATCCGCTCTGCCTGGGCTCGCTGCCCGACCGCGACTATCGCGCGGGCCTCGTCGAGGCCTACAAGGCCGCGTGGATCGCCGATGCCGCGCTGGCGGCGCGGGCCGCCGCGGCGCTGCCTTCCATCCTCGCACGCGAGGCGGCTGTGCTGCGCGACCTGCTCGCCGGCGCCGCCCGCGTCAAGGCGCGCCTGGTCTCCGAGGACGTCCGGGACGCCGGCGCACGCCGGCTGCTCAACTTCGGCCACACGCTGGGCCATGCGATCGAGGCGGCCGGCGGATACGGCACGCTGCGTCATGGCGAGGCGGTCGCGTGGGGCATCGCGGCGGCGCTCGAGATCTCCCGCCGCCGCGCGGGCCTCTCCGATTCCGACGCCGGCGCGGTGCGCGCGGTGCTGAGCGGCCTCGGTCCCTTTCCCGCGCCCGTGCGCGATCCCAACGTCCTCCGGCCCTTCCTGGGCCTCGACAAGAAGGCCACGTCGCGCGGAACGGCCGGCATCCTCCTCGAGCGCATCGGCCGCGCGCGCGTCGAGGAGTCGGTCTCCGTGGAGGAATGGCTGCAGGCAGCCGCTATAATGACGTTATCGTGACCGGCAGCGCCACGCGGCGTCGCATCCGCCTGTTCGTGCTCCTGTCCGGTGCCCTGATCCTCGCCTCCCTGGTCCCCCTGTTGGTCGCGGAGGCCGTCCTGATCCGTCGGAACCGGCGGACCCTCGAGACGCTGGAGGAGAAGTACCTGACGCGGTCCTCGGCCGCGATCGCCGACCACATCGCGGCGTTCTACCAGGCGGCCGACCAGCAGCTGAACAAGGCCGTCGACGCGATCCGCCTCGCGGCCCACCTGACCGGAAAGGACCCGTTCGGCTCCGCCGAGGGGCCCGACATCCTGAGCACGGTCCTGCGGGCGCCGGGCCAGCTGGCCGCGATCCGGGGGGTCAACCTGAGCGGGGAGGGGAACTTCGTCGGCCCCGACCTCCATTCCAAGGAGATGGACTTCGAGTTCCGGAAGGGGTTCGAGTCGGCGCGGGACGGCGTGGAGTACACGGGCGATCCCTTCGTCGTCCAGGAGATCGGCACGGTCGCGGTCCTGGCCGCGCCCGTCACCGACGAGAAGAACAACCGCATCGGAGTGGTCGAGGGCCTGGTGTCCTGGCAGCCGATCGTCCGCGAGTTCCAGGACGAGCTGCGGCGCGACGCGAAGGCCACGCTGGTCGACGCCCACGGCCACGTCCTCTACCCGCCGGCCACCGGCGGCGGCGGGTCGACGCACCAGTCCTCGCTGGTCACGGACTTCGTCCGTTTCCCAGCGCGCGTCACCCGGTCCGAGAAGACGCCGTCGGGAGTCGTCCTCGCCTCGATCGCCCCCGTCGGCGCGCCGCCGTGGGGCGTCCTCGTGGAGCGGGACCGCGAGCTCGCCTTCGCCTCGGTCGAGCGCATGGTGCGCGACACGGTCATCTGGAGCGCGATCTGCCTCGCGGGCGCGCTGCTCCTCGGAATCCTCTTCGCCAGGCAGCTCTCGCGGCCCATCACGCAGCTCGCGGACTCGACGCGCGCGGTCAGCGAGGGGCAGTACGGGACCCGCGTCGAGGTGACCGGCACCGCCGAGATCGCGGACCTCTCCGAGAACTTCAACCGGATGAGCGAGTCGATCAAGGACGCGTTCGAGCGGGTGCAGAAGGCGGCGCGCGAGAACCAGGAGCTGTTCCTGTCCTCGATCCGCGCCCTCGCCGCCGCGATCGACGCCAAGGACCCCTACACCCGCGGCCACTCCGAGCGCGTGGCCCGGTACTCGTCGATGATCGCCAAGGAGATGGGCCTCTCGGCCGAGGAGGTGCGCAAGACCCGGCTCTCCGCGCTGCTGCACGACGTCGGCAAGATCGGCGTCGACGACCGGATCATCCGCAAGCCCACCGCCCTCACCGACGAGGAGTTCGAGCTGATGAAGGCCCACCCGTCGAAGGGCGCGGCGATCATGGAGGCGATCCCGCAGCTCGCCGATATCATCCCGGGGATGAAGTGGCATCACGAGAAGTGGGAGGGCGGAGGCTATCCCGACGGGCTGAAGGGCGAGCAGATCCCGGTCCAGGCGCGTATCGTCGCGGTGGCCGACGCCTTCGACGCGATGACGACGACTCGTCCCTATCAGAAGGCCATGGAGGTAACCTACGTGCTCGAAAGGCTCCGCGAAATGTCACACAAGCGATTCCACGTCGACGCGGTCGAAGCGCTCGTGCGCTGCTACCAGAAGGGAGAGCTGGTCCCGAGGGAGCGCCCGGCCTCGCCCGTGGCGAGCGTGCCCCTGAGGGGAACCGGGACGGCGGGATCATGAGCGGGCCGGTCCGTCCGCCCGCGCTTCGGCTTCCGCTTCGGTTTCGGACTCGGCTTCGGCAACAGCTCGTCGGGTTCGGAGCGATCGCGCTCGTGGCGGCCGCAGGCTCCGGCTGTCACACGATCACCAAGCCCAAGACCTCCTCGGAGCTCCTGCTGACCGAGCGGATGGCGCAGGTCCTCCTGCGCGACAACCAGCCCGTCGATGCGGAGCGGGCCTTCCGCGAGGTGCTGAAGTACGACTCCAAGAATGCCGAGGCGCTCGACGGCCTGGGCAACGCGCTCATCATGCAGGGGCGCTACAAGGAGGCGATGGCCTCGCTCGACAAGGCGGTCTCGCTCGAGCCGATGAACGGGTCGTTCCGCAACAACCGGGGCGTGGCGCGCATGGAGCTCGGCCAGTACAAGGAGGCCTACGAGGACTTCGACGCGGCCGAGAGCTCGCCGAATCCCGACGACCGGCTCTCCGCCAGCATCAACCGGGGACGGCTTCGCCAGCGCGAGGGGAACTTCGTGGCGGCCGAGCACGAGTTCAGCATGGCGCTCGCCCGCGACCCCAAGTCGTTCGCGGCGACCCTGGGCCGGGCGGTGGCCCGCGAGTCGAAGGGCGACCTGGAGGGCGCCGCCGAGGACTACCTGAGCTGCGTCAAGATCGACTCGATGAACGCCGAGGCCAACCTGCGCCTGGGCGTCTGCCTCGTGTCGCTCAAGAAGGCCGAGCTCGGCCGCCGCTACCTGCAGCGGGCGATCGACCTGGATCCCAGCGGCGACACCGGCGCCAAGGCGCGAATCCTGATGCAGGGGTCGAGCTCGCCGCCGAGCTGAGGCCGACCGACGCGCCGTCGGCTCCCATCGCCGTTCCGACGGCCCCAACAGCTGATAGCTTCTCCTTCCCATGGCCGACGACCGTCCCGACGCTTCCCCTCCGGCCCGCGAGCGCGGAGGCTTCTTCGCCAAGGTGAAGCGCGGCCTCTTCATGACGCACACCGAGATCCTCGAGAAGCTCGGGACGGCGGTCAAGAAGGGGATCGGGATCGACGAGTCGGTGCTCGAGTCGCTCGAGGAGGCGCTGCTCTCCTCCGACGTCGGCGCGCCCACCGCCGCCGCGCTGGCCGAGAGGGTCCGCGAGCGCTCGAGCCTGTCCGAGCGCAAGGATCTCGCCGGGCTCCGCGAGATGCTGCGCAGCGAGATCGAGGGCATCCTCGCCGCCGCGCCGAGGGCCGCGGCGCGGGCCGACGTCCCGCTGCACGTGACCTTCCTGGTGGGCGTCAACGGCTCCGGCAAGACGACGACCGCGGCGAAGCTCGCCGCGCGGGAGAAGGAGGCCGGCCGCCGGGTCCTCCTGGCCGCGGCGGACACGTTCCGCGCCGGCGCCATCGACCAGCTCCAGACGTGGGCGGACCGGCTGGGCGTGCCCGTCGTGCGGCACAGCGAGGGGGCCGATCCGTCGGCGGTCCTCTTCGACGCGCTCGCCGCGGCGAAGGCGCGCCAGGTCCAATCGCTGATCGTCGACACGGCGGGCCGCCTCCACACCAAGAAGAACCTGATGGAGGAGCTCGCCAAGATGCGCCGGATCGCCGCGCGCGAGGTCCCCGGCGCGCCGCACCGCACGCTGCTCGTCCTCGACGCGACGACCGGAGTCAACGGGCTCGAGCAGGCGCGCCGGTTCGTGGAGGCGGCCGGCGCGGACGGCGTCGTGCTGACGAAGCTCGACGGCAGCGCGCGAGGCGGCGTCGTGCTGGCCATCTACCGGGAGCTCAAGCTGCCGGTGCTCGACGTCGGCGTCGGCGAGAGCGTCGAGGATCTGGTCCCGTTCGACCCGTCGGAGTACGCGAAGGCGCTGCTCGATGACGAGACGGTGTCGGCGGCCCCGTCGGGCGCCGGCGTGACGGGTTGAAGCGGCCCGCGCTCGACTGGAAGCACCTCGACCGCGCGCTCGCGCTGGCCGAGCGCGGCCGGTACGGCGTGCCGCCGAATCCGCTGGTGGGCGCGGTGGTCGTGCGGCGCGGCCAGGTCGTCGGCGAGGGATACCACCGCCGGGCGGGAGGGAGCCACGCCGAGATCGCCGCGCTCGCGCAGGCCGGGGCCCGGGCGCGCGGGGCCGACCTGTACCTGACGCTGGAGCCGTGCGTGCACCATGGCCGCACCCCGCCGTGCGCGCCGCGCGTGATCGCATCCGGAGTCCGCCGGGTCGTCGTGGCCGCGACGGACCCCAACCCGCTCGTCTCCGGCCGCGGCGTCCGGGCGCTCCGAGACGCGGGCGTCGAGGTCGTGCTCGCGGCGGCTCCGCAGCGCCGAAATGCCGAGGAGCAGAACGCGAAGTTCCGGGCGTTCATGGAGACGGGCCGGCCGCTCGTTCTGGCGAAATGGGCGTCGACCCTGGACGGCCGCATCGCCTCCGCGAAGGGAGAGAGCCGGTGGATCACGGGTGAGGCGGCGCGGCGGAGGGCCCTCCTCCTGCGCGAGGAGTACGACGCGGTGCTCGTCGGCGCCGGCACCGTGGCGGCCGACGACCCCCGGCTCACTCGCCGGCTCGGCAGGGCGGGCAAGCGTCCGCACTGGCGGATCGTGCTGGACGGCCGGCTGCGGCTGCCGGAGACCGCGCGGGTCCTGCGCGGGCCCGGTGAGCGGGTCGTCGCGACCGCCGCACCGGACTCGCTTCCCAGGGCCCGCCGGCTGGCCGCGCGCGGGATCCGCGTCTGGAGCCTGCCGGCGTCCTCGCGCGCGAGGGGCCGGGTCGACCTCCCGCGCCTGCTTCGCACGCTCGCCGGTCACGGCGTGACGAGCCTCATGGTCGAGGGGGGAGCCGAGACGCTCGGAGGATTCTTCCGGGCGGGCCTCGTGGACCGCGTGGCGGTCTTCCTGGCGCCACGCATCCTGGGGGGCGCCCGGGCGACGGGAGCGGTGGGAGGCTCGGGATTCGCGCTGGCGGACGCCCCCGGGCTCGAGGGTCTGCGGGTCGAGCGCGTCGGCGAGGACCTCCTCGTGACCGGGCGCGTTCAATAGACTCCGGACATGTTCACGGGCATCGTGGCCGGACTCGGAACGGTGGCGGGAGTCTCGCCGCGGTCGGGGGGAGCGCGCCTGACGGTGCGCCCTCCCGCCGGACAGCGGCGATTCGTCTCCGGCGAGAGCGTCTGCGTCTCCGGCGTCTGCCTGACCGCCATCCGCAACGGCCGGGACCTCGTGGCGGACCTCTCGCGCGAGACCCTCAGGCGCTCGACGCTCGGCCGCCTCGCGCCCGGCGCGAGGGTCAACGTCGAGCGCGCGCTGCGCTGGGGAGATCCGCTCTCGGGTCACTTCGTGATGGGCCACGTGGATGGGATCTCGCGCGTGCGGTCGGTCGTCCCGTCCGGGAACTCCTGGATGGTCTCCTTCTCGATTCCCCGCGGCCTCTCGCGCTTCGTGGTGCCGAAGGGCTCCGTGTGCGTGGACGGCGTGAGCCTGACCGTCGCCCGCCGCGGCCGCGGGCTCTTCGGCGTCGCGGTCATCCCGGAGACGCGACGGCGGACGACGCTCGGGCGGATCGAAAAGGGCGACCTCGTCAATTTCGAGGCCGACGTGTTCGCGCGATACGGTCGGACGGCGATCCGCCGCCTGCCACCTCCGCGACGGAGGCGCCGCCGGTGATCGTCTTCGAGACCTCGCCCCAGCCGTCGATTCGGGCCGGCGAGGAGGACCTCGGCGGCCGCCGCGTCGCGGGCCGGCTCCTGCCCTACGGCGTGGAGCCGGAGCCCGGAATCGTGAGGTTCGACCCGATCGCGCGGAGCTTCGCGCGGCGGCGCGCGGAGACGAGCGTGTCCGTCGGCCCCGCGAGCGCGCAGGCCTGGCGAGAGGCGGCGCTGCGGCTCCCGCCCGGACCGATCCTCGTGGGCCCCGGTTCGCGCGCCGAGGAGGTGTACGGCGCGTACCGTGCGGCGGCGGAGGGGGCGGTCGCGGCGGGTCGCGCGGTCTACCTTCTCGACCCGCCGGAGGCCGGCATTCCGCGGGAGGCGGCCGGCGTGGTCGCGCTCTGCTCTTTCGTGGCCGGAACCGTCGCCGGAACCACGGCCGGCACTGCGGCGGGCTCCACGGCCGCGTTCCCGGCGCTCCGGGCGGCGCGGGCGCGCGGACTGGTCTGCGGCGTGCTGTTCCCTCTGATTCCCGACTGGACGGCGGAACCGGCCGCGATCGAATCCCTCGTCGCGGAGGCGGCCGCATCCGGCGCGCGGGCGGCAACCCCGCTCGTTCCGGTGGCCGACGGGGAGGCGCGGCGGGCGATCGTCGAGGCGCGCTCCCTCGACGGCGAGGCCGCCGACGTGTTCTTCGCCGCGATCCACCACCGTGAGTGGGTCGCGGCCATGGCCGAGCGGCTCCCGGCGGTTCGGAGCCGCTGCGCCGCCCGCGGCCTCGGCTTGCTTCCGCCGCGCCCGACCGGACCCCGCGAGCCGGCCGGCAACGCCGCCGCCTCGGCGCGCCTCGAGGAGCGCGCGGAGCTCGAGGCGCTCCCCGAGCACCGCGCCGAGGCCCTGCGCGCCGCGGTCCGCTGGATCGACGAGTCGGGCCGTGACCTGGCGGCGATCGCCCGGGAGGGGAATTTCCGGCGCGTGTTTCCCTTCGACGGCGACGTCGCCGCGGAGACGGAGGCGGCGCTGCGGCTCGGCAGCCAGCCGCAGCCGCGCCCGCTGCGATGAGCGCGGCGTCGTCCGCTGCCGGTCTCTACGTGCACCTGCCGTACTGCGCCTCGCGCTGCGGCTACTGCGCGTTCGTCGTGACCACGGACGGGACGAGCCGCGAGCGCTACCTCGCCGCCCTCGAGCGGGAGGCGGCCCTCCTCGCCGCCGAGGCCGCCGGCGAGGCGTTCGATGCGATCTACCTGGGCGGCGGGACCCCGTCGCTCCTGCCGCCGGCGGCGGTGGCGCGGCTCCTCCAGGCGCTTCGCGGCGGCTTCGCGGTGGGTGCCGGAGCCGAGGTCACCCTCGAGGCGAATCCCGAGGACGTGACCGCCGAGGCGGTCGCGGCGTGGATCGGGGCGGGCGTGTCGCGGATCTCGCTGGGCGTCCAGTCGCTCGCGGACGCGGAGCTCCTCGCCGTGGGGAGACGGCACGACGCGCGGCGCGCGGCCGCCGCCCTCGAGACCCTCAGGGAGGCCCGCACCGGGCTCGCCGTCTCCGGCGACCTCATCCTGGGGCTTCCGCACCAGACGGAGGAGAGCTTCGCCCGCAGCCTCGAGGGACTGTGCGACGCGGGCGTCTCGCACGTCTCCGTGTACCTGCTCGAGGCCGAGAAGAGCCGGACGATCGAGGACGACCGCCGAGGACACCCCGAGCGCTACATCGCCGACGA
>Ga0070690_100000196_pt1 | contig 31363 bp, 29 predicted proteins | sample KBSS33HmetaG_FD_64671 | JGI IMG/M metagenome (GOLD analysis project Ga0070690, IMG submission 64671) | Switchgrass rhizosphere microbial communities from Kellogg Biological Station, Michigan, USA - KBS S3-3H metaG | ecosystem: Host-associated > Plants > Roots > Rhizosphere ... | reverse complement strand
GACGAATGACGGCACCTGTTCGCGCTGCCGGGCGCTCGTGCCAGAGGATGACGTGCCGCTGATGATGTGGTCGCCGGACGGCCACGACATGCTGATCTTCTGCGAGTCGTGCCTGGGCACCGGCCGTTGAAAGGAGGGGTGAATGACCGAGAAAGTCACGACCGAGCCCAACGTCGTGTGGGAACTGCGGGACCAGTTACCGCGCCCGACGTGCCGCGGCGGACGGCCGATCGCGGAGTGCCGCGCTATTCTGGATCATCCCGCCAGTCCCGCCGGCGAACGGCCGGGCTGGTCATGCGCAATGCGGCTTCCCGCCGGGGACGAAGGGGAGTCTGGCGGCGCCGGCCGATCGCGCGAGGAAGAATTGATGGACCGCATCGCCGTGCCGGATGGCTGCCCCTGCGATTTCCGCTACAGCGGCGTGCCGCCGTCGCCGGAGGATTGCAGATCGTGCGGGCGCCGGTTCGGCTCCTGGCTGGCGTGCCGCCACGCACCAAAGCCGCCCGCACCAGTTGCGGCTCGCGCCGAATCGGTAGCAGAGTAAGGGCGGGACGCAGCCGGGCTCTCACCCCCGGCCACGCCCCTGACCATTAGGACGCTAAAGGACCGACACGCCCCAATGGCTGCATCCAATTTGCACGGACCCGTCGTGCCCGCGAAGTCGCTGGGGCATCAGGCGCGTCACCGCGCCGTGAAAAATCAGTCTCGCCAAGGTCTTGGCCTTGGTGCAGGCTTTCCGCAACCGCTCGGCGAGTCGCGCTGACGGGATGGAGACTGCAATGACCTAGAAATAGTCGAGGCGGCCCAAAGGACCGCCCCCGAAACTGGATGATCTACCGGCTGCCAGGCCGGAAGTCGCCGCCACCAAGCGGTGCAGATCATCCGACATGCGGAGCCGAAAAACAAGCCCCATGGGGTTCGGGAGACGCGCGTCCTGACGGCTGCCCTCGCAAGGGGGCCGAATGACGCCGAACCAGTTCTGCTTTCACGCCTACCTTGCCCGTCGGCTGCTGCCGCACGGGCAAAGGCCGACCGCCCTGCATGTGAAGATCGCCCGCCTGCTGGCCCGCTGGCAGCATCTGTGCCCGTCGCACGGCAAGCTGGCCCGCGCTGCCCGGTGCTGCCCCAGGACCGTCCAGAACGCCCTGAACCGCTTCCGCCGCCTCGGGATGTTGGACTGGACTCACCAGGGGGCGGTGATGCAGTCGAGCCAGAGGCTCCGACTGCCGAACCGCTACCGCCTCATTGCCTCTTTCTTGCTTCTGCCGCCGCCGAAACGGCGGCCGGCGAAGGAAGAAAGAGTAAGGATTCAGACTCCAATAAGTCTCCTCGGCAAACATGAAAAACAGGCGCTGCTGGTGAAGTGGGGCCTCGCCGCCTGACCGCCGAATCGGAGCGCGAATCGGGAGAGAGACTGATGTTCTGATCCTGTTCTCCAGCGAGGTTGCATGCATCACGGAACGTGCGCAGCCTGTGGGTGAGCAAAGGGGAGTTAGCCGATGTCCCCGAGAGAGCGGCTGGCCCGTGCTGTGCTGCTGTTCCACCGCGGCGGCCCATGGACCGACAACGACCGGGCGCTGTGGCTGGCCCTGACCGAGCAGGAAGAGGCCACCACCCGCGTCCTGTGTGACGTCGCGCGGGAGGTTCTGAGGGACGAGCAGGAGCGGAAACGGTGAGCACCGGCAGATGGGCGGAGCCGGGCGTGCCGCACATCGGCTGGCGCTGCACCGACATCTACGACAACGATGGCGATATGCAGCTCTGCGAGATGTGTCAGGTGGCGGAGATCCGCTACGTGCACGTCATGGAGCACCCGACCTTCCCAGAAACGCTCGAGGTCGGCTGCATCTGCGCCGGACACATGGAGCAGGACTATGCCGCGGCGCAGGACCGGGAGAAGCGCGTCAGGCGGCAGTCCTCGCAGCGAGCGCGCTGGCTGACCCGACAGTGGCGGACCTCGCGCAACGGCAACCCCTATCTGCGGCTGCGCGACGGCTTCCACTTGGTCGTGTTTCCGAAGCACGAAGGAGGGTGGAGCGCACGCATCACGCGAAGCGACACTGCGCAGAGTTGGCAGGCACGGCGGTTCTACCCGACCGAGGAGGCCGCGAAGCTGGGTGCGTTCAACGCCCTTGCCTTCATTCGGAGCAAGCTCGAATGACCGACACCATTGAACTCGCCGGCGACTACATGAGCCTCGAGGTGGACGAGAAGGGCGCTGCCACCATCCGGTTCTCGACGACCAGCATCACCGGCCGCGTCTGCGGCGGCTGCACGCTGTGCTGCAAGCTGCTGCCCATTCCCATCGAGGGCCTGCTGAAGCCGGCCGGCGAGCGATGCCGGCACGCCAGGGCAGGGAAGGGGTGCGGCATCTACGCCCAGCGGCCGATGCCGTGCCGCACCTGGGCCTGCCGCTGGGTGGCCGACCGGGAGACCGCTGGCATGCCGCGACCGGACCGGTGCCACTACGTGATCGACATCCAGGAGGACTACGTCACCCTGGCGCCCTTCGACGGCGGCGAGCCGTTCAAGGTCGGGGTGATCCAGGTGTGGGTGGATCCTGCGTTCCCGGAGGCCGCGAGGGCTCCCGAGCTCCGCGCCTACATGCTGCGGATGGCCGAGAAGTACCGGCTCGCTACCATCGTCCGCTTCGACAGCAGACGCGCCTACACGGTGTTCCCGCCGCCGATCGCGGCCGACGGCCAGTGGCACGAGATGGGTGGCAGCGTGGAGGTCCGAACGCCAGCGGAGCGGGAGGTGACGGTTGGGTTCAGCGACGGCGAGGAGAGGACGGCGATCGGATGAACCGGAACGAACTGCGGGAGCGGATGTTTCAGGCCTTCGACGCGGCCGCGCCCAAGTTAGACGGGGAGGTGCGGGAGGCTTTCCTGTGGATACTGCTCGGCATGTATGTGGATAGCCGCGACCACGATCAGTCTCACATGAACAAGACACTGCTGATCGTCACTCGCCTCTGCGATCCTGATCGATGGAAGCCAGGCGCTGCCGGCCGGATCATCATGGTCGGTGAAGGTGTGCGCCGCATGCTGGAACCCGATATGCCGGCCGAGTGGCGGTCAATGTTCGAGGAAGCGCGGCAGTGGGCGGGTCGGCGACGGTAGGGCTCAGCGTTGCGCCTTCACGGCCCATTCGTGCAATCGCGCGTACGAGCCGGCGCAGACGTCGCGCTCGTCGATCGCCTTGTTGGCGACGGCGGCCGCGGTGTTGGCCCACTTCACCAGCACCGGGATGCTGCGCTGTGACGGCGGGGGCGGACGCGGCAACTTCGCATCCGCCGTGCAGGTGCCGGCCGGCGGCTGTGGCAGCGGGTCATGCGCAGCGCACGCGACCAGGAACCAAAGCCCCAACAGACTGACGATCGCCAACACAGTCCACTTCATCGGCTTGGCCCCACCAGTCGCGCCGAAGCGGCGCGTTCGATCTGTGCCCGCAAGGCGTCCATCGCGGCCCGTTGGGTGTCCAGAGCGGTGCGGAGGGCGTCGAGCTGCGCCCGCATTTCCTTGTCGTCGGCCTTGGCATCGACCAACCGCTGCTTCAGATCCTCGATCGCCTCGCGGGTCACGCCGGCGCGGATGGAATTCTCCAGATCGTGGATCCGTTCTTCATGGTTCCTCGCCTGCTGCACCACCTGGCGCAGCACCGGACCGCCAGGGTCTTGCAGCTGGCTGACGTTGCGTTCGAGCGCGCCGACCTTCTCGACCAGCACGGGAACTGCCGGATCGGGCTTCGGCGGCTCGGGCTTGTCCACCACATGCGCGACGCCGACGGTCGCCAGCATCAGAACGCCGTAGATCCCATCCTTGCGCTGCAGGTTCCAGCTACCGCCGTTCTCTGCCACATCACCACGTCGCGAACCGCATCGCCGCGGCGATCATGGCTATTTTCGCCTTCGCCTCAGCCTGCGGCGTCAGCGGCTGGAACCAGGCCAGCACCAAGGCGCCCACGCTGACGCCAAGGATCGGCGGCACCAGCACCATGCAGACGCGCTCATAGCCCTTGCTCGCCAGCATCTTCATGTCGTCGTTGAATGTCTTGCCGATGTCGAGACACACTGCATCGTTGGACAGCAGCTGCACCACGATCGGCATCGACGACTCTGGCACCAACGCCTGCTGTGGCCCGGACGATGGGATCCATCGGTTGCCGTCGCGGTCCACCCCAACCCGATCGATGATGATGTTGTCGATCAGGTGCAGTTCGACCAGCAGGGCATAGTCGCCCCGAGTGTCCCGCAGCAGCTTGTCGGCATCGCGCAGGAACTCGGTGCTGTTTAGCTCTGCCCGGTCATTGACCTTGTGCAACACGGCGTCGGCGATGCTGCCGCGTTCCAGGTAGATCATGTACCCGAGCCCGCAAACGATCACCAAGACAACCACCACGACCGCTTTCCAGGGCGCATCCATGAACGCCAGCAGCCGCTCGAACACGGTTGCCGGCGTCAGGCCTCCTTGCGGCTTGTCGCTCATGTCATGCGATCGGATTGGCGGCGACAGCCGCGCTCGCGGTTCCCCAGTTGTCGTGCCACACGTCGCGATGCGGAGCGCCAGGTCGCCACAGCCGTTCGGCATAGCACTGCCACGCGGCCTCTTCGGTGGTCGGCAGCGGGCCAGGATCGGTCCAGAGCAGCAGGCGTCCGAAGCCGATGGACAGCAGGTCATGTCCCTCGATCGCGCGCCACACGGCAGGCTCGTTCCATACGACATGCAGCGCATCGCAGAGCGTGCGCGCGAGAGCGGTCGAAGCCTGGTGCGTCATCACGCCATGCACGCCCCCGCCTTGTTCGAACTGTAGCCACCCGTTCGCCGGACCCCGGCTCGTGCTCGGGCTATTCTGGTAGCGCGCGTCGAGCTTCGGTCCCGACTCCGTCAGAGCGACGCACAACAGGAATTGCCGCGCGTTGTCGCTCTGCGGTGGACCGCCAAGCTCAGCCAGGAACGCACAGCCAGGATCGAGAATGTCGGTGAGGAACACCTCGGGTGTCATACCAGATCTCCACTTCCGGCGATGTGCAGAAACAGGCTGCGCTCGACGTATAGGCGCTCCTGGAACTCAACGGTGACGCCATCTGCATGCGGATGCGGCGAGGTCCGTTGCCAGGAGATCGCCAGCCAGTGACGCGGGCCGGTATCGCGCGGCGCGACGAAGGTCAGCGGAATGCCGGCATACGTCCTGAAGAACAGCAGCATCTCATCGACATCGCCGCGCTCCAGCGGGTTCCAGGTCAGCGTCAGGGTGCGGTCGATTGGCGTGAGACCATCGGGCACGGTCTGCTGGTAGCCGTCGCCGAACTTGTTCGGGATGACGCGGGTCTTCTCCTGCAGCTGGTGCTGCGGTGTGACCACGCCGAGCTTCTGCCAGAACGACAGCACGGCAGGAGGTGGGATCACCGGGCCGATGGCGCCACGCAGCCTCGCAGCAGCTCGCCCACGGCTGCCAGCCGTCATGGTAGCCCGGATGCGGCCCTTCGCCCGTCCAGCGTGGCCTGCTGCGGCCGGCGAGAACTTGGTGATCCGCCCCTTCGGGCTGGCAACTTTTCCTCGTGCACTGAACGAGAAGGTGCCGGCGCCGAAGGCTCGAGACTTGGCGAGTGCCTTGCCGCGAGCGCCGACGGACTGCGGGAAGGTGGCGCGCGCGGCGGGGCTCTTGGGTTTCGCTGCTCCTGCGGCCGCGACCGAGGACAGCGCTCGCGACCGGGCGGAGCGCGCCTTGGCCGAACCAGGCCGCCCGACAGCCTGAATGTTGGCGAGCAAGGTTGGGCTGATGCTGCGAGCCGCCGCGTAGCCGCCGCGGCCGCGGGCGAACACGACAGCGAAGGTCGGTGGGATCAGCGAGCGCGTGGCGCCAGCCTGTGCCGCGCCGCCACGGCCGCGTGCGCTGGGCTGGACGTTGAGTGCCGACAGCGCGGATCGACCGGCTGGCGCGCTGCCCCGGCCGCTTGCGGTCACGGCGGCGATCGGCGGGGTCAGGGTCGCGTTCTGCAGGTCGGCATCGACCATTGCGAACGGCCAGTACTGCACGCGCCGGAGCCAATAGGTGATGCCACGGTTTGCCGCAGTGCCGACCTCCCAGGCGACGCGGGTCGGGGTCGGCACCGGCTGGGTCGTGATCGAGTTGGTCAGCACACCGGCACCCGCGGACCGGGTCTCGGTGATGCTTTGGTTGTAGCGCACCGCCATGCGGTAGACCGTGCCGGCTGCCACGGTGACGCCAGCCACAGCGACGTTGGTCCGCGCCGTGCCGCCGACCGTGGTGAGGTAGCGCAGGTCGGCGTTCTGCGTCATGCGGATGATGTTGCTGGTGGTGCCGTCATCGAGACCGATCAGCCCGACGCCGGTGGTGTTGGCATTCAGCACCGGGGCGGCGAACTCCATCAGGATCGTCCCGGCCGCGCCGTTGAGCCATGAGCCGCCCGACTGGAAGCAGGTCTCCACAGCCCGGGTCACGATCGTGCCTGCCGTGACGATGAAGCTGGTCGGGGCGCAGCCAGATTCGAGCTGCGCTCGGTTGACGCTGCCGCTGACGGTGATGGCGAAGTTGCCGGCCGTGGTGACGGAGAAATAGAACGGGTTTCCCTGCGTCGCAGTGCCGTAGGCAGACGCCACGCCGGTGCCCGCAGCAATCGTCACGCTTCCGGTGCCGATCATCCATAGCACCGCGAGGCCGACCGGCATGGAACTGCCGGTCGTATGGTTGGCAGGCGCAGTGCTGTTCAGGAAATAGTTCGTGCGCGCCTGCACCTCGCAGATGCAGCCGTTCGCGTTGAAACGGGGCTGATCGTTGGTGAAGCTGTTGTACGAACTGCCCGGCGCGTCGGTGTAGAAACCGTCGGTCGCGCTGCTGGCGCGATTGAACGTCCAACCGGACGGGATCGACGTGGTGAAGTCGCTGTCGAGGGTGATCCCGTTGGGGTAGGGCACAGCTCAGGCCCATTACAGCGAGAGAATGAGCTGGCCGCTCGTAAATTGGATCACCATGTTGTTCACTATTGATTGCGGCACGACCTTGCGCATGTTGAAGGATCCGGTGTTCGACGTGTTGACCCCCGCGGTGAAGGTGTCCGTGGTAACGCCAGCGACCGTCAGCAGGCCCGCTGTCCAGCCTGCGGCGATGGTGCCAATGGAACCGAGTTCTGCCGTTGCCACCACCTTGTCGGCGTTGGCAAATCCGTGCCCTGGGATCGTCACAACGGATGGCGAGGCATTGCTGAACGACGCTGGCAGCCACGGGAAGTTTCCGAACCAATCGAAGAACCCGAGCGTGCCTGCGGTGACAGCGGTGTAGAGGCCGAACCCGACCACATCGAGGCCAGCCGAACCGGAGGCTGCGAAACTGATGGTGGCGTTGTTCTGCTTGGTCGCCGGCGCGCTGCCGGTCGCTGCAGCCCACAGACCGGTCGTGTTGACGCGCGCATAGGAGGTGAAGGCCGATTCAACGAAGCCCGAGCCCGCGTCGGAGCCCATCGTCGTGAACAGGGCCAAGTATGGGTATGTCGTGATGATGGCATCCAGCGCCGCTCGCGCGGAGGCGTCCGTGTAACCGACCATGGCGGGTTCCCCTTTTGGGTTTAAGCGGCCGCGGCGTCGGCCTCAGTCTCGGCGCCATTGGTGCGCTGCTGTACACGCGCTGGCTGTCCCATGCCGAGACCCTGTGCCAACTGCTGCTGGATCCCCAGCACCAGGGGCGCCACTTCATTGAACGGTGCACGGCCCAGCACGTTGATCGCGAGTTGCCAGTGCGCCTGGTCCAGCGTGATAGATACCTGCAATGCTTCCTCCTATGCGGTGATGAGGCGGCGTGACAACCACGCGCGCGCGGACGCGGCGATCGCCGCCATGGCCGACTGTGTCAGCACGGCCTTTGCAAGCATCGACCAGGAGCAATCGATCATTCCCTGGCCGAGCGCATTGTCGGTCGAGTCGGTGCCCAGATGCGGCGACATGGCCGGGTTCGGGACCAGTAGCGTGCCGGTCAACGTTGCCGCTACGCTCTGGCCAGCTTGGTTGTCCGTGAAGTCCCAGCCGACCGTCTGGAGACCGATCGCGGCTGTCGCCGGCACCGTGTAGCCGACGATATGCCAGTTCTGCGCGTTGACCAGTTGCAGATTGGCGGTGTTGTTGATGCCGTTGCGATAGACGACCAGTCGGTTATTCGAGAACTGCAAGCCGATGCCGGTCACCGAACCGCCCTGCCCTGGCGACGCTGATCCGCTGTTCTGATCGCTGAAGACCGTGACGTAGTTGCCGGTGCCGTAGGCCGTCGTCGCCCGCACGCAGGCCATTCCAGTCCAGCCCGAGGCGATCCAGGAAGCGTCACGCGGGCAGTTCAGATCGATGGTGTCGAACTGCGTGCCGCCAGCCCGCATTCCCAGCGAGACGTAGTTCGAGGCGTGTACCGGCGAACCGCGTGTGACCAGGGCAGGACCGCCGGCCACGCGGTTGCTCTCGATCCCGTCGTAGCCGGTGCCGAAGAAGCACATCGACTGAAGGCCGGCGATCGATGGGAACTCTTTGCCGATGCTCAGGCTGAAATTCGCCTGCAGCCGGTGCGTGCTACCGGGCATGGTTTGACCTCGCGGATTGTGAAGAGAGGCGCGTCAGCGACGCGCGGGCGCCTTTATCGCGTAGACAGATCCTGGGTGGCGTACAGCGGATCGAGCACTTCGCTGCGCAGACGACTGCCGAAATGCCCGGCCGTGCCGCCGCGCTCATCGGCTGAGTTGGCATCGAACCAACCGCGCAGTTCCCAGGGCGGGCAGGTCGAGGCTACGGGCTCATCCTCATCAATCCACATATTGTTGGCGACGACCTGCTGCGTCCCCTTGGCGCGGATCTCGCAGTTGAACTCGCCGCCAAAGCGCTCCAGCGTGCGGAAGATCTTCGTCCCGATGATCGGCACTGTGGCGAAGTCGCTGGCGGTGGCATAGCCGAACGCCAGCCGCTCGCGAGAGACGTTCAGCTCGTGGACGCCAATGGCGGCAGCATCTGGTGTGATACCGGTATCGAACCACCGGATCGCCATGCGGCCGAGGAACAGTGAGACGGTCTGTGCGTTGAGCGACTGCGGCGCGTTGTCCTGCATGGTCGCCTGCGTAGCGGTGACCGAGGAGCCATACAGCACGTTAGATGTGAACAGTGTGCCATCGGGGTAGATGATCGAGATGTCGGTCGCAGCCTCCTTGTCCTGCTGCACAAACTGCTGACCGCCATAGCTCATCGCGACGTTGGTAAAGGAGACATCGCCAACGTCGAACGAACGATCAAAGGTGAGCGCGTGGTTGGCGTTCTGCACGGCGCGGAAGTAGTTGCGCTGTGGCCGGCGTCCGACGGCGCCATCGTTATTGCCGGTCGGTAGGATGAACATCTTGTCGTTGAAGCCAGCGTCCATCGCCAGTCCCGAGCGCAGGAACAGTTCCGGCGCCTTGCCGACCAGGAGACCAGTGACAGTGGCGCTCGACACCGGCCCGAGCGATATGGTCGGACTGCCGGCTGTGGTGGTGACGACGGTATCGACCCAATGGCCGCAAGCGGTCTGGGCTATCCAGATATTGCCGTTGGGTCCGCGCCGCAGCAGCAGCCGGTTGCCTGCCGAGAGTGAAAGCTGAAACGAGATCTCGATCAGCGACGCCCAGGCGGCAGCGTCATTCGAGCCGGGCAGCGTGAACCAGAACGCGAAGTCGCGGCAGCGCGGCGCGAACGCGACTGGCGTGCTCGGGCTGAGGTTCCAGGTGGCGGAAGGGATCTGCCGGAGCTGCCGCCGCACCAGATCGTTGCCGAACGCTGCCTTGGCATTCAGATCGGCATAGTCGACCAATCCGAAGCCGCGGTTGGCAGCGACTGACCGGTTCATCGTCGTCGCATACTCGTGAAACCACAGCTTGGCATGTGGGTCCGGGATCGTCACGCCGCCTGGCACCAACATCGTGCCGTTGTAGTACTGGCTGATGACGAACACGTCGGTCTGCATGATCAGATCGGGCGGACCGTAGCCATCCGACGGGTTCTGGTTGCGCACCAGATTGATCACGGTGTGCAGCGACAGGACATCGATGCCATAGGCGTCGTTGCCGGCGTTGAGAAACATCACCACGACATCGGGGACGATCGGTGCACCGATGCCGGTCTGATTGATGTTGGCGTAGAACGCACGATGCATCGGCGCTCCGGCGAGGGGCTTCGGCATCGAGCCGTACTTCACCGAGTTGCTGTTGTTGTTAACCAGCAGGTTCGTGCTCGCGAGCGAGGCCCAGGTCGCCCCGCCGATGCCGCCGCAGTAGTAGTTGATCTGCCGGTTCGGGTTCTGGCGCTGAAACTCGTCCATGAACCGCATGACGCCCATCACCATCGTCACCTGGCTCTGCGGATTGAGCGAGCCGAGGCTGTCGCCATCGAAGTAGATGTTGAGCGGCAGGTTGACCGGCTTCGCAGCACAGCGCGGCAGATGCAGCCGCCCCGAGATGCGCTTCTGCGCCTCGCGCGACTGGCGCGCGCCGGGCAGCGCGGGACGGTGGGCAAACATTGCCGCGCCATCGGTGACCATCCAGGTGGTCGCACCATCGGACTGCCAGAGGACACCGTTGGTCAGCGCGCCCGCGTCCTGCGTCGTGCTGGGCACATAGCGCGACAGCCATTGCCCGGAGACGCAGGCGCCGAGCAGCAGATAGTGACCGCCGCCGGTAAACTTGATGCGCCGGATGCCCTTGTCGTAGGCGGCGCGGGCGCAAAGGCAGGCCGCGTCCACGTCGTTCGGACCCCACTGGACCAGCGTTGGCAGGTCGGTCACGTTCATCTGGAACGCGGCGTTGCTGGGCGTGGCACCAGAGACCACCGCGATCGTGATCTGCTTCGGCGAGACGATGGTCGAGATTCGGCTGATGAAGGTCTGGTTGCCGTAGGGCGTCACCGTGTCGAGGTTGCGCTGGACCGGCGCACCTGTGGTGGGGTCGTAGCTCCACCAGCCCTCTTTCCCCATGCCATCGACGCAGATGTATTTGGTGACCGGTGACAACGACATCGACGGGTCGAAGGCAGGTGCGGTGACACTGGCGGTGATGCCGGCCTGCGGCAGTGTGGACGATGGCGCGGTCAGGAGGATGTTCGAGCCATCGAGGTGCTGCTTCACCGATGCCAGCAGCTTGAACGTCCCATCATCGGACTCGATGTAGCAGAGCTTGCCGTCGTGCCAGGGCTGGAACGCCCAGCCATCCCAACGCTGGTTGGCGATCGTAAGCTGCCATGTGGTCGCGTCGTTGGTGGCGGTGAGCGTCACGCTGCCGTGGAAGTTCACTAGGGTCAGTGTGCTGCCTGAGGTCGTGACGCGGCCCCAGTTGCGCAGCGCCGTGCCTTGGCCGCCATAGGCCGGATCGCGCACATCCAGCGTGTCGGTCAGCGTCGAGGCGCCACCACCGCTGATCGCCTGACCATTCACCTTCAGTGCGCCGGCATTAATCGACGCCGCCTGGGTCTCGCCGGTCACAGCATCGAAGCCGAACACCACGTTGCCATTCGCGCCGCGCACCGTGCCGACCAGATCGGGGATCATCCCGGCATCGTCCTGCACGTCGCCCAGGACGTTGATCGAGGTCGCCGTCAGCAGGCTCGTCGAGAACGGGCCCGTGTAGTTGAACGTCCCGACGGTGAGGGTGCCGACGTTGATCGCTGCCGCCAGCATGAGGCCGGTGTAATCGACCGCGACCGGGATAGAGCCGTCGGCGCCTGTGATCGTCCAGATCCAGTCTGGGATCATCGACGGCTGCCAGACCTCGCCTGTGGTGGCGACGGTCAGCGAGGTCGTGATGGACGCGGCATCGGCCGCGGCGCGCGATGTATCGACCGGATGGCGATGATCGTAGCGAGAGAGCGTCGTGCCCACGCCCGCCGACGCCGCGCCCGCCATGACGGGGAGGGAATTGCTGATCAGCGACGCGACGTTCGCATCACTGTACTGCTTGGTCACTGCCGCGAGGGGAGTGGTCGGATCTGCCGCCAGCGTGACCTGCGCGTTGTAGGCAATCAGGGACGCGACGACGAAGTTGCCGATGACATCGAGGCCGACCGGGATGTTGCCGGCCTGACCACGCAGCGTCCAGGCGAAGTCGGGTTCGAGCGCGGAGGCGGCCGACCAGGTATCGGTGCTGGCGATGGCGAAGGAGGGGGCCGTGAGACCCCCGGTCATCACACCACCCGCCAGAGGCACATACGGTGTGGTGCCGTTCTGCAGACGCTCCCAGGTGGTTCCGTTCGACACCATCCAGTCGCCGGCATTGATCGTGCTGATGGTGTCGATCGCCGGGCTGAGAGTCGCCTGCGCGCGGGTGGCCAGATAGTAGTCGCGGTTCGGCGCCACCCCGGCGCCGATATGGGCTCCGCTCGACAGTGCCGGTTGGTTCAGAACAGGATCCCAGCCGCCCTTGTAGTTCAGCACGCCGGTCGCGGCGCTGGGCAGTTGGGTGCTCGGCACCTTGCCTGACGCATCGAGGGCTGCGACGCCGCTGACCGCGCCGATCTGTGACTGTGGTATGTAGAGAGCCAGCGCCGAGGAGATCGCGCCGCCGACCTGCTGATCGGTCTGGTAGTTGGCCGGGTTCGACGCGGCGTAGCGCGAGGTGTCGGTCGGGTGAACATGGTCCTCGCGGGAATACCGGGTCCCAGTACCAACGGCGGCCGTGCCGTCCTGCAGAGGCAGCGCCGTGCCCAGCAGTGCTGCCAGCGATGCCGCTACGTCAGTGTCGCTCTGGAAGTGCGCCGGGTTGTTGGCAGCGTACCGGGAGAGATCAGTCGGATGGACATGATCTTCGCGGGCGTAGTGCGTGCCGGTGCCAGCCGAGGCGAGGCCGTCTTGCGGCGGCAATGCAGTCGAGAGGCGTGCGTTCAGTTCGTCGGTGACCTGCTGATCGGTCTGGTAGTCCTCCGGGTTGGCAGCGTCATAGGGCGTGTAGCCAAGAGCATCGATTACCCCATCGGGTGTGTTGATGCCGCTCATGCCCTCCTGCAGCTTCGTGATCTCGGAGGCCGCGATCTCGAAGTTCCTGCGCACGTCCTCGGTCTTCGGGTCTCCGAAGACGGGAACCTTGATGTCGATCTGCGAGCCCATGCGCAGCCTCCTTTATGGAACGATGAGACCGCGGAGTGCGCAGTTCGCTCGGATGTTCGGCGCGAACTGCTGGGCCTGCGCGTAGGTAAGCACCTGCCCTTTGATCCAGCCGGCAAAGCCGATGTCGCAGGTGCGCGCGCCGATGGCGGTGCGGGGGCTGGCGCCGATGATCATGTGTCCTGCTGCCGAGAGCGCGCGACCGGCATCGACGTTGCTGCCAGAGGTCTGCGTGCCTTCGGTCAGGTTGAACAGGAACATCGTGCGGGGCGAGGCATCGTTGTACGCCACGCCGTAGAGATGCCAGTTCTGCACGCCGACGACCGGCAGAGTGAGGTTGATCGACGGACCGTTGACGCCACAGGTGATCGATCCGCTCCCGAGCAGCGAGGTCGAGATGCCGAACAGGGTGCCGGCGTCGTTGTTGTTCATCGGCACGCTGGCCTGCGCATCAAGCGCCCCGGTGTGCCGGGCTGCAAACAACAGCGAGAAACTGCGACCGGATGCATCGTCGAGGATGCCGGTATCGAGCGCGTTCGGTGTCGCGCCGGGCGTGCAACTGACATAGGCCGGCTGATATGTCGGCGAGCCGAGCTGGGTGATCGCCGGCGCACCCATCAGGTTCTGGCTATGCGCGAGATCGGTCCCTGGGTAGCACCAGAGGGCCGTGACGCCTGTCACCGCCGGCAGCGGTGGAATCAGGATGTTGCCCGCGCTGAACGAGGCGCCGGTCAGCTGTTCGATCAGTCCGGTCATACCATCATTCCTGTCAGCGCCTCGGTGGCGCGGATGTTGGCGCCGATCGCCTGCGCCTGAGCGGCGGTCACGCTGCCGCTGATCTTGCCGACCATCGCCACATCGGCCGGATTGGCGACGCCCGTGGTGAAGCGCTGGTTCCAGCCGATCAGGAAGGTGCCGGTGGCCGATCTGCTTCGCGCGAACGAACTGCCGACCTGTCGGACCGTGGTGCCATCGGTCAGGTTGTAGATGTCCATGGTGAAGGTCGGATCGTCGTAGGAGACGAGGTAGGTCTTGAAGAACGTCTGCTCGGCGGCGGACACCGCAGGCAGTTTCAGGTTGATGGCCGGACCGTTGATCGAGCACACGCAGCCTGGCGCGGCGGCGGTCTGCAACTGCCAACTGATGCCGAACCCAGAGCCGGCGGGATCGTTGTTGCCCAACGGGATCATGCTGCCCGACGTGCCATTCGCCCGGCAGACTGCAACCAGCGTGAAGCTCTGGCTGTCGTCGGGAACCCCGGTGTCCAGATAGCCCGCGCCATGCAGCGTCGAGGTGGTGGGGCCGACGCTGATGAAGTTCCCATTCGGCAGGAAGGCCGGGCTGCCGACCGCGGTGATCGGCGGCGCGCCCGGGATCATGTTCTGGCTGCTGGCCAGATCAGTGCCGAGATAGGCCCAGAGCGTCGTCGGCACCGACAGCACCGGCAACGGAGGGATGGCGATGTTGGCCGCGCGATAGGCCGCGCCCGACACCTTGGTGACAAGACCTTGCATGTCAGAGCCCCAGCGCGTGCTTCAGTTGTCGCGCGATGTCGAGCGACAGGATCATCTGTGCGATCGAAGGCGGATGCAGACCTTGATAGTAGGTGTCATTGACCGGCGTGCTGCCGGTGCCGAGAAAGAGATCCTGATCGATCAGCATCTCACCGGACTGGTTGGCCTGCCGCGCCCGCACCGTGCCAGTCAAGCGGACCTGCTCGGTCGCTGCGCTCATCTCAACCGCGTCGGACGGCCCCATCGGGAAGTAGAGCACCTGGGTCCGATACCGACGCATCGCCTTGTGCGCGATGCGCAGGGTCTGCTGGAAGTACCAGTCGGCTGATGGCTGCGAGTAAGGCGGCGCACCGGCCGGCGGCACGTTGAACTCGCCATTCCGGCTCCAGGTGCATTGGGCGAGGATCTGCGGCTTGAAGATGTCCACATGGTCGATCGAAGAGGCCCAGATGCCCTGGCCGAGACCGCAGCCGTTCCAACCATTCACCATACCGACCGCCGTGAGCGGCACGGAGGGCGTCGAGAGCTGCAAGGCGGTGAGCTGCACGCACCCGAGACCGTTGATCGAGCCGGCGTTGATGCCCTGGGTGATTGAATCGCCCGAGAACATGATGGTGGCGCCGCGCGTGCGCGAATAGAACTGCACCCAGCCGAGCGCCATCGTGCCGTTGTCGGTGGTGTTGGTGAAACCGGACTGCGTGCCGTCGCTGACAAAATCGCCGGTCTGCGTGTAGCACTTCCAGACGCGATCCCGCGCGTAGCCGTTCCAGTCAGTCTGCGACAGCGTGGTGACCAGCGTGGTGTAGCCGGCATTGGCCCCATAGATGCGCACCATCAGCACCGGCCAGCGCCCGTTGTCGCTGCGCGAGAGCGATGAGATCGAGACCCAATCGGAGACCAGCAGCTTGACCTGCGAGCCGCTGCCGTTGCCGGGCCAGGCCGGCACGGTCAGCTTCTCGGGCGAGAAGAACACCGGCCAGGACACCGGCAGGCCGTGGTTGCCGGTGCCGCCCATGTTCCAGCCGTTCTGGATCGGCTTCGACAGCGTCACCTGAGTGTCGGTCACACTGACCACCCGCGCCCAATGGTCCGCGAGGTAGATGCCAGACGCCGTGCCGTTGGTAGGGATGTAGCAGACCATGCCCGGCGTGACGCCGGCCACGATGGGGCTGCTGGTGAAGATCAGCGTGGTGCTGCCCTGCGGCGTATAGACGTTGGTTGTGGTGAGCTGGATGCTGCCGTAGGGCTGATCCTCCCATGCGACGTCCGCGCCCGCGCTGATGAACGTGACCGGCTTCCAGGCTACCGGATTGCCCGAGGCATCGACCGGGTTGAGCTTGTTGGCTGGATTGGCGCTGACCGCGACGCAGGCCGTCAGCACACCGCCCGCTGTCAGGCCCATGCTGGGAATGACGAGACGGATCGCCTCGAAGCCGACCGTGTCCAGAGTGCAGCACAGATGGTGGGTTGTGTTCGCCACGCCGGCCACGTTGGCGCTTTCGCTGTGCGAGATCGGCCCCTGTGTGATGATGTGGCTGCGTTCGACGCGCGATTGCAGGTGCTTGGTGATGTAGCCCGACGCGAGATTGGCCGCGAGAGCGCCCGTCTGGGTGATCATCACCGAACCCTGGTCGGTGCCGTCGGTGAAGGCTTCGGTGTAGCGATTGCGGCTGTCGGAGGGCACCGTGGTGGCGTTGCCGATCACAGTGCCCGGCACGGTCAGCGGCTGCGTGAAGACGAGGTTGTCGAGCGTGGCGTTGACGATGCGCGCTTTGCCGAACTGCCAGGAGCCATCAGGCGACATCAACGCGGAGAGCGCGCCTACTGCGTCGGCGAAGCCCAGCCCGACGGTGGGGTTGCGCGGATCGGTGAACTCGACCAAGGCGCCTTTGATACGGAAGATGTCGAGCGTGCTGTCGCCGCCGGTCGCGCTGAGCGCGGCCGTAGCAACGCTGCCCAACGTCGCCGCGCCCGTGACGGTCAGCGCGGGGAATGTAGGCGCGGTCGTCAGGGTCAGCGATGTGATGGTCGCGGCCGCCGCGAACATCGACGGGAAGCGCCATGTGCCATCGGGCGCGACAATCGTGCTGATCGCTCCCGACGCATCGGCGAATCCGAGGGCGATATTCGGGTTGCGCAAATCGGCAGCGCCATAGGTCACCGCACCCATGACGGAGACCGGTCCGGTCAACTGCCCACCTGCGAGCGGGAGGTAGGGCGTCGCGGTCGCCTGCACGCGCTCCCAGGTCACGCCGTTGCTGAGCATCCAATCGCCCGCGGCGACGACCGTGACGCCATCGATCGCCGTGATGGTGGCACCCACCGTGACCACGAAGTAGTCGCCCTTCGGGGCCAGCACGCCGCCGACCAGGGCGCCGGACGACAGAGCCGGGCTGTTCGAGGACGCATTCCAGCCGCCGCGATAGTTCAGCGAGCCGGAGGTGTTCGGCAGCTGCGATGCCGGCACCCGCGCCGTGCCATCGAGCGTTGCGACGCCGCCCGCAACGCCACGCTGGGTCAAGGGAACCGCATAGCCGGTGAGGGCCGTGGTGACCTGAGTGCTGTTCTGGAAGCCCGAGGGGTTGCTGGCAGGATAGAGCGAGGTGTCGGAGGGATGGACGTGATCTTCCCGCGCATAGCGCTCGGAGACGCCGATCGCCGCGGGGCCGTCCATCAGAGGCACGTTCATGCCAAGCAGGGCTTCGAGTTCGGCGGCGACCTGCTGATCGGTCTGATAGTGGGCTGGGTTCGTCGCATCGTAGGGCACGTAACCCAGCGCCTCGGTGATCCCCTCGGGTGTGCCGATTCCGGCTATACCCTCTTGCAGCGCAGTGATCTCGTCGTGCGCCGCCTGCCAGTTTGCGCGCTCCGTGACAGTGCTCGGATGGCGCGCAACCGGCAGCGTGACATCGATGTTTGAGGCCATGTGTCTCCCCTCGGGAGCTATCGCTTCAGGCAGATCGCAACGATGGTGTAGGTGCCCTGCGCAGCGCCTCGCGCCTGTGTCAGGCGGTAACCAAACGTGCCGCTGCCGGGATAGTCGATCAGGGTGAACGGTATGATGGGGTTGTTGACGACGCCTCCGCCGGAAGACGTGGAATAGTCGAAATTCATCGAATTGAGCTGCGTGCCGTTGCGCTCGACCCACTGCACGTTGCCGGGAATGCCCACCGTGAGCGAGCCGAAAACCAGCACTGGAGAGCCGTCGGTGCTGATGAAGATCTGGTTGCCACTGCCGCTGTCGAAGGTTGCGGCCTGCATGCTCGATACCGCATTGAAGGCGATGTTGTTGGTCCCAACCTCTAGCTCGCCAATCTGGGCATGTCCGATGACGGCTGTGCCGATCTGCGCGCTGCGGGTAAGCTGAAAGTCGGTCGCAAGGTGCGTGGTGCGGATCTCGCCGGCCGCGATCTCGGTGGCCCGGATCGCTCCAGCCGCGACCTTGCCGGCGATCACAGACTGCGCCGTCAGATGATCGCTGGTGACCGAGTTGGCGGCGATCTTGTCCGCCGTCACGGCAGAGGATGACAGCTGCAGGGTCTGCACCGCGCCGGCCGCGATGTTGCCCGCCAGCACCGCGGCCGCCGCGAGCTTCGGGGTGGAGATCGCGCTGTCGGTAATCTGCGTCTCGGTGATCTGCCCGGTGATCTTGATCGCCTCCAGGGAGGCGATCTGCGCGCTGGTGATCTGGCCGTTGATGCTCGCGAAGTCGATGAACGGCACCCACTGGCCGTTGGTGTACATGTAGAGCTGGCTGTCCGCCTCGTTGAACGCGATGTCGCCTTCCTGCCCAGGCGCGGAGAGGTCAGTGATCAGCAGCACCGGCTTGATCGTCTCCGCGAACTTCGCGGTGTCGATGATCCCGTCCTCGAGATCGTCCGCGACGAGCAGCGTCGTCTTGGCCGAGACTTGCGCGGAGTAGTCGCCGGCGACGTCGGTCAGCGCGATGTCGCGGACGCGATACCACCAGGTCGTGTCGGGGAAGAGCACGTCGGAGGCGGCATCGACGAAGGCGGTGCCCTTGGCAAAGGCGATGGTCGAGAAGCTGTTGGGCGAGCCACCCGGCGCGCGCTGGATCTCGGTGTACTTGATGTCGCGGCGCGGAGAGTTCTGCCAGTTCAAGAAGATGCGGCGCGTGCCGCCAACCGCCGTCAGCCCCAGCGGGGCAGGGGGCGGATCGACCTTGCCATCGACCAGCACCGCATCGGCGGAGACCCAGATCGACACCCCTCCGAAGGCGGAGACGGAGCGCACCGAGAACACGTAGTGGTCTGGCGTCAGCCCATCGATGTCGAGGCCCACACCGTCCGCCTGGATGACGTTGTAGGTGTCCGCGGCCTGCACCAGCACTTGGAAGAACGACACGCGCGGATCGGCGGGCGGCTGCCAGGAGACGGTGACGCGGATGATCTGCGTCGCACCCACCCCGGTCATGTAGTCGCGTGCCGACACGTTGAAGGGCGGGCTGATCGCGGCATCGAGCAGTTCCGGCAGATGCGAGAAGATCTGCGGCGGGAACAGGATGTCCTTCTCGACGAAGTCGAACTTGGCGGAGTTGTACTCGACCGCCGTCACCTGAAACCGGGCCTGTTCCGCCTGCGCCACCGCGACAACTTGGAACATCCGCGGCGAGGTGGTGTTGTCGACCAGGATCCACTCGGCGTTCGCGGTCGGCTGCTGCGGCAGGGGCGCCGCCAGATTGATGATCGAGTGGTCGCCCGCATCGATGAACTGCGGCTGATACAAGGTGGCGCTCGCCACGGTGCTGTTCGGCATCAGCACAGTGAGGATGAACGAGGAGCCGACCGAGATGTCCACCTTGCTGTCGAGATGCAGCACGCTTTGCGTCGATTCCTGCTGCAACCGGCCGCCATAGCGCAGCCCGAAATAGGCCGGATCGTGCTGTTGGAACACGTCGCCCGGACGCAGGCTCATGTGGTCGAGCGAGGCGTCGTAGTTCACCGTCTCGGTCTGCTGCGTCTCCGAGTAGATCTGCCATTTGCCCAGCCGGTGCGCGAGCGAGCGCGAGGTGCAGCCCCAGGCGGTGAGGTCGCCAGAGATCACGCCGCGCCGCGCCACATCGTCGGTTTGCTCTACCGTCTCGGTGGTCACCTGATACTTGTTCGACGGGTCCCGCCACGCGACGCGGATGACGTTGTGGCGGGTCTTCAGCGATGTGCCTTCGTAGTTGAAGTCCCCGTCGATGACATTCGCCTGGTTCACCAGCTTGACCGGGTTCTTCGGCATGTCGTTCGTGACGACCACCTGACCAGCGCCCCAGTACGTCATGCCGCGGAAAGCGGAGACCATCGTCTGCAGGACGCTGTAGGCCTCGGCCTGGTCGCTGATGTTCGCGTTGGTGGTGTAGCGCGGCTCGCTGCCACCGAAGCCATCTGGCACCAGCTGATCGCAGTACTGGCTGATCACGTAGAGGTCGGCCTTGGTCACCTCCATCGAATTGCCCGGGATGCCGCAGCCGTAGCGGGTGTGGCTCAGCATGTCGTAGAGCGCCCAGGCCGGGTTCGATGTCACCGCGTTCTTGAAGCTGACCGTGTCCCAGGTGCCGCCGACGGTGCCCGGTCCGCTGCTGGCATAGGTGCGGTTCACCGGATCGTAGTTCGCCGGAACCTGCACCAGGCGGCCGTAGATCTCATACGTCCGGGTCGGGATCTGCGAGCCGAAGGCCTCGGCATCGAAGGTCAGCGCGACGTAGGCGGTGTCAGGGTATTGCAGCCGGTGATCGTCGATCGCGGTGACCAGATCGAAGAAGAGGTCGTTCTGGATGTTGAGGTCGGTCGAGTCCGGGTTGTTGCGAGTGACGCGGATGTCCCAGGTGTTCGCGCCGTCACTCAGGCGGGGCAGGTCGAAGCGATAGGAGACCTGGTAGGGTGCGGTGTTTTTGCCGGTGATGTCGTAGCGGCCGATGTTGACCCAGTCGCCGACGAAGCCGCCGCTGCCTTCCTTGGACGGCCGGGCATCGATCGAGAACTGCACGAAGTAGGGGTAGATGTCTCCGGTCGATGGGATGGTCTGCATCAGGATCGGGATCTTCAGCGTGACCCGTGCTGCAGTGGCGGTTGCGCTGCGGATCGTCTGCGTCACCGGGCCAAGGCGCTGGGTGACCTGCACACCGACGTTGGTGGTCTCCTCCGAGGACGAGTAGCCCGCCACGAAGTCCTGGTCGGGGTAGCCGTAGCGGATCTCCCAGGTGACGCCGTTGAAGTTCATCGAGCCGTCGGGTGCTTGCAACGGCGTGCCATCGAAGAAGATCGACTTGGCGCCATTGACGAGGCCCTGGATCGGACCTTCGCCCAGCATGTCGATGATGCGGACAACCGCCTTGCTGCGCAGGGTGTTCGGGTAGACGTGGGGCTTAGTGTTCCAATAGATCTGCGGGTTGAACACGTCGCCTTGCAGCGCGACTGCCTCGTAGCCGACGCTGATCACCACGCTGCCGACCATGATCCGGCCGTACTGCACCGGCACCGGCACGCCCTGCTGCTGCACGTTCAGCTGGCCGCCGAGCAGGAACGATTGGGTGTTGCTCTCCTGCGGAGAGGTCGTGCCCTTGGGCTGTGGCGACATCATCATCGTGATGCCGCCCAGGATCAGCGAGGCGCCGAACATCAAGGGCGTCGTGGCAACCGTAATGCCGAACATAGCAGAGGTGGCAAAGCCGAGACCGGCAAGCGTCGCCGGGAACACGACGGCCGCCACGACCAGCAGAACGCCGATGATGATCTTGCCCGCACCGCCGCGCTTGGCCCCTTTGGCGACCGGGAAGAGGTGCATCTCGCCGGATGGCGGCAGTTTCAGGTGGATGCCGCGCAGGTCGAGCTGCATGCCACGCTTCGCATCGCCGCGGATGACGCGGTAGTCGCCCTCTTCCAACATGGCACGGAAGCCGGGCTTCAGGCGGCACAGCGCGGCGATCGCATTCGCCGGCGTCGAGGCACCGACCGTCAGTTCAGGGCCGAACTTGCGCCGGAGCTTGCCGTGCAGCACCACGCGGGCGGTACGGTCGATCAGGTGGACCGGGAAGCCGACCGCATCAAGCACGGTAGCGCATCCAGTCGGTCATGAAGCGCAGCCAGATCACCACAGGGGTCTCGACCGATAGGCGCTCCTGCAGGTGGTGCAGGATCTTGCCCTCGCCGACGTAGATGCCGGCATGGTTGGGCTGCTCGGACCGGACCGCAGCAAGGAACACATCGCCGATCTCCGGCTGCGTCCGATCGGTGGACTGGAAGCCCGAGGTGATCAGGTTGTCGCGGTAGGACACGCCGGGGACGCGCCAGTAGCCGTCCTCGCGCGCGAACTCCGGCAGGCGGATCGAGCGCTCCATCCAGTAGTAGTCGCGCACCAAGGCCGCGCAGTCGCCGCAACCATCGGTGCCAGAGGGACCCCACCGGAAGCCCCGTCCGATCAGGGGTGGTGGAGCGAGGCTGTCGGACCAGTAGAACGCCGGATCTGCGCTGTCGTGCGTGCAGGTCACGATGCCCCACGGAATGTCCATGCTGATCTGGCGCCGCATGTCGCCAGCCGAAGGCGCGCGCGGGCCGTCCGGGTGGGAGTGGACCAGCGCCAGGGCGGTGCCGGCCTCGAGGTAGGCCTGCAGCTGCTCGGTGCAGTCGAAGCTCTCTTCGGGATCGACCGCGACATTCTCCAGCGGCTCGTAGCCACCGGCGGTGACCACGCCACACGCCTCGCGCGGGTATTCGTGCATCGCGTGGATGCGGATTGCCGTCTCCACCGCGTCCCCGAACATCAGTTGGCGACCTCGGCGACACCAGGGAAGGAGCGGATCGGCAGCAGCGGGTTGCCGTAGTTGGGCAGCAGCGAGTTGCCGAACCGGAACAGGCAGTCATGCTCGCGCTTGCCGCACAGGTCCTTGCTGGGATCAGTGGTCGCGGATCCGTCGCCCTGGAAGAACAGCCCTCCGACGTAGGGACAGGTCCCATACACGAAATGCCCGCCACCAACCGTGCTCCACTGCCGGTAGGTGTGATCGCAGTGGTTGCGCAGCACGATCCGCTTCGGCAGCGCGATGCCCTGCTGGTCGAGGCCTGCGGCCAGTTCGAACTCTATGACGTGCTTGTTGTGGGCTGACTTCCGGTCCACCACGAAGATGTCCGGCTCGAAGAGCGCACTGGAATCAGCGTTGGGCTCGCCATCGAGGCAGCTTCGGAAGGTCTGCAGCCGCTTGACCTGCGCACCGACGATGTCGCCGTACTGGATCACCAGGGCCGCGGCGAGGCCTCCGAGGTTGCTGACGCGGAGCTTGGGGCGCGGGAGCTTGCCCTGGCCGCTCCACTCGTGCCCGGTCAGCTCGATCGGTGCCGGGACATATTCGACACCGCCAAACAGCACGCTGCCGTGGCTCTCCAGCAGATAGGCCGCTCCCGCCTGCGGCACGTAGGGCATGGCCGAGGCGAGTCCGACCGTGGTGACCGTGTTGCCGCCGACGACCGCGGTGCCGAAGCCTGAGACGGCGATCCATGGGTTGAAGCTGCCGTCGGTGTTGGCTGCCTGCGCCTGATAGGCGAGCGCGCTGTTCCTCAGGTTGATCTGCTTGTCGAGCACCAGCAGCGTCGTGGTCGATCCGGCGCTCAGCACGCCATCGTCGCGGTAGTTCAAGACGCCAGGCGTCCACCGGTAGATATTGCCGGTGCCCTGCTCGCCGTAGATGTTCGTGAGGGCCGTGGTGTCGAGTTCCCAGAGTTCGACCACCGGATCTGGGTCGAGTTCCTGGGCCATGCGCAGGACCGTGTCGCTCATGGGCGCAGGCGCTCCTCGAAACTTACGTTGATCATGTCGAAGTCATAGTCGGAGGTGCGCGACCACTCCGTGGCCTCCCAGATGCGCGGGCTGGTCTCGCGAGGCATCGTCCAGAAGAACCAGATGGCGAGGTGCGCGCGCAGGAAGGCGAGCAGCGTATCTGCATCGGACGGATGCAGCTGCCACGTCGCCTGGTAGTTCATCAGCGTGACGTTGATGCCGTCCGGGAGGTCGAACGAGGTGTCGCCGTGGAAGTGGTTGTTGAGGATGCGCGGCTTCTCGGTGGCGCCGGACGATGTGGTGAGCGGCGACATCGGCACGACCAGGGTGTCCACCCGCTACCCCCCGAACAGATCGCCGCCGGGGCGCTTCTCATCGACGATCGTGCGGCGTGCGGCATCCTTGACCGCGCCCTCGATCTGCTTCTGCAGGGCTGCGAGTGCCTGCGGATCCAGCTTGCCGCCTGCGCCCGTCGCATTCCCCTGGATGGTGATCGGGGTGTTGATGACCACCGCCGTGCCGCCGCCAGAGCCTCGCACGCCCAGCGCGCCATTCGGTCCCCGCACCAGGGGCATGACCGCCTCGGGACCGGCCTCGCCCATGACGCCGCCCTGCGCGTAGGCACGGAACAGCGTCGGCTGGTTGACGATCATGTTGGAGAAGTTGCCGATCCCCGGCAGTCCGGCCAGACCGGCAAAGCTGGGCACGACGCCGCCTCTGGCCAGGCCGAGCAGCGCTGCGGCATCGCCAGCGGTTTGCAGGCCAGGACCGAGCCCCGTGCCACCGAACAGGGTCCCGAGGAACCCGCTGCTGTTCTTGATCGCGCTGAAGATGCCGCCACCGCCGCCCTGGCTGAGTGCATCGGCCACGCTGCTCATGGTCGGCCGCGTGCCGGAGCCAGGAAACAAGCTGTTCAGGATCGGGTTGATGATCGACAGCTTGATGACTTCCTGGATGATCTGCTGCACGACCGTCTTCATCACGCTCTGGAAGCTGACGGCGGCATCCTTGCCTTGCAGGAACGCATCGGCCATCGAGCTACCGATGGTGTCGAAGCTCTGGCTCACCGAGTTGGCTAGCTCGTTGTAAGACGCCTTGAGGTCGTCGTTCTCGACCTTCTTCTGTGCGACGTCGCCCTGCTTATCGATGGCGCGCTGCTGTTCCGCGTCGGCCACGGCACCCGGAGCAAGACCGAACTTCTGCCGTTCGCGCAGGATCGCCAGCTCCTTCTCGCGCGCCGTCGTTGAAGCGTTGACCAGTTCGGCTTCCTTCTGGAGAAACTCGAGCTGCTGGTTTGCCTGATGGATGTCGCTGGCAGCCAGGTTGTCGCGCTTGGCCTGGGTATTCCGGTCGTAGGCTTCGGTCAGCTCGGTCACGGCAACAGCGTATTCGTGCGTGCCGGGCACGGCGGTCTTCTTTGCCTCGATAACAGCCTTCTCGAAGTTCGCAGCGTGCTCGGCGGCCTGTCCGCCGATCTCGATCATGGTGTTCTGGGCGTTCTGGGCGCGGGTTTGATCGTCGAGCGCGGTGATCTCGTCGTGGCGCTGCTGCGTCATTTGCACCTGCTTCGCCCGCAGCGCCTCGGACAGCGCTGCCTGTTCGACGATGCCTGCGTTGGTGTCGCGGGCCGCGGTGCGGAACTGGTTCTCCACCTCAGCCAGCGTGCGCGCGGCACCGGCCTGGGCCGTGAGAGGCCTGGTCGCATCGGTCGCGGACTGCGCGAGCTTCTGCTGATCGGTCAGCAGCCGGTTCTGCTCGCTCCGTAGGTCGATCATGTGCCGCTGGAGTTCGGTGAGCGCCTGCGTCTCGCGCTTGATTGCTTCCGGATCGGCGGTCATTTCCGCCTGCTGCAAGCGAGCGGTCTGTTGGTCGATCGCCTGCTGCTGGGCCAGCTGCTGGCGCGCGTTCTCGGCCTGCCTTGCTTCCAGAGCGCTCTTGCTGGCCTCCTGCTGGCGCCGTAGCAGATCGGGATCGCCTACACCGCCGCCCGCGCTGGCAACTGTGGCCGCAGCGGCGGCGGCGGGCGGTTGGACAACCATCTTGCCTTCCCAACCGTGCTCAACGACCGCTATCCGCTTGCCGAGTTCGATCAGGTTCGGAGGCAAACCGAGCTTCTGGCCCCAGAACTCGATCATCCCCGAGACATCAGTGGGAAGATTACCGATATTGGCTCCCTGCACCTTTTCAAGATACGAGGTTGCCGCACCGCCCATGAGGTTGCGGCCGGGTCCGACATTGTAGGCCCGCGCAACGCCAGCTTCGACCCCGCCAGGAAAATGCTCGAACTGTTGCGCCAGCTTCTGGATGTACTTCAGCCCGCCTTGAACATTCTCCTCCGGGATATACGGGTTGACGCCCATGTCCTTCGCCGTGCCAGGCATCAACTGCATGATGCCGAGCGCACCCGCAGTGCTGACCACGGTTTCCTGCGCTCCGGACGCCTTCATCTGCTCCGCCTGCCACATCGCTGTCGGATGGGTCAGCTCGCGCAGCTGCTCGATGTCCTCGTTGATCTTGTTGAGGATGGCGGCCAGCACGCCGTTGATAGTCTCACCCAGCGACCGCCACGCGCTCTTGGTGGAATCGCCGGTCGCTAGTTCGTTGAAGTCGCGCCAGGCCTTCTCCAGAGCGGTGAGGTTGTTCTGCGCGTTCTTCGTGCCGACATCCATCGTCTGGAAGAACAGCTTGAACGCCCCCGGCAGATCGCCGCTCTGCTGCAGGTCATGGATGTGCTTGACGACGTCGGAGGTGAACACGCCGAAACGCTTCGACGCCTCATCCGCAGCCTTGCCCGGGTCCTGCATGGCGTCGGAGAGCTTCTTGATCTCGGTCTGCAGGTCGCTCCCGAGTGACCGGCGCATGTTCTCGGCGACGACGATCACGGCCTTCAGTTGTTCGACGTTCCCTTGCCAGGCGCGGTTGGTCACAATGACGGATGCTGCGGTGAGAGCTTCCTGACGCCCAAGCTCCGTCGTAGCTGCCAGTTGGCGAGCGGCCTGTTCAGCCTGCGCGGCGCCGCTCTCGCCCTGTCCTGGACGTGCCGCATTGACTGAGTTCTGCAGCTGGAGCGTCTGGCGTTCGGCTTTCTCGGCATTCACCGCGATCAGCGCGAGCACGGAGGCGATGCCCCCGAGAATGCCGAGGAAGATGGCCCATCCCGGGATCAGGCGAAGGAACCCTACTACCGATTCACCAAGCTCTTTGAACGACGTGCCGGACGCGATCATCACGTCCGCGACCTGATGGCCCTGCTGGATCAGCGTCATCATTATGGGCTGGCCGGTGGCGAACCCCTGGAAGGTCTGGATCGCTTGGACGCCCAACTGCCGCATAGCAAATTGCGACTGGCCCGAGGAGTTCGTCAGCTGCGAGAGGCTTCGGTTGAGGCTGCCGACGGCACCTCCACCACTCCCGCCACCACCAGGATCCCGTTCCTGGAACACCGTCAGCAGATCCTGCGTGGCCTTGAGACGTGACGCCGTGTTGGCCGTGGCATCGGCCATCCCCATCACCGCCTGCTTGGCAGCGTTCGCCGCCGGGCCGACCAGGTTGAACTGCTTAACCAGGGTGTCGATCATGCTGGCGGACTGGCCCAGCTTATCGCGGCCGTCCGCCACGGCCCGCATGATCGTCATGTACGCTGTGGCGAAGGCCATCGCCTCCTTCTGGCCCTCAATCAGCTTGGCCTTCATCGAGTCGAAGGCTGCCGACGATCCGAGCAGAGCACGCTGGATCGCCTGCGCGCTCTGCGTCATGGTCGCGGCGATCTTCTGTGCACCCGCCTCGAAATTCGACGGGTCCAAGCCTGCCTGGATGGTCGTGCGCTTCGTGACGTCCACGCGCTACCTCCCCGGCTGTTGGCGCTGCTGGTTGATCCAGACCCGCTTCTGCTCCATCGCTTCCTCGACGGCAGCGATGTAGAGACCGTCGAGCTGCATGATCAGCTGCACCTCGGGCGCCGTGATGAGCGCGCCGGTCAGACCAGCCCAGGCCTCGATCTCGCGGTAGCTGATGGGGTTGGGTCCCCAGCCATTCGATCCACGCACCGCGCTCAGTTCGCGGAACCAGCCCCAAACATGCGCCAGCTCAAGCGGCATCTCATGGCCGCGCAATTCGAAAGGAGTCCGTCCGGTCTGACGCGCGAAGCTCTCAAGCTCATCACGGTAGGTGCCCTGGCCGTTGGGCAGTGGGCGCGCCAGCCTGAACTCGTTCTCCGCGAACTCTACGAGGTAGGAGACGGACTCGGTTGGAAGTTTCCCAGGTCGTTTACCCAGCTTGCCCACTGGTCGCGCAGCCACTTCGTATCGGTGAACAGCTCGATCGCGTTCTCGGGCGACCACGGCTCATCGATCGGCGTGCCGTCGAGCAAGGCGAGGCTCCAGCCGGTCGTCAGCTTGCCCAGCTTCTCGGCCACACCCTCATCGAGATCGCGCGCCGACATGCGGGGCACACGGCGGCGCAGGGCCTTGGTGGTCTGCTCGCGGTCGATCTCCTGGCCTCGCTTGCTCTGCGACGCAAAGCCTTCGATCCAGCACTCCTCGCCGTCGCGCCGCTTCAGTGGCTCTCCCGTGGTTGGGTTGAGAATGGTCATCTTCACTGGCGCTTCCGCCAGTGAGAGACCCGCAAACTTACCTGCCATTACTGTCCCCTGCCGATGGGTCGGGGCGGCGCTCGGCAGAACGCCGCCCCTCCTTCACGCGCGCGAAGCGCATCCCCTGCCGGGGATCTTGCGATCAGGCCTCCGTGTCCATGATCTGAATGGTGGTCGCGGGCATGCCGGCCTGGGAGCCGACGTACTTCAACGCCTGCAGGTTGAACGACACGCTCTGCCCGCTCTCGCCAGTGATGTTCACGGCCGCGGAGCCAAGCTTCACGCGCGGCATCAGGATCGTCATGCCAGGCGCAGCCGGAAGCGTGGAACCGGTCATGTAGAGCAGCAGCGAGAGTTCGTTCTCGTTCACGAAGTCATCGATGAGGGTGGCGCTGTCGAGGAACGAACTGACGGTGCCGGTGAGCGCCGCGCGCCCGAGGAAGATCTCGGCCGGGAAGTTCTGTCCGACGACATCGGCCTCGGAGGGCGAGAGGTTCATGGTCAAGTCAGCGGAGGTGATCACCGCCAGCTTCACGCCGTTGCGGAGCAGTGCGCCCTGCACACTGGTCAAGACCGGCGTCACCGTCGGCGCTGCCGGCGCGGTGAAATAGGGGCCCGAGACCGGCTCGTATTGCGACCTGCCCAGCACGGTGAATTCGATCGTGCTCATGCCGGTCGCCGGGAGCGCGATCCGATAGCTGCCCATGCGGCATTCGGTGTAGAGCCGGGCGAGGTTGAGGTCCGAGTGGTAGACCTCGAAGCCGAACTTCCGGCGCACGAAGCCGGTCGATGGGACGATAGTGCTCTTGCCGGTCTGCACGACCGTGAAGGTCACGTCCGGCGTTCCGATATCGGCCAGCGGCGCTGGCGTCACGGTCAGAGTGCGGTTGCTGGTGCCGCCGAACGACAGGATGACGAAGTTGGCGCCGTCGTTCAGCGATGCCGTGCCGCCGAAGCGAATGATGCCACCGACCTTGAGCCCAAGCGCGACCGGGTCGCCACCAGCAAAGGTGAACGTCCCGGCCGCCTTGCTGGCGACCACCGAGGTCAGACCGGTGTTGTCGAGCGAGACTGCGGCCGCGCGCGTGTCGCGGTGCACCGCTTCGAACAGGTCCATGTAGGTCGAGGGAGACAGCTCGCCGGCGACGTTGCCTTCGGCGTGGGCGATGCCATGGCGGAAGTCGGTGATCTGGAAGTCAGTCCTGACTTCCGCTGACTGGTAGGTCGCCTTGGCGAGCGCGAGTGTGCTCGAGACGCGCCGCAGGGTTTGCCCGCCGCTGGCGCCAGGTGCTGTGGTCGGGTCGTCCAGCGTGTTCGCGTTGATGACGCCCGAGGCATACGCCTTGTAGGCGATCCGAGTGCTCACGCCCTCCGAGAGTGGCATGGCTGGGCTCCTATGTTCCTGAACGCCTTGCCCAAGGGCGAAACGGGCAACCGTGGATCAGCCGAGGAAGCGGTACTCGAACACCGTCAGAGCGCCGCGAACGAACCAGACGCCTTGGTCATCTGGCCCCCAGTCGAAGCCACTGCCTTCGCCGATGAACGACAGGTCATTGCCGGTCTCAGTGTCGACCGACCGGTAAGATCGGAAGACGGCGGTCGCGTCGTCCATCAGATCAAGCGCCTCGTCCTCGTCGCCGATCAGGATCGAGGTGAACAGGCGCAGCATCACGCTGCCATACTGCACGCGCTGGTTCTTGCCGGCGCCGCCACCGAACGCGATGACCGACTCCCGCCCGAAGTCGATCTCATTGCGAAGGAAGTGCGACGTGCCGTTGCCCCTGCGCCCGCCAAAGGCGGGATCCAGTGCCTTGATCACGTCGTTCGATCGCCAGGAGACTTCGATCTGCTGGTTCGGCCAGACGTTGTTCCAGCGCTCCACGATGGCATCGCGGATTTGCCGGTAGACGCCGCGCGCGGGACGGTCCCACAGCGTCGCGCCGTCATCCCAGACGGTGGCTCCCTCGTCCCAGGTCGGCTGCCGCACGTCCCAGGCGGACGTACCGTGATCCCAGGTGGCGTTCCCCTTGTCCCAGGTGCTCGTCATGGGGTCACTCCAACGGGCGGATCAGGATCGCGGGGTAGCGGACCGTCGTTTCAAGCTGGCCGCGCTTCGTGCGGGGCGTGCTCGAGACTCGCCACTTGCCGCCCTCGAAGTGCCTGGCGTGCATGCCCGCCTTGCTGAGCTGCCACGGGTTCTCCAGATCGACATACTCGTAGGAGATCAGGGCGAGGTCGGCGAACATCCGTTTGGCGACGATCGCCGTCTCTTCGACGATGTGCGGGGCAACCACTTTGACCCACGGACGGCCCTCGCTGTCCTTGCCCACCTCCAAGCGCCGCGCATAGGGCACGGAAGCGACGAAGCGCACCTCCTGGGTGTTGGCCGTGATCGCGCTCAACTCTCCTGGCTGCCGATCGATGTAGGTCAGCAAGCCCTGCACATATTTGCCCTCGCGGCGTGGCGCGCGCTGCTGGAGGGCAATGAACGTCTTTGCGCAGACCTCCGGCATGTAGTTCCAGTCGATGACGATGAGACTGTTCGGCTTGATCGACGTGAGAGGCGCGCCCTCCACGCCATCGATCACCACCGTCGGGATCGGCGGGATACCGCCTGAGCGCGCCGACTCCTTGGCTATGGTCTCGCGCAGCGACAGGATCACCTGTTCCTGCAGGGCTTCGACGACGGCATCCTCGGCCATGCCGCGGGCATCGAGCGTGACATTGTTCGCGAGCGCGTCGAGCTGATCCTGGCTGAACAGGAACGGTGTTTCGGCGCCCGGCGCGGGGCGGCCGGTCTTCGACCAGGAGAGGACCTGGCTGGCGCTGTAGGAGCGTGGCATCAGGTGCCGCGCAGGGTCATGTCGTGCCTGGTGGTGATCCCATCGACGTCGGAGCTGTCGCAGCCGAGAACCATGGTCGTGTTGCCGCTCTCGGGATCATCCCCCTCGACAATGACCAGATCGCCACGCCGCGGCGGGCCAGGCCACTTCTCGCGAAGGATCTCGCGGTTGCTGATGATGCAGACCCGGTCGCCCTGCGCGACGCCGCCTGCAGCCTCGATCTGCAGGCGAAGCTCCGGCGTCCACTTGGTGACGCGGGCAGCGCACCTGACCTCGATGTACAGGCCGCGACCTGTTTGCCGGCGCAGCCGGACGTAGCGCCCGCCAAGTTCCAGCGTATTCGCCAGCGCCTGTGTGTCCATTTGTCAGGCGGTGGCCCCGGACGTGGTGTCGGTTCCAGTTCCGCCCGAGGTGGTGTCGGTGCCGGTCCCACCCGCGACCGTGTCGTTGCCAGCACCGCCGGTGACCGTGTCACCCGCCGGCGCCGGCTCTACGCGGTCGAGCAGATCGCTGATCGGCTGCATCGACTC
>Ga0070690_100000195_pt1 | contig 31458 bp, 58 predicted proteins | sample KBSS33HmetaG_FD_64671 | JGI IMG/M metagenome (GOLD analysis project Ga0070690, IMG submission 64671) | Switchgrass rhizosphere microbial communities from Kellogg Biological Station, Michigan, USA - KBS S3-3H metaG | ecosystem: Host-associated > Plants > Roots > Rhizosphere ... | reverse complement strand
TTCTCACCGTGGACGCCCTCGAAGTGATCGAGCCCGGCGTTCTCGTTGATGACCTCGTCCAGCGGAAAAGTAGCGAGGCAGATTTCACACTTGAGACCGAGGCAAGGCATTGAGTCCTTTCGATTCCACGTCCCCGGGCCGGTCTACAGAGAACCCATTGAAGGGGTCCGTGCTCGCCGGTCCAGGGTGGAATTCATCACGAGTCTGCGGGCGACGCAGAGGGGGGGTAGAAGCCCGTCTCTCCGGGCCGTCACGCCTTGGAATCCGTCGCACCACGACGTTCCCCTCGGCGTTCAGGGGAGGGTTGGGGACCCACTTGACGGGGACCGTACAAGGCCCGATCCCCGAGGGGCGCAGTTGAGTTACAGGTCGAGATTGATGGCCGGCGCAGCCGGCGGGGCCACCTTGGGCGGGTTCATGTTCGCCTCGGCCAGCACGTACTTCTTCTCGTTGGCCTCGGTGAAGGTCATGAACGACCGGGGCTTCAGGCGGGGCTTCTCCTGAAGGGCCTCGGAGTACACGATCTTCTCGCCCGTGTTCTGGTCGATGCGGAACCCGCGGTCCACGTAGAACTTGACGATGATCTGCTGGTCCTGAAGGGCCTGCGGGATCGAGCCGGCCTTGGCGACCGCCTCGTTAATCATCGCGTTGCGCTTCGCCTTGGCTTCGGGCTTGCGACCCTTGACGGCGCCGCCGACGAACACGGCGATCATCACGTCCTTGAAGATCCCGGCCTTGCGCTTCCAGTTGCCGTTGGGGAGGTGGTTGCCCTTCTCGTCCACGGCGTAGACCGGCTTGCCGTCGGCGTCTTCCATCTCCTCACCGTCCGGGCCGTACTCCTTCGCCCAAAACTCCGGGTTCTCCATCGACGGGAGGGAGAGGCGGAGGAACTCGACGCCCTTCGAGGGACCCGCCTTGATGCGCATCTTGGCGTTGTACTCGGTGTAGGGGTTCTCCGGGTCGTCCGTGTTGGTCTCCTCGGTGATCTCCTCGAAGTTGAGGCTGTACCAGCCTTCCTTCTTGATGCCGAAGCCGCGCTCGGGGATGCGCTCATCACCGAGACCGTCGAGCATTGCCTGATCCTGACTGTTCAACATGGGTTTCGTTCTCCTCTTTCGTTGGGGTGAAGGTTCAGAGTGAATGTACTACGCTGTGGGCATTCCAAGGCGGACCTTGGTCTCATTCTTGAGCTTGAGCAGTTCTTTCTGCTGCGCGACGGAGAGCTTGCTGGCCTGAATGAGGTTGGCGACCTTGGTCCAGGCGCCGGCCAGCACGTCGGGAGAGTCCGCCATCTTGATCTGCTTGGCGGCGAGGTCGAACTCGGCCTCGTTGTTCACGGTACGGGTGGAGCGGGCGGCGGCCACGATAGCCTCGTTGTCTTCGTACTCCGCCATCGGCATCCCCGACTCGGCCTTGAGAAGCTCCGCGAACAGGCGCTCGAAGGTGGGATCTTCGACGATAGCGCCCTGCTTCAGGGAGGCGTAGCGCCGGCCACCGCGGGACTTCTGGAACTGCGCGAAGTACTTGATCTTGTCCGGGGCCAACTCGGAGCCGCGAGAGAACATGAACATCTGGTAGTCCACGGGGTAGATCCACTCATCCCAGGCTTTCGGGCGGGCGGCCTTGTGGACGTTCTTGATCTTCTCCTTCCCGTCCACCGTCGTGGTCTCGGCTGCGACCATCGAGGCGCGGGAGGTGATGAGCAGGTGGGCCGGCGCGGCGATCACCTTGTCCATCATACGGTTGACGATCCCCTTGATCTCTCCCCACTCGTCCATGTGGACCTCGTCGGGGTCGCCCGCCAGCACGCCCGTGAGGTTGCGCTGCATCACCGACACGTCGTCGAAGATGATGGTCTGGATGTCGTGGCTGTGGGCGCGTCGAGCGGCGTCGTCCACCGCATCCACGAAGGAGTCGATGTCCCGCGTGTTCGTGATGAAGTCGGTCTCCTCGGCGTAGTACCGACAGCCGTAGGCGGGGTCGAGCCAGATGCGCGGGCCGGGGTAGGTGGACCCCAGGAGGGTCTTCCCGTCGCCGTACTCGCCGTGAACCCCGGACTTGATGAAGCTGGACACGAGGGTGGCTGGTTTCAGTTTGCTCATGGTTCTCCTAGTTAGGCTTCTCGTTCAACTCACCGTGCAGCGTGGAGAAGACGCACTCGTCGTTCTCGGCGGGCTCGTCGATCCCCGTCACGCCCAGGGCGATCATCTTGTGCGCCATGCACAGGCGGATCTCTTCGAGCCGGGTCTTCGTGATCTTCAGCGTGCGCTTCTCCTCGTTCAGGATAGAGAAGAGGGCCGCGATGCAGTAGGACGCGAACACCGTCCAGTTCTTGTCATCCGCGGTCATGGGGTCGAGGCGTGCCATTAGGCGACCACGCGGTAGATGCGGATCTTCCTCCCTCGGGTCTCGCGGCGCTCGGAGGTGGTACGACCGACCTCTTTCAGCACCTTCGACTGTACGCCCCACTTCAGCAGGGCGCCAATCGCGTTCTGCTTGGGCGGGTCACCCGCGATGGAACGGATCACGTCAGAGTCGAGGTAGCGACCTCGCGGCGTGTCGAGGATGGCGTTCTTGGCGACGGTCATCCAGAGGCGCGACTGGTCCGCGAGCGTGTCTTCTCCGATGGTCTCGAACAGGTTCACAGGTGAGTCCTTCTTTCTCCGCAGCATGGCGGCGAGGATATTGAACAGGTTCACTTCGCCCTCCCTACGCCGAACAGGATGGAGAGGCCGGCGGCGGCGTGGCCGGTTGACTCGTAGCGACCGTAGAAGCCCAGGCGGGCCTCCGCGTACTTCAGGTTGAGGGCCAGGGAGCGAGGGTAGATGCGGCCCCCGACCTCGTACCCCAGGGAGGTGGCGCCGAGGACGAGACCCCCGTCGATCCCCAGGAGGGTGCGGACCCCGGCTGTTGCGAGCGTGGGCGTGCCCGGTATCGGGCCAGCGCAGGGTGGGCGCTCGTCGAGCACAGCGGCACCGTCGAGCTTCACGGCTTCGGTGAACGTCTTAGAGAAGCCGAACTTCGGGAGGGTGACGGTGGTGATGATGTCCGCCCGGGCGTAGGGCTTGCCGTCCGCCGGGATGGTGACGACAGCAGCAGCCAGCTTGTTCTGGATCTGGATGTCGCCCACAGCGGGAGGTCCGGTCTCGGTATGGACCGGGGTGGAGCCGGTAAGGACCACGGTCGGGTGGGAGTGGGTGCCCACCTTCTGCCCGTCCGCGAAGGCGGCGGCCACGCGACGCGCCATCTCGGCTGCGTTGACCTCCTCGATGCGGGCCACCTTGATGGAGGTGGCAATCGACTTTGCGAGTACCCCACCCGCCTCGCGGAAGGCCGCATCGGCCCTTTGCTCAAGGACGCCGCCGGCTGCGTGGATGACGAGGGCGACCGCCAGCGCAATGACCGGGGAGGTGTAGAGCCAGAAGCGGGAGCCGCCCATCTCGAACAGGGCGACCGACTTGAGCCAGGACAGCATTAGCTCTTGGCCTTCTTGGTGTTGTCGATCACGACCGGGGGCTCGGTCTTGTCGATCACACCGACGAACCTGCCGATCCGGGTGGCGACGGAGATCCCCTGGCCCGGGTACTTTGAGCGGATGAACTCCTTCGCGTCCGTGATGTTGGTGGAGGCGGCCACGATGGTCACCCCGTTGTCGAGGACGAAGTCGAAAGCGTAAAGTTGACTCACTGGTTCTCCTTCTCGTAGAACAGCGTGGGCTGCGGGTCGTTGACGAGGATGCGTTCGAGGGACAGCAGTTCGCGGGTCGGGTCGGAGCCCATCATCGCCTGAAGCATGACGCGCTCCACGTTCCCCTTCAGTTCGCGGCGGAGGCGGACGCGGGCGTGGAACTTGCCGACCTCGCCCGACTTCGATGGGGTCTCCTGATGGGCCAGCACGCCGATCATGCGGTCCAGCACCAGCAGGTTCTGGTTGAACTTGGTCAGGCTGTAGTCGCCGTCGATGTCGATGAACAACTCGTCGGCTGCGGGGAAGTCCACGCGCCATCCGTTGTCGGCAGCGATGCGGATCGCCCGGGAAGACGGGTTCATGTTCAGCGACTCCTCGTAAGCCATCGGCGGTTCGGGCTTGCCGATCACGAGGAGGTGGTCATCGTCTGAGTCGAGGAACTTCTTCATCTCGTCTTCACGCTCGCTCACAGTGACTCCTTCCTGACCAAGAGATAATGGCCTCACCGAAAGAGGCGTAGTGGTTGTCGTAGTGCATCGGGAGCCGGTGGCACTCCACGATTACGATCACAGGTTCGTGGTCGCCGTTGCCGGGGCTGAGTGTGTACTGGCGCAGCGCCCCGCAGATGTTGGTCACTTCGGGAGACCTCCTTCCGCGATTGACTGCCGGCGCAGTTCGTTGGTAATCTTGATCGCCTGCTCCTTGTCTCGGGCGAACACAGTCGCTATGAATCGCTTCGAGACGACGAGCTTGTTATCCTTGTGGGTGTAGTCATTGGTCCACAATCCGCGGTTGGGGCACTCATCGGTGTCGTGCATCGGCCCGCGGACGCGAGCCTCGTTGCCGTTGCGGTGCATGTTCACGGTGAACTTGTCCCGATCAGGAAGAGGCTCGTCGATCTCGTACTCCTCGATCTGCATCGAGTCGTAGTTCTCGGGAACGTCGTACCTCTTCACGAACGCCCGGGCCGCCTTCTCCGTGGAGAAGATAGCCTCGATGTGGTACGAGGAGTACTCGCCGTCGGTGACGACGTAGATGGTCACTTCACCCTCGCGGCGATCCAGCGGAACGTCGCGGACCTCTTGAACTCGACCAGGGTGCCGCGCTTCGTGTGGTACTCGACGGCCTCGGCCATGACGGTCGCGGGGTCGGCGCCACCCTTCACGCGCTCCTTGAAGTCGGGAAGCTGCGGCCTGCCGGCGACGCCGATCAGGTGGTTCTCGGGGCATTGCAGCGAGTGCTGGTAGACTTCCGCCGGAGTCATCTCAGGGGTCTTCGGTTTCATCGTGTCTCCTTCAGAGGGAATGTAAGACGGTGGGTTGAGTGAGGCGAGCGGGGACCAATCATTGTACCCTTCGACCTCGTGAGACTCGGCCTCGCGGATGTGGTCTCGGAACTGGCGCCGACAGTACCCGTTGTGCCAGCGGATGAAGTACACGGGCTCCTTGCGGAACACGCCGATGTACTTGACCCTGCCGGCCAGCCCCAGGGGCGACTGAGAGCACGCTACCTGCCAATGCACTAGGACGCCTCCTTGCGCTCGCGGCAGCGGTGATACGAGGCGAGAGCAGCAGCGGCGTGCTTCTCGCGGTGGACTTCGCAGTACAGCTTGGAGAAGGGGGAGCGGGGGAGCGGACACTTCTTGCACTTCCCCTCTTCGAGGTTGCGGGCGATGTACGTGTTGCGGTACTCGCGGGCAACCAGGGGCTCGACTTCGGAGGCGGGCTTACTCATTGATTTTGAGGATGCCTGTCGCATTGTTCTCTTCATCATACACCTTCTTGAAGGGCTCGATCCGGTAGTGGATCTTTTTTCCGCGTGCTTTCTCCACCACGTTGGCGGCGTCCAGGGAGGCGAGTCGGGGGAGCACCTTGCCCCCGCCGGAGCCCCGGAGCCTGCCGGCCTGTCGGAGGTAGGTGTGTATCTGGTTGCGCATGTGGAACTTAGCCCACACGGAGAGCTTCGTCTTGGCCGGGTCCCAGGTCTTGCAGGACAGCCAGAGTCCCAGGAGGGCGCATTGCAGGAGGTCGTCGAACTCCTCGACCCGCGCGTAGCGGCGGGCCTGCCAGTGGGCGAGCGAGGTGTTGGCCTCAAACAGGGCCATGACCTCGGCCTCGTTTCGGAGAGTGGGGGCGGTTGCGGTGCCGTTCATCTGACCTCCGTGTTGTGGACCCCGGTCGCCGTGGCGGCGAAGCGGGTGAGATGAAAGCCTCGGCACTTGAGGCACTTGAAGTAGTACAGCTTGTCGGGCCTCGCTTCCATGCAGCCCTTGCCGGCGTCGTTCGCCCGCAGCGAGGAGGGGTAGACGACCTTGCCGGTGACGCACCAGCGCAGCGGTCTCACTTGCTGATGTCTTCCTGCACGATGGCCTCGATCTTGTTCTTGATGATCGTCTCCTCGCGCTTCGCGGCGGCCTCGCCGTCCACGTCGTAGAAGATGTTGGTGCGGAAGTTGGGGACGAAGCCGGGCGTCTTGTCCATCAGGTCGAGACCGTGCCGCATCGACTCGGGGACGGGCTCACCGCGTTCGGTGTGGAAGTCGATCTGCTCCTCGCCCACGAGGCGGAGCCGGAGCCACAGCATCCGGTCGTAGCGCATCAGGGGAGGGGCGGGCACGTACTCCACGGCGGCCTCGATGACAGGGGGGACAGCGATGTCGCGTTCCAGCAGGGCGGTCTCAAGCTGTTTACGGTTGAGCTTGGCGACCTCCCGCTTGCGGTCTTCCCACCACTCACCGCGTAGGACGGCGAAGGGCGTGTTGGACTTGCGGTCCGGGTCCAGTCTCTTCTTGGCGTTCATGCCACTCCTATCTGCAAGCGGTGTGCCTGCGAGTTATCACGGCCATGATAACTATCACGGCCAGGATGGCCCGCCACTCTGGCGGAGGTGTGCCAGAATGACGGGCTCGATCACAGCGAGAACAGGATGATGAGGTTGCCGACGGTGTAGGAGAGGGCCAGGGCGAGCGCCCCGAAGATCAGGAGCGCCCACCAGAAGCGGCGGTCACGAAGCACGGAGCGCCTCGCCCGCGGTCGTCCGCTTCCCACCCACGTACACGATCTGACCCAGGCGGAAGTACGTGGTGCGCGGGCCGCAGCGCCCGCACTTCGCGGAGTCGTGGTCGGAGCGGTTGCCGGAGCGCGAGCCGCACCAGACCTGGGGTCCCGTGACCGTTCGGGCCTTCAGCTTCGACCGGCGGTTCCGAGCGTTCAGTTGCAGCCGGCGTGCGTCTTCGGTGACGCGGGACTTCGCGCCGCCCTTGGCCGGCGGAGACTGCTTACCTTCGGGTTTCTGCTTCATTGCATCTCTCCCTTCTTGTAGGTCACGTCACGCAGGAGCATACCGTCCCTACGAAACTCGTGCCCACCTTCGGTGAACCAGTACTGCTCCACGACAGTACGAGGCTGAGGGGTCGAGTCGAGGTTGTTCTCACGGGTTCCGCTTCGACCCACCTTCCGTCGCATGGCGGCCCGGTACAGGATGTCGGCGCCCGTCATTTCCAGTTCTCGTGCTTGGTGCGGCGGTGCGCCTTCTTCGCGGCCTGTTTCGCAGCCCATCCATGTCCCTGCATGGGCGTGCCGTGGCGCCGCAGTTCACGCTTCACTCGCTTCTCTCGCTTTCTCATCGCTTGAACACTCCTGTCTTGGTGAAGACCCAATCCACGTACCGACCGTACCAGTCGCCGGCATGGAGGATGTGAGTCAGCAGAGCGTGGAACCAGGGGCCGAGCGACAGCATCACCACCAGGGTGAGGACGAAGGCCAAGATGACTTTCGTGATCTCGCTCATGAGCCCTCCGCAGGTGCGAGGATCGTGCCAGCGACCAGCTTGCCGCCCGACTTGGCGATGAGCGAGGCGGCCACCTTGCGCTCCTTCGCCTCGACCTGATCTTCCAGCTTGTACAGGGCGGAACGGTAGATGCGCCCGGCCTGGGAGTCCGCGTCCGCCAGGGTGGCGTCGAGCTTGCCGCGCCCGTAGTCCATCAGGGCACGCAGGCGCAGGCGGTCGATCTTCTCACGGGTCATGCCGTCGAACAGACCACTCGGCCTGTTGGACTTGTTTCGGGTGTGACGGGAACGGGGCATCATATCTCCTTCGGATTGCCAGGGTTCGGCGGGTTGAACTTGAAGTGGACACGGCAGTCGCCCGACGGGAGGTCGGGGCGTCCAGGGACCGGACAGAAACAGCCGAACGGACGGACCGCGAGCTTCGGGTCCCGGGCGAAGTCCACGGCGGTGTCGTACTGAGAAAGCGGCACGCCGTGCCGGGGGCAGGGCTGGCGCGGCCACAGCACGCAGGTGCAGGGCGCGTCCGCACGTCGGCGCTCTCGGGCCTTGGTGTCCAGTGACGCCCAGGTCTCGGGGATCGGATCGGTCGCAACGGTCCGAAGGCCGGCGACGACTGTCCCGCTGCGATGCCGGCGGGCCTCGGCGTCGAGGTACGCGCTGAAGCGGCGGAGCCATGCCTCGCTCTCGACCTTGGCGGCGTGGAGCGCCACGAGTTTGAGGTCGGCGGGGCTCACTGGCGTGAGGGGAAGAGGAGGATAGTGATGTCCTTCGCTTCCTTCAATCCGAGCCCGTAGGTGCCGCGGACGAGCCGGATCGCCTCGATGAAGTTGTCGGCCCGCACGAAGCCGACGAACCGCTCGAACGTGTCGAGGTTCATCTGCTGCCGGTCGGGGATGGGCGTGGAGTCGATCTTCGCTTCCAGGCGCCCGATGCGCTGGTGCGAGTCTTCGAGCCGCCCGAGAAGCTGATTCAACACGGTGCTCTCGTCGATCATGGTTCCTTCCTATCTAGGCTGAATCATCAGCGTCCGGTTGCCTAAGCCGGTCGTACCCAGGTCCCGCTACTCACCATCCTCATGGTCCCACTCGCTCGTATCGGACCCGCGGGGAGAGGGAAGCCGTTGCCGGCGCTCCTGGGTTTCATCTTGTACTAGGTAGAGTCTTCGCCCCAAATCTCGTACCGCTCCTGCCAGGAGAGCGACACGCAGGGGATGGGATCTTCAGCGCCGTCGAGGTGGACTTCGAGGCAGTCCTCACCCCACAGCACGATGCCGAGCAGGACAGCGGACGGGTGCTGGTACCGCACCTCCTGCCTGATGTTGCGCATGGTGTTGCCCGTTGCGACGATGTCGTCGATGATGATGTAGTTGCGGACCTCGCCCGGTCCCTGGTAGCGGTCGGCGCCGTGCGAGTCGTCGGAGGGTTTGCGGATCGCGCCGGGGTTGATGTCCATCAGTTCCGCGAAGCGGATGCCGACCAGGGCGCCCGAGAGACCCGTGAAGAAGACAGCGTCGGGAGCCGGGTCCTTCCACTTCTTCGCGGCCCGGGTGGCGAGCGCCCCCAGGTGCGTGCTCATGCGGCGGCGGTCGAACGCCTTCACGAGGTACTGAGCGGCACGGTAGTGCTGACCGTTGATGTTCGGCATGTCTCCTCCGGGTCTTCGCCGGCAAACTCGTGCAGCAGGCGCACGAGAAGTTTAGCAAAATTCGGGCCATGATGCAGGTTGCGGTGAGTGCGCCCGTACATGTAGCGGTAAGAATAGCCGTCACGCAGTTCGTCCTTGGGCGCCTTCAGTTCGATGCGGTCGGCATTCCAAGGCAGCAGGGCGTGTGCGCACTCGTGGATCAGGGTCCCGCGATTGCGCCCGCGGGGGTAGACGATGATGCGCCCGCTGAAGCCGGCGGGAGCCCCGAGCCTGTCGAACTGGCCGGCGATGCTGCTGCGCCGAGCCTGCTTGTCCCGCCAGTCGAGCCAGGGGCGGAGCTTCGCCAGGGCGCCGTCTCGCAGGACGTTGCCCAGGGCGGTCTCGGTTACCTCCTGAACAGGAACACGGGAGAAGATCATGTCGAGGAGGTTCTGAGCCTGTTCACGGTGAAGAGGTGAGGCATCCTCCGCCTTCATCGCGGGGATGAGATGGCGGGGGAACGTCTGGTCTCCACGGTAGAGACCGCGACTACGTCGTTGGCGTGGGCCGGTTGCCATCGCCATCCTCCATCTGCTCAACGAGTTGAGCGGCACGCTCCCACGTCGAAGCCTCACGCTTCATGAGAAGCTGAGACTCCGTCGAGTAGGAGCTTTTGACGTTGGCGCGGAGCACGCCGGCCCGTTGCCTCATGATCTGAATCACTTGTGTCTTATTCACGATTACTCCCCTTCCGAACGAGGAACCCCTCGGTGAGGTCCACGACCTGAAACCACTCACCGCGAGGTGCGGCCAGGGCATCCTCGACCGTGTCGAATGAGCCCTTGAAGTCGTCCCATCCGCCCCGCGGGTAGTAGTCGTCACCAGTGAAAAGCGCGTAGCGTTTCATCCTGTTCTCCTTCATCAGAGCCGCGTGGTAGCGGTCGAACTGGACCCCACGGCGTACACGGCACGTCAGACAGTGGCAGTACTCAGCGTGCATCATCGTTGCACCTACAGTCGTAGTCGGAGTAATGGCGGAGCGCCACGGGGAACGCGGGGCCGACACCCCCGCACTCACCGCACAGACCGACGAGCTTGCAGACCTTGCGGACATCCTCAAGGCGTGGAATGGTTTCCGGGTCCACGTTGCGGACCGGCCCGGCACAGTCGCTACAGTTGCACATGGTGCCTCCTTGAATGCAAGAATCATGACGGACCCGGACCCTCTCCCCTCTGTCTTCCTCCGGTTGGGATTAAGGCGGAGCTTATCCGCTTCCGTCCTGCCGGTTAGGCGGGGGAGACCGGCCACCATGCCGCACCGGGTCGTGTCCTGCCGTCGCAGGGCGTCCAGGGTGAAGGTAGGTTGCTCCCTCTGGTCGGAGGGGGTCTCGTCAGTCAGGGCGTAACCCTGAGACCGGGGGAGAGGGCGCCCCCGGTTTCGACCTGTTCTAGTTGCGCATCGGAGTCATCCTCCGCGGTTCACTTCACGGCCCCGAGCCCGGCCACGATAGCCGGCCCGACATCGGCCATTACTTGGTCCGCTTCACGATTCCCTTCGCCATGTTCAGGGCGAGGGTGAAGGCGCCGCGGATCTTGTCACGAGCTTCACCGAACATGACGGCGTCCGTGCGCGTGGCGACCGAGCGCCCGGCGTGGTGCGTGTAGTGCTCCGTGACCGCGTTGTAGGCGGCCCAGGCGGTGCCGCGGACCCCACGGATGTCCGTGCCGATGCCGGCGTCCGCCAGTTCGATGACGGACTCCATGATGTTCTCGGCCTTGGTGGAAAACTCGCCGTCCGGATCGGGCTCGAAGCCGAGAGCCTCGGCCACGTAGAAGGCGAGGTCTTCCTTGACCATCGGCGTGTTGGCGAGGACGCGCATCTGTTCGAGGTTCACGGTGAAGGAACGAGTGGCGAAGTCGATGATCTCACCGACCTGCGCCAGGGCCACGCGCTGACCCTTGGTGTGCTTGACGCGGAGAAGGTTCGCCGGGCCTTCACGCATACCCAGGCGCTTTCCGGCGGGGCCGGCTGCGAGCGCCTCGGCCAGGAAGGCGGCCAGGGTGTTCGCGCAGACCACGCGGGTGCCACCGAACCCGACGCCCGTGACGAGGGAGCCGTCCCAGGAGCCCATCATGTTCAGGTAGGCGCGGACCGCGTCGCCGGGCAGGACATCCGCCTCGGTGCCTTCGACCTTCGCGCAGATGAAGAACCGAGCGCCGTTCTTCACGATGCCGGCGGAGGAGAAGCGGATTTTCTTCGACTCGAAGAACGGGCGGAGGAGGATGTTCTTCACGTCGTCGAGTTGCAGAACTTCGTACTGCTCGCCCACGCCCGTGCCCGGGAGCACGTAGTTGTCTTCCTTGCGGCGGATGCCGTACAGACCCGGGACCGTGCCAGTCTCGAACTTCTCGTAGTGGATGTCCATGCTGGCCTTGGTCAGGGCGGCGTCGATGTCGTGAACGTCCGACAACGGGACGACGTTGTTACGGATGCCTTCGTCGTCGTGGACGTGCCACGGATCGGGCTCACCCTCGGCGTGCGCGTAGCGATTTGCTTCGATGTCGTGACTCATTTCACACCCGTCTTTCTTGCCGACTGCAACGACGCCGTGACCATCACGGCGGGATCTAGTCGGCGGTCTCATCAGCCTGCGCATCACGCAGGGACCGGACGGTACTGTTTGCGGCGGGATTCGAGACCCGCATCCTTGTCCGGTTTCGACCTCAACGTCTGAAGCAGCCTGTGCAGCCGATGACGCCCACGCCCGGAGGATGATCGGGGCAGGAATCGTCCGCCACGGAGCCGACGCCGGCCACGTAGTCGGGGATGAGAATCTCGGCGCATTCGAGTTGACGCACGAGCTTCGCGGCCCATTGCCGCGCCTCGTAGTCCTTCCCGACCGCCTTGAATGCGATAGCCTTGGCGAGGGAGCGGTTCACTTCGACTCGGTCGATCACTGTGCCTCCTCAGCGTCGCGGAGGTCGCGGCGCCAGTTGGGGACGATGCGGTCGAAGTCACCCCAGGTGATGCGGCGGAAGGGACCCCCGCCGATGATGTACACGCGGTCGCAGCCGTCCGTCAGGAAGGTGCGACGGATGCGTGTTGAGACGGTGTAGACTTGCGCCAGGATGCGGTAGGGCCGAAACCCGATGTGGACGGTGTCGCCCGGCGCGTACTTCGCCAGCTTGCCCTTGGTCATACGTTCCTCCTCTGCGAGAATGGTCTCGTCAGCGTGCGCATAACGCACGGACGGGGCAAGTGCCCCGTTTCGACCTAGTTAGGCCAGATGAAGATGCGCTCTCCCTCCTTCAGGACGATGTCGTTCCGCTCCCATCCGTCGGGGCCGGGAACGAAGCGGTGCATCGGGTTGCCGCAGACGCAGCCCACGTCCAGACCGCGTCCATCGGCCTTGGGATCGTTCGAGACGCCGGCCTTGTACCCGCGCTCGAAGGTCTCGGTGCTCACGTCCGGGGAGTGATAGAGCCCGTACTTCTCAGTGGTCTGGTACTGACGCGGCACCAGTCGGTCGCACATGTTCAGATCCTCCTATCGTTTGCGCGAATTTTCAGGATGACGCCCAGGGCCGCGATGCCCAGGACGCCGAAGAACAGCACCTCACAGGTGAGGGCCAAGTCCATTGGTGTCACCGTTTCGCCCGGCGACGGGCTCATCAGGCTCCACTAGCGGAGCGACGGTGTGATGGGCAGAGACAGGCTTACGCGCCCGTCTAGCACAAGGTGTCTGGCCTTGGCTTGCCCGTGGGACCTGTCTTCCTCGCCGTCGGCGCATGGCGCCCGGCCTAACCCCACTCCCCGGGGAGTGTACTGCCCGTGTCCCGCATCGCCCGCTGTTCTATCCCTCCGCCTACGGGTGCTACCGGCGTCGGTGACCAGATCAAGTGCAAGCGGGATGCCAGCCAGAACTGGCGGAGAATCGCAGTTTGTTCTGAATGAGAATCGGACGAGAGTGGCCGAACCGCGCCAAATCGGCGTTTGTGTCCGAGATCAGCCCATCCTATCCTGTCTAGGATAAAGACGTAGTCTCAGGGGTGAAGGGGGCGCTGCCCATAACTGGTGGTGTCCCAGGAAAGGACCACAATATGAAGAAGCTCACCGACAAGGAATTGCAGGAAGAACTGAAGTGGACACAAGCTAATGTGGCCGAGCTTGACGACATCACAAGCGGTAGGGTCACCCGTGGAGCTTTCGCCCGGATCGCGGGGCTGAAGATGAAGCTGGAAGCGGCCCACCACGCCCTAATTAAAGACACGCCACAGGTTGCGGCGCCCGTCGTCATCATGCTCGTGGGAATGGACGAGCAGGTGCGCCAGATTGACGCGGGGGTGCGCCAAGATGACGTGGTGGAGGCGGAATTGGCGGAGGCTCCAAGCGGGGCTGTTCCCGCTTTGGTCGAGGCGGATGGATGTGGGGAGTGTGGAACCTGCGTTGACTGCGTGGACGGGCGGGATCTGGAAGATGAGACAGACGTGTCCGAAAGGTGCGATAACGCCGGCACGGAGAGGGAGAGCTGTCCCTGCCTGCGGTGCGTTACCGCTCGAACATCCTGAGCCACCGCCATTGTCGAGGTGCAGGACGAGGGACCGCGAGGGTGCTGGACATTTGGGCTATCAACCCAACGTCCCCCTCAACTCGCATCGACCTAATCGAGGAAATGAGAACACGACCGAACAATAATGAACTGTCCACACTTGTTCGGACGGGCCGGGGAGGGGAGGGGAGGTCGGCTCGGGACCGGCCCCCACCTGTTCAAAATTCGCCTACCCCTCCCACGAACTGTGGGGCTCCTATTGTCTCGGGCTCAAGTCCCGCGTCCCTGTAGCCCGTCCTTCAGTTTAGCCCCGCCACTTGGACGGGGTTCCTGAATCGCGGGCAGGGACTTCGCGGCGCGGGCCGGCGTGGGCTCGATCTGATCCTGTTCGGCGGAAAGGGGTGGAACCGGCGGTGGAAAGAACTCGTGGGAGTCGGCGTGCCGATCCGCGGCCTTGCGAGCGCAGCGAGCATGGCCGGCGGCAAGCGTTCCGCGGGGCCTCCGCGGAGAGATAAGGCGACCAAAGCTGCCAGACCCCTCATCCTCCCCCGCCGCGTCTCCTGCGGCCTCCTAGCGCGTCTGGCGCCCTATGAACGTACTGTACGACGCTCAGTGGGGTTCCTCGGTATATTTCTTCAGGACGACCACCTCGCAGGGATACGCCGGGGCCGGGACCAGCTTCTCGATGGCGGTGGCGATCCGTTCCAGGGCCAGAGCCATCCTCAGCGTGGGGTTGTTCTTGATCTCTTCCTGTTCAAGCTCACTCAGCTTCGCCATGTCCATGTCGTTCAAGCTCATCTTCGTGTCTCCTTTCCTATCCGCCACTCAGCGGCGGGTTCATCTCCACCTACGGAGGAGGCCCCCTCCCTCCCCCTGGGGAGGGGGTCTACCTGTAGGGGGATGAGGTAGCTAATAGTGGCATGTAACATTTAACCCTTTGTCGTTTACCCTCGGACCGCCCAAAACCGCTTGTGCGGGTCCCTCGCTGCGTACTCCTGATTCGTGCATTGAACCTTCTTCGCCTCACACAGGTGAAACAGGATCGGCTTCAGTCCGCCCGTCGAGTGCGGGATGCCGGCGACCGCTCGGGCCTTGAGGTCGTCACTCAAAGCCTTGAGTCCGATTGCCTTGTCCTTATTCCCCTCGGTGATCTTGCTCAATTCGCTCCACAGAATCGAGCCCTGATTCTGAATCTCGGCATCAGGTTCGTAGTTGAACTTGACCCCGACACCTTCCCCATTCTCGTCCATGCGGTCATGAATCCGAAAACACCACTTTCCATCCGTCGTTTCCGCGTTCCGCTCCTTCAGCTTCGTCAGCCACACGAGGTCGCGCTTCTTCGTGGCCCGGATCTGGAAGTCCAGCGAGTCGCGCCACCCGGACGCCCCTCTCATGTCGTCGTGGGGAGGGAGCTTCCCCCCACCCTGCAACGCCGCCGCCTTTCGGCTGTGGTGGATGATGAGCACGGTCAAGGGCCTTCCATCCCTCAAGCTGATCTCCTGCAAAATCTTGATGGCCTTGAAGTACTGGTCCGCCGTGGTCGTGGCGTTCTCGTCCCCTCCTCCGAGGGTCCGGGCCAAGCAGTCGATCACGAGCACGTCGATCTGGTTCTCCTTGATCTCGCTGGCAAGCTCCGAACAGTGGGCCGGCTCGAACACCGTAAAGGGCTTGGTCGGGGAGTAGTGGAAAATGTGCTCGGCCAGCCCCTCCTTCCAGTCGTCCTCGTAGCTCGGCCAGTTCACCAGCTTGGCGAACCGCCGGAGGCTCGTGTCGGACCCCTGGTCGAGGTCGAGGAACATGACGTTCCGGCTTCCTCCGTTCACCGAAAAATGACCGGCGAACTTCTCCCCGCTGGCAATCGCCACGATCATCGCCTGCACGATCAACGACTTGGCGCTGCTGGCCTCCCCGAACACCATTCCGTAGGTTCCTTCTTTCACCAGCAAATCATTCATCAGGTGAATCGGGTACTCGGGCGGGCTCACCAAGTACCCGTAGAGGTCGTTCGGCTTCCCAAGAATGCTTCCCATGACTTTCTGTCCTCCAATCTTCCATGATGGGTTCTCGTGTAATGTACGACGGTCCCGGGAATCCCGGCGAAAACGGGCGTATCCTGGGTGTATGGTGACCCCTGCGACCGACGGCGCCCTCGACGGGAAGACCGTCATCAAACTGCACCCCGATTCTGACGGACCGGACGGGGGCCAGAAGGCCCTGCTCCGCCATTGCGACAACCCCAACGTCCGCGAGCTTTACATCATCGGTTCCCGCCGCCGCGGGAAGTCGTGGACCATCGCCGTGGCCGGCGTCCGCTTCGGCCTCGCCAACCCCACCTCCCCCGCCGACGTGGGCCTCGAACGCCCGCGCCGCACCGAAATCGCCATCGTCGCTCCCGACTACGCCCGAACGGAGCCGATCTTCGACGAGATCCGCCGCTGGTTCAAGGAGTGCATCTACCACGAGGACCGCAACAAGCTCGAAATCCTCCTGCGCCACCCCTCGGGCGAGGGACCGGGCGCCATGATTAAGTGCTGGTCGGGCGACAACCTCGACTCCATCCGCGGACGCGGCTACGACCTCGTGATTGCGGATGAGGCGGCCTTCCTCAACGAGGCCCTCATCGAATCCGCCGTGATGCCCACCCTGCTCGACCGTCACGGTCGGCTGTGGGCGCCCTCCACCCCCAAGTTCGGACGCAAGAACTGGTGGTGCGCCCGCTGGCTCGCCGCCAAGGCCGCGCAGGACGCCGGCACGCCGATCCCGGGCGTGATCGCGTTCCACCTCGGCACCACCTGGGACAACAAGCGTCTCGATCCCGCCGACGTAGAGCGCGAGGTCTCCCGCCGCGACCCCCTCACGGTCGAGGAGGAGTACAAGGGGAACATCCTCGACAACGCCTCGAACTGGCTCGACCACACGAAGCTCATCCCCGTGTCCGTCAAGGACATTCCGGGCAACACGTTCAACGTGATCCTCATCGACTCCGCGTGGGGCAAGCCGCGCTCCGGCCTCATCGACAAGCAAACGCGGCGCCGCAAGGACGCCACGGTCATCGCGGTGATCGGCCAGGACAATCAGGGCAACGTCTACTGCCTCGACGGCGTGTGGGCGCAGGAGATGACGCCCGAGCAAGCCTTCGAGATCATGGAAGGGTTCGTGAAAAAGTACAACGTGAAGCGGATCGGCAAGGAGATCATCGCGGACGACCCCTTCTTCAGCAACTGGAACAGCTATTGCAAGCAGCACACCGGCATTCCCGTCGTGCCCCAGGTCCCCTTCTCTCGCGGGAAGGACTGGAAGGTGGACGGCATCCGGTATTGGGCCGGCGAAGTACTCTTTAAGAAGCGCATGTTCATTGAGCAAACGTGCTCTCTGTGGCCTCACGCCATCGACGAGATGGGAAACTACAACGAGGCCGACTCGATTCAGGACAAGTGCCACGACGACATCCTCTCCGTCTTCTCGGACATCCTGAAACCGGGCATCTGGCAGGGCGCTCGCGTCGCTGTGTCGTCCTCGGTGCCCCTCTTTGATCCGTTCTACCTCGCTGACGCCTGGAAAAACGGTGTAGTTGAACGCCACCGCCGCCCAAAGAAGTCGAAGTACTCCATCATGTAAGGGAAACCACCATGAAACGCCTCATTGCGACCCTTCTCATCGCCACTTTCACGCTTTTTTCTGGCTGCGCACACGTCACACCGCTCCAATCCTCGGAAATCACCGTTCTTCACGACTCCGAGGTCGCTCAGGAGGCGTGGAGAACCGCACTTCGCATGGCAAAGGTCACCGAGCCGTGGACGATGCCCTCAAACATCGTCGTTTTCCACTTCTCGAACCCGGAACTGTGGGGACAGACGTTCTTCTACACCCAAATCTCACCCGACGGGCGCCCACTCGCCCGCGAAACGATCCTCGTATACTGCCCGGACCGCAATTCCTCGAATCTTTTCCGCAACATCCTCATCCACGAGTTTCTTCATTGCATCCACGCCCGCCTGAAGATCATCGACCCCAAGTTTCGCGGCATTGAGGACGAAGCCTTCGTGTGCGGGCTCGGTGCGTGCCCATCCGACCCACGTCTCGTGCGGGTTCAGGGCAAGGAGTAACCCATGCCGTACAAGTCCGACGCTCAACGCCGCAAGTTCCACGCGATGGAGTCCCGTGGGGAGATCAGCCACAAGACCGTGGCCGAATTCGACCGGGCCTCCAAGGGCAAGAAGCTCCCGAAGCGTGTGAAGCCCAAGCAGACCCGGGCCGGCGCCTACATCAGCAAGATGATTTCGTAATCAGGGAACGAGCCTCCCTGATGGGGCATCCCGCCCCTCGAAGGCCGGGCGGAGACGCCCTTGAAGCTACCCTATATTCTGGAAGGCGGCGAGGTCACAAATTGCTTCGATGTGAACATGGAAGACGAGGACGGGGACGGCATTCCGTTCCTGAACAGGACCAAAGATGAAGGTCAAAAGCCGCGACACCGAACTCGCGTTCGCTCGCAAAATCTGTGCCAACCTCGGCATCGCTGAGATCGAGAAGCTCTCCCTGATGGACTGTCTCTACCGTCTATCCGAGAAACTTCTCGATTGCCGCAAGGAATTGATGAATCTCCGGGGCGACGGTACTACATTCCCTTTGGAGGTTAAAGATGCCGAGAAAGAAAACCACGACTGAGCCCACGATGGAGGAGCGCGAGCAGGACGGTCAGATCCCCCTGCCCGAGACACCTCTGTCTCCCGATCAGAAGCAGCAGGCCGCCGCCACCGCAGCCAAGGCCGGCAACCTGCCCACACCGCGCATCCGCCCGATCCGCGACAACATCCTCGTCCTGCCCGACCCCGACCCGGACCGCACCGCGGGCGGCCTCTTCATCCCGAAGGCTTCGGTCGAGATGAAGAAGTTCGTCGGCACGGTGATCGAGGTTGGCGAGGGCCACCTCACCGACGAGCGCCTGTACGAGGCGACCGAGGGTCCGTCGAAGTTCGAGCCCTACTCCGTCCCCCTGCGCGTCAAGCGGGGCGACCGGATCGTCTACGACAAGTACGCCGGCTCCTTCATCACTCACGAAGACATCGAGTACGTTCTCATCAAGGAGAACAACGTCCTCGCGGTCGTCATTCCCAAGTCCTAACGCACCCCTGGGGGTGCCACATGCCTATACGAATCGACCTCGATGACACACTCTCGAAAATCCGCGAGGCGGAGCGGCGCCTCCGTGACCACAAGAAAGAGACGGATCGTCTCCGTCGGCTTGACCGGGCGGGTCTTCTACGCTATACGATCACCTCGGAAGAGAGGGCGCGTCTTCGCGCCGCCTTCTTCGCCCGGGGTGGGACTGTCACGAAAGTTCCGCCGAACGCTGCGCACGGTTCTCTTGTTTCTCCACGTTGGGACCTTGACCGCAATACCCTCATCAAGAACGTGCGAGAACAAATCGCCGCGGGTCGTACACTCGAAGCCGCACTCTCCGGAACGGGCCTCTCACCGACGGAAATCCAAATCGAGCTAGAGGAAAACGAATGACTCTCCTGCACCGCCTGTTCTACGCCTTCTTCCCGTCCACCCGCCCGGACTTCATGACGTTCGAGGCGATGTGCAACCTGACCCGCACCGCCATCCTGCGCGACGAACGCGCACGCATGGATGAGCGCATGTCCTGCGGCCACCGCCGCCGGCACATGCAATTCCCCGAGAACCTCAACGACCGCGGCGAGAACGACCCGAACTTCTGCGTCCCCTGCGAAGCCTACGCGGTGGGCTCGAAGCGCAGCACCGACGTGGCTCGCATTCAGGAGGTTCAGGACCGCGCCCGTCTCGCATCGCTCGAACAGGGCTTCCGCCGTGATGGCAGCAAGCCGCTCGATGAGTTTTGAAGTCTTCATCTTCCACGACAACAGCTACGACATGCTGTTCCCGTTCCGGACGCTTGATGCCGCCAAGCAGTTCGGGGAGAAGGTCCGAAGCGGCTTTGGCAAGTGGGTCTCCGCCGGCCCGGACAAGTGGCTGCGCGGGGAGTACCAGCAGATCGTGAGAAGGACACTCGAATGAGATTCGACTACCCTCACCTCCCGCCACCCCGCCGGGAGATCCAAACGTCGCTCACGCCCAACGAGGTGAAGCGGCTCATGTGGCACTACGACCTCGACAGCGAGGTGGACGCTCACATGATCGCCGTCAGCCTGTTCCTCTCCGTCAACACGCCAACCCCTGACGAGCCGCACGGCAAGGTCCGCGCCGCCGTCGTTTCCGTCCTTCAGGAACTCGGGTACACGACCGATCACCGCAACGGGATCGTGTTCGACATCGTGAAGGGCTTCCAGAGAAGGTTCCTCCGATGAGACTCCGCCTCTCCCGCGCGTGGATGCAGTTCCGCAACGGCATCCTCCGCGCCCGTATCGAACTCTTCCACCGTCACCGCCCTGTGCCCGACCTCTACAGCATCGGGCTGTGGTGCTCTGTCTGCCGCATCAACATGGGCGTGACTGAGGAGATGCGCGACCTCTTCAGCCAGGAATTCAACACGACCTATTTCGTTGACGCTGAGGGAAACTGCACGAGGGTCGGGTGATCGACATCTGCATCCCCTACGGGCCGCGCCCCGACCTCACGCTCGTCCGCGAAGTCTGCGGGGAGGCGTGGGCCGGCGAGGGCGCCCGTCCCTATTTCGGGGAGGCATGGGACGAGAACGGGAAGCTGTTCCACCACTCACGCGCCCGCAACCTCGCTGTCGCCCAGGGCTCCGCGCCTTGGGTCCTCGTCGTGGACGTGGACATGATCCCCGCGCCCGGCGCCTACGCCGAGATGCTCGCGGTGATTCGCCAGGGCGAGGCGTGCTACAACCTCTGGAACTGGCGCGTGCCCGACGGCGAATGGCCGAGCCGCGTCGAAGCCTCGGCGCCCCTCGAACCCCACGTCGAGGAGTGGCTGGCCGGCGGGCTCGTCCGGTGGGAGCGCGTGTGGGAGAACGCCCGGGCGTGGCAGCACAACCGAACCTACGGGCCGGTCCTCCTCAGCAGGCAGACCTACGAAGCGGTGGGTGGCCAGCACGAGGGCTACGTGGGGTGGGGATGTGAGGACGACGACTTCTTCGCCGTGCTGAAGCGGCACGGAACACGGCTTATACCCTCCGAGTCACCGCGATTCATCCAGGCGCCGCACGTCTCTACTCGCATCGTCGATGGGCTGCAAGGAACGAGCTACCAGCAAAATCACTCGCTACTTCAGAGGCGACTCCATTCGTGATACTCTTGCGGTTGGAGGCGGCGCGACCATGAAATTTGATACCATCACCCACTTCAGCCGGCCCGACCGAGTTATCGGTGAGCGGCTGCACGTCATCGTTCCGATCATCAACTCACCGCGATACCGCGTCCGATGGAAGCACGTCGAGGATCAGATCAAGCGAGTCCTCGAAGCCGGCGCGGTTTGCCACATCATCGAGTGCGCTTTTGGCCAGCGGGCCTTCGTCGTCCCCGTCCCCGAGGACAACTGCGACGACAACGCGGATCTCCACGTCTGGCACGTCCGCACCCCGCACGAACTGTGGCTGAAGGAGAACCTCATCAATGTGGCGCTCACGAAGCTCCCGGCCTGTGCGGACTACATCGCGTGGATCGACGCCGACGTGCGCTTCGCCCGGGACGATTGGGCCGACGAGACCATCCACCAGCTTCAGCACTACAAGATCATCCAGATGTTCTCGTGGCACCTCGACCTGAACCACGACTGCGAGCCCATCGGGAAACCCCGTCCAGGCTTCATGAATCGGTACCTGAACCCGGACCTCCCGCCCTGCGACGACCGCTACCACAGCGGCAAGGGCAGCAAGGCGCAGCCCGGCGCCCCGGGGCTCTGTTGGGCCTCGCGCCGCAAGACGCTGAACGACCTGGGCGGCCTGATGGACTGGCAGATCCTGGGCTCCGCCGACATGCACATGGCCCACGCCCTGGTCGGGAAGCTCGCGGACGCCCTGCGCCCCGAGTACGACAAGGGGTACACGGACCCGATGTACGAGTGGCAGAATCGCGCCTCCATCTCCGTTGGCCCTCAGTGGGTCGGCATGATGAAGGGCCTCGCACTCCACCACTTCCACGGCAAGAAGTCGCTGCGCCAGTACGGGAAGCGCGACCTCATCCTCATCCGCAATCGCTTTGACCCCACCCTCGACCTGAAGCGTGACATCCAGGGGGTCTACCAACTGACCGGCCACAACCCCCAACTTCGTGACGATGTGCGGAAATACTTCCACGCTCGGAACGAAGATTCACTGTAAAGGAGACACGCATGAAGACCCTACTGTTTGCTCTCACTCTCGTCGCTGCACTCGTGTTCGGCTCGCCTGCAAAGGCCGACTGCGGGGAGTACTTCACCGACGTTCATTTCCATCCCGGGTACGGCAACCCGCACGAGGCTCAGGTGTACTTCACCGCGGTGAACCCTCAGCCCGGGCAGATCGTCAAGTACACCGCGGTCGGGCTCGCCACTCTGTCCGAGTCCTGCATCCGACCCGACGGCACCGTGCTGTGGTCGCAGACTGACTTCGCGTCTCGGCTCTATTCGAGCACGTATCAGTTCGTGTACAGCAGCGACGTGCCCTACGAGAACTCGGCGCAGATTCGCAGCACGAACTTCCCGACCCGTACCGGCTTCCCCGCTTGCAACCAGCCGAACGTCCTGCGACTCGACTCCGTCAACTGGCTTGCCGCGACGCTGTACGACCTCACCGACCTCGACGAGGGTGTGGTCTGCACCATCCCGGCTGTCCGCGACGGCGCCATGACTGCTGTTCCGTCCGGTGGCATCGACGAGCCGATTCCCGTCAAGCCGTAACACACTTGTTGGGCCGGGGGTAGCCGACGGCCTCACTGTGACTCCAAATCACATTGGCACCTACCCCTGGCCCGCCTTGTAGCCATGAACGCACACCACATCAACTACGCCGACAGACGCTGGCTCGATCATCAGGTCGCCAATCACCAGGGCGCCGTCGCCACGGGTGCGTTCGAGACCTGTGAGATGCGGGGCTACGAGAACCTCTCGGCCTGCTTCCGCGAGCACAACGCCGGCCTCCTTGCCAACGAGCGGGGCGCCGGCTATTGGGTGTGGAAGCCTGAGATCATCCTCCACCGGCTGCACGAGCTTCCCGAGCACGACATCCTCATGTACACCGACTCGGGCACGACCTGGGTCGGGGACCCCCGCACCCTCTTCCCCCTCACCTCGATCCAGCCGGTCGTCGGCTTCTACCTCGTCGGCACGTCTGACGCTCAGTACTCGAAGCGCGACACCGTCCTCGCCTGCATGATGGAGAACAAGCTCGAACTCCCGCAGATCATGGGCGGCGTGATGCTGTTCCTGAACTGCACGGAGTCCCGCAACTTCGTCCGCGAGTGGCGGCACCTCTGCGAGATCCCGCACCTCATCGACGACTCCCCGTCCGTGATGCCTCCCTACGGCGGCTTCAAGGAGCACCGGCACGACCAGTCGATCTTTAGCCTGCTCTACAAGAAGAAGGGCTACAACCCCACATTCCCCGCCCCCACCGAGTGGGGCGATGACCATGACGCACGGCGCCGACAGTGGGGCTACGGCAAAGTGCTCTCTCACCCAGGATGGGTCCACCCATGAAGGTCGTACACCTCAACTACGCCGACGGGTACTTCTACGGCTCGCAGCTTGAGAACAGCGAGACCGCGATGAAGTTCCCCGTCATCACCCAATCGCTCCGCGCCGATCACCACGACCTCGACCGCGACTTCCAAGAGAAGCACGCCGGCCTGCTGCGCCAGCGCAGGGGCGCCGGGTACTGGATTTGGAAGGCGCAACTCATCAAGCAGGTTCTGCGCGACATGCCCGACGGGGACGTAGTGTTCTACACGGACGCCGGCATGAACTTCATTGCGGACCCCACCCCGCTCGTGCGACTCACGGACACGCAGCCCGTGGTCGGGTTCTACATGGAGGACCAGATGGAGGGGATGTGGACGAAGCGCGACCTCTTCAAGGCCCTCAACGCCGACGGGTGCCGCTTCAACAAGCAGATGATCGGGGCCTTCTTCCTCGCCCGGGCCTGCGACGAGTCGAAGTTCTTCGTCGAGGAGTGGCTCAAGTACGTGACGCAGCCCCACCTCGTGGACGACTCCCCCTCGGTCGAGCCCAACTTCCCCGAATTCCGTGAGCACCGCCACGACCAGAGCGTGCTCTCCCTCCTCACGCGGCGCATGGGCATCACGCCGTTCCCCGACCCCTCTCAGTGGGGCAACGACAACCCGCTCCGCGAGTACCCGCAAATCTTCTTCCACCACCGGAGGCGGGTGTGAGGGACGGGTTCGACGAAATCGACTGGCCCCTCGGCGGCCTCTTCGCACACAAGGCGTTCAAGTGCCAGAAGTGCGACTGGATACTTCACTTCACCCGGGGTATGGCCCTGGACACGATCCTATCGGAGCACCGGAGAATACATGAACACGATTGAGCCCGGAGTCCTTCACGTCGGAGTATGGGACAAGTACTTTAGATTCAACCAGCACTCCCTCACGAAGCTGCGCGAGTGCCCGCCCTCGTTCGTGTGGGTGGACAACGAGGACGACCCGGCGAAGGTGGACGTGGTGCTCGCCACGCAGAACAGCGGCGGCGTGCTCCTGGGGTCCAAGCACCCCCGCAAGATCCTCTACCTTCAGGAGACCTCCGAGTTTCACGGGAACCGGCAGACCTACTTCTACGAGAAGTTCGACCTCCTGCTCTCCAACGACCAGTTCCTCGTGGAGCACAAAGACCTCGCCGCGAAGGCCCGGTACCAGACCCTGTTCGGGACGTGGCTTGAGAAGCGCGACCTCCCGGTCAAGGACCGCGGGGTCTCCCTGCTCGCGTCGAGCAACGGGTTCCTCTCCGGCCACAAGCTCCGGTTCGCGGTCGCCAAGAACCCCCGGTTCGCCGGCAGGGTGGACATCTACGGCTCGATCAACGGGGGCGGGTACTGCGCCACCGAGGACGCCTACGACCGCTACCAGTTCAACCTCTCAATCGAGAACTCGAACTACCCCTGGTGGCACACGGAGAAGCTGTTCAACTGCTTCGCTGCAAAGACCGTGCCAATCTATTGGGGCTGTTCAGACCGTAGTAAGCTAGAGGCATGGGGCTTCGACACGCGCGGAATCGTATATTGGAATGGGGACCTCGACGAACTCGACCGCATTCTAACGCTCCGGCATTCGGCCAGCACCCTCGTCCCCGAGGTGGCCCAGGCCGTCGAGCACAACTTCCAGCGTGCCCACGAGTTGTGGTGCCATGAGATCACGTTGGAGAAGGAGATCCGTGGCTTCTTTGGACTTGAATAGGAAGGAAATCCTTCTCCGGAAGGTGGGCTTCGAGGAGGTCTCCTCGGATGACCCGTTCTACGTCAAGTTCCGGTGCCTCAACTGCCGGAAAGAAGGCTTTGCCTCGACCGCTGCCACGATGATGTCCCTGCTCGGAATTATCCAGTTCCTCAAAGATCACGCCATGTCATGTGGTGAACAACCGCCCGTGTCGCCCACGGGTTCGCCCCCTACCCTACCCGCCTCGCCCGCAGCCGCGGTGAAGACCCCCCTCGACCAGAACGATCACCCAACCGATTCTGGCGAGGGGGAGGGTCTACTCATCGGCAAGCCCGGGGTCCAGTTCTTCGTGTCGAATTGGGACTCGAAGGCGGCAGAGGCAACTTTCCAGCGATTCCTAAAAGAGTACCCGATAAAGGAGACAGAGTAATGTCCGACGTGCAGAACGAGACCACTTTCGTAGGGAGTGAACGCGAGGTGGACGTGAACACCACGATCCGCCCGAACATGGAGGACATCGTATCGCCGGCCCCGGGAGAGGCGCCGAAGGCCATGATCGTCGTGCCCACGACCCACGGGGTCGGATACTACACCCTGTTCTGGATGATGCGCCAGGGACCCAGGCTCGCCGTGCGACCCTTCCTCCACAAGAGGGGCGGGTTCGTTGAGGACATGCGCCAGAAGGTCGCCAACGTCTTTCTCGACAGCGGGATCGACTGGCTCCTGATGTGCGACGCCGACACCATCCCGAGCTTCCTCGCGGAGCGGGCCATCGCCCGGGCGGAGAGCATCGACGCGAAGATCGTGGCGTACCCCACCCCTTTCATCGGGAACTACCCGGGGATCGCCTCGAACCTGTTCATCGCGGCCAAGGACCCCTCCGGTGGCGACGGGTTGGTCCTCGGGGGCGTGCCGTGGTTTGACCTCCCGTGGGATCAGGTGGACGAGAATGGGAACCGGATGATGTTCGAGATCGCCTCCGCCGGCTTCGGCTGCACCCTGATTCACAGAACCGTAATCGCGGAACTGATGATGATGGCAGACAAGGGGGAGTTGACGCAGTACCCCTTCCAGGCGATCTACAAGCGGGGCGAGCTTTTCTACGGGGAGGATCAGGCGTTCTTCATCCGAGCCCAGGGCGCCCTATCTATTCCTGTTTACGCTGACTTGGACTGCTGGTGTTCCCACCACAAGACGGTGCTCATAAACCCAAACCTTGCAGCGGATTACATGCGGGTGGGGAAGAACGCCCCGAACCCCTTCGTGAACCCGATGGCGCCGTACAACCCGGACTTGAACCCGACCCCGACGGCCAGCACGCCGGCTGACGACCCGAACGCCTCGATCCTGAAGTCCATCGGGGAGAACGCCCCGAAAGCCCCCTCCCGAATCATCATCCCGTAGCAAAATCCCTGCCAGTCGAAAAGCGTGGTATCCTGTTGTTGTGAGACAGGATACCCATGCCTACGACGACCTTTCCTGAACCGAAAGATGACCACGCGCGATTCGTCCTGACTCTGCTGGCGGATAGCCAGAAGGAGCTTGACCGCATCGCGCTCGCGCAGCAGGAAGCTCTCCTCAACAGCCTCGGTGCCGGAGCCGACGAATTCCCCGTGACCCACGAGTCGCCGTATGGCGATCCGTTCGGGCTCGTGCGGGCGTACTTCGAGGACCGGGCCATTTCCGACATCATCTCGCCCTTCTCTGCCGAGCAGACCAACTCGCTGACGACGAAGCTCGCCGCGCCCTGGATTGGGCAGCGTGAGGTTCTGTACGTCGATGCGAACGGTGGCGAGGAGGAAGTCAACAAGGCGAAGGTGCGGGAGCGCGTGTGGGAGCGCACCATCCGCAGCAAGTACACGAACTGGTCGCTCGCCGTCTGGATGGCGTTCCGCGACGTGGTCGTGCGCAGCCGCGGGTACCTTGAGGTGTGCCACCTCACGTTGGAGGAGGAGCGCCGGGTCTACACCTACAACCCGATCAAGATTCTCGTCAACTCGATTCTGTCGGGCTTCATGAAAGCCCTGGGCCAGTCGGGCGCCGGCACGATCCGGATGCACTCGATGGAGAAGGTCACGCTGTGGGATGGGCCGATCATCCGGGCGCGTCCGTTCGGGACGGTGTTCCGTGATCCGAGCGAGACGGTGCTGTCGGAGAACAGCCGGTGGGTCGCGTACAAGGACGTGATGACGCGGGCCGAACTGATCGCTGAGGCGACGCGCGTGTTCGGCAAGGGATCGAAGATCCGCTTCTCCGAGAAGATGCTGGATAACTGCCAGCAGAGCAAGGAGACGGCGAAGGAGGGGAGCAAGCCCCTCACGAAGTACCAGCGGGACGTGGCGCCGAAGGGCGATCCGTCCGCGCCGTATGAGTCCTACGAAGTGATCGTGTGGAAGGGCATCGACCCCGAAGAGGACGCCGCGACGCGGTGGATCTATTGGGTCGTCAACGGCGTGTGCATCGGCGCGAAGCAGCACGACGGCAGCGGTAGCTGGAACAACATCGTCGAGCTTTGTTGGGACCCGATGACGGACTTCGCAACGTCGATGTCGCCCATCATGCTGATCCGCCGGCTTCAGGAGATGGACTCGATGCTCCTGAGCAACGGCCTGGACGCGGCGACGTGGGAGTGCCACCCCGGCGGCTTCGTCAACACGCTCGTCGTCAACGATATTGAGCAGGTGCGCAACATGCGCCCGACCGAGATGGTCGAGAAGATGGGCGAGGGCGAGGCGATGGAGCGCATTCAGCTTGGCGGCAACTCCATGCAGACCCTTCAGCACGCCGCGACTGTGCGGGACATCGGGCGGCTGGCGACCGGCGCCATTGCGAGCGTCGTGGGTGCGAGCCCGGCTGGCGCGAACACCGCGACTGAGTTCAGCGGGATTTCGAGTGGGGCCATTGGGCGCATCGACATGCAGCAGGAACTGAACGCGGACCTCTGTCTCCCGCGGCTGTTCGACCTCGTGATCGCTGACTCGCGCGACTCCATGACGGAGGACGCGGCGCTTCAGGACTTCATCGGTGACGACGGGACCCTCGGGGACGTGACGATGGAGTACCTCGACGGCGACATGGACTGCCACCCGATGGCTGCGAGGTTCCAAGTGATCCGGCAGCAGGAACTGGCCGCGATGAAGGGCCTGCTTGCGGACGCGCGGATCGACCCGTACCTCATGGGCAAGCTGAAGAAGGAAGAACTGTACGACGACTACGTCTACGCGGCGGCGGGCGGACCGAGGGGCTGGCGGTGGGCGAAGACGGCGAAGGAGATGGCGGCGGGCGGGATGCCCCCGGCCACTCTTGAGCAGACCGCCGTGGCGAACGCGGCGATGAGTGGCGGGCAGGGCGGCGGACAGCCGTCGCAGCCGGCGCCCGCGAGCGCACAACCGAGCACCGAGATCCAGACCGCGGGTAACACGCCCGGGTTCACAGGAGCGTAACAATGGCGCACGAGCGAATCGGCCACATCAGGTTCCCGGCCTCCGTTCCTATGCGACGCAATGCCCCCACCACGGGCGGCATGGCTGCGCCTGACGAGCGGGTCGAGAAGATGCTGGACTTCATCGAGAAGATCCGGGTCGAGTCGCAGTTGAACGCCCTGAACGGGGCGCTCGACGTGGACAAGAGGGCGCAGGGCCTTGGCGGGTACCACGACACCCTCCTCATCAAGAGCAAGTTCGTGGAACTCTTCGTCACGCCGATCACGAAGCGCGTGGACGAGGAAGGGGACATCGAAGTAATTCAGGTCCCGCCCACAGTGGCGGACGAACCGGAAGGAGACGAGCAGAATGAAGCCACAGCCGAGTAACACCCCACCCGCAGAGGTTGCGGACGAGGCGGTGCAGACGGAAAACGACGTAGACCTTGCTGAGACCCCCGAGGAGATCCTCGGTACGGACGAGTCACCCGAGGCCGCGCTCGACGCGGTGCTGGACGAGACGGAGTCCGAGGAAGCCGAGGAGACTGAGGAGGAGGAGAGCGAGGAGGAGTCGGCAAGCGATACCGACTCTGAGCAGCCCGAGGGCGATGATGAGGAAGGCGACGAGAACGAGGAAGAGTCCGAGGAGGAGGCCCCCGAAGGGGATGAGCCCACCGAGGATGAGACTCCGACCTCTCTGACGCCCGACGAGATCAAGGCCCTGTTCGACGAGCGCCGTGGCCTCCTGAAGGTGAAGGGGAAGCTCGGCAAGACCGTCGGGGATGCACGAACGGAGATCGCACGGCGAGATGGGATCATCTCGCATCTCAGCAAACGTCTTGCGAAGGCCGAAGGTCGAGAGATCGAGGACGACGACGAGGCGCCGGAGACTGACGAGGAGAGAATCCCGCAGACGAAGGAAGAGTGGGACGCACTCTTTGCCACTGAGCCACTGAGGGCCACCGAGTTGTATGAGCGCGTGCGCGAGCAGCAGAAAGCGCAGGCGGCGGAGGAGGCTGCGAAGCAGGAGCAGATGGAGAAGGTGCTGGTCACTCCCGATGTCAGCGTGACCATCTTCAAGAGGGCCAACGGCATCAAGAACTTCGACAAGTGGTCGGAGTCGCCGGAGGGTGTCGCTGTTGCGAACACCGTTGCCGGCAACAAGCGACTGAAGTACGCCATGCTCGCGGCCATCAACACCGCGGACCCGGAGGAGGCCGCCAATGTCATGTCGGAGGCTCTCCAACTCGTGCGCGGCAAGGTGATCGTGAAGAAGGCGGTGACGGTGTCCAAGGCTCAGGCCGCGGAGACCCAGGCGTCGAAGCCGAAGTCCGTCGCACGACCGGGGAGAGCAGTCAACCCGGCCCCGTCCAAGAAGCTCACAGAGATGTCCAGCGATGACATCCTGAAGCTCGACAACAAGACTTTCGCAAAACTCATGAGCGGTCGCTAAGAGCGGTCGCTAGGCAGGTGCTTCAATGTCCTTGATTACCACTTCTACCCAGGCGAACATCACCTCTCCTGTTACGCAGCAGAGGCTGTCCCTGGCATTCTCCAAGAACTTCCTTGTGCGTCTGGAAAAGGAAAACCCGACGCCCTTCGTGAAGTTCGCCCGTGAGTACCCCATCATGCAGCGCCAGGGTTACAAGATCATCGTGACCCTCACGTCTGCCCTGGGTGTGGCCACGACTCCGCTGACCGACGGAGCGCAGGCTGCGAAGAACTCGGCGTTCTCGACGACCAACATCGCCATGACGCTCGCGTTCTACGGCAACGACATCGGTTGGTCCACGCTGTTCGACCTCACGGCTGTGGACATTGCCAAGGAGACCCACTCCGAGGAACTCGTGATGAACGCGAAGGAGTCCATCACGCAGATCATGCTCGACCAGATCGACCTCGAAACTCCGGTTTCGACTGGTGGTGCCATGACGTTCGCTCGGGCTGTCTCTGCGGCCAAGACTCTGAAGGCGAACCGGGTGCGTGGGTTCACCGAGCTTCAGGGTCTGTTCTGCGGCGTCATCGGACCCTCGGCGTGGGAGGATCTCTCCACCGAGCAGAATGCGGCCTACAAGGACCACTACCAGTACGGTACGGGTTCCGAGGTTCTGGCCGACGGTCAGATGACCAAGCCCGCGGGCGGCATCCAGTTCTTCCAGTCGAACTACAACAAGTCCGACTCGGGTGCCGAGACTGAGTACTTTTGGGGTAAGGACGCCCTGGCGAAGACGGAGCTTCAGGCCGGCCTCGCTGGTGTCAACGGGCGAGCCATCAACCTCGAAGGTGTTGCGTCCCTCGTCGGATACCTCATCCCGGCGCAGGCGCAGCTTTCCGACATCTATGGCCTTCAGGCGCACGCCGTTTGGCGTGGTGGCCCCCTGGCGATGGCTGTCGGAGACAGCGACCGCATCGTGACTCTGACGATTTCGGAGTAACCCTGGGTGGGGAGGGAGCAATCCCTCCCCAATTCGTTAGTTGCAAGTCAAAGGAGAACGCCAATGGCCTTCGTGAAAATCGCACCTCTACCCGAGCGGAAGGCCCGAGTCGCCCTTCTGAAGACGGGAGCCAATCCAAAGAAGTGCCCCTCCTGCGGGGCGACGTACACCGGCACCGTGTGCAAGGCGTGCGGATACAACGAGAAAGGTGACAAGGTCAAGAACTCTCCCTCCAAGAAGGCGATGGAAGATCGCAAGGAGCAGGAGAAGGATCTTGGCAAGGGCTACGGCGGAAAGGACTAATGTCCAACATCATCATCAACAACCCGACGGAGAAGCAGCTTGAGGAGGCGCGGATGATTCAGCGTCTCCACACGGACCCGATGCTCAGTGAGCAGGTGAACACCTCGGTTGCGGCGAAGGTTGCGAAGCGCCGCATCTCGATGGCGAACTGGCTGCGCCCGAAGGATCTCTGCAAGATGAAGTTCATTCCGTGGGAGACCGTCGCCATGACGCTCTCGCGTCTCAACAAGACGATCCGGTACACCAACCTGCCGGATGCGAAGGTCGGGATCGGGTTCCTGGCGCCGTCGAAGAAAGAGGTGTCCGATTGGGAACGCGCCGCTCTGTCGCCCGCCGAGCGCGAA